>Ga0068859_100002051_pt1 | contig 20585 bp, 9 predicted proteins | sample KBSSwiS22_FD_66585 | JGI IMG/M metagenome (GOLD analysis project Ga0068859, IMG submission 66585) | Switchgrass rhizosphere microbial communities from Kellogg Biological Station, Michigan, USA - KBS Switchgrass S2-2 | ecosystem: Host-associated > Plants > Roots > Rhizosphere > Soil ...
CCGAAGAGCAGCAGAGAGTTCATCAGCAATTTCGGATTCCTGAACACTCTGCACCTGACGGAATGGGAACGGATTGGACCAACAATTCTCCAACTGGACGATGTCTCACCATGTGCACCGGTCCAGCCTTTATCCTTATGGACCAGGCTCGGCGTGGTAGGCGGAGAATGGCGACCAACAAACTGTACACCTGCGAACCCCGGTTACTTTTTTCCAGAGGTCAGCACCTGGCCGCCGGATCTCAAACTCGGTCAGGCATTTATTTGGGTTTCGCTCGCGGCGACGCTGGCACTGTTCTATGTATCCCTCTTCACGAAATGGATCTTCGACGACACCGCCAGTCCTTTCGAGAAAAGAAACGTTAATCTCAAACTCGTGCCGATTGTTGCCGTCATTGCCCTGCTGACTATCATTGGTTTATTGACGGTACAGCCTTATCGCGATCACATCACTCCGTTTGTCAGCAGCTTGATCGTTTTGTATGCCATCGTCGTAGCCGTCACGGCGATGGCCGTGAATGTGCGCTATAGCGAATACGTCTTCCGGAAAAGCTTTGTGCCCGCGACCGATAGCAACTTGATGGCGAGGGTCTCGGGTTACATCGACGAGTATTTCCCGTGGGCCCTCTGGGTGCTTGCGATAATCGCAGTGAGTTTCGGGTTATGGTTCTTTGGCAAAAACAATCTACCGGCATACTTGATTTCTGACATCGTCTTCATCGTGGTGCTGGTTGGTGCAACGGTCGGAATCATACTGCTTTCGCTTCTGGTATCGAGCGCTTTGTCTCGACAGAACAAGATTGTACGGTTCATCGGCAAGTTGCTCATCGGTGTGTGGCATCTGCTATTGCAGTTGTTAGTGCCGTTCGTTTTGGTGAAGTTGGGCAGTTGGCTCGATTGGAGTTTGGCGGCGATCCTGCTTGTGCTGCCGATCCCTCTGGCGAGATATCTATTAGCGAAGAACAGTCGCTTGGGATTGTCGCTGCTGTGGTTGGTATATGGCGCTGTGATGCTGACGTTGCCGTACATCACGCGGATGTTCTTGCCGTTGCCACCGGTATTCACGGGTATTAGTGGGTGGTGGGCTCTGCTGCCGGCTTTCTTCGCCGGCGCATTCGGCGCGATCCTTTGTTGTCTCTGGACCGGTTGGTACTTTGCAATCTGCTTCGCGTTTAATGGTCACAACAACGAGGTCGGTGGCGCCGCGCGCATCGAGGAGTTCAAAGAGTTCATCAGATTTCGTCTCACGCCGGAGGGATTGACCGGGTACGTGATCGGTTTGAATACCGTGAGTGTTGTTGGCGAGCAGGACAAAAACGGCCGGGAGATGGACGGCCGCGATCTTCAACCCAGGCTCATCGACGTCTTCCACCTCACGCCGAAGCCGGCCGCCCCGAAGTAGCTGCTGAGCGGCTTTGCCTCAAAAGTCCGAAATCATTCTTGGAAACAGTCAGTACAGGGAGCGGTAGCGACCTGGTCAACGATGGGAGTCAAGAATCGTTAGGAATATCGCATGCTGATCACTGACCAGGTCGCTACCGCTCCCTGACTGTTTCCAAGAATGATTTCGGACTTTTGAGGCAAAGTACTGCTGAGCATAGAACGTACCTCGACCCTGTAGAAAGGATCTGAACCAATCCACCCGCTGCCGCGGGTGGGATTCGTCCTCATTGCTTTGCTGCGGGTTTTTGAAATTTTGACTGGTCTATTTCCACGTTAGACTTGATTTCAGTAAAAGTCCGGGTGGAGGCTTCGAATCCCTGCAACTGTTCTCGATGCACTTTGAAGGGGATCTTGACTCCATCTACCGCACGATAGTCGTCGTAGTCCGTAGTCTCGGGAATCGCACCGATCATCGTCGGTATATACATCACCGAGCGAAGTAACAAGCCGGTTTCCACGTCGAAATACAGTCTCTCAGAGTTATGGTCAGGCGTTGTGGCCACGACCACGTACGCATCGCGGTCCCGAACTTTCTCACGTCCTCTAACCCTCATTCGGGTGTAACGCTCAGGCAAATGCAAAACGCGATAAAAATCTGCCTCCTGTTTCAGTGCGGCCAAAGCGCTGCCGTCCAGCGGACGAATACCACGAGGATCAGACACCCAGCCTTCGGCGCCATTGTAGCCCTGGGTGATCACCGCTTTTGGCGTAGTAATGACGAACTGGATTTTGTCAGGAGCTTGTTGCGAGATCTCGATTGGCGAGCTTGGTACCTGATGCGCTTCTATTGTTCCCTTTATTAGTCGCGTTCTCGTCTTTTCAATGGCAGCCTTGCCTCCGAGAGCTTCGACGTATTTGTTCAGTATCTGATCAACTTCAGGCAAGGGTGCTTTCTCGCTGGTTGGACCACTCTTTGACTCTGTTTCCGCCTTGCTCTGAAGCACCACCGGAATTCTTTCCGGTCGCGATTGTCCATGATGACAGGTATAGCAATTGACTGCGGTTTCGCCTCCGAAGCTCGCTTTGTTCACACCCAGCACCATGGTAATCATTCGCCGGGCTGCATTCTTTGCAGGCTTGGTGTCACTGGCAAAGTCCCAGACCTGAGCGTTCCTGACATGACAATACTGACAGTCCACCCCGAGGGAAGCTTTCATGAAATTCATCGTGGCGTAAAGCTGCGAAGCGGGCATACCCTTCAGCGTTTGAATGTTCTTGAAAACTTGTTCGACCGTCTTTTCTGCGGGTGGATTCTGCGGTGCGCTTTCGACTCGCTCGAGCCAAATGCCTCTGGCCAGGTCACGTGCGCAGAAGACCAGCAGGATTGATACCAGTAAAACGCAAAGAGAGTTTTTCTTCATTGATCTTGTTCTCCCATAATCGTCCTCACCTGGCGGGGGTTCGTGAGGCATCAGCTAGTTTTTCGATCACACCATTCGTTTATCATGAGGCCCCTTTTTAGGCAACTGGCTCACGGGAGTTGGGATTTGACTGAAATAAGACGATCCGGGCGGGCGAAATATTTTTTAGCTTTTAGACATCTAGAGTAGGCAACAATGAGGAGGTGGCATGGTGATGCCAAACAACGGTGTGCCGGCGCCCAACATCAGGCGCTTGCGCGGCTACAGTTTTGATCCAAGCCTCTCGGTGCAGCTTGATACTGCTGTGGTCAACGAAGCTGTCTTCAAGGTTCGTTGGGAACAATATCTGAAAGTCGGCCCAGTAGGCGAATATCTCGAGGTAGTCGACTACGATCCGGCCAGTAAATCCTTCTACGACCCAGTCGATCTGAATAACTCGTACATTCTAGCCCAGGATGGCCTGGCGCCCTCGGAGAGCAATCCGCAGTTCCACCAGCAGATGGTTTATGCGGTGGCGATGACCACAATTCAAAATTTCGAAAAGGCGCTTGGCCGAAAAGCGCTGTGGTCGTCGTATCGCGATGGAAAAGAGAAGGAGTTTCTCCCGCGACTGCGGCTCTACCCACATGCTCTCCGGCAGGCCAACGCCTATTACAGCCCGACGAAAAAAGCCCTGCTGTTCGGGTATTTCCCTGCATCTTCGAGCGCGCCCGGAGACCACATTCCCAACGGCATCGTTTTTACGTGCCTCTCGCACGACATCATTGCCCACGAAACGACGCATGCCTTGTTGGACGGAATGCACCGTCGTTTCATCGAGAATAGTCATCGCGATACGCTGGCCTTTCACGAAGCGTTTGCAGATATCGTGGCGCTGTTCCAGCATTTCTCGTTTCCCGAAGTGCTGCGCCAGCAGATCGCAAAGACGCGCGGCGACCTTGTTTCACAAAGCTTGCTGGGACAACTGGCGCAACAGTTCGGCAGGGCCATTGGTCAATACGGCGCGTTGCGCGACGCCATCGGTGAGTTTGACCCCAAAGAGAAAAAGTGGAAACCACGTGAACCCGATCCAAATGATTACCAAACGGAAATGGAACCGCACTCTCGCGGCGCCATTCTGGTGGCGGCCGTATTCGAGGCATTCCTTTCAATATACAAACGCCGCGTAGCTGACCTGCTTCGTATTGCCTCGAACGGCACAGGCGTTCTGACGCCCGGCGAGCTCCATCCGGATCTCGTCGATCGATTGGCGGACGAGGCTGCGAAATCCGCGCAACACGTATTAACCATGTGTATTCGGGCCTTGGACTATTGCCCGCCCGTCGATATCACCTTCGGCGACTACCTGCGAGCGATTATTACCGCCGACGCCGACTTGTTTGCTGAGGACGAGCGTGGTTATCGCATTGCCTTTATCGAGGCATTTCGACGCCGCGGGATCTATCCGCGTGACATTCGCACGCTTTCCCAAGAGAGTCTGAGCTGGTCGAGTATTCATGAAGACGATCAGCAAGTGGTGTTTAAGTTCATTGCGAGCAGTTTGAGGTTTTTCATTCATCACCTGAGTTATCTGGATCAGTTTCCGAACCTGGAGCAGTTGGAGCTGGACGATCGGACCTACGTACAAATTCTTCGGTCAAGACTCATTCCCAATCTCGAGCAGCGTTGGCAGGAAATTCCAGACACTGAAAGAGACAAACTCTGGAACTATCTGTTTGCGCATCAGCAATTCGCGCCTCCGTTTATCTTCAAGCCTTACCCGGCAACAAAGTCATGGGCTACCTTCGATGACGACGAAAAAAAGAATGCCACTATCGTTGTGTGGCAAACGATGCCTGACCGGGAAAAGATCTTCAACCTCACAAGCATTGCCAAAAGCGTTCTGCATCGATGGCTGTATGACTTCAAGGCTGACGCGAATGCCGACGACGTTAAAAAGTTTGAAGAGCTGACTGGTCTTTATCTTTTCGAGACGCCGGAGAGAAAGGACATGTTGTCGGGCTTGGAAAGCGATAGTTACCGGTACAGTTTCGAAGTGCATTCTTTCCGCGGCGCGCAGAGAACTGCACCGGACGGCTCGCCGGTAAACCGAGTGATTGTGTCAATCACGCAAAAACGCATGGTTCCGGTAGAAGAACAAACGGCGGCAGGACCACCAGCGGCGCCGGCGGCGCCGGTGGCCCCAGCCGTGCCGGCGGCTGACACTGAGAAGTTTGCTTTTCGTGGAGGCTGTACGTTGGTCTTCGATCTGAATAGTTTGAAATTGAAATATGTGGTGAAGAAGATGATTGACGATTCGGATGGTCGACTGAAACGGCAGCGGGCTTACCGGACAGGAGAGGGAGGCGCGTCACTCCGCGCGACATACTTCGGACCTTCCGAAGAGGCTGAACCATTCGCGTTGCTGCACAGCGACGTTTAGTTTGAAGAAGAGGTCAATATGGCACAAGGTCACAATCCTTCAGTACAAATTCGCATGTACCGTCAGGGACTTGGCGACTGCTTCCTGCTCACGTTCAGAGAAGACGGAAAAGACGAATACAACATGCTCATCGACTGTGGTCTCCTTCAGGGCACCACGAACGGCAAAGAAATCATGGTCAAGGTCGTTGAGGATATAAACACGACACTTCAGGCGAATGGTCAGCCAAAAGCACGACTCGACGCAGTTGTATTGACTCACGAGCATGCCGATCACATTTCGGGTTTTAGTCAGGCCAAAGACGTATTCGAGCAAATCGAATTCGGTGAGGTCTGGGCCGCATGGATGGACGACGAAACCCATCCAAAATACAAAGCCGTACACGATCGCTTCAAAAAGCAAATAACAGGATTGAAAGCGGCGGTCGCCCAAATGAAGTCGGATCAGCAGGGTCTGAAAGAGGAAGTTGGGTTTCTCCTTGACGAGTTTTTTGAAGACGGTGTTTTAGGCGCTGCGGACGCTGCGGGCAAGAAGAAAGGACGTTCGCCGGCCTGGGAGTTTGCGCTATCGAAGTCAGCCGGCCCACCGAGGTTCTGTACTCCCGGTATGATGTTCCCGCTCCCCGGCTTTCAAGACATACGCGTTTACATCCTTGGCCCGTCCGAAGACTTCGAGTCGTTCACGCAGGTGAATCCGCCGGAGGAAGATACATACCGCGACGAAGAAGGACAGGCCATGGGACACGGGGGACATGCATTCGCGCTGATGGACAGTTTCTTCGCGGCGGTCGGAGGCGATGACGATGGTCCTCCAGAGGAAGCGTTTCAACCATTTGAAAAACGATTGCGAATCACCGACGAGGAGGCGCGGAAGAAGGAATTCTTTCAAAAGTATTATGGGTTCGACCCTGCCGTCCCGCCGCCCCTCCCGCAAAGTCCGGATGCCACAGTAGCAGCGGATAAGTGGAGACGAATAGATAGTGATTGGCTGTCAATGGTCGGGAACCTCGCCCTGAATCTCGACACTTACACGAACAATACCTGCCTGGCGTTTGCGGTTGAATTTATCAGCAGTAAGAAGGTATTGCTGTTTCCCGGCGATGCGCAGTTCTCGAATTGGCTTTCGTGGCAGAAGTTGACGTGGGAGATCCCTGGCGATGCGGGCGCTAAGGAGAAGATCAAAGCCAAAGACTTACTCGAGCGCACCGTGTTTTATAAAGTCGGACATCATGGCAGTCATAACGCCACTCTGAAAAAACATGGACTGGAAATGATGACCAGTTCCGAGCTGGTGGCGATGATACCCGTCGATCGCAAACAGGCGGCTGGTAAAATCAGCAAGACGAATCCCAAAGGTTGGGAAATGCCTGAGAAGAAGCTGTTTGAGAGACTTCTGGAGCGGACGAGAGGGCGAGTCGTCCTGGCGGATGAAAGCCAGGACACCGCGCTCAGGGAGCGTTGCAAGGATAAAAAGTTCATCGACAACGTGAAGTTCCTGGGAGCGTTCGAACGAACGCCCGGCGCACAGGAGGAACCGCTGGCTGTTGAGTTGAGAATTGACGGCTGATTTACTCACGCGCCGGTCGTTGCGCGTTTTTCGATCTTGGCCCACGTATCGCGAAGACCGATGGTCCGATTGAATACCAACTTGTCTCCCGAGTCACGATCAATGCAGTAATAACCAAGACGCTCAAACTGATACTTAGTCCCTGGCTCTGCGTCTCGCACACTCGGTTCGATTTTGCAATCGTCCATTACCTGCAATGAATCAGGATTCAGATTCTCGGTAAATTCGTGTCCTTCTTCGACGTCGTTCGGATCCTCTTTAAGAAAAAGGTTGTCGTAGAGACGAATCTCTGCCGGTATAGCATGCGCCGCTGAGACCCAGTGAATAGTCGACTTTACCTTTCGACCATCAGGCGTGTTACCGCCGCGTGTAGCTGGATCGTAAGTGCAACGGAGTTCTACAACATTGCCGCTGCTGTCCTTGATGACTTCTTTGCAGGTGATTAAGTAAGCATAACGGAGCCGCACCTCGCGACCAGGTGCGAGCCGGTAAAACTGCTTCGGCGGGTCTTCACGAAAATCATCTTCTTCAATGTACAGGGTCTTCGAAAAAGGAATCTTTCTGCTTCCCGCGGAGCTATCTTCGGGGTTGTTGACAGCATCCATTTCTTCCACCACGTCATCGGGATAGTTTTCGATAACTACGCGTAACGGTTTCTGCACACACATCACGCGGGGAACAATCTGATTCAAGTTTTGGCGCAGAAAGTATTCGAGTTGCTGTAACTGCGTAATGCCATTTGTCTTCGAGACGCCAACACTCGCAATGAAGTTGCGGATGGCTGTAGAGGTGTAACCACGCCGTCGCATGCCCGACAACGTCGGCATACGCGGATCATCCCAACCTTCGACATGTCCTTCTTCAACCAACTTCAGCAGCTTGCGTTTGCTGAGCAGAGTATGCGTGAGTGCCAGCCGGTCAAACTCGTATTGCCGCGAAGGAAAAATGCCGAGCTGTTCGATGAACCAGTTGTACAGAGGACGATTATTATCGAACTCCAGAGTACACATGGAGTGCGTTACGCGCTCGATCGAATCTGACTGCCCGTGCGCGTAATCGTACATCGGGTAAATGCACCACTGACTCCCGGTACGATGGTGGTCCATGTGCAGGATTCGATACATGACCGGATCACGGAAATTAAGGTTTGGAGAGCTCATGTCGATCTTCGCGCGCAGGGTTCGCGAACCATCCGGGAACTCTCTCTTTTTCATGCGTTCAAACAGATCGAGACTCTCTTCAATAGAGCGGTTGCGATACGGGCTTTCCCTGCCCGGCTCGGTTAACGTGCCGCGATACTCACGAATCTCATCAGCGCTGAGGTCGCATACGTAGGCTTTTTCAGCCTTGATCAACTCAATGGCCCATTCGTACAGTTGTTGAAAGTAATCGGAGGCGTAGTAGAGACCGTCCCATTGGAACCCGAGCCACCGCACGTCTTCCATGATGGCGTCGACGTACTCTGTTTCTTCTTTTGACGGATTGGTATCGTCGAAACGCAGGTTGCACTTGCCGCCAAACTCCGCCGCCAACCCGAAGTCGAGACATATAGCTTTGGCGTGGCCGATATGCAGGTAGCCGTTTGGCTCTGGAGGAAATCGGGTTTGAACACGGCCTTCGTGTTTACCGCTCTTGATGTCCTCGATAATGATGTCTCTGATGAAATTCGAGGGCCGAGTCTCAGTCGATTCAGTCTCAATACTCACGTTTCTGATGCTCCGTAACTAAAGTTCTGATTAAGATGTCTGCTTCAGTTTACAAAAGTTGGTGGTCTAGGTCATCTCGTGTGCACATCCACCTGCTTTGCACAAAAAGTAATCAAAGTCGCGTCGCACGACCTGCAACGACAATTTTTCTCGCGCAAAAGCGCAAAGACGAAGAAAAACCGGCGCAACGCGGCAGCGCTTTGCGTCTTTGCGCCTTTGCGCGAGAAATCTTCCTCGCCTAAAGCACTTTTTGTGCAAAGCCTGCGACACCTCTCAATCTTCCCTTGGGTTAATTGAATACATGGTTCACAATCCCAATGTATGTACGTTCGAACTCTGATTCTCATCGTCGTGGCTTGCGTCGCTGCATTCTCAGCAGTTACGTCGAATTCACAACAAAAACCGGAGATTGCTTCAGCGCCGGAATCCCGACCTTTAACTCCAGCGGAACGTCGTGGCCGCGCCCTTTATCTGCGCGGCGAAAGTTCGAGCAAGCAGCCGTTGATGGCTTTGGTCGGCGAACTCGAGGTACCGGCATCCACTCTTAACTGTGCGGGTTGCCACGGCCGCAGAGGTGAAGGCAAAACGGAAGGTGGCGTTACCGCAGGTAATCTTACGTGGTCTAACCTCACGAAACCGTATGGCCACACGCATCCCAGCGGGCGCAAACACGGGCCTTTCAACGAATCATCTTTTACGACTGCGGTCGTGCGAGGTGTCGATCCAGCCGGTAACGATCTCGCTGTAGCGATGCCGCGCTACCGGATGTCGATCGAGGACATGAATGACCTTATCGCGTACATCAAGCACCTTGAGATCGATCGAGATCCCGGCTTAACTGCGGATAGCATCGATGTAGGAGTGCCGCTTCCGACAAATCCGGCGCTGGCTGAAACAGGTAACGCTATTCGGCAACTTATCACGGCTTATTTCGACGATCTGAACGCACGGGGCGGTATCTACAATCGAAAGATAAAACCTCATTTCACTGAAACCGGCGCCGCGGATCTTTCAACCGCGCTGCGCAATCTAACCAGTCAAAACCAGATCTTCGCGTTCATCGGCGGTATCAGTGCAGGCGCAGACAAGCAAATCGCAACGCTGGCTCGTGAAGAAGAGATTCCTTTCATCGGTCCCGCGACTCTGGCGCCACAAGTCGAACATCCGCCTAATCGTTACATCTTCTACTTGCTGCCGGGTGTGAGCGAACAAGCCGTGGCGTTGATGAATTATGCTGACCAGCAGTTTGGTTTGAAGAAATCACGCGCCGCGGTTCTGTTTCCGAGCGCGGAGTTATCATCAGCAGCGGCCGAAGCCACACTGGCTCGTGCAAAAGAAGCTGCGTGGAACGACGTCGTCAAGATCCCCTATGCTGCCGGTAGTTTCGACGCCGAGAAGCTCGCTCAGCAGTTGAAAGCGGACGGGACGGCAGCGGTGTTCATCTTCGGAGCAGGTAACGACATAGAAAAGTTTTTATCGGCTGCAAACGCATTAAACTTCACACCGTACGTTTTCTCACTGGGTGTGCTGGTGTCAAGGGATCTTGCCGCCAATCTGCCTTCAGCGTTCAGCAAAAAAGTCTTTCTTTCCTTTCCAACCGTACCCGCCGACGTAACCGCAGATGGAGTGGCTGAATTCAAAACTCTCTCTGAAAAATACAAACTGCCTTCGCAACATGCAGCAGCACAACTCGCGGCCCTTGCGGCAGCGAAAACATTTGTCGAAGGACTGAAGCGTGCGGGGGCCGACTTGAGTCGAGAGCAACTCGTCTCCGCACTGGAAGGTCTTTACGAGTTTGATACGGGACTGACTCCAAAGCTCATCTTTGGGCCTAACCGTCGCGTTGGTGCTGCCGGCGCTTACATCATTACGATAGATTCAGCGACGAAGCAGTTTGTTTCGGCGAGTGGCTGGATCGCCGCAAACTAAGGCATTTTTCTCACGCAAAGACGCAAAGGCGCAAAGAAAACCCCGTAGAAACGCGGCAGCGGTTTGTGCCTTTGCGCCTTTGCGCGAGAAATCTTCTCAGCGGCGCCAATCACGCGAGTGACAACGAATTCTTCAGCGGCTACCATTGCTTTGAACAATGTCACTGAAGAGCAGGTTCGCACCCCAGTTCAATCCGAAGATCCGCGACCGAGGTGTCGCCTACTTTCGTTCCGGCGCCGTCAAGATTCTCGAACATTTTGACTCTTACGTTCGGGCGCAAGTGAAGGGCAGGAGCGATTACCTGGTGGAGCTCTTGCTTACCTCAAACTCGCTCGACGTTGCTTGTACCTGCGCGTACTTTGCCGGCGGTGAGGACTGTAAACACATCTGGGCGACAATGCTGGCAGCCGACAGCAAGAACTATCTCTCTGAGGTAGATCTGCGCGGTCCGCTCAAGCTTGTTTACGACGACGATGCGCTTGAGTCGTTGCAACTCCTCGAAGACGACGAACCGGCGCCCGAATCACAATCGCTGTGGCAACAACAGTTCGCCGTAATTACAAACTCAATCAACAATGCGCTACCACCGCAACGCAATCCCTGGCCTGATAATCGTGAGATTTACTATATCGTCGACCCACAAACGTCGCGCACATCGGGACTGCTCAATGTCGAAATTGCTTTCCGTGAACTCAACAAAAAAGGCGAATGGGGCAAAATCAAAAGGGCGCGGATTCAGCAGAATCAGATTGGTCAACTCAGCGATCCGAATGATCGAGAAATCCTTTCAATGTTGCTGGGCGGTCGAGAAACTTACTGGTCCAGTTATGGTTATAGTGCTTTTGATCTTCCCAACCCATTCGTCCTCAGTAGTACGCTTCAGCCTATATTACTGGCCAGGATGTGCGCCACCGGACGATGCATGTTTCGTCCCGAAGCCAAAGATGCCGAACTCAAGCAACTTGAATGGGACGACTCGACGACCTGGCAATTCTGGTTAGTGGTAAAGCGCACCGGCGACGAGTACACGCTTAACCCGGTTTTGCGAAATGGGTTCGACGAGATCGAGTTTTTCGCTGCGCCACTGACAACAGACGCGGTCGTTATTGGACCAGATTTCAAGATTGCCCGTTTAACTGCGAACGACGTACTCGCATGGACTAAGGCGCTACGCACTTCCGGCGGATTAACAATTCCGGCAACTGAATCCCGGAAACTGATTGCCCAACTCCTGAACCTCCCATCCATTCCGAATATTGAAGTGCCACCAGAGTTGGACTTCGAGCGTGTTAGTTTTCCACCCCAGCCTCACCTGATTGTGCGTAAGCCGGACTTTTCTCCATACCAGACTCAACTGGAAGCAAAGCTCCTTTTTAATTATGAAGGTGTCGAAATTGACTACTTTGATAAACGTAATGGTCTATACGATCGTGATCGAGACCGGTACATCGAACGAGATCAGGAGTCGGAGAACAACGCGTTAGCACTCTTGAATACGTTGAGCATCAAAAGAGGATCCGAGTACTCAGATACGTTTCGGCTGACGCCGCGTAATCTACCGCGTGCGGTAACCAGTCTGCTCGCAAATGGGTGGCGCGTCGAAGCGGAAGGAAAACTCTATCGAAACCCTGCCTCTTCGAGCCTGTCGGTAAGTTCGGGTATTGACTGGTTTGAATTGCACGGTTCACTGAGCTTTGGCGATGATCTCGAAGCGAAACTTCCACAGTTGCTTGCAGCCCTGCGACGCGGTCAGAAGGTGATAGCACTCGGCGATGGGAGTTTTGGCGTGCTGCCGGAAGAGTGGCTACAAAAATACAGTCTGCTCGCGTCTTTCGGTGTGACCGAAGAGGACCACCTGCGCTTTCAACGAACACAAACTGGAGTGCTCGATGCCCTGCTCGCGACACGACCGGAAATCACCTGCGATGAAACGTTCGCGCGGGTTCGGCAGGAGTGGCAAAACTTCAACGGAATCAAACCCGTCGCAGCACCACGCGGATTTGTGGGCCAACTGCGAGATTATCAGCGCGAAGGACTGGGCTGGTTTGAGTTTCTCCAGCGATTCAAGTTTGGCGGCTGCCTCGCAGATGACATGGGACTAGGTAAGACAGTTCAAGTACTCGCCCTCTTGCAATCGCGATGCAACGCAGACCCTCGACCTTCGCTGGTAGTTGTGCCACGGTCGCTAATCTTCAATTGGCAACAGGAAGCGACGCGGTTCACTCCGCGGTTGCGCGTCCTGACTCACACCGGCAGCGAGCGAACCAGGGGAAGTGCCCACTTTGAAGATTACGATTTGATACTGACCACGTACGGAACTCTGCGGCGCGACGTGGTCCATTTCGACGAAGTCGAATTTGATTTTGTGATTCTCGACGAATCGCAGGCAATCAAGAATGCGGGCACGGAAACAGCGAAGGCCGTGCGGCTCCTGAAGAGTCGACAGCGCCTCGCACTGAGCGGAACACCAATCGAAAACCATCTCGGGGAATTGTGGAGTTTATTTGAGTTTCTGAATCCGGGGATGCTTGGTTCAGCGTCAGTATTTCAGTTTTCGACAAATGGGACACGTAAACCAGACGAAGAATCACGCGCTATGTTGGCGCGAGCGTTGCGCCCGTTCATTCTGCGGCGCACCAAGCAGCAAGTCGCGAAGGAACTTCCGGAAAAACTCGAGCAGACGATCTATTGTGAAATGGATGAACAGCAGCGCCGGCAGTACGAAGAGCTGCGCGATTATTATCGCCAATCACTATTGGAGAAAGTCTCGCTTCAGGGAATAAACAAGTCGAAGATTCAGATACTCGAGGCGCTGCTGCGTTTACGACAGACCGCGTGCCACCCTGCACTAGTCGACGGTTCGATTGATGATATCGCTCCGAACGCAAAGCTCGACGTACTGTTGCCGCGTTTGAGCGAGGTAACTGAAGAGGGACACAAGGCTATCGTCTTTTCACAGTTCACCAGCTTTCTTTCCATCATCCGGCAGCGATTGGACCAACAGGGTGTGGTGTATGAATATCTCGACGGCAAGACGCGCAATCGCGGAGTTGCAGTTGAAAGATTTCAGCGCGATCCGGATTGCAAGCTATTTCTGATCAGTCTGAAAGCCGGCGGTCAGGGTCTTAATTTAACTGCGGCTGAATATGTTTTCCTGCTCGATCCGTGGTGGAACCCTGCGGTCGAAGCGCAAGCGATCGATCGCGCGCACCGCATCGGCCAAACGAATCGCGTCTTCGCCTATCGACTCATAACGCGCGACACAGTCGAGGAAAAGGTCCTCGAACTTCAATCAACCAAACGAGATCTGGCGGACGCGATTATCAATGCGGACAACAGCGTGATAAGGAACATCACCGGCGAGGATCTAAGACTGTTGTTGTCGTGATTACGGGGACTGGTCACAAAAGAGTCGTGCCGTTAGTTTGAGGTTTGGAACAATACGCCGAAGGCGTTGTCTAATTTCAGCCCCGGTATTCCCTATGCGTTTCCCCGGTAATGATTACTATGAGTCACACCTTTGATCGGTCATGCTGTCACTAAAATTACATCTTCTTCGGCCGCTCTCTATTGTTCTCCTTGTAGGTCTTACTATCCATGCTCAGACTCGGCCTTCGACTTCGTTAGCCGAGTTAGAAGACTTCGCGACTACGCTTATCACGCTCAAATCTCAGCAAGAGCGCGAGCAGTTGCTGGCCAGGAACCGAGCGTTGATGACGCCCGATTTGCGTAAAGCCTTAATCAGGCAGGGTAATACTCAACTGATGGCCGGACGCTATTCGACTGCTTTTGATATTTATGGAGTTGCGCGAAGTGTGGCCGAGCAAATCGGCGATAAAGAGGGCGTTGCTGCCGCATCGTTGGACATCGGGACTGTCTATTACTTTCAAGCCAATTACCCGGCAGCGTTGGAACACTACAAAAAAGCGCGCGACCTCTTCACAGAGGTAACCAATCATTACGAGTCGGCTAAAGCACTCTCGGGTCTGGCACTGATATATAAAGAGCAGCGTCGCGACACAGAAGCACTCGCCGCTCTCGAACAAGCGTTGCAGGAATTCACCTCACTCGGTGACAAGGAAGAAGTTGCAAACACACTGAATACGATCGGCTCCATTCATTACGAGCAGGGAAATTATTCAGCGGCTGCCGACGCTTTTCGCAAAAGCAAGGAAGCAAATAACAACGTCGATTCGGTTGTGCGCCTGGCTGACGTCTTATACATGCAGGGCGACTACACGCAGGCATTGACTTTATACAAGCAATCTTTCGAGCGTGCTCCCAGGACAGAAATCGCCACCATTATTGCCGCGCTGAACGGCGCGGCAAACTCTGGTTACTACAGCGGCAATTACGACGAAGCTCTTGAGAACTATCAGAGAAGTGCCGACATTCAAAAAACGCAGCCTGACAAACTGGGCCTTGCCACAGCGCTCAGGGGAATTGGGAATGTGCATCGGGTCCGCGGTGACTATGGCGGTGCATTGGAGAGTTACTTCAATAGCCTGAAGATCTTCGAAACAATCAAAGCTCCGCTCGGCACTACGCTGGGAAGCATTGGTTTAGTGAGAGCGCTGCAGGGCGATTACCCCCAAGCGCTAGAGTACTACGGCAAGGCGCTGAAAGAGTTTAAAGACAACGCTAACAAGACTGAGATGGCCCGGGTTTTAAGTCTGATCGGGAATGTTTACTACGTACAGGGCCTATACGATTCCTCACTCGACTCGTACCGGCAAGCCCTGGCGTTGCGTGAAGAGACAGACGACAAGTTGGGCCAGGGTGATGTTCTCGCAGGTATCGGTTCGACGCTCCTTCGTCAGCAGAATTACTCCGAAGCATTAGACAATTTCGAAAAAGCGCTCGGGTTATTTAAGTCCGTTGGTAATCAGGAACGGATGGCGCAAGTCCTCACGCGAGTCTCCGAGGCGCTGCTGCTTCAGAATGAATATGCAAGAGCGCTGAGTGCCGCTGAAAGCGCGTTGACGATTGCGACACAGTCAGGTAACGGTGATCTCCTGTGGTACGCGCGGACCTTAGCGGGCAAAGCGCAATTGAAGTTGGAACGTGGACCACAGGCTTACAATTCGTTTACAGGGGCTATCTCGACAGTTGAATCGCTGCGAGCGGATCCTTCAGTCTCAGCCGGCGAATATAACCGCTCACTGCCGTATCTCTCCGCGATCGATTTTCTGATGAGTCAGCATCGACCGAGTGAGGCTTTCCATTATGCAGAACGCGCAAAGATACAGTTTCTGGTGGATCTACTGAAGAACAACAACGCCGTTCCCAGCAAAGGCCTTTCACCCGACCAGCGTCGCGAGGAGAAACGTCTGTCCGGTGAAGCTGCATCGCTTGAAATTCAACTGGAACGCGATAGCGAACAGCGCTCGTCGAGTGAAGCGCGGCGATCAGAATTGCGGAATCGTTTACGAACAGCGCGCGCAGCCTATGCTGACTTCCGTCAGAAACTGTTTAGCGCAAATCCCGGTTTGAAAATCAGCCGCGGCGAACTCGCTCCCCTAAAGCTGGAAGACATCAGTCCGTTGATTACCGATACAGCGACGGCCCTTCTCGAATATACGATCACTGAGAACAATACGTACCTGTTCGTCCTGACGGCAGATAGGGCCACGGCAACAACGCCGCGAAGAAATCGGCAGATCGAGATCAATCTCAAAGTTTACCCACTGGAAATTAAATATCCTGAACTCGCGTCAAGAGTTCGCAACTTTACCCAACTACTGACCTCACGCGCCGATAATTTTCATGAAGTCGCGCGAGAACTCTACGACATACTGGTAAAACCGGCTGAGGCTCAAATCGGGCTCAAAACCAAATTGGTCATTGTGCCTGATGGCCTGCTTTGGCGCTTGCCATTCGAGGCATTGCAGTCGGCGGAAGATCACTATGTAGTGGACTCCGCACAAGTATCGTACGCACCATCGCTCTCTGCACTACGTGAGATGCGAAAGCAGCCTGCGCCGAGCGGGCGTCTCAACTCATTATTGGTCGCCTACGCCAATCCTGATTTGTCCAAAAAGTTTACGACTCGATTTGAATTTGCTTATCCCGATATAAGACTGGAGCCTTCTGCTGAGCAGCAGGAAGAAATCAAACGTATAGCAACGATCTACGGCGTAAGGACAAGCCGTTTGTCCGTTGGCCCGCAAGCAAATGCAGGGCAAATGCAGTCAGGTGTTTCGCGCGCAAGGATCGTACATTTCGCCGTTCCGGTGATATTGGATGACATAAGTGCGATGTCGTCGTTTATCACGCTTTCGCCTGGTGAAAGCCAGGAAGACGGTTTTTTTAACACCCGTAAAATCATGGAACTGGAAAGCCCTGCCGAACTCGTTGTGGCGTCGACGGCGCAACATAGCGCCGGTTTTAATGGGAACGCGGCGGTTGGTTTTTCCTGGGCCTGGTTTGTGGCGGGCACTCGTGCGACGTTGTTAAGTCGCTGGAAGGTCGAGTCGCCGGCTCCGTCGCCGCTCCTCAGCGGATTCTATTCGTCCATCAAACCGCCAACCCGGACTCCAGTTTCCAAGGGCCAGGCGCTACGTCAAAGCCTGCTCGCGATTAGGCGATCCGCAGATTATCAACACCCATATTACTGGGCGGGTTTTGCAATGATAGGCGACGCGCGCTAATTGATCGTGACCGTATCCGTTACCGATTTCGATCCACAGATCGATGAAGAGACTTTGCAAGAGATCCAGGCGGAGGCGCGTGCCCTCTTCGAGTCTGTAAAACGGGCGGAAATCGATCAGGATCTAAAGCCCTTCCCTGTCGTTAACTTCGGCGATCCTGAACCTGAGAGTTTGAAACGTGCGTTGGTGCTCATCATCGGACAAGCTAGTTTGAACCTTGAGATGATCCACAAAGCGACGGCCAGCGAGCACACGAAAGGTTTGTGGGACAGGTTTTATAAGGTAGCGGTGAAGTTTTTCGAGGTTGTGTTAAGTTTGCGAGCGACACTCGGAAGTCGATCGAGGTCATCAGCCCGTTCGTTCGATTGGGCGGCGGGCCGGGAAAAATTTCTCCAGTGGATTTCGGTGAACGAGGTAAACAGTTGTAGATTTTCAACGCGTGGGATGCCGGCTTGAAATCCAACCTTCAAGTTTATAATTCCTCGCAACTCGTGGGAGCCGGCGAGCAGCGGACAGGGTTACGGGATCATAAGAGAGAGCCAAAGGAGCACAACAAATGTCTGCGTGGACGATGAAGGAAAGATAGAAGTGACGAAATAACGCTAAATCTGGTAGGCGCGTGCGGATTTGAACCGCAGACCCCTACCGTGTCAACGATCCGCTCTGCCCTCAAAAACCTTCAGAATACTGGGCATTTTAGCATATTTTGTGGTCCACCCGCACAATTACCCGCACAATCCGGATTCTTTCTGTGGTACAGTCGTCTTAGCCCATTCCACCCATCCACGGTGGAGATATACCTCAACCAAATCCAGCACACAGAGTTCTCTGAGATACTTCAATGAGATACACAGAAGGTGTTTACAAACGCAAACGCAATGGCAAGTTTGTCTACGACGGAGTTCTCGCTTATTACGACGAGCACGGCAAACGCAAGTTCGCGCACCGCGAACGCAAAACCCAATACGCCGCTAGAGAAGCACTGCGAAAGCTACGCAACGAATTAGAAGAACGCGGCCCCAAAGCCCTGGGAAATAATGTCGTCACCTTTGCCCAATTAGCAGACTACTGCGAACAGGAAGTCTATCTCGAAGCAGAGTACAACAGCGCGGGTGAAAAACTACGTGGCGTTAGAAATGCGAGTGCTTACAAATCACACCTCAAACATTTCCGAGACTTCTTTGGAAGGAAGAAACTCAGGGATATTTCCATCGCCGATGTGAAAAGATATCGCTCCCATCGGCTGCGCTCTACCCGGCCCGGCCCGAATGGCACCAGAGTTAACATTGCACCGGGCACAGCCGCCCGCGAACTACAAACTCTTCGAGCGATGCTTTATGAAGCCAAACGGAATCAATGGATCAAACAAAACCCATTTGAGTTTGCCCGCAAGAACGAAGTGATCAAAGCCAGCGATCGGAAGAAACGAAATCTCTTCCTGACCTTCGGCGACGAAATCAAACTACTGCGAGCCTGTGAAACCGAAGACCGGAGACACCTCCGCGCTCTCATTATCGTCGCCGTCGACACTGGCGCCCGCTTCGGAGAATTGATACATCTCAGAAAAGCTCAAATAGATTTTACTGGCTCTGGCACCATCTACGGATTGCTTAACTACAAAGACCTGGGCGGCGACAAGCAGACTCGCAACGCCAAGATGACTCCGCGAGTTCGCGAAGCCCTTTTGGATGTCATCCACAACCCACCCGCCAAAGCCTTCAAAGTTCAGCGTGGTAAAAAACCATCCGAGGAGCTGGTATTCGGAATCTCCAACAACGTCCGCACCGCATGGGCCGGAGCACTAGAGAACGCCGGTCTTACTCACCTCGGTCTACACTTCCATGACTTGAGGCACACGCCTGGAACCAGAGTCAAGAAAATGATCGACCTCGTAGATATCGCAAATGCACTCGGTCACAAAGATCCCAAGACCACAGCGCAGATCTACATTAACCACACCGATCAAGATTTAGTTGACTTCGCAAGAGCCGTGGAACAAGCAGTCGAGGCAGGATATAGAGAAGCAATGTCGGAGGACGTTAAGCCCGATCTCGAGTCAGGTCTGATTAGCTGATGCAGATCTTGTTTCATCCGGCCCACACCTCCTCAATCCATCCAAACACGCGAGTTTATGCTCTACTCAGAAGTTAGTCGTCACTAAGGATCACCGTGAGAACCAACTACGTCCTCACCGACTTCGAACAAACTTAAATTGTTGCCCGTGAAGGACGTGCGGGTTCGACGCCGGCATCACTCGAATCTCACTGTTTCACACGATTCCATCAACTTAGATCTGGGAATGATATGGGATCTACAATGGTTAACTACGTGACTATGCGACAAGCTGAATGCCAGAACCTTCTAACATGACCGTCTCAGTGCCATATTTGTCTATTAAGCGCTGATATGCTCTTGAGACACAAACTGTGATTACTCGGCCTTGGAACCAATCCTCAAGAAAGTAGTCAATGAACGAGGAAGCGATCCTGGGGCTAACAGGCCAAAATGATGTAATTATGTAGTCGAATCCAGCTCGCTTAAGACTGTAAGGTAAACCTTGTGACTCCCACGAGTCGAGACTTTGCTCAACCGCACTTGACCCGCTCCAACACGACATAAGAATGGCGACTCTGGTGGTAGTACGGAGTGGAATCTCAGTCCTTTCGATATCTACATTTCGGATCTCTTTACCGTAAGAACAGATTATTGCGGATGTCTCTTGCTCGCGTAGCTGACGCCCGTGTCCGATGTAAACCACACAGTCGGCATGGGACAAACGATCAAGGAGACGAGGAGCCGTCACTTGAGTTCCGAAGAACCGATCAATCTGAATCCCGTTGTGCCCTGACGGTAGATGTGTTGCGACATCGCGGAGCTCCGGCAAATCCTCCAGTGGGTCTAGAAAGACCGCCAGCTTGAGTTGCTCGATCGGATAAGACTCTGACTCTTCTGCTCTCTTGAGTGAAGCGTAGGAAAATGCAGACACGATGGTTAGAGAGGATTTAGATGTGCTCTCCAAGTTAAGTAGCGTACCCAGAAACAACCAGGGAAAGCAGATTAAGTACGATTGAGATCTGACGCCGAAACGAATATGTTCGTCTCGCTTGGCCGTTTTACCCGATGGAGTATCTCCGTAAATAACTGTCGCCACCCACGTTTTAGCCCTCTGAAAGCCATGGATTATCTCGCGACGTTCCTTTTTGGAGAGATCGCGTATAGACGTATGAGAGGAATAGAGTTGGTCAAGCTTTTGATAAACGGCCAGCGGCGTATCCCATTCGATCTTGCGGAAACCGAGGGTGCCCCGTTCTGTGCGAGTCAAGCCCGTCCACGAGCCTTCGAATGTATCGTGCGAGGTTATCAGTATAAGCTGTATGTAAAAAGGATCAGCGAGCGCGACTTCAGAGTATTCTGTGATGAGCTTTTCGACTTCAAATTGATTGTCATCAGACTCGGTTTGTCTGATGGCCAGATCCGATGATTTAGCCATCAGATACCGCTCAGTCAGC
>Ga0068859_100002056_pt1 | contig 20531 bp, 18 predicted proteins | sample KBSSwiS22_FD_66585 | JGI IMG/M metagenome (GOLD analysis project Ga0068859, IMG submission 66585) | Switchgrass rhizosphere microbial communities from Kellogg Biological Station, Michigan, USA - KBS Switchgrass S2-2 | ecosystem: Host-associated > Plants > Roots > Rhizosphere > Soil ...
AGAACGCGATCCCGGCGCGGACGGATTACCGTCTGGATAAAATTCATCGCCGATTCCTGTTCGAACTTTAGTTTGCCGGCCGTTGACGGAGAGGTATCCATCAGCACGCCCACATAAAGCGGCAGCACATTGTTCTGCTCGCTGGTAAATGATTCGATCTGTTGTGGGACTTTGTCTTCCATTATCACAAAGTCGTTCTGGGTCAAGCCGGTAACAAACTGCTTCTTGTTGTCAGTAACCGTGATTGGCAGACGGACCCGCCGGATATTGACTTTTAGTGTCTCCTGGCCGGGATCGGGGGTCGGTGTCGGACTGGGCTTTGGCTGCTGGCCAAAAGCCGAATGAAACGACATCAGCGTGGTGATGGCCAGGATTAGGTATTTAGTCTTGGTCATTTGCATTGAATTGCTGGCTGAGGCTCGCTCGACGCTCAATACGATGCCGGGGCGCATTCTGTCCGTTGCCCTTTTCCTTTGCCTTGGGGCGTTAGCGGGCCTCATGCAGCCGTACTCCTCGGATTTTTCAGAGCCTATCTATTTTTGCCGCCAGAACGAAATCGCTTTCCGTCAGCCCGTCGATTTTGTGCGTCCAGATTGTAATATCGGCTTTGCCCCAGCCGAAACAAATATCGGGATGATGGCCCTGCTCTTCCGCCAGTTCGCCGACACGATTAACAAAGTCCAGCGATTCGCGAAAATTCTTAAATGCGTAAGTCTTTTGCAGATGATGTTCGTTGATAATCTGCCATCCATCAAGTTGGGCGGAAAGCTTTTTGATTTCTTCACCCTTCAGTGGCGGGACACCGCCGCGACAAGGAACACACTCACGCTCGGCCAGATCTGGCATGGCTTCCTCCGCAAGAAAATTGCAGTAAATCAGCTGTAGTTCAGATTAGCACAGCCCGCGCGATGGCTTAAGGCGGCTACTGACTTCTGATAACTCGTCTGCGATAATGCTAGCCTACTTCTGTTAAAGCATATTCGAGCGATGAGCGAAGCCATGGACAAAGTGCGCGGCGTGCGGGAATTGCCAATCTTCCCTTTGCCGGTGGTGTTGTTTCCCGGGATGCCGATGCCGCTCCATATCTTTGAGGAACGCTATCGAAAAATGCTTTCCGATATTCGCGCCAATGACAACCTTTTCGGGTTGTCATTCCTCGACGCGAGTTCCGGTAAAGAGACTCCGCCGGCCGGCCACATTGGCTGTGTTGCTGAGGTGACTGAGACCCAGGCTTTGCCGGATGGCCGCTCGAACATTCTCGCCGTGGGTGTAATTCGTTACCAGGTCGAGTCGTACATTGAGCGCGGCGACTCTTATCTGGTAGTGCGCGCGAATTATTTTGAAGATGAAGATGAAAACGAGTCGGCCCTTACTTCCAACTCGCATGACGTGGCCAGGATGTTCATGCGCGTGGCGAATTCGATCCGCGTCATGAATGATGAGCGCGGCAACCTGCCTGATATCAGCGACACTGATCCCCAGAAATTATCATTTCTGGTGGCGGCGGCTTTGGAAATCGAGGTTGAAACGAAACAGGAACTGCTGGAGCTGCGTTCGACTTCCGAGCGTCTCAATCGTCTGCGCGACTTGCTGGCCCGGGTCGTAACTAATTATGAAGAGCGCGCGCGCCTGCATGCCGTTGCCAAAGGCAACGGGCATGGCGGAAAAAAGATCGAGCTCGAGTAAACGAACGGATCTCAGTTGGTGAGCCACGATCACGAGGTCAGACCACCCGCGGCAGCTGGTGGGTTCATTTTTAGATGGAAACTGCATCAATTACAGTACGGGTTCTCTTTTTCGGCGGTGCGCGTGACGCTGCCGGACATGATGAGATCGACGTCTCACTGAATTCACCTGCGAACACTGAGTCGGCTCGGTCGCAGATTCTTTCCCGGTATCCTGAGCTGCAACGCTTTGGAAACTCGCTTTTGCTTGCCGTGAATCAGGAATACGCTCAACCTGAAACGGCGATTCATGATGGGGACGAGCTGGCTTTATTTCCGCCCGTCAGCGGGGGCAGCGAAGTGGCACAGACTTCAGTCTGTGCGTCTGAATCTCGCGACTTCTTCGAACTAACCACGGACCGCATCGACGTTGGCGCAACGGCGCGCCGGGTCGTGCTTCCACAATGCGGCGCGACCGTCACACTCGACGGTTACGCCCGTGAATGGACCAGGGGTCGCCGGACGCTCTATCTGGTTTATGAAGCTTACGCACCAATGGCTTTGAGCGAGTTAAGGCGTTTAGGCGATCAGGTGCATGAGAAATTTGAGATCGCCCACGTCGGCATCGTGCATCGCACCGGCCGTCTGGAGATCGGTGAAACGAGTGTCGTAATCACCGTCAGCGCGCCCCATCGACGCGCTGCTTTTGAGGCTTGTGAATGGACCATTCGCGAACTCAAACGCACCGTGCCGATTTGGAAGAAAGAAGTTTTTGAAGACGGTGAGATTTGGGTCGAAGGCGAAGCTATCACCTCTTGCCTTTAACACAGCTTCCGGTTCATCAAGGGATCCGTTTTCAGCGAGTTCGATGATCTTCCAACAAACGGCTCTTGATTTCGGCAACGTCGATCAAAAACGCATCAAAGAGTCCCGAGGGCACGCTCTTGATAAAACTAAACGGAGAGTGATCCAACGTTCCCGTGAACACATCAATGTGATTGTTCTTAATCGCTCCTCCGGTGTCGGCGGCAAAGAAGTAGCCGTCATGAATAATCTGGCCTCCTGACGGCAAGGTGAGTTGCTGCCCGCGGGCCGCCGGGATGTAAATTACCCCCTCGAAAGCGATCGGTGTTTGCGCCTTGTCAACCGCGATAGTCCGGTAAGGAACCAGAAAGAAATCTCGAACGCCATCGCCGTACGGCCCGCGAGCCATCTGGTAACGGTTTCGACCTGCGCCCGTGACGGCTGAGTTCTGGCTATGTAACACCGCGCCGCAGTCAACCTGACGCGTTGATCGCTGTCCTGCATAGTTGAAGACCATGGGTTGGCCGTCCAATCCCGTGACCGCAATAGTCCCCTCAATTCCGCCACGGCACCAGGCGCTGGGGGTTAGCTTCACGCCCAAATCATTCCCGTCCATGTCCAGCAGTGGCTCACCTTCTGACTGCGCGACCGCAGGAAAAGCGTGATAATTGGTGGCCCAAAGCCGCAATTTGCGATCATTCGGCAAAGCAGCAGGCTGGGGAAAATCGAACAGTGGCTCAGACGCACTCATTTGGCACTCCTTTGTTTGATTTGGTGGCCGGCTTTATGCGACCGGCGTTCGCCCGGGAAAAAAGCTGAACGGACCAGGACACCGTTTCAGCCGTTCGTGGGCCAACGATACCCAAGCACTCTGGTCTTGGGAAACGAACTAACACTGACCGCATCTCCCTGGTTGCCGCCAAGCACTGGGATGTCGGGTCCGGGCGTGTCCCCGTCGCTGTTAAAGAACCCAACATGACCTTGCCAGTTAGTGTTGCCCCGGCGCAGGACCACCACGCATCCCTTGCGCGGCTCTGACAAAATCGTGCCCCAGTTAAGCCAGGATCTGGCGGCGGCCGATCCGGTTCGGGTTTGTCCGGCCTCGCGCATGCACCAGTTAACAAACGACGAGCACCAGGCTACCTCATCATCTCTGGCTCCGTAGGTTGTCGCTGCATGGTATTCCACGATGCGAGGATTGTCGGCTGAGCCCGTGAATTCCTTAACACCAATTTCATTCTTAGCGATGGCCATCCAGGGCAAATTGTTTGTTTCGTCAGGCATTTCTATTTCCTCGGGAAAGCCGCCGATCGGAGACTTCTCCAGGCAGGGCGCAGTCTCCTCAGTGCCATAGAGGCCGTCTTCCTCAATGAGGTCCGTGGGATTGTGCTGGTTCCACAATTTCTGAAACGCGCGGACGCCTTCGACGCGGACCTGCGGGTTGATGCCGGATCCGACATATGTAAAATGAGAGGGGTCGCCGGTGCCTTGCCACTCCCAGTGATGGTTCCTGAGGACCTCGATCCAGTCCTCCGGATTCTCTATGTCGATTGCAATACCTTGCTCGTGCGGGCTCCGACTCGGCCGGGCGGCCAGCTTGATCCCGCAGCGCTGGTTCTGGTACCAAAAATACAGGATGTGCTGATGAGCAATCGTGCGATAGGCGTGGATCAAGATAGGTCGCTGGTTTTTTTCCGCAACGGCCAGGGCCAGGGCAGCTTCGGCGGCTGGCTGGAGGAAGGGTAAAGTGCTGGCTCCACTGACATTGACTATACTCTCACAGGACTTCAAATCGTTCGGCAGGGCGGCGCGTAACAGCGCCAGGATCTGCTGGTTAAGACCATCAATTCCCGCCGTATTGCAATGGCTCAACTTATAGTCATGAATCGTGCTCATACAGGTTCTCCAGTGCGACAAGTGAAAATCATGAGCAACGTCAAACGGGCGTGTGGGATGTTTCTTTTCAGTCGTTCCCAGGCGTCCCGTGACGCCCAAACTATCTCCGTCACTTCTATACGCGTCATCCGCGAGCAAAACTGATCGCCTCAGGCGAAATTTTTTTCGAGCCCCTCTGGCTTTGCTGGGGGTCCGCGATTCACGCCGAACGGACGCTTTATCTTTTTCCTTACGACACAACCGGGCAGCACCGTTAGCGTCCTCTATCGCATGCCGGTCAGCGGCGGGTCGGCTCAAAAGATCGTCGCCAACGTAGACAGTCCCCCAGCTCTTTCCCCGGACGGCATGCGCATGGCCTCCATTCGCGGCTATCCCGGAACATTTACGGATCGGCCGAACACGAAAGTTAATGTACGTCAGCATCCCGACAGATTTGCCTTTGCTGGGATGTCCCGGTCTCCCGACGGAATGTCTATCGCCGTAGGCAGCGGCAGCGACTCTTGGTTAACGATCCTCCAGGTAATGGTTGGCGATGGCACGACGCGTGAGTTAACGGGCTGGCAGTGGCTCGACGTAAGAAGTCTGGCCTGAGAAAAACGAGGGCGACGAAATTATTTTTTCGGCCCGGTTGACCGGGCACCTCACGGCGCAAATCTGGCGATTGTCAGTCCTATACGTCGACCCGGGGAAGTTCGAGTCAGATCTGGCTGATTGACAGTGATGGCGTTTCCAACCAGCAACTCACCAATGGAGACGGCGAGAGCTTCGCTGACATCACGCCCGATGGAATTGGGTTGTTTACACTGAGCGCGCGCGCCCGTAACACCCTTTGGAAGATTGCTGTAACGGGAGGAAACCCGGTGCAGTTGACCAGTAGCGGCATCGCCATCAAACCCGTCGTTTCACCCGACGGATCACGAAAGCCTGTACCTATCGCAGCGATGAAGCAGACAACTGGAAAGAAGAAATGTGGTCCTGATAAAGGACTTCTAACTCGCCGGAATATCTTCTGTCTCTTCCTCCGCTGCCTCAACCAACGACGCGCTCGTCACCATGTCACCTTCATCAGTCTTGATCAGGCGCACGCCCTGAGCGCTCCGGCCGGTTTTGCGAATCTTGTCGGCTTCGAGACGAATCAACTTCGCTTGCTGGGTGATAATCATGATCTCCGATTCGTCATCGACCGGGAAGACGGCGACTACCTTACCGGTCTTGTCGGTCGTTTTCATGTTGATGACGCCCTTGCCGCCGCGCGATTGCAGCCGGTAAGTCGAAATCGGAGTCTGCTTACCATAACCTTGCTCGGAAACCGACAGCATCTTTTCATTATCATCTGATGAAACCGCGCAGAGGGAGACGACGAAATCATCTTTGCGCAGATCGATGCCGCGGGTGCCGCGGGTGGCTCGTCCCATCGGCCGCGCGTTCTTCTCGTCAAAGCGAATCGCAAATCCATTGTGAGTCGCAATAAAGATTCGCTTGGTGCCATCGGTCAGGACCACGTCCAGCAACTCGTCGCCTTCGTCGATATTGATGGCGATAATTCCGTTCGAGCGAATGTTCTGGAAATCAGCCAGCGACGTTTTCTTAATTACGCCCTTGCGCGTCACCATGAGGACATGGCGGCCCTCGGCGAATTCGCGCACCGGCACCACACCGGCGAGTTTGCGGTCGGTAGAAATTTGAATCAGGTTCACGACGGCTTTTCCGCGGGAGGCAGCCGCCGCATCGGGAACCTCGTGCACCTTCATCTTGTAAACCAATCCATCGTCGGTAAAGACCATGAGGTACGCGTGCGTCGAAGCGATGAACAAATGCTCGACGTAATCGTCGTTCTTGGCCATCGCCCCGAACCGGCCCTTGCCGCCGCGGCCTTGCCGCTGGTAGGTGGTCACTGGAGTTCGCTTGATGTAACCGTTCTTAGTAATGGTGATCGCAACTTCTTCATCGGCGATCAAATCTTCAATCGTATACTCAGTGCCGAGGTCGGTGATTTCGGTCCGCCGGCCGTCGCCAAAATCTTTCTTTACTTCTTCGAGTTCATCAGTAATCACCCGGCGCAGCGACTGCTCGTTCGCGAGAATCTCTTCAAGCTCAGCAATCAGCTTGATAATTGATTCGTACTCATCGACGATCTTCTGTCGCTCGAGCGCCGACAGCCGACGCAATTGCAAATCGAGAATTGCCTGCGCCTGAATCTCTGAAAAGGATAGACGCTCCATCGCCTTCTTAAGCTTTGGCAAATACTTATTGAGCGGCTCGTTTGCAGGAACACCTTTCCACGTCTTCACCTCGCTGGTAGTCGCCAGCTCACCCGTCAGCCAGGTCCGGGCTTCGTCGACCGAACGCGAGTTGCGAATCAGCGTGACGATGTAATCAAGCGCGTCGATTGCCTTGGTCAGACCCTCGAGGATGTGAGCTCGCGCCCTGGCTTTGCGGAGATCGTACTCAGTGCGGCGGCGCACAACTTCGCGACGAAAGTCGACGAAGCATTCCAGCATCTGCTTCAGGTTCAAAACGCGCGGCTGGCCATTGACGATGGCCAGATTGATCACGCCAAAGCTCGACTGCATCGGCGTCAGTTTGAAGAGTTTGTTGAGAACGACCTGGGGCACAGCGTCGCGTTTCAGCTCCACGACGATGCGCATGCCCTGGCGATCGGATTCGTCGCGAACCTCCGAGATTCCTTCCAGCTTCTTTTCATTTGCTAATTCAGCGATGCGTTCGATCAGTCTCGCTTTGTTAACCTGAAAGGGGATCTCAGTGATGATCACCGCGTCGCGTTCGTGCGAGCCGCGACCGATACGATCGATGGTGGCCTTCGCGCGCATTTGCAGAATGCCGCGACCAGTCAAATACGAGTTGCGAATCTCTTCTCGCCCACAAAGAAAACCACCGGTCGGGAAATCAGGGCCTTTGACGATCTTCAGCAACTTTTCGATGTCAATTTCTGGATCGCGAATTACGGCGATAGTCGCATCAACAATTTCCGTGAGGTTGTGCGGCGGGATTTTCGTGGCCATACCCACTGCAATTCCGTCTGAGCCGTTAATCAGCAGATTCGGGATACGCGTCGGCAGCACCTTGGGCTCGCTCAGTGATTCGTCATAGTTTGGCTGAGTCGCGACCGTCTCTTTTTCAATGTCGGCGAGCAACTCGTTGGCGAGCCGCGCCATGCGAACTTCGGTGTAACGCATGGCCGCCGGCGCATCACCATCGACCGATCCAAAATTTCCCTGCCCGTCGATCAGCGGATAGCGCATCGAAAAATCCTGGGCCATGCGCACGATCGTGTCGTAAACGGCGGTGTCGCCGTGCGGATGGTATTTACCAATGACGTCGCCGACCACGCGCGCGCTTTTCTTATAAGCCTTGTTGTAAGCATTCCCGAGTTCGTGCATGGCCCAGAGGACCCGCCGGTGCACCGGCTTGAGACCGTCGCGGACGTCCGGCAAGGCGCGGCCAATGATCACTGACATCGCATAGTCCAGATAGGACCGCCGCATTTCTTCTTCAATACTTACGTGTTCTCGCTCGATGGTTTCCATTAATCAAACCTTTCCGATACAATCCGCGCTACTCCCATAGTTCGACAAAGCAGCAGCGACAGGGTGGCCCTCTCTAACTGGATTTCTTGGCACGAATTCTTGATGCTTTGGATGTTATTTCCGACTTCGGGCAGCCGTAATTCATGCGGTCAAATTTCACGATTATTTTAACGCAAAAAGCTGAATTTACCAAGCGCAAAAACGCCGTGAAAGCCAATAAATATGCGGCTTTCACGGCGATCTGAAATCACGATTGTCACATCCCCCTTGAGCAGTTTTTATGTGAGGCTTTCGTGTCGAACGAATCCAAAGATCATGAGGAGCGGCGTTTGCGCGAGCGACTGGCATTGCCGCTGCCTGTGCGTGTTCACTTTCGCGAGACCGTCGATCACGAATGGCACGAGATGTCGCACCTCGTCAATGTAACGCCGTTGGGAGCTCGCTTGCGACTCAAGCGGCCCACTGAGGAAGGTCGCGTCTTGCACTTAACCATGGCAATGCCGCGTAAGCTTCGCTGCTTTGATTACGGCGAAGATCAATATCGAGTCTGGGCGTTAGTGACAAACGTCAAGATGCTCGATCCTAAAACTGAACGTGGCGCGCTGGTCGAACTCGGCGTGGCGTTCGTGGGCAAGCATCCGCCGCGGACCTTTGCCAAAGATCCTGCCCAGCGGTACGAAATCGCGTCCGCGACGGCCGCCGGTCTTTGGACGGTTCAAGAAGAATCCGACGAAGTGCTTTCCGAAGTTGACATCTCGGAGAAGCGAAAAGAGACTCGGCATCATATCCCTATCGAAGTCACAGTCGAAGTATTTGCTGAGCATGGAGGTTTCTCGGAAAGCGAGAGCACGGTAACTGAAAATATCAGCCGCATCGGCGCATCAGTTTTCACTACTCTGGACCTCGAGGCAGGCCGCTTTGTGAGAGTCAGCAGCCCGCAATCCGGGGTGGCAGTTGTGGCTGTGGTGCGGACCCGTCGAGTCGGCCCGGACGGCATTGCGCGATTGCACTTGCAATTCGTCGGCGAAGAATGGCCACTTTGAGACCCTGAGTGATGAAGACGAAACGTCAGGTGAATCTGCGGTTTCCGCGTGAGCCTTTGCTGATCGAAATTGAGCGGCGCTGTTCGTTTCCGGATTGTGGCGGCAGGACCCACATCGGTTTGACGAAATCGGAAGCGATTGAGTACCGTGGCTTTGACTGTACGCAGTGCGAAAGATGGAATGACGATCGGCTGGGTGAACGAGAAGTACCTGAAGCCTGGCACGGTCCGATCCAACCTACGCAATCATAGAGCCCTGAACTTTGGCACCTTTTTCTTAAGTTAGTGCCGACAACTAACTGCTTTTGAGCTCAAACACCACCCAGGAAACTCCGCCGCGGAATGGATCGCGTCCTTATCCCTGGACGCTCCCGCAGTGGATTCTTAACCTGATTCGGCCAACAGTCGTGTTAATCAGCCGGTTGCTCTGGCGCGTGCGTTGGCGCCAGGTTGAAAATATTCCTCTGAACGGCGGTCTGATTATCGCGGCGAATCACCAGACCTACGTCGATCCATTCTGGATCTGTTGCAAGGTGAAACGTCCGGTGAGATTTCTCGCGTGGGATGCGGCATTCAGCTGGCCGATAGTCGGTTTCTTTCTGCGCGCGTTTGGCGCCTGGCCTTTGCAGTTGGAGGGGACCGATCCCGCACCGATTCGGCGTTCCTTGCAGTGGATAAGCGAGGGTGGGGCAGTCATGATTTTCCCCGAGGGCGGTCGCGGCAATCCGGATGGAACCACCAAGAAATTCAAAGCCGGCGCGGTGCGGATGGCGTTAGAGGCTGGAGTGCCAATCCTGCCAGTCACCATCCGCGGCGGTGAACGAGTCTGGCCCAGCACTCATCGACTGCCGAGGTTACGCACTCAAATCGAGATCACTTATCACCCGCCGATACACGTCGCTCCCTGCGACGACGAGGACACCCGCGGATGCGCGCGGCGCGAGACGGCCCGGCTGTCGGAAATTGTCCAATCATCGCTCGAAGATCCCCTCTCAAAGAGAATCAGCCGCGGCTGAACGCTGGTAGACACGGATAAGACCGCGCCACCGGAATCGCGGTGAGTTCAATAAGCCTGGTCTTTTGTTTCCCTTAACCGCGTCCATCGGCGTTCATCCGCGGCAAAACCCATTCATCGAGTCACGCGCTCAGCACGCGCATCATCTCTTCATGAATCAAGCCATTGCTGGCCAGGAGGGGTGGCGTAAAAATGTTCATCGGGCCGTTTGCATAATTCGAAACTCGACCGCCGGCCTCTTCAATGATTAACGCGCCGGCAGCCACGTCCCAGGGCTTTAGACCTTCTTCCCAAAATCCATCGAAGCGACCAGCGGCCACGTAAGCCAGGTCGAGCGCGGCCGCGCCGTCCCGGCGCACACCCTGGGCCGCCATGATGAAGTTCGCGAAATGACGCGCGAATTCGCTGCGCTCGCGCACGTCGTAGGGAAAGCCGGTGCACAGCAAAGCGCTGGCCAGCGTCGGTGTGGACGAGACACGTATGCGGCGGCCGTTTAGGGCCGCGCCCTGACCACGTTCCGCCGAAAACATTTCGTCGCGGAGCGGATCGTAAACCACTCCCAGTTCCAGGCGACCCTGGCACTCGAGTCCGATCGAAACGCAGAAGCAGGGATAGCCATGCGCGTAGTTCGTGGTGCCATCAAGCGGGTCGATGATCCAGCGCCAGTCACTTCCGCTTTCGCGATCGACGGGTTCGCTCGCGCCTGATTCTTCAGCCAGAATTGCGTGACGAGGATAATAAGTTTTGATTCGATCGATGATGAGACGTTCGGAGGCAAGATCGGATTCCGTGACAAGATCGAGCTCGCTCTTGTTGGCGATTTCAATCTTGCGGCCAAAGCGCTCCGCCAGAACACTTCCCGCTTCGCGCGCAGTCTGAATGGCAAAGTTGAGCATTTGGAGTGCGGCGACTTGTCGCCGCTTTTGAGTCTAGCCCGTGACCGATCTGAATCGAAAGCGGTGACAAGTCACCGCACTCCAAATAAGCGTTATTTCGCGGCGCCGTAATTCGGTTGTTCCTTGTCGCGATAGATCAGTTTGGGTTTGCTAATCGAGCGAAAAGCCACGGGCTTCGAAGGGGTCCATTACGGTACGACTGAAAAACGGCATGCATTTCTGCTTGACGAGGTCATCCAAGAGGATTGTCAATAGACTTCGCGTCAACATTTCCTTCGTTCGAGACCACAAAAAAGCCGGAGCGACCATCGCGCTCCGGCTCTTATGAAAAGTAGTAGTCAGTCTTTATTTCAGTCGTCCGTTTTTTCCGCCGCCGCTTTGCGCTTTCTGCGCACTGCTCCGGCGAGACCCGCGAGGCCCGTACCGAGCAACGCCAGTGTGGCCGGCTCAGGCGTCGGTGTCGCGCCAGCCGCGAAATAGAATCTTTCCGGGCCGCCGTCCACGTTGCTCAATTGCGCCGACAGTCCCAGACGCAACGTTGGATTCCGATCGATGGCGGCCTGCAGGCGCGCAGCTGCTTCGCCATCTAACCCAAAAACATAATCCGATTGAGAACCCTGAGCCTTCTTGAACTGTTCCAAACTTACGGGCCCATTCAACAACGATGCGTTAAAGATGCTGTTGCCATTCTGGTCGAAGGCCGTCAACACTAAAGAGTCGATTGTTATCGGCATCTTGTTGCCGCCGTTTGCCTCGTTGATATTTAGCAACACCCGCAGATCGCGTGCTTGTCCAATTCCCAGATCAGTCAACGAAACCGTGTGTTGATGCGGGCCCGCGCTGATGTCACCGAAAGAGAGGTCGCGACTGCCATCCCAGCGAACACCACCCGCTTCCGTTCTCCGAAATCCTTGATGTTCGAGGTTAAGCGCCGAAATCGGTGGCACGAGTTTCTGAATATCCGGACTCACCAACGTTAGTCCATCTGCGTACGCGTTGCCACCCGAACAAGTCAGGATGGCCAACACCCCACAACCCAGCAGTATCTTTGAGAACAGCTTCATCTAATCAATCGCTCCTTCGAGTAAACGGCGCCGAGATCGATACCCTTAAAGTTTTGGCAACCTCTCATCGAAAAGGCCGAAACGCGCTGAATTTCCAAGACCAAATGAATGACCTTTTCCAGCAAATTTTTCCCGCCAGGAAAAATGACGTGGACTGGTGTTGGCTTGTCGCATAGAATGACGCGCCCCTCGCAATCCACAGCACAGGAGTAAACAGTTGCGAAAAAGAAGTCATCGACATCTCTGGCTCAAAAACTCTGCCGCGGCTTTGGCAACGATTCTTTTCTACGCCGTCACCATCGCGGCCCAGGCAGCAGGCCCAACTGCGCGTACGGCCCAACAATTTGATTCAATCCGCAAATCGCCGCCCAAGCTGTTCGCGTTTCTTTTGCAGATGCCCAAAGGCGCTGACCTGCACAGTCACCTGTCGGGCGCGATTTACGCCGAGTCTTATATTCAATGGGCGGCCGCCGCCGGCGATTGTTTGAGCACCACGACCTGGACCGCGTCGCTGCCGCCCTGCACGACAGGTCAGGTTCCCATGACGAACGCCCTCACGAATTCTGTCCTCTTCCAGCAGATCATCGACGCGTGGTCCATGCGCAACTGGCAACTGTCAGGAGATAGCGGGCACGATCATTTCTTTAATACGTTCGGCAAGTTCGGCGTGGCTACTTACAACCAAAATGGAGAGATGCTCGCGGAAGCAGTCACCCGGGCCGCGCACGGAAACGTTCTCTATCTGGAGTTGATGCTGACTCCGGACGGCACACCGACGGGCGTGCTTTCAAGCCAGATCGGTAACAAAGTCGGATGGGATGGGAATCCGGCCAGCACTCTGAGCAAGTTGAAAACTAACGGAATCGACGCGGCAGTGCCGCTGGCGATCAAGAACCTGAACGATGCGGAAGCCAAAAAGGACAGCCTCTTAAAGTGCGGAACAGCCCAGGCCGAACCAGGTTGCCAAGTTGTGATTCGCTACATCGCGCAGGTAGCACGCGGTTCAGCCCTGGGCCCGGTGTTCGCGCAAATGGTTACAGGTTTTGCGCTGGCCAACGATCCGAATTCAAAAGTCGTCGCGTTGAATCTGGTGCAGGCAGAAGACGGAGCGGCATCGATGCAGAACTTCTCACTGCACATGCAAATGCTCAAGTTTCTGCGGCCGATGTATCCGCGCGCCCACCTGAGCCTGCACGCAGGTGAGTTGGTGCCCGGCATCGTGCCGCCCGAAGGTTTGACCTTTCACATTCGCGATTCAATCACGACGGCGCAAGCCAATCGGATTGGCCATGGCGTTGACATCATGCACGAGAAAGCGGCCGTTTCGCTGATGCGACAAATGGCCCGCGCCAACGTGATGGTTGAGATTTGCTTGTCCAGCAATGATTCGATTCTGGGCGTCAGCGGGCCGCGACATCCGCTCGCTACTTATCTGAAATATGGAGTGCCGGTCGCGCTGGCGACTGATGATGAAGGCGTCTCGCGCTCGGAAATTTCGCGCGAGTATCTGCGGGCCGTACAGGATCAGGGTCTCGGTTACTTACAATTGAAGGTGATGGCGCGCAACAGTCTTCAGTATGCGTTTATCTCGGGCGCGAGTTTATGGAGCGACGCGCGAAAGTTTATTCCTGTGAGCCAATGCCGGGCTGATGTCGCAAGGGAGAAGCTAACTTCAAGCGAGTGCCGTTCGTTTGTTGATAGCAGTGAGAAAGCCAGGCTGCAATGGAAACTTGAAGAACAATTTAGAGGCTTTGAGCGGATGTGGTAAGCGGTGAATTTTGAGATTGAGCCGGCCGGTAGTCTCGAATGAGGTCAGGCCGGCGCTTACACTTGCGCGGGCACCACCGCTTCACTTACTCACGAGAGCAAACGAGCCGAACTACTTCATTGGGTCCCGTTTGCAATCGCAGCCAATCTCAGACCGCTTTCATAAACTGGGCCGAAGCAAAACCGGTCAAGTGTTGGCCCTCGAAATCAGTTTCAATTTCCCGGAAGCCGTTGACCGGCTGGTCCGCAATCGCGCGTACGACGTGGCCGTTGGGCAGTCGCGCGATCACATTTGAGTTCGGATTGCTTTCATCCTTCACCGGTGCGCTGCGCAAACGCAGGGGATCGTTACTGGTGACCTTAAAGAGCGGGCCGGTAGAGGTCGGAGGCGTCGGACCTGTCTCATCTACCGAGACCGTCTCTGATGTTTTAAGAAAATCAAAAACCTGCTCTCCATAGAACTTGCCACCCTCTGGTTTGAATCCCTGCTTCAATCCCCTGGCCGGATTGAACCCACCCGTGTTGTAGGCGATCGCCACGTGGACCATTTCCAGATCGGTAAGCGTGGGCTTGTTGTGCAAACCGATCTTCCTGGCCGCACTCTTAAGTTCCTGCAGGGCCTTCCCCAGGCAAGCCTCAAAGTCGGCATAGCGTCGCTCGAGGAAATAGTCCGGATCGCTTTCCGGATGCCCGGGCTCAAAAAACTGCAAGTCAAACTGGAAGATTCCAAAGCCGTGACAGAACTTATGCTGCTTTGAGGCTGCTCCCTGGTAGCTTGTGATGAATTGGGCCATATCCACCAGCGCCTGCCGGGCAATATCAAACATCCTCTGTCCGTTCGGTGCCTCCAACAGCTGGGCCTTATTTCGGGGGAAGGCTTTTCGCCCTTTACCCGTATTTGGAGTGAAATCGATGGTGTCGCCGACACACAACTCGACGATTCGATCCAGGCTGAGGTCTTTCTTGCGGAGGATGGGCCATACTTCACCGGTTTCCTGACAGGCCAGGGCTGTCATAAAATCCAGAGTGAACGGTGTACCTGCCAGTTTGGCCTTTACCCTGTCGCCAAACTGTTTCTTGAACCAGCGGATGTCGTCTTTGTTAGGCATAAGGTTTGTCCTTGCGGTTTCTCAATATCCGGGGGCTGCACCATTCGTAATCTGCCGCGGCATCAGCCAAACGGCTTGTCGATTGACGGACTCTGCTGAGTAAAAAATTTCGGGCCGTTTTCAGTGATGTAAAGACAATCTTCGAGACGAATTCCAAACTCCCCGTAAATCACCACTGTCGGCTCGTCGCTAAAACACATCCAGGGCCTAATCGGGGTCTTGTTGCCGCGCACAAAGTTCGTCCACTCGTGCCCGTCGAGGCCAATGCCATGGCCGGTGCGGTGCGGGAGCCCGGGCACTTTGTAGTCGGGTCCAAACCCCGCATCAGTGATCACTTTGCGCGCCGCCGCATCAACTGCCTCACAAGGCGCCCCGACTTTTGCGGCCGCAAAACCGGCGTCCTGAGCTCTTCGTTCGAGATTCCAAATATCGCGCTGACGTTGCGTCGGCTTACCCAGAACAAACGTCCGCGTGATGTCTGAGGCATAACCCTCGACGGTGCAGCCACCATCCATAAGTACGACGTCGCCTTCATGCAAAGTCTGCGGCGTGCTGCTGCCGTGCGGGAACGCGGTGTACTTGCCAAAGCTGCAAAAGACACCGCCCTGCACGCCGAGATTTCGAAATGCGGTTGCACAGTTATTGGAGAATTCGGCCTGCGTCATTTCGTCGCGCATCGTGGCCCAGGTAGCCCGGTAAGCAATCAACGTAAGATCGTTAGCTTTTTGCATCAACCCGATTTCCGCGGGAGACTTGTACATGCGACAACCCGCGGTAATCGCCGTGGCGCTGACGAATTCCAGTCTCGGCGCTGCCTGTCGAATTCCGTCGAAAAGAAAGAAGCGGACCCGCTCTTCGAATCCGATGCGGCCTGTGCGCATTCCGCGATCGCGAAAGATTTCCGCGACCCGACGATACGGGCTTTCGTCTTCTTCCCAGGTTCGGATGTCCTTGCCGAATTTGATCAGCTCTCGGGCACGTTCTTCTTCAAACTTCGGGCAGACCCAGGCAAGTTCTCCGCGCTGCGGAATTATCAGGGCAAGCATGCGCTCGCTGGTGCTCCAGCGCATGCCAGTGTAGTAGAACATCGTCGAGCCGGGTTCTATGTAAATTGCGTCAATCTTTTGATCGCCCATCAAGCTTTGGGCTTTGCCGATACGCGCCCAGCGCTCGTCATCGGTGATCGGAACGATCCCCGCGGTCATCTTTGGCAAGCGCCTGATCAATTCAGGAACTTCCTGTCGCTCCTGAATTGCGTCGACGTCGATCGTATCAGCGAAGGCGAATCTGCTTCCCAGGAGTGTCGCGCCCACCACGCCGGCCGTGGAACGCAGGAAATCTCTTCTGTCTGTGCACATATTTTCAGGAGCGCGGACGCAATGTCCGCATCAAGCGCGAAAAGTTTGATTTAGAGCAGCGACATGCTACACGATGCCCGCACACGTCAACAAGATTTTCGCTGGTATTTCAACAGTCTATGCCGCATAGCCATGGCGGTAGCCGCGGAGCGGCGAAAGATCTGTAGCCCATGGCATGAGCCATGGGATCAACGCAACAGGAACAACAGAGCCCCGGAGGGGCGGAACATAATCGTTGCTGTCTCTAATGTATCGCCGCTCCGCGGCTGATCGTTCAATTAACGCCTGCTACCCACGGCTTGCGCCGTGGGCTACAGATCTTCCGCCGCTCCGCGGCTACGATTCACGCTACAATGACACGCCCTGGGTCGCTCGATCGCGCTGATGCAACATCGCCGCCTACAAGAACTGTTTACTCTCTCGCGGATATCCATCGTCCTGGCGTTGCTCGCTGGCTCCGCCTTCGCCCAGAAGCCGCTGCGTTGGGGCGCTGATCCCAGCGGCGGCGCGCCCTACGTCTACAACGATCCCAGCCATCCCGATCAATACATCGGATATGAAAAAGAAATCGTGGACGCGTTGGCCACGGCCATGGGGCGCAAAGCCGAGTTCGTTCCTTCTGACTGGGAGACGCTGGTCTCAGCCCTGCAGCGCAAGTCTTTCGATGTCATCGTCAACGGCCTCGAGCCGACTGCCGATCGTCAAAAACAGATTCTCTTCAGCAAGCCCTATTATATTTTTCAGCTGGCGCTAACCGTTCGCAGCGATGAGCAACAGATTCATTCGCTCGCCGACTGCAAGAACCGGACGGTTGGGACCCTCGGCAATACCGCGGCGTCACGCCTCCTGGAAAAAGAGCAAATTCCGATGAAGGGCTATGCAGATCCCATTTCGGCCTACCGGGATCTCGAACTGAAACGCATCGATGCCGTAATCATGGACGTGCCGGCCGAAGTGTTTTACGTCAGCAAGAACACGAAGCTGAAGCGCGCCACTGAACCTTTCTTTCGCGGCACTTACAACATTGGTTTGCGCAAAGGCGATGAGTCTCTCAAGTCCGAAGTGGATACAGGCATCGACAAGATCACTAACGACGGCACGCTGGAAACTATCCTGCGCAAATGGGGTTTGTGGAACGACGCGCAACTTGAACTGCGGACCCCAGGCAAAGCCGAACAGAAAAATACCGAAGCCGGTTACGACATAACGTCCGCGGCGTTCAATTGGCGCGAAGCAATTTGGCGCCTGGCGCGCGCAGCCGTCGTTACGGTTTTGATCGCGTTCGGATCGATGCTCATCGCGCTCGTGCTGGGAATGCTTCTGGCAATCGGCCAATGGAAAGGTCCGCGCGTAGTTCAGTGGCTGTGCACCGTCTATGTCGAGTTCTTTCGCGGTACGCCGGTTCTGGTCCAGTTGCTCTTTCTTTATTTTGGCTTGCCCACTATTGGACTGGCGATGCCGGGCTGGCTTACTGCGTTAATTGGTTTGGGACTGAACTATGCCGCGTACGAGTCGCAGGTTTACCGCGCCGCACTGGAAGCAATTCCGCGCGGACAGTGGGAGGCGTCTTACCTGCTCGGCATGAGTCCGTTGCTCGCGTTCCGCCGGATTATTTTGCCGCAGGCATTTCGCATCGCGTTGCCGCCGATGACCAACGATTTCGTCTCGCTGTTCAAAGATACTTCGACCGCTTACGCAATTTCAGTTTGGGAACTGGCAACGGCGTATCGGGAATTAGCAAATGCTTCGGGTCAATTCCTGCTTTTGGGCATAGCCGTCTCGTTGTATTACCTGGCGATGAGTTTGCCGATGGCCCACCTGGCGCGGCGACTTGAAAGAAGGTTGCAAAGACGAGATACGATTGAAGCTGTGGAGGCGGATGGGGCATAACAAGTGGCACAGACTTCAGTCTGTGTTGTGCCGGTGAAAATCACAGACTGAAGTCTGTGCCACAAATCAATGATTCGAGTCACCAATCTCATCAAAAACCGCAACGGCGCACGCATCCTGCGCGGCGTGTCGTTCGAAGTTCCGCCGCAAACGGTGCTCGGAATTATTGGTGGGTCCGGAAGCGGTAAGACTACGCTCTTACGTTGTTTGAACGGCCTGGAACGAATTGACGGCGGCGTGATCGAAGCGGACGGCCTGCGGCTGGAGCCCAATCTCTCAAAACACGAATACCAGCGACGCGTCAACGATCTCAGACGCAAAGTCGGCACAGTTTTTCAGCATCTCTATCTGTTTCCCCATCTCACCGTGCTCGGTAACGTCATTGAAGCCCCGGTACATGTACAGCGAGTGTCGCGCAAAGAAGCCGAAACCGAGGCGTATCAGCTTTTGGAATCGGTTGGCTTGAAAGAGAAGGCGCGACGCTATCCTGAATCGCTTTCCGGTGGCGAGCAGCAGCGCGTCGCGATCGCCCGAGCCCTCGCTATGCACCCGGCGCTATTGATGTTTGATGAGCCGACTAGTGCGCTCGATCCGAAACGCAGTGCCGGTTTGCGTTCGCTTTTACGCGGCTTCGTGGAACGCGGGCATACGATGGTGGTGGTGTCGCACTCGATCGGATTCCTTGAAGGACTGGCGGATCAATTGCTTTACATGGAAGCGGGTGAAGTGATCGAGTTTGGCGAGACGGCGCAAGTCTTGAATGCGCCACGCGACCCGCGCACGAAGGACTTTGTCGAGCAGGCGAAATGACTGAGGTCAGTACCATCCGCGTTAGCGGGTGGGGTAAGGAGTCAACTTCGAAAGACTTGAGTTGCCTCTTTATCCCATCTGCTTACGCGGATGGTACTGACCTCATCGCCAGCATCAAACCAAATTCATCGGAGTCGGGTTCTTCGGATCTTTCGTGTAGTCGTAAAAGCCTCGACCTGATTTGCGGCCGTACAAACCCGCCAGCACCATGCGCTTCAAAAGTGTTGGCGGCGCAAAGCGCTTCTCGCGAAATTCATTGAACATGATCTCAGCGATGTAATAGGTCGTATCGAGCCCGACGAAATCGCCAAGCGTGAGCGGTCCCATCGGATAGCCGCAGCCGAGTTTCATCGCGTTATCGATATCGACAATCGAACCCACACCCTCTTCCAGGGCGCGAATCGAATCGAGCATGTAAGGAACCAACAAACGATTGACGATGAAGCCGGTCTTATCGCCGGCCCGCACGGGAACCTTGCCCAGCTGCTTGCCAAAAGCGACGGCATCTTCATAAACATTGGCGTCCGTAAGAATCGTGCGGACCACCTCGACCAATTTCATCAGCGGCACGGGATTGAAAAAGTGCATGCCGATGAAGCGCTGTTGCCGCTCGGCTGATGTCGCCACCATCATCTGCGTAATTGATAGCGAAGATGTATTCGACGCGAAAATTGTTTCCGGCTTGCAAAGCCCGTCCAGCGCTTTATAGGTCTTTTGCTTCTCGTCGAGATTCTCAATGATAGCTTCGATGATGATGTCGCAATCCGCCAGGTCGTCGAACGTGGTGGTGCCAAACAAGCGATCGCGCGCAGCCTTCTGCTGTTCCGCCGTCAGCGTGCCTTTGTCGGCAAATCTCTCGAGCGACTTTTCGATTGAGGCGAAGCCTTTCTGCAAAAGCTCCTCTGAAACCTCTCGCACAGTGGTCTCGAACCCGGCCATCGCGGCTGTCTGCGCAATGCCCGAGCCCATCAAACCACAGCCGAGCACCCCAACTTTTTTGATTTCCATGTTCTCTCCTTTAATCCGCCGATTACGCAGATTTCACAGATTGGGAAAAACAGCTACGACAAGCAGCAAAAGAAAGTCTTAGTCCACTCACCTTGTTGCCCCTGTGCTTCGCCCCGACAAATTTGCTTCTGTCTATCTGTGTAATCTGCGTAATCTGTGGATAAATCTCATAGCGTGATATCAAAATCGCGCGCGACCATAAAGAAACAGACAGCGATCGCCAGCAGACAAATAACCTGCGCTATTCGCCACGCGATCGTCATGCCGGTCGATTGGCCCGGGCGCTTGTAACCCACCACCAATGCCAGCGCCGCGCCGGAAAGTAATCCACCCAGGTGCGCAGCATTGTCAATGATTCCGCGACCGACGAATCCAATCACCAAATTCAGCAGGATGATCGGCAGCAACCCCGTTCCAAACGCTCGTTTGAAGCCCTCAGGCAACTCGCGCCGGTATTTCACTCCAAAAACGAAGAGCACGCCGACCATCCCAAACAACGCGCCCGAGGCTCCGGCCGAAGGGTCGTCATGACTCTTGATTAGGAAACTGGCCAGCGCGCCGGGATGCGATCCTGGAATCACGGTCAAATAACTTGCCAGCACTCCGGCAATACCAGTGGCCACCCAAAATACGACAAACCTGGCTGAGCCATAAAGCTTT
>Ga0068859_100002057_pt1 | contig 20531 bp, 14 predicted proteins | sample KBSSwiS22_FD_66585 | JGI IMG/M metagenome (GOLD analysis project Ga0068859, IMG submission 66585) | Switchgrass rhizosphere microbial communities from Kellogg Biological Station, Michigan, USA - KBS Switchgrass S2-2 | ecosystem: Host-associated > Plants > Roots > Rhizosphere > Soil ...
GACTCGAGTTCGGTGATCTGGGCCTCGGAGAGGCCGCAGATCGTGCGCGCGATGTCGGCGCTGTGCTCGCCGATCGATGGCGCGCGAAAGGGGGCGAAGGCGTCACGCGACAGTCGGAGCGGCGTGGCGATATGGCCGAACGGCCCCAGGTGCGGGTGATCGAGCCTCACCAGCGCGTCGCGACCGGCCAGCTGCGGGTCACGCTCTATCATGTCCTCCGGGTCCTGTACCACGCCGCAGGCGACGCCCGCGGCTTGAAGCTCCGCGACGATCGCGTGATCCTCACGAGCTGAAGCCCAGGCGGCCATGTCGTCACCGGTCAGTGCACGGAGGCGCGTAAACTCGTCGCGGTCGCGTACGCTGATCGCCACCCAGCGATCCTGGCCCGCAGCGGGCAACAGATCCTGCCAGAAGAAGCCGGGATCGGCGTTACCGGTGCGCTGGGGCCGTTCGCCGAGACGTGCGGCGGCCAGCGCCTCGCGCATCTGTTGTACGCAGATCTCATACATCGACGCGTCGATATGACATCCGCACCCGGTCCCCCGGCGATGCTGAAGTGCCGCCGCGACGCTCGCCGCCATCACGAAGGGGACGATCACGTCCCCATAGGGCACCGCGCCCGGAATCACCGGATCCCGATCCGGCCACCCGGTGAGAAAGGTGCGGCCCGAGAGCGCGCCACCGGTCCCGTCGACGCCCCATTGCTGCGCGAGCGGGCCCGACTGACCGTAGACGCTGCCCGACACCATCACGACGCTTGGGTTGCGCGCCGCCAATGCCTCATAGTCGAGGCCAAGCTTGCGCATCGTCCCCGGCGAGAAATTCTCGGAGACCACGTCGGCCCAGGTGATCAGCGGCTCGAGCACTTCGCGCGCGCGCGGGTTCTTGAGGTCGAGCGACAGGCTGCGCTTCGAGCTGTTGAGGTGAGCGAACCACGGTTTGTCGTCGAAATTTCCATGCTTGGACGCGGCGACTTGCACGTCGATCCGCGCGAGATCGATGCGCGTACGGCTCTCGACCCGGATCACGTCGGCACCGAGGTCGCCGAGCGTTTTGCCGGTGATCGAGCCGACCAGCGCCCAGCCAAAATCGAGCACGCGCACGCCTGCGAGCGGGCCGAGGCGATCGCTTGTCCGCGGCGCAGGTGCCGGTGCAGGCGCGCCCTCGCGAAAGCCTGCAAAACGATCGGGCAGGCCGCTCGGCGTGTCGAAGAATTCGCGCGTCGCCAGATGCGGATCCGCGAGCGCGTCGGCGGGCTCGTTGACGACACAGGCATTGATGCCACGGCGCAGGCCTTCGGTGGCGATATCGGCCTTGGTGCGCGTGCGGAAGAAGAGGTCCATCGCTGCCTCCCACACGGCACGCGTCTCCGCCGGAAGCGTGGAGCGATTATATGCAAGCCAATCGGTCCCGCGTAGCGGGTTCTCGACGCCAGTTTCGTCCATCCAGTCCGACAGGGCCTGGTTCGCCGGCGCGCCTAGTTTGCCGGTCATCAGCGAATGGAAGCACCACCCGTCGGCCAGCCGCCAGATCGCGCGCACCTGTACCTGGCCGTATGCGATCGCGCCGCCGACGCGTGCCAGCTTGCGCCTGTCGAACTGCCATACCAGCACGCCGCTCGCGTTGCGGCTGAACGCCACTTGCTGGATCGAGACGTCGACATGCTGCCCGAGGCCGTGCGTGCCGCGAGCATAATGCGCGGACAGCGCGCCGGCGGCCGCGACCATGTCCGCGTGGAAGGTGCAGGCGTCGAGCGCCTCCTTGACCGGCGGACGGTCAGGCTCGCCGGTGACGCGCAATACGCCGCCCATCGCAGAGGCGACAAACTCGTTCCCCTGCCACGCCCCGCGCGGGCCGCCCGAACCGAACGGCGTTACCGAAACATGGATCGCGGTAGCGGGTACTTCGACAGCGGCGAGGCGATCGAGCCCGAGGTCGTCGATGACGAACGACGCTCCCTCCACCGCACCGCCGATTTCGGCGCCGAGCGATTCGAGAAAGCGCGCGAGCGGTCGCGCGGCCATGTTTCCGAGCGCCGCGACGCGATGTCCAGCGAGCGGCTTCATGCGCATACTCCGCTTAGAAAGGCGGCGATTTCCGCTTCGGCGCCGTCGCGCGCAGTCCAGTCGCGGCGCGTCAACAGTAGCGTCGGCATGTTGGTCTCCGCCAAGGCGTGGCGCTGGCTCGGCACGTGCCAGACTTGTGCTTCGTCTTCCTCGGCGCACCACAGCACCACCGCTTCGGCGTTCATCGCGCGCGCTTCACGTGCGAGCGCCGCACCGCGATCGAAGAAACCGCGCGGTCCGACGATTCCGGCGTGGACCTGTCGTCCCAGCGCGGCGACTGCGTCGCCGCTCGCCTCGTCGACCGGTTTCCCCAGTCGCGCCCAGTCGTCGCGCAGCGTCGTGCCGGCGGCCGTCCAGCCGGCGCGCTCGACCATGTCGTGCAGCCGCCGGTCCGGCGCTGGCGTCCCGGCGAGCAGACAGATGCGAGAGCCCGGCGTTGGTGCCGCGCGCTCGCGTCGCCGTAGATTGGTCGCAGCGATGGCTATTTCGAGGGCCTCGTCGCTGACGTCGAGGCGTTTGGCGAGCTTGCGCACCGCCGTTATGCAATGGTCTTGGCTGCTCGGCCGGGCGATTGCGGCAACGTCGAAGATCAGCGGCTCGGGCCCGCCGATCGCGCCCCGGCGCCGCAATTCGCAGACATAATAATAGAGGCGTTGGGCACTGTCGTCGCCGCGCGAGAAAACGACGGCTGCGAGATCATCGAACGCTCCAGCCGCCCAATCTTCCAGGATCGAGAAGGTCCAGCGCGCGAACTTGCTTTCGAGCCATTGCTGCGCGCGCGGAAACTCGCGGTCGATGTTCCAGCCGAGAGGCCCGGCGTAGCGGCCCGTCGCGGCGAGCAAATCCTGCGGGATCTCGGTCCCGATGCTGGCGATCATGGTCATTGTCCGAGAAGTGCCGGCAACCACAGCGCGATTGCCGGGAAAAGGATGATCAGGGTGAGGTGGACGAGGTCGCTCGCGAGGAACGGCATCACGCCCTTGAAGATGCGCGTGATGCTGACGTCCTTGGCGACGCCTTGGATCACGTAGAGATTCATGCCGAGCGGCGGGTGGACGAAACCGATCTCCATCGCGCGCACGATGAAGATGCCGAACCAGATCGGCGACAGCCCCAACCCGACTACGATCGGCAGCAGGATCGGCGTGGTCAGCAGCATCAGCGCGAGCCCGTCGAGCACCGATCCGAGCAGCAGCAGGAACACGGTCATAACGAACAGCGTGCCGTGCTTGCCCAGCCCCATGGCGGCGACGAGATGGCCAACCGCCTCGGTCAGTCCGGTGACGCTGATGAACACCGAAAAGATCAGCGCGCCGATAATGACGAGGAAGATCAGCCCGCTCGTCCGGAGCGCTTCTTCGAACGCGCGAAACAGCACCGATAGGCTCAGCCGGCGGCGCCATGCGGTGATCGCCAGCGCCCCGGCGGTGCCGACAGACGATGCTTCCGACGGGCTGAACCAGCCCATCGCGATGCCGCCGAGCACGAGCGCGATCAGCCCGAGCATGTCGCCGATTTTTCCGAGGGCTCGCCAGCGCTCGCCCCAACTCGCGCGCGCCATCGCGGGCGCGAGATCGGGCCGCCAGCGCGTGAGCAGCCACACGACCAGACAATAGAACAGCATCTGCGAGATGCCGGGGACCAGCGTCGCGGTGAACAGCTTGCCGATCGATTGTTCGGCGATGATTCCGAACACGATGAGTGCGCCCGATGGCGGGAGCATCTGGCCGAGCGTGCCGCCCGCTGCCACCGTGCCGGTCGCGAGCGCGTCGGAATAGCCGCGTTGCCGCATCTCCGGCAGCGCGACCAACCCGATCGTTGCGGCAGTCGCGAGACTCGAGCCATTGACGGCACCGAACCCGGCACAGCCGAGTATCGACGCATAGGCAAGGCCACCGCGGCGGTGTCCGACGAACTTGGCGGCCGCGTCGAACAGGTCGCGGCTCGCATTCGCTGCGAAAAAGAGCTGCGCCATCAGCATGAACAGTGGGAGCGTGCCGAGCTCGTAACGCGTGAGCGTGTCGAACGCGATCACGCCGCTCTTGGTCAGCGCGGCGCCGGGCCCGAGCACGACTGCCAAGCCTACGATGCCGACGAGGCCTAGCGATACACCGATCGGCGCGCCCGCCAGCAGCAGCGCGAACAACACGACCAGGCCAATCAGGCCGGTCTCCGGCGTCGCGGTGATCAATTGCGCCTCCGCAGCGCGTGGTGGACGACGATCCCGAGAGCTCCGGCCAGCGCCGCTATCGCGAGCAGGCGCAGCAACTGCCAAGGAATATTAAGGACTTCGCTGACTTCTTGCGCGTGCCACAGGTCCGCCGCGATCCATCCAGATCCGGCCAGTAGCGCAGCGAAGAAGGCGGCGGAGGCGAGCAGGGCGCCGCACTGGAACCAGCGGCGCCCCGTGTCCGACAGCCGGTCGAGCACGAGATTGACCTTGGCATGGCTGCCGGCGGCAGTTGCGAGCACCAGCGCGATCGAACCCGCGACGAGCACGCCGACCTGCACCAGTTCGATCACGCCATGGATCGGCACGCCGACATGGCGTCCGATCACGCCGAGTGTGTTGATCACCGTGGCGAAGACGAGCGCGCCGCCGCCGATCCACACCAGTACTCGCGTCATGCGGCCGGCCTGACACTGCCGTCGGCGCCGATCGCGATCGGCGGTAGCCCGGCAGCTAGCGTGATGGCGGTCACATAGTCGGCGATTTCGCGTGCGCGGGCGCTGCCGGCGAGAACGGGCCGGCCCGGCGGCTCGACGTCGACCGGGACGATACCCGCGGCGAGCGTACCATCGGGAGTCCATTCCAGTCGGCCGAGGAAGGCGTTGATGGCTTCGGGATGAAAGGGTGCGAGCGTGTAGCGCGGATCGGGCTCGAAGCCGAACCGCCGCTTGCGTTCCTCGGCCCAAGCCCTTCGGGCCGGATGGTCTTGCGCCGGGCTCAGCGCACGCGTCACCACACAGCCGTTGCCAAGCCCGTGGAAGATCGGCCGCCCGCGATGAAACTCGATTCCGCGTACGATATGCGCGTGGTGTCCGATCACGGCGTCGGCGCCGGCGTCGATTGCTGCATGCGCGAGTGGCCGCTCATAGGGTGCGAGCCGGGCGGGGGTGTGGACAATTCCCTTGTGCAGCGCGACGAGCACGAGATCGACCGTGGCGCGGGCCCGCGCGATGTCGCGTTCGAGCGTCGCAAATGCTTCGGGCGCCACGCGTTCGAGCGGTGCCGCCGGCGATATCGGCGATCCGTCGGCCGTCTCGATCCGCAAATAGGCGCAGCCGGCGCGCTCCGGCGTTGCCCAGCCGGGCTCGGGCCCTACGCAATTGTAGCTCAGTAGCGCGATGCGCCGGCCGGCGCGTTCGATGATTCCCGCACGCCAGGCGGACGTCCGATCGGTTCCGGCGCCGGCATGCGCGACGCCGAGCGCGTCAAGGGTTGCGATCGTGTCGGCGATCCCCTCCGCACCACAGTCGGCGATGTGGTTGCCGGCGAGGCTGAGCATCGCAAAGCCCGCTTCGGCGACTGCGGCCAGGTTCTTGGGCGGGGCGCCAGGGGCGGGCACGTCACCGACCAGCTCGCTGCCGCGAAGCGTGTGTGGCACTTCCAGATGCCCGATAGCTGCGTCGGCACGGCGCAGCGCCGGAGCGATTCCGGCGAGCCAATGGGTCGCCTCGGGCTCGTCGAGCACGAGATCGCCGCTGAGGAGGAGCGTCAGGACGCGGGTTGGTTTCTGCATCGGAATCGCGCTTGCCGCTCCTCTCTCGTTCAGAAGGTCTTGCGCACGCTGAACGCGATCAGCCGCCCGATCGGGTCGCCCGCCGTCGCATCATAGCCGCCGCTGCCATTCACGCCGGGCGCTATGTTCACATAGGGCGGCCGCACGTCGAACAGGTTGCGCACTTCGATACCCAGAACAAACGGCTTATTGTCTTTTCCGACGCGGACGCCGATGTTCAGATCGATCGGCGTATAGCCCGCGACCAGCTGGTTGGGCGTCACCACGGTGTTAGTATAGCCGTTCAAATGGGTGACGCGCAGCATCGTGTCGACAGGCCCGATCGTCCAGCCGACATTCGCCCGCATCTTGAACTTCAGCGGCTGGAAAATCTGGTTGCGCTGGTTGATGAATGGCGCCGTCGGTGTTTGCGCGGTGCGGAAATCGGTCAGATAAGTGCCGCTCAAGCCCAGCTGAAACTGCCCTGCCGATCCCGCATTGAATCGGTAGCTTGCGGAGAAGTCGATGCCCTTGGTGATCGAGCGGCCCAGATTGGCGCTGCGGCCGTCGACGAATACGGTGACGTTGAGCGGGTTGCCCCCCGGGAACGCGCCTGCGACCGCAAGTCCCTGCGCGACATAGTTCGCAACGGCCTGGCCGGCGGCGGCACCCTGAATGATCAAGCCCGTTCCGTTATATTGCGCGGCCCGTGTCAGCACCGCCAGGTCGGACAGCAATGCGATGACCTGATTCTTGTAATCCACGCTGAAGAATGTGCCCGAGAGGCGGAGGTTGCGGACCGGTTCGAATTCGCCGCCGACGGACCAGGTCGTGGCGGTTTCGGGATCCAGCGCGGTGTTCCCGCCCGAGAGCGCCACGCCCGTGATCGTCGCGCCCCCAGCCGGATTCTGGTAGCTCTGGACGAACAATTGGTTCGAATTGCCGTAGATTTGCGGGATGGTCGGTGCCCGGAACGACGTGCCGTAGCTGCCGCGCAGCGTCAGATTTTGGATCGGGGACCAATTGACGCCAAATTTGGGATTGGTGGTCTCACCGACGTCCGAATATCGGTCGTAGCGGACCGCGGCGTCGACTTCGAGCTTGCGCAGTCCGCCGATCGCATTCTCCGGCCCGAATAGCGGAACGAGCAACTCGGCATAGGCGGAGTCGACGCGGCGGCCGAAGGTGCGCCATGCCACCGGCGTGCCGGGATTGCCGCGTGCGCTGCCGAGATCGACCGTGAACTCCTGACCCTCATAGCCGATGGCGAGCTTGGCCTTACCGCCGGGCAGGTGAACCAACGGCCCGTTCGCCCGGGCCTCGTAGCCGACGAAATGTCCGATCGTCGGGCTGATCGTGATCTGGTTGAAGATGCCGGCGATCGTGGCGGGCGTGGTGCGGTGCAGCCCATAGGGGTCGAACGCCGTGTTCGGATCGGGGCTCTTCAACGCATTGTTGAGCGCGGTGTTGCTCACGCCGTAGAGCTGGATCGAATTGTCGTCGGTACGGCCCTTGCTGATCAGCCCTTCGGCTTCCCAGCCGAACGGCAGTTTGGCGCGGACGCCGGGCGTGACTTGCCAGCTCTCGCCATGGCCGTAGTTGAAGTTGCGAGCGACGTCCCCGATGAAGTTGTAGTTCAGAGTGTAACTGGTCCCCGTGAACCCCGGCGGCGCCACGTAAAAGGCGTTGGTCGACGGCACCGCCAGCGCGGCATTTGCGTAGGACGGGTTCCGATCGAAGTAGCGATAGCTGTAAAAGCCGTCGGCGAAAAAGGTCAGCCAGTCGTTTAAGTGAAAGGTCGCGGTGGCGTTCGCCGAGTCATAGCGCTGGCGCGGGATCAGGTCCTGTCCGGGCAAGTCGTCGCAACGATTGGCGGTGCCGCCAATGAGCTGGCTCGCCGTCGCCGGCGTCACGCCCGATTGCGGTATCGCGTAGGTGGTGGTCACGCCGCCCTGGACCGCAGAAATCGTGCCCGGCGAGCAACGTGTCGTACTGTAATTGTTACCGCCGAACGCGGTCTGATCCGAACGGAAGAAGCTGCGATCGGTGCCATTGAGGTTCGACTTTTCGACATGCTCGTAGGCGACCATGATCTGACCGCGCGCGAACTTCTTGCCCGCGGCGATGCCGGCTGAATATTCGTGGTAGATGCCGTCGTCCGAAATGCCGGCGCGGCCGAATGCTTCGACGCCGTCGAGGCTTCGGCGCGGTACCAGATTGACCACGCCCGCGACTGCGTCGGAGCCGTAGATTGCGGAGGCACCGTCCGCGACGACTTCGACGCGCTCGACACCGAGCGTCGGAAGGATTGAGGGGTCGGTCGACCGGCTGTTGTTGGTCACTCTGTGGCCATCGACGAGGATCAACGTTGCATTGGGACCGATCCCGCGCAAGTTGATCGAGTTGCCGTAAACGATGTTGCCCGACCCACCCGACTGGCCGCGCGAATTCTCCGACACCCCGAGATCAAAGACCTGCGGCAGTTCCTTGAGCACGCGGTCGATCGTAACGCGGCCCGAGGTCGCTAGCTCGGCCTGGCCGATAGAGGTGAGTGCCGAGCCGACCGGCGCTTCACCGCGCAAGCGGCTGCCCGTGACCACGATCGCTTCCTCGGTCGCCTGCGCGACTGCGGGCTGTGCCGCTGGCGCCGCGTCCTGCGCGTGCGCGGCTTGCCCCCAGCACAGCGCAAACGTCGCGCATCCCGCCAGCAGCAAGGTCTGGCGCCGTCCTCGTACGTCGATTCCCTTCATCATCCTATCCTCGCCGTGCCGCCCGCACCCCCCGGCGCGAGCGTGATTGTTTGAAACTCACTCCGAAACCGGCAGCTCGATCCGCGACGCGTCCAGGCCGCCGCGCAAGACGGTCAGCACTGGCGGCGGCGACTGCATGACGTCCTTGAGGTTGCGTTGGCGCGGATCGGCACCGGTGATCGTCAGCCGCAGTCGCGACCCCGCCGGTACGACGCGCGATACCGGCGTCAGGTCGAAGGCGAGTTGCGCAGAGGTGCCCTTGGGCAGCGGTGCGACATCGCGCGAGAGCCCGGAATGCCAGGGCAGGCCGAGTGTCGAATAGGGCGCTTTGCCCAGCTTGCGATGCGACAGTGCCAGTCGGCCGAACGCGATTACTTCTGCCTTTCCGTCCGCGCCGACCTGATCGAGATAGGCCCACACATGCGCATCGGGCCTGTCGGCGCGCATCGCGACACGGACGACGGGATAGCCGAGCAAAGTCAGTGGTTTGGTCAGGGGCGTGCTGGTGTAGCTCAGGCCATGCGCGTCCATCGGTTGCGCCCAGAAGGCAAAATAGTCGGCGCTCGGTAGATCATAATCGACCGTGAAGCGGTCGGACCCAACCGGCTGCGGGCGCAGTGCAAGCGAGCCGTCGTTGCTCGAACGGGCGGTGCCGCTGTGCTCGCCGCCGAGATACCAGGCCACGCGTTTGCTCGTGGTGCCCGGAAGCGCGTTCGATCGGATCCACCCGCGACCTTCGAGCCAGTAGGTAGCGCGTGGTTCGCGCTCGATACCGTTGTCGATACCTTTGAGATAATGGTCGAAATAGCGCCGGACTTCGCCGACAAAATCATATCCGGGCGGCGGCACGCAGTGGCTGCCCGGACCTGCCAGGAACTTGCCCCCGAGGTTCGCTGCCTCGAGCAGCACCTGACCGGTGGGCTCGTCCTGCCAATTGCCCCAGAAATAACTGGCGATCCCGGCGCGGCGGATCGCATTGAAATAGGGGTAGGGGCCGGCTTCCTGCCAGAACGCATTGCCGGTCAGCTGGGATCGGCTATCGCGGTACGGCATTCCGTACCACAGGCCCGCCATCGGCGTATTCGCGGCATGTTCGGCGACGGCGGCGCGGAGCAGCGTGCCGTCGGCGTCCGCGTCGACGGGTACGCTCGCGAGATCATCGGACAGCGGCTCGTCGGGCCGCGTATTGAACTGCGCCGTGATGCCGCCGCGCCGGACGAATGCATATTTGTCGATGTCGGTGGCGCCGATGAACACGGCCTTGAGCGAAGGCGGTGCGGTCGTCGCGGTGTGCATCGTGGTGCCGCCGAGGTATGAGCAGCCGATCATCCCGACCTTGCCGGTCGAGAAGGGTTGTTTAGCGAGCCATTCGACCAAGTCGAAGCCGTCGCGCGCCTCAATACGGTCCTGGAAGCCCCGGCGGTGGCCAAACGAGGCGCCCTTTCCGCGGATGTCGGCGACCGCGACGACATAGCCGGCCCTGATCAGCGAGCGGAGCGCCAGTTCGTCGGCCAGCGCTGTTTCCTGGACCTTGCCATCGCGCGCCTTGAACCGGGCGCGGTATGGCGTGAATGCGAACACCACCGGCATCGGTGGGGCAACCGTCGAGCCAGTATCGGCGGGGCGATAGATATTGACCGCGAGCCGAGTCCCGTCACGCACTTGCACATAGAGCGAATTGCGAACGACTTCAGGGTAAGCCCGCGTCTGCGCCTGCGCCGCTACAGGCGCTGTCGCTGCAAGTAGCGACACTAGGCTGCGAATCGTACGCAAACGGCCCTCCTAGATTGTTGACAATTTCATCGGCAAAACTGGTCGCTGTTGCAACGAAAAGTTCATTGACAAAATTGTTGACAATCCCGCATCGGTTCAGGAAATCGAGCGAATGAGCGAACAGGGCAATATGTCGGCCAGCGGAATCGATGATCGTGCGCGAGGGCCAAGCGGCACCGAGATCGCCGACTGGATCCGCGATCGCATTCGCAAAGGCCGCTTCGTTCCCGGCCAGCGGCTCGTCGAGATCGACATCATCCGTCAAACCGGGGCGAGCCGGTCAAAGGTTCGCGAGGCGCTCCGGCTGCTGGAAGGCGAGGGGCTCGTCCAGAACGAGGAGTTCAAAGGCGCCTCGGTTCGCAGCGCAAGCATTGAGGAAGTGCGGCAGATCTATCGTGCCCGCATCGCGCTGGAGGGGATCGCCGCCGCGGATTTCGTCACACATGCCAGCAAGGAACAATTTTCGAGGCTATGCGCGCTGCACGAAGAGCTCGAACGGTGCGTGTCCGAGGGAGCTCCGGAACGCTTCGGCAAGCTTAACACCGAATGGCACGAGACACTCGTGCTCGGCTCGGGCAATTTGGCGATAGCGGACGTCCTCAAGCGCTTGAGCGTGCCTATTCATCGCCTGATTTTCGAGAGCTTCTACAGTGCCGAGCGGTTGAAGACCGCCATCGCCGACCACCGCGCGATTTTGGACGCGATAGCATCGGGCGAGCCGGCGGCCGCCGAAGCGGCGATGCGCAAGCATATTCAGGACGGATTTGCCACACTGGCATATCTCGATGGCGAATTTCATCGTTGAAACTTAAATCGGCACTTCTGTCCGGTTGCCTCCCGCGCGCGGGAAGTGGGCCTCAGTCCCGGGATTGACGGCACGGCGATCCCCACGACAGATGGCATCGATCGGCATATGATCGATCGGCAACACGACCAAGGCTGACCTGTGCCCGATCTTCCCCGCGGTGCTGGCGACCGTCTCGCCTATTTACTGAAGCTGGTGGCAAGCGGCCCCGCGAGTTTCTCGCTCGGCGAGCTCGCTGAACGTGCGCGACTGCCGGCGAGTTCTGTTCACCGGCTTCTCCAATCGCTTCTCCGGTCGGGCCTGGTCGAACGCGGCCGCGGGCAGAGCTATCGTCCCGGACGCGAACTGCACCGGCTTGCGTCTCAACTTGTCGCGAATTTCGACCTCACGCGCAGTGCTCGCCCGCTGCTCGAGGCGTTGGTCGACCAATGGCATGAAACGGCGGTTCTCTGTGTTTACAGCCCGAAGTCGCGCCGAGCGATCATCGCGGAAATCGCAGTCACGCCGCACCCGCTGCGCTTTGCCGTCGAACGGGGGGGCGAGATTTCGCTGCCATGGGGGTCGCTCGGCCGCGCCATCCTCGCCCATCTGCCGTCAGGAGAGATAGAGGCGATCATGCGCGAGACGACGGCGGGCCCGCTCAGCGGCAGACCCCGGCCGACCAAGCAGGAAATGGAGGCCGAGCTCGCGGCGATCCGAGCAGAGGGCTACGCTCGCTATTATGATCCTCGTTATGACATCGCGGGCATCGCCAGCCCCGTATTCGGTGCCGACCGAGAAATTCTCGGCTGCATCGGCGTTACCATGCCGTCGAAGCGATATCAGCTTCACCGGGAGGATGATCTGGCGCTCTCGGTGCGCGAAGCGACGATTCGCCTGAGCGAACAGGCAGCGATTTCCCACAGCTGAGGCAGCAACATGTGAATTCCGTATTTCGGAATTGTTCTTTCGTAATTTGGAACTAGCGTTGACAGTTGATTGATCAACATCTTTCTATTTCCGGGGCTCGCCGCCAGCGCGGGCATGGGGAGGAGAGAAATGTTGAAGTTCGAGAGCCTGCTAGAATCTGCTTCGCTACCGGCACTGGCCATCGCCTTCATGGTCGCGACGCCGGCGATTGCCCAGGATGGCGCGCCACAGAGCCAGCCGTCGCAAGAGGCCGCGACCGAAAACGAGATCGTCGTCACGGCGCAATTTCGCAGCCAGAAACTGCAGGACGTGCCGATCGCGATCACCGCCATGAGCGGCGAGATGCTCGAGCAGCGCGGCCAGACCAACCTCGCCGACCTGGGAGGCTTTGCGCCCAACGTGACCTTGCGCCAGGCGCCGGCAACCTATGGCCCGGCGGTCGCGGCCTTTATTCGTGGCGTCGGGCAGCGCGACACGACCTTCGCGCTCGAGCCCGGCGTCGGGATGTATGTCGACGACGTCTATCTGCCGACGCTGCATGGATCGATGCTGAACCTCGTCGACCTCGACCGTGTCGAGATATTGAGGGGGCCGCAAGGTACGCTCGCCGGGCAGAATTCGATCGGGGGATCGATCAAGCTCTATTCCAAGAAACCGAGCGAAGCGACCGACGGCTATCTCTCGGCGACCTACGGCAGTTTCAACCGCGTCGAGCTAAAGGGCGCGGGTAATATTACCTTGGTCCCGGATCAGCTGTTCGCGCGCCTCTCCGCCGCAGGCGTGCACAAGGATGGCTATATCACCCGCTATGACTATGCCTGCACGCATCCGGGCTCGACGGTCCCGAGTTCGGTCAGCGGAAGCGGTTGCAAGCTCGGGACGGAGGGCGGCAAGGACTATGTTGCCGGCCGGCTGGCGTTGCGCTGGAAACCGTCCGCCCGCGTCACCGTCGACGTGGTCGGAGACGTAACACGCGACGAGAGCGAAACCGGGCCGACCACGCTGCTCTATGTCGGCCGACCGGCGGCGCCCGGCTCGATGCTGACCGGCGTAGCCACGCCGCCGGCCGCGGCCTACACCCTGAATGGAAATGTCTATGGCAGTGCCACCGGCTCGCCGTTCATTTCCTACTCGCCGTACGGCGCCTATGCCCAGGACAGCTTCAGTTCCAGCCCGTACATCAGCTACGAGAATTACACCGATCTCGCCCCGCGCGACGGCTCCGCGCCGTGGCAGGCTCCCCTGAAGGGCGCGATCAACACCTGGGGCGTGTCCGGCACGATCAATGGTGCCCTGACCGAAACGCTCAACCTCACTTCGATCACTTCCTACCGAAAGTTCGATGGAAACTATTCGTCCGGGGATGGCTCGCCGCTCACGCCGAGCCTGCAGGCGAATAGAGTCTACAATCGGCAGTTCAGTCAGGAACTAAGATTGTCGGCGAAGATCGGCGGTATTCTCGACCTGACCGTCGGCGGTTATTACCTGGACAAGCGCAGTCGCAACCGTTCGCGTGTGACGCTGCCGACCCTCAATTTCATCGAAGACAATTCGGTGCCCGCGACGACCAAGGCGGTCTTCGCCAATGCGGAACTGACACCGGTCAAGGATCTGACCTTTATCGGCGGCATCCGCTACACGGACCAGAACAAGAGCTTCATCTACGGCCGGTTCGGGGTTCCAGGCTCTTCGACGGGTGGCGCTGTCCCGCCCGCGCTTGCGCCGCTCAACGGTCTGGTCGGCTCCTTCAAGGGCGACCGAGTCGATTACCGCGCGGCAGTGCAATATCATTTCAGCCAGTCGATCATGGCCTATGCGCAATTCGCGACCGGCTTCAAGGGTGGCGGCATCAATCCGCGACCCTTCTTTCCGGCGCAGGCACTGGCGCACAATCCCGAGACGCTCAAAGCCTATGAAGTCGGATTCAAGAGCGACTTCCTCGATCGCAAGATTCGACTCAACGGCTCGGCGTTCATCAACAAATACAGCGACATCCTGGTCACCGTCTCGAGTTGTCCTCTGGTGATCGGCGTGCCCGCTGCGCCGTGCGCGCTCCCGCTCAATGCCGGTACCGCCGACGTCAAGGGCTTCGAACTCGAGACCACACTGCGGCCCGTGCGCGGCTTCACCATCGACGGGTCGCTCGCTTATCTTTCGTTCAAATATACGTCAATCAGCGCGATTGCGGCGAGCGCGGGGATTGGGCTCGAGGACAAAGGCCTGTATATCTCTCCGTGGCAGTGGAGCGTCGGTGCGCAGTACCAGATCGATCTGGGGCATGCCGGCACCTTGACGCCGCGGATCGATGTCAGTCACGAAGACGCCTTCAATCGCAATGCCAACAACGTCGATGCGGCGACGGGCGCCAGGGATATTTTCGGTCGGGTGGCGGCGCGAACGCTGGTCAATGCCCGGTTGAGCTACGCGACGAGCGGAGGAGATTGGGAACTTTCGGCAGAAGTTCGAAATCTTACCGACAAGCTGTATTACACGGATGTTTTCGACAATCGCGGTTCCACCAATTCGATCCAGGGATCGCCTGCGGAGCCGAGAACCTGGTCTTTGACCGTCAAGCGCAGATTCTAGCCGGCAACGAGAGGCGTTGGGAGGCCGCGGTGTTCCCGCCGCCTCCCGCGCCTCACGACAGCCAGGCTTGCCCGATCGGAGGAGCAGTCATGATTCCGGATTTCAAGATCGACTACGCAAGTTCTGCCGATGGCAAGCCCATCGTCGCGGGCAGACCGATGCCACGATTTCGGCACATCGGCGTCGAGCCCATTTCCGGGGCTTGCGGATGCGAGATCAGCGGCGTCGACCTCCGACAGCCGATCAGCGGCGAAGTGCTTGCCGAGGTGATGAAGGCGTTCGAGCATTTTCTCGTGATCGTATTTCGCGACCAGGACCTTACGCCTGACCAGCACAAGGCATTCTCGCGCTATTTCGGCGAATTGACGGAACTGCCTCAGGCGCCGACCTACGATGGCCATAGCGATATGCAGGAAGTGCGCCGCGAAGCCCATGAGCCTGAAAATGTCGTACCGTCATTCGAACATTTTCACACCGACAGCCCGTTCCTGCTGCGACCTCCCAAATGCATCGTTATGCGGGCCCTTGAGGTCCCGCAATGGGGGGGAGATACCGCCTTTTCGAATGCCTTCCTCGTCTATGAGAACCTCTCGACGGGAATGAAAACGCTGTTGGACGGCCTATCCGTCCTCTATTCAGGCAAGGACATCTGGAGCAAGAATGAAAAGCTTGCGCCCGAGAAGCGGATGCGGCTGCGTGAAAGTCATAATTTTACCGAGGCGGAGCTCGAGAATATTCACCCCGCGGTCCGCATTCACCCCACTACCGGGCGTAAAGCGCTGTTCGCCACGACCGCCTATTTCAAGCGTTTTGTCGGCTGGAGCGAAGAGGAGAGCCGTGCCCTGCTGAACTATCTGCAGAGCCTGGCGCAGCACCTTCACTATCATTGCCGCGTCAAGTGGAAGAAGGACACGCTGATCGTCTGGGACAATCGCTTCACCCTCCATCGGGGAGTGCACGATTTCAAATTCGAGCGTCGACATCTCATACGCACGACGGTCGTCGGTGAGCGCCCGCTGGGACTCAGCGACTGCGCGCAATCATGAAAGTATCCTCGGCCATTGCCGAGATCCTGCAGCGTGAAGGCGTGGACGTAGTCTTTGGCTATCCCCGCAACGCAGTACTCGAGCAGGCTGCGGCGCTGGGTATTCGAACTGTCATCGTGCGACAGGAGCGCACCGGCGTGCACATGGCAGACGCACTTTCGCGGCTGACGCGAGGGAAGCGGCTGGGCGTGTTCGCAATGCAGCATGGGCCGGGCACCGAAAATGCCTATGGCGGTGTCGCGCAAGCCTATTCGGAAAGCGTCCCGATCCTGGTGTTGCCGATGGGGTATGCGCGGAGCCTGGCAAACGTGCCGGGCAACTACAACGCCAGCCGTTCGATGCGCGATGTCACCAAGACCGCCGAGCCGATCCTTCAGGCAAGCGATACGCCGGCGGTGCTGCGTCGCGCATTTTCGGCGCTGCGCAACGGCCGCTTTCGGCCGGCGCTGGTCGAGATGCCCCACGACGTCCTCGCGGAGGAATTTCCCGGACCGTTGCACTATGCGCCGGTCGTTTCGACGCGGTCGGCACCTGACCCGGAGGCGGTGAAGCGCGTAGCCGAAAGGCTCGTGGCGGCGAAGCGGCTGGTGATCCACGCGGGTCAGGGGGTGCATTGGGCCGAGGCCTATGACGAACTGCGTTTGCTCGCCGAGTTGCTCGCGGCACCGGTTTCTACCAGCCTCGAAGGAAAAAGCGCATTCGATGAAACGCATCCGCTTGCGCTGGGCTCGGGGGGTGCGGCAATTCCGGGGCAACTGCGCAGCTTTCTCGACCGTGCCGACCTGATTTTCGGGATCGGGTGCAGCTTCTCGGCGACTTCATTCGGAGTCGCGATGCCGACGCACGTGCCCATCGTCCACGCGACTCTCGATGCGGCGGACCTCGACAAGTGTGTGCCGTGCGTCGACGCGCTGGTCGGGGACGCTCGGCTGACTCTGACGATGCTGCTCGACAGTTGTCGGTTGCTTCTTGCCGAACCGCGCGATGCCGCCCCGGTGGCGCTTGAAATCTCTGCCGTCGCGCGAGCATGGTGGAGCGAATGGCAGCCATTGCTCGAGAGCAGCGAGGCGCCGCTCAATCCCTATCGCGTGCTCTGGGACCTGCAGCTCACCGTCGACGTCGGCAACACGATCATTACGCACGACGCCGGTTCGCCGCGCGACCAATTGACACCCTTCTGGAAATCGCGCGCTCCGCTCAGTTACATCGGCTGGGGCAAGTCGACTCAACTCGGCTACGGACTCGGATTGGCGATGGGCGCCAAGCTGGCCTGCCCGGACAAACTCTGCATCAATGTCTGGGGCGATGCGGCGATCGGCTTCACAGGCATGGATTTCGAGACTGCCGTTCGGGAACGGCTGCCGATTCTGTCGATCCTGCTCAACAACTCGGCGATGGCATTGGAGCTCAACCAAATGCCGATCGCGACCGAACGTTTCCGCGCCACGGATATTTCCGGCGATTATGCCGCGTTCGCGCGCGCAATGGGTGGTTACGGCGAAAGGATCGTCGATCCGAACGAAATCGTGCCGGCAATTCGTCGCGGTATCGCGGCAACCGAAGCCGGTCAGCCTGCGCTGCTCGAGTTTATCACCGCGCAGGAAACGCGAGCGTCGCGGCTATGAATCGCGAGACGGAGAAGGCGCGCTCGCCATGGCCGTGGTCCGCGACATGGCCGCTGCTGGTCCTGACGCTGATTTCGACGCTCAATTATCTCGATCGTTCGTTGCTGGGGCTGGCGCTGCCCGCGATCAAGAAGGAAATGGGCTCGTCCGACACGCTGCTGGGACTGGTTTCGGGTCTGGCCTTCGTTCTCTTCTATTCGCTGCTGGGCGTTCCGATCGCCTGGCTCGCCGACCGTACGAACCGGCGAAATATCATCGCTGCGGGTCTCGTCGTCTGGAGCCTGATGACGGCATTGACCGGAGCGGTCGCCAATTTGGCGCAAATTGCCATCGTCCGCTTGTTGATGGGGGCGGGCGAGGCGTGTGGCATGCCGCCCTCCAATTCCATTCTAGCGGGCCTGTTCCCGGCGGACCGCCGCCCGCTTGCGATGGCGATCTTCGGTACCGCCAGTTCGATCTCTTCTATCGTCTTTTTCCCCATAGCTGGGTGGATCGCGCAAACCTGGGGGTGGCGTACGATGTTCGTCGTTATGGGAGCGCCGGGGATCCTGCTTGCGCTTGTCCTGGTGCTGACGGTGCGCGAGCCGCAGCGCGCCGCGGACGCCACGCCGCGGCGCTCATTTGCGCACGGGCTTGCCGGCGATCTCGCGGGTCTCTTTTCGAACCGCTGCTTCGCGTGGCTGTTCGCCGGAGTGACGTTGATGGGGGCGAATATCTGGGCCTCTGGCGCATGGACGCCCACCTTTTTCGTTCGCGTGCATCATTTGGGAGTCGGCGAAGTTGCCAGCATCATCGGCCCGGCGCGCGGTGTGATCGGGATAATCGGGATTCTCATGGGCGGAGCGTTGATCGACCGGCTGCCGGGCGACCGAGTGTTTTGGCATGTCGGAATTCCCGCGCTGGCGTGCTTGCTTGCGGGCCCGGCCGAGGCCCTGTTCCTGCTCGGTTCCGGCTATCCCGCCTGGATCGGCGGCTTTGCGCTCAGCAGTTTCTTCACTCTGATTCACCAGGCCCCAATCTTTGCGGCAGTGGTAAACATCGTCGGGGAGCGCCGCCGGGCGCTGGCGATATCGGTCGTGTTGCTTGGGGCGAGCCTGATTGGGAATGCCATTGGCCCCAGCGCCGTCGGCCTGCTCAACGATCTGCTGCACGCGGAGTTCGGCGATTATGCAATCCGATATTCGCTGCTGATCATCGCGGCGACACCGGTCTTGGCAGCCGCGTGTTTCTGGCGCGCCGCGATGCTGTACGGCAAGGCGAACGCCATCGCGAGCTGAACGGTCCCAGCTGTTCTTGTCGACCGAGAAATTGGCGCCGCGACCGCTCAAGAGACATCTCGCGCTTGCTCGGGAAATGCGCGCGATTCGATCGAGGTCAGAACGGCGCGGTCGTAAACCCTACCCAGCGGCCGCAGCCGGCAATCAGCACCCATATGAGGAGCGAGAGCGCACCGGCGATGCGGGCGGAGGGGGGAACGGGCGCGTCGCGGTCCCATAATGTGATGCCGCGCATGGTGAAGACGTGGAACAGCGCCATGTTGAGTCCGGCGGCAAGCAGCAGCGCGACCTTCAAACGGAACGCAGTGTTGGCGAAATAGGTGACGGGCTGCGAAGTGAAGAGCAGCGCGCCGGTGAGCGCCGCAAGCGCGAAGGCGATCCAGGTGGTCGGAAGCAACGCCTTGGTGAGCCGCGATATCGCATAGTCACGGCCGGCGACCCCGAGTAGGCGGAGATCGACGATCGCGATCACGCCGATCACCGTCACGATCGCGACGACGTGCGCGGATTCGACCCAAGGGAAGGCAGTGGGGCTTTCCGCCATCAGGCGGCCGATCGCGCTGTCGCCGATCGCGTTGAGCAGGTCATCCATGTCGCTGTTCTTCACGCATAGGCGATCCACCGCCCACAGGCGATGATCGCAATCCAAAGGAGCACGAGCAGCGCGGCAAGCGCACGCTCCGCATGTGTCGCGCGGTCGGGCGGATCGAGCCGCCGCAGCCGGCGGCCGAGCAACACGAACACGGCAAGCGCGCCGAGCAGCAACGCCATTTTGGTTTGGAAGATGGTGTTGAGCAGCGAGCGGTCGGGCTCGCCGATAATCAGCAGCGCGCCCGAGAGCAGGAGGACGACCAGGCCGACGCCCACCCAGGCATTGAGGCGTTGCCCCCAGCGCGCGGGAGTCCAATCGATCCCCGAGATATGCGCCGTGCGCAGTGCGAGCACGAGCGATGAGGAGAACACCGCGGCGATCGCGAGGATGTGGATCGTCTGGACGAGCGGCACGGCCCATTCGACGCTCTGCATCGTGCCATGCAGCCGAAGAGTCTCTATCCAGGAGACGAGCCCGGAGAGCAATTGTTGCGCCACTTCGGCTTCCCTCGTCTAGAACTCGTATTTGATCGAAGCGCCGAACTCGCGCGGGCGTCCGCGGACCACGCTGAGTGCGTTGCGGGTCGCCGCTGGTTTGCCGGCGCCCGCGTACGAGCCCCAGAACCCGACGCCGAAGCGCTGCGCGTAGCTCGCATAGACTTCGTCCAACAGGTTGTTGGCGTAGAGCGAGATAGTGAGTGGAACGCGGGCAGTCTTGAGCTGAAGCCGGGCGTTGACCAGCCCATAGGCGGGAAGGATATAACCTGAGTCGATTGAATCGTCGGGGTAGACCGACTGCTTTCCGACATAGGCATAGTTGAAGTTGAACGTCGCACGGCCGAAGCTCGCGTCCGTGACGTAGGTCAACCCCAGATTGTACGTCTTGCTGGGAATGTCAGGAAAGAGATGCGTCGTGCCTGGGGGCACATTGTGGAGCGTATAGGCGGTCGAGCCAAGACTGCCGTCGAGCATGAACCCGCCGCCGAGCACGGCCTGTGCGTCGAGCTCGAAGCCGCGAATCCAGGCGTCGCCCTGATCCTGAAGCAGCGGTAGGAAGCCGACCGGACACCCTGGCCCGCCCGGAGTCAGCGATGCCAGCACGCCAGTGCCGCAGTTGACGCGAATCGCTGCCTGGCGGTCGGTATAGTGCATGACGAAGACGGTCGGGTTGAACCGCAGATGCCGGTCGAACAACGTCGTCCTGAACCCGCCCTCATAGTTGATGACCTTTTCATTCGGGATCGTCGCGACGATGCTGTCCTGAACGGCGCCTCCGTTACTTTGGAGCGTCGCGCTGAACGCACCGGCCTTATAGGCCTTGGATATCGTGGCGTAGGCCATGATGTCCTTGTCGAGGTGATAGTCGATCGTCGCGCGGTAA
>Ga0068859_100002062_pt1 | contig 20514 bp, 21 predicted proteins | sample KBSSwiS22_FD_66585 | JGI IMG/M metagenome (GOLD analysis project Ga0068859, IMG submission 66585) | Switchgrass rhizosphere microbial communities from Kellogg Biological Station, Michigan, USA - KBS Switchgrass S2-2 | ecosystem: Host-associated > Plants > Roots > Rhizosphere > Soil ...
CGCGTCACCCTCTAAACTCGCCCTCCGCTGGGCTCATCGTGAACGGAATACGTGTGTCGGCGGCGCCGGCCGCCGACACACGTCGAGGTGACTACGATGGGCTGGAATCATTGATCACGATGGGCGGAATACGCAGGGATGGGCATCCCGTTGCCGGCAGCCACACAATGGGATTTGGTGAACGCGCTGCCGCCAAACTGGCCCCGGTGCACGAGGAGTTGGTACGGCAAGCGGCCCAAGGCGATTTGCTGCACAACGACGACACGACGATGAGGATCCTGAAGTTAACCCGAGAGCAACGCGCGGCCGCTCTCGGGGATGATGCCGAGCAGGAGCGCACGGGGGTGTTTACCTCGGGGATTGTTGCGGTCGAAGCGGGAAGAAGGATCGCCTTGTTTTTTACTGGCGCGCGACACGCCGGAGAAAACCTCGATGCGGTGCTCAAGCGTCGAGCGGCCGAGCTACCTGCACCGATACAGATGTGCGATGGACTCTCGAGTAGCGAAACGAAGGACTTCGATACGCTACTGTCCAATTGCCTGGCTCACTCGAGAAGGAAATACGTGGAGGTGGCGGAGAGCTTTCCCGAAGAGGTCCGCTTCGTGTTGGAGACACTGCGGGAGGTGTATCGATGGGATGCCGAGGCGTGCTCCCAGAGCCTGAACGCTGAGGAGCGGTTGCAGCTGCACCAGGAGCACAGTGCGCCGCTGATGCAGAAGTTGTTCGAGTGGATGCAGAGGCAATTTGCCGAGCGCCGGGTAGAGCCGAACTCCGGTCTCGGGGAGGCGATCCAGTACATGCAAAATCACTGGGACGCTCTCACGCTGTTCTTACGGGTGCCCGGCGCTGCGCTCGACAATAACATTTGCGAGCGCGTACTGAAGAAGGCGATCCTCCATCGCAAGAACGCGCTGTTCTACAGAACCCTCCACGGTGCTCGGGTTGGGGATGTCTTCATGAGTCTGATCCACACTGCCGAACTCACCGGGGTCAACGTGTTCGAGTACCTGGTGGCGTTGCAGCGGCACGCGCAAGAGAGTACCGAGAGACCCGCGCTGTGGATGCCGTGGAATTACCGGGAATCGCTGGCGGGCTCGGCGACCGGCCCGCCAGCGTAGTGGCTCAGTCCTCTTGCGCCTTACGTACTGGGAGGATCGAGTGCGATGCGCCGCCACATTGGCGCGGCCTGCGCCAGTTGTGGATTACCACCCCAGATCAGGGTGGTAAACTCATGCGCCAACAGCAGTCGGCTCGCCGCATCGGCGGCGCTTGGCCAGTGGCGGAAACGACCTGCGGACAAGCGTTTTTGGGCCAGCCAGAAGCCCTGACCATCGTAGACCAAGAGCTTGATCGCCTTCGCCGCGCGCGATCGGAAAACAAACATCGTGCCGTCCATGGGATCTTCCGACAGCACCGCTCGGCAAACTTGACCGAGGCCGTCAATCCCGCGGCGAAAATCCACGGCCTCGATCGCTACCAACACACGCATCTGCGGAGTGATCTGGATCACGACTGCCCTCGTAACACCTGGATCACCCTCAGCAGCGCGGGGCTTGAGTCCTTCAATCGAACCGTCAGCCTCGATCCGTCGGCGACCATGATCTCCATGATCGCCTCGTCTGCGGTGACACCGTTCAGCGGCGCAAACCCGGCGACCTCGATGAACCGCGGGTGACTGACGACCTTCGACGTCGGCAACTCGCTCGGGCACGCCCGACGCTTGAGTGTCTGATAGCCCAAACCTAGCGCGCGCGACACGGGGCACACCCCAAGCATCTGGGCGGCAGCGCCTGCTTCCTGCCACAGATCCTCGGGCATCCGCCGCCCGCGGTGCTCACTCCTTCGCCACGTCTCAATCCGGGCGCGCAGCCCCTCGATCATCTCGTTGGCAGCGCCGTTCTCCGCCGATCTCGCTTCTATCTGCATAACCTGCCCTCCAACTCGCAACATGCGAGCGGCAAGCAGGGTAGTCCTCAGCCCCAACCACCCTCACGCACCCTCACCGGAAGGACACGATCTGCGCGCTTGAACGGCATTGATCCCGAAGGATATCTGCGACACGTGCTGGAGCGGATCGCAGACTATCCCATCAATAGAATCTCTGACCTGCTTCCGCGGAATGTGCCTCTCGCGCACACATCGCCTGTTGATGGCAACAATGCCTGAAGATACAAAGATAACTGGCACGCGGTGGGCGCACATCGATGCACTGATGAAGGCAGGGGGTCAGATCACCCTGGGTCGGATGGCACCGTTAGATGGCGTCGCGGTCGCCGCGGATGACCACGATATTTACGCCGTGCTACGACGGAAACCAGCGGAGTCCTTCGAATCTCTTCTGCAACGACTCGACCAGGCGATCGAAACTGCACAGGCCGGCGGACCCCGCACCAACGAAATCGACGACAAACGCTACGTCCTCAGGCCGCCGAGCACACGGAAGAGTCGATAGCCATCAAGCCAATGGAACATCGTTAATGCCGTTAACACTCACCGTCAGGTTCAACTCTACCGAAGCGACCGATGGGTCGCTCATCCATCGCGTTCGCAATTTTGCCGAGGACCTTCAACGCGCTTTGACTCACGAGGAAGTCGGCCGAATTGAGGACACGGATGCAGTCGTGGCGGCGATCGTCGTAATAGTCGAATCGAAGCGCAAACTCGGCAACGCCTCGGCTCTGATCAAAGAAGCTCTAAAGCGGCATAAACTAGACGATCAAGCACGGCTCGAGCGCTAGCATGAGAGACGTCCGCGCCGCAATGCGGCCGTGACACAACGCTTACGATCAAAGAGGCCGCACTGGCGAAGATCCGGTCTTCGCCGCACCGGGCGGCATCGAGATACAGAACGTCTGACCGTCTCCTGCACTTCCTGGACGCTTATGAGGGGCGGCACTATGCCGAATGGAGCGACGCAGGAGCATTGTTTCGAGACGGCGAGTTCCGGTATCACTGTCAGCTGCGTTGATGCCATTCGGCATAGCCCGACGCTCGGCATGATCCGCCAAGCTCAATGGCCACGATCCGTATCGCTATCTCAAGGACGTGCTCGCGCGACTACCAACTCATCCAGCCAGCCGCATCGACGAACTGCTGCCGCATCGGTGGCAGCCTCCTCCAACCGATGCATAGTCTACCGCCAATCAGCTATCTTGCGCCGTGAGCAAGATGTGATGCCCGGATGCTTACCTTCTACGGGCGGGTACACGCTAGAACTCGTCGTGTATGGAAATTTGCTCATCTTGTATCTGAAGCAGTTCCTTCCTGCGCACTCTGCGCGCAATTTCGTTCGCGTACATTGGGCTTTGGGCGATTCGCGCAACGGCAGTCCTAGTCGGTGGCACATCCTGTGCATCGGGAATAGAGGCCTTAAGCGCGTCACTTCTCTCTTGGATCGCTAGTTTGTATTCGGCGTGAGATATGACGTAGAGATCGTTATTGTGTATTCCATTCAGTACTATTTCACCGGCATCCAGGGGATCCATCACTGTCTGTGAAATACCACGTTTAAGAATGACTTCACGCATGCTCGTTCCGTAGGCTTCCAACAACTCCTTTTGTCCTGCGTCCGGGGTCCCGGCCTGCGAAAAAGTTGCCGGGCGGTTACGCTCGCTTTGCCCGATATTCGAGACAATTCCACCAGGACAGAATACCGATACACCAACTTCTGATCCTTCGAGCTCAGAGCGCAACGCCTCCATCATCCCGACAACGGCAAACTTGCTTGTCGAATAGAGCCCCCAAAGTGGGCCAACAACCAAGCCTGTAACCGAGGCCGTCGTTACGATGTGACCACCTTCGCCATGGGATCTGATATGCGGGAGAAAAGTCCGAATCCCATTGAACACACCGCCTACGTTCACGCTCATGCACCAATCAAAGTCATCGAAAGATGCGTTGCTGAGTGCGATAGTGGGCCAAACTCCAGCGTTGTTCACCAGGATGTGAACTTTCCCGAATACTCGTATAGTTTCGCTTGCGGCGACAGAGAGCGCGTTCCGATCAGTAACATCGAGTCGAATCGCATAGACGCGCTCGCCTGCGTGCTGTAATGCCGCATTCGCTTGGCGGAGGTGCATCGGATCACGATACGTTATGACTAGTTTCATTCCGACACGGAGCAGCGCACGAGAAATCCCTAGCCCTATGCCGCTATCTCCCCCGGTAACGAAGGCAACCTTTCCCTCTAGATCCTTCATAGCATTTTTACCTACAAATGGGTCAGGGGCTGGGCACTCATCAAATAGCGAACCCATAGCGCCCACATAAGATCAGTTAGCTACATATCAATCATGGTTCGCTCTGTCAGCGCGCCAGAGGCGTTGAGCGCAATATCAAGCTCAGCATGCAGGACGGCCTGGAAGCTTGCAACGTGACTCGGCGATATGAGCGAGTTATGGTCCCCGGAGACGCCAACGTACCGTGGATGCTCAACAAACGCATTCCATGCCCGCAACCGCCTGGACCATTCGTCACGTCCGACGCTGGACGGAAGTCCCGAACTCGCAAAGATTACCATCGACTGAACTGTTCCCGAAATAACGTGTGATCGGCTCAGAACGTGCAACGAGTTGGCGACCCTCGACCAGGACGAGAAATGTCTGGCATCTATTAAATTCAAGAGGGCAGACGCTCCAGATAACGTCGCTGCGAAATCCGCCTGCCTTTCGGTGCCGCAAGGCTGTCCATCTATGCACCCAAGGAAGGCTACACGTTCACCAGCCGCGACTAGCGTTTTGGCGACTTCGAATGCGATGCTGGCGCCTAGTGAGTAGCCGGCTATGGCATAGGGACCACTGGGTTGGCGCCTAAGGATCGCTTGCACATAGGTGCTAACCACCTCTCCGAATGATTTGAAGCATTCCTCGCCCGGATCGAATCCGCGAGCTCGTAGGGCGTATAGCGGGCGTTCATTGACGAAGTATTTGGCTAGGTTCACAAAGACCAATGTGCCGCCATCCCCCGGATGCACTAGGAAGAGCGGTATCTGGCTCCCCGTGAGCTGCAGAGGAACGATTGGCTCATACTCCGCTCCTATCTGCGTACCACGGGCAATTACTGATGCAAGTTCCTTCGCAGTTTGATGTTGAAGGACTGTAGTCAGCGTTGCTTCAAATCCAAATCGCTGGTCGAGCATTCGGGTCAGTCGAAGAATGTCAAGCGAGGTTCCTCCCAGATCGAAGAAGTTGGCCGTTGCGCTCAGTGCTTCGGGGTCGAGCCCAAACATCTGTGCAAGCATCCCGACGACGTCTCTTTCAACGGCACCATCAGGTCTCGTATACGGCCCGAGGCGATCTCTATTTACTCGTTCTATGCGCTCCAACTCGCGTGAATACTCTCCTGCTTCAAAACGCCTCCGCATCAGTGAACGCTGGATCTTTCCGAGATTCGTCTTTGGGAAGGCATCCCGGGGTAACGGGAGGATCGCGCCTGGTCTGAACCCCCACAGCATTACCGTTGTATTCCGCACGGACACGACCAGATGAGTGAGCCGCGATTCGTCTTCCAGCGGAAAGGTCGGCGTGAATGCAATGACCAGTTGCTCGGTATCCGCACCCTCCGGTCGAGTTGGGAAGGCGGCAACGAACGTGCGCTCTACCCCATCCAGTTTCTCGAGTGCAGACTCCAATTCTTGACTGAAATAGTTCACTCCGCTCACGATGATGCAGTCTTTGCTGCGACCTATAAGGGTCAGTCGACCGTCGTCAATTCGCGCGAGGTCACCGGTTCGGAACCAATTGTCTGATGTGAAGGCTACGCGCGTAGCCGCAGCGTTATTGTAGTAGTTTTCAAAGACCGTTGGCCCTCGTACCTGCAACTCGCCAACTTCCCCGGTCTGTGCCGCCGCTCCCTGATCGTTACCGATGCGCATTTCAAGTCCGCGGATGGGAAAACCAACGGACGCGAAAACTTGGTCCGTATCGTGACCAGGGAATTCCTGAGAATACACGGACGCAGCACAAGTCTCGGTCATGCCCCAGACGGGCCAAAGGCTCCCGTGGGAGAGCCCGTATGGTGCCAGAAGGTCAAGGAACCGCGTCCCTGTAGATACAGGATTTGCCTCTCCTCCCGAGATGATGTGCCGGACGCACGAGAGATCGAAACTGACCGGCCTCTTTCTCGCGTCAACAGATTGATCGGCCTGTAAGGCCGCGCTTATTTGCCCGAGTAAGAAGTTAGGTGTAAAGCTCGTGGTGACGCGAAACGAATCGATGATTCTTAGAAATAGCAGCGGGTCCGTGATGATGAGTCCAGGTGACGCTTGTAATTGTGTAGCACCGAGATAGAGTGGCAAGAAATGCGCTTCGATCAGCGCGACGACGTGGTCTAACGAAACCCAGTTGAACATCACATCAGTCGATGCCAATGCCCTGATCTCGGCTTTCCCTTCCAGCGAGGCAAGGACAGTGGCGTGTGTCAGGACTACCGCCTTCGAGTTGCCAGTTGAACCGGAGGTGAGAAACAGCAGCGCTGCTCCACCAGCGGAGCGCTGACAGTGAGGCTCAGTCTGCGTGGCGGTTCTTAGCTGATTAATATTTATGCAATTTAGTGAGCTGGGCAGATCTACAATAAATTCATCCGTCGTGACGAACAGGGGATGATCCAATAGCGTGTCTATGTATGCGAGATGCGTTTCAAAACGGGATCGGTCGTGGCGAATCGGGGTCATCGGACAAGGCACGTAGCCTCCGAGAATGCATGACCATGTCGCAGGAATAAGATCCACAGCATTCTCGAGCAGCAGAGCAACATGGGCGTACGGTTGCGGCGCGCATCCGACAAGACCCCCTAGCATCTGTTTCGCTTCCATGTAGAGCTTTGAATAGCTCCGAAACTCCGCATCACTTCTCCCCGCGCCGGACACAAAGTAGATACCGGAGTCGGGGTACTGCCGCACAGCTAACTGAATCAGTTCGGCTAAACTCTGGATCTCCCGCCGCTTACCTGTAAATATGGATTGAGGCATGACTAACGTTCTCCATCCCTGGCGCCGATGAGGCACTGGTAACGCACACTCGAGGCCCGCCGATGAATTTCAAGTAACTCAACGCTGTAGATAGCCGCACGAGCTTGAAAACGGCGGCAGGTCGCGACACGTAGTTCTGCTCTGCTCGATAGCCTCTGTCAACTGTCTATAGTCGGGGCAATTATCCGCGCCACTGGCCGTGCTCTGTGTATGGATTTAAAAGTACCCGTGAAAGGAGAGTCGGGTCAGACCGAGTTGAATGTGGTCAACTCTCCAAGCATCAATTGATCCAAAGATGCGCAGGCAGGTCAGCGCGATCGCTCGGGAACGCTCGAATAGCGCAATAGACTCCTCAATGATGTAGAGTAAGCTGAGCGTGTCAGTGGAGCGAGCCATGGATCGGCGACAGCAAATCATGGAGCGAGTCCGGAGGCTTATTTCCGATTTGGCGGCCCCCGAAATTGCACTCCAGGAAGAATCACTGCTTTCAGACTTTGGGGTGAACTCGTTCCATCTCATCGCCATACTCTTTGAACTAAAAAGAGAGTACGGACTTGGTGATGAGTGGAGTTTGCCATCGCGCATGCCCGGTACCGTCAGTGAGTTGGTAGCACTTGTGGAATGTGGGCTGCCTCAGACCGGCGACGGGCCGTGACCGTATCCGGAGCAGTAATGCTGGTTCGAACGTTAGCCGAAAGAGGCATCACCCTCGGGATTCACTGCGGCGCTCTTAACTATTGGTGCCTGAATCATTTCCTTACTCGGGAAGAGAACGCACTTTTTCGCGAGACAGCGCATGAAACCATACTCGAAATCATGCGCACGGCGGAGCCGGGCGCGACCCTTCGTGAGCACACCGCACCTCTGACGTTCCAGCAAGAATTTGCATTGGAGCACTTCGGTGATTTCTACGGCGGCGCGGAATCTGTGCGTATTTCCGGACCATTGAATGTTGACGCACTGTCTAGGAGCATAGACTCACTTGTCGAGCGTCACAGTGCGCTTCACACGAAAATCCAAGTGACTGCGCAGGGTCTACAGCAGCACATGGGCCCTGCAGAACCTCGTGGGTTGGAAGTTCTGGACCTGCAGGAATGTACTCTGGGCAGCGACGCTTTTAATTCCCGTTACAGCTACTTGGTCCGCGAATGGTACGATGCAGCCGACAGCACGTTTGAAGTCAAGCTGTTGAGGCTATCAGACTCCGAGCATGTCCTAATGATATTTTGGGACCATCTATTTAGCGATTATTATTCAGCCAGTTTGCTATATCAGGAACTGTGGACGTCATACTGCAGTGTATCGCGGCAGCAATACGCACCGGTACCCAGTGCACCGATGCAATACTCCGATTATGCAATGTGGCAGCGTGAGACATACCCCTCCTGGGCAGACCGTGAGGAGGTCTACTGGAAGGAGCGTCTTAGGAATGCAGTGCCCATTCAGGTGTCGGGGAGTGATAGTAAAGGGGTCGCCCCCCCAGTAAAGCTCACAAACGTACGTATTCCTTTGGGCTTGAGTTCTTTGCTCAGAGACGTCGCGCAGCGCATCGGGGTTTCCACATCATTCGTCGTCGTTCCTCTTATTTCCCTTGCCGTTGCCGCCTGGACCAATCAGAGGAAATTCACACTTCCGATGACGTTCTCGAGTCGAGATCAGCGAAAACATCTTGGCATGATCGGCTACCTACCAAATTTTGTTCCACTGCGAGTGGAGTTGGCAGGGCATGACACGTTCGATCAGCTCTGTAAGGCAATGTCGAGGGAATACCTGATTGGTATCGCCCATCTCAATATCGGCAAAGCAATGGACGGCGGCAGACGCGAGCTGATCAATGCGCCGTTTGTTCAGTGGTTTCCATCAACCCCCGATGAAGTATTTTCGCCCCCACGGTGCAGAGGCGACCTTGAAGCGCTTGGAGTCTGCGTCAAGCTGTTCGTTCCGGGACCATTCAACCTACCGGCACTCGGCCGGCGTCGGCAATCCGAGTTTTTGCCAGGACTGATGCTCTGGGAAGAACGCGGATGCATCGTGGGACATGGAGCTTTCCCATTCGACCTGTGCCCTCCCGCACAGACAGAGGCGCGTGCTCCAGACTTGTTACAACTGGCCACGCGTGTCGCACGCGACATGAATACGAGCTTAGCTTCCTTGCTAACGTGACTTTGGGCGTTAGTCAGTTCTCGATGAGTACCGAGCGCCCAATGCGTGTCACATCGCTAACCCCGGACAGCGCCATAGTTACAGCGAGTTCCTGTCGCATTATGCTGATGGCGAGCTTTACTCCTTTTTCACCGAGTGCCGCCATTCCGTATATGTATGCCTTGCCGATAAGACAACCCCGGGCACCGTAGGCAAGAGCTTTGAATATATCCTTCCCAGACTGGATACCCCCGTCAAACAGCACTTCACATTTTGTATCTGCTGCATCCACAACTCGTCCCAGCACGGAGATCGACGATGGTGCCCCATCAAGCTGCCTGCCACCGTGATTGGAAACAACGATTGCGTCTGCGCCCACCGCGCAGGCGCGTTTAGCATCGTCGGGGTCCAGTATCCCTTTCAGAACAAGCTTCCCAGGCCAAAGAGACCTGACCCACTCTACATCCGACCAACTCACAGACGGATCGCATTGCATCGAGATCCACTGTGCCAGTGACGCTACACTGCCTGTACCAGGTGTGCCCCCGATCAAGTTACCGAATGTCCGCCTTTTTCCAAACAGCAGACCCGCAACCCATGCGGGCCTGGAGACGACGTCCAGGACATTGGAGAATGTTATGCGGGGTGGGATCGTCAAGCCGCGCCTGACTTCCTGCCGACGTAACGCAATGACCTGAAGGTCCAGCGTTAGTACCAGAACCGAACAGGCCGCCGCCTTGGCTCGCGCGATCAGCTCATGGGTGAAGCCGCGATCCCTCATCAGATAAAGCTGAAACCAGAACGGGGCATTGACCCTATCTCTGAGACCCTCAATGGAGCATATGGACATCGTACTCAAGCAGAACGGTATTCCGGACGACATCGCCGCGCGCGCACCAAGGACCTCCCCGTTTCTTCTAAACATCCCGGTTAATCCGGTCGGCGCTATGGCCAATGGCATGGACACTTGCTGTCCGAGCAACGATGTTTTTAGCGATTGGCTCGAGACGTCGACGCACACGCGCTGCCGCAGGCTGATGTTGTCCAGGTCACGTCGATTGCGACGAAGAGTAATTTCGTCATAGGACCCGTTGTCGGCATATTCAAACAGTACTCTGGGTACTCGCTTTTTGGCGAGTTCACGAAGATCTGCGATGCTCGTAATACTTCGCACCATGCCCTCTTACAAGACGGTCGATAGTATGGCCATATCTGGCTGACGTGCACAATGTCGGAGAAAGATCATAGACTGAATTCATACAGCGTAGCCACCGACGCCGCTGGGGTTACTGCTGCGCGCCAACGCATACCTGTGCGGCGTATTGCGCATCAGTCGACAGGGACGAAGCTCTCGGCGTCAGCGGGATTGCCACGACCTCTGTACTTTGCGCGAAGAGGGTACGGGTATAGCGGCCGCGTAAACTGAACGTTGCTTGGATCCAAAGGGCGTCCGTCGTCATCGACATGTTTCAGGTGAACGGCAATCAGGCGATCAGGTGCCCGACCCTCTTCGACCCAGTCTTCAAGGGCTTTCAAGTAGTCGATGGTGGCAGCGCCCGGCCCAACGTGAACATGATCGACTCCAGGGACCAGAAACAGCCGAACGAAGTCTTGCGTTGCGCGACGCCCACCCATCACGCGCTCGACCGCCTCATAATAGTCAATTGTGCTTCGAGGTAGCGCGGCGACGTCGTTCAGGCCTTGAAAGATCATCAATTTACCTTGGGCCTTCTTGAACACGCGCAAATCTGGATTACTGGCGTCGTAAAGTGCCTCCATAACCCCTAGGCTCCGGTAGTCGCGGTCAAAATCAAAATCCCGCAATGTCCATCTGTGTCCAGGGTCGGAAGAAAAGAAGAGATAGCGTAATCCGAGCGTGGCCAGTTCCACTGTTCCACTATCATCATTCAGGTAACTTTCACTCCACCCGTTGTCGTAAATCGGATTTCCGAATTCTGATCCTGGAAGCGGACCCCCGTGTGTCAATCTGATACCGCTTGATGTCGTGGGCCCGGCGTACACTTTTTTGATCGCGTCTATTTGAGTAGGACTCAGGCACCCTTCGACTTGATGCGGCTTGCACGCAAGTTCAGAGGGGTCGAAGGAACAGTGCAGCGGATCACCGATGATCCCATCCTTCACGCCGTCACTGAGATCGCACTTAGCGACGGCCGAGTCGGTTAGCAGTTTCAATTCGGCGTTGTTAAGAAGCGGCTCGCCCCGCGTGTCGTGCAAGGCTTGTCTGCCCCAAGCAAAGGTCATGTAGACCGCTGAAAGGTCAGGCGGCGGGTTAATGGCAACAACGCCGTCAAAGTCCCATGGAAAGCGTTGAGCCTCCTGTAATGCCTGGCGGCCGCCAGTGGACTGCCCAAGGAAATACGATCGCGCCGACTGCGTCCCGTAGAAGCGATGGATAATCGCTTTGCCCGCCTGAGCAGTCACGTGCGGCGCGCGGTAACCCCAGTCAATCTTGGCTTGCCAGTTCTCGTTACCCCAAAGTGCTCCCGACGGCGTACTCTTGTGCCCGTCATCTGCAGCAATGCAAGCATAGCCTTTCTGCAGAGGGCATAAAGCAACAAGCTCCGTGATACCGCAATGTCCGATGCACCCTATTTGCAGGAACTTTTTGTTCCAGCCTTCAAGTGGCAGGTATAGTTCAAATCCAATCTGAGGAGCTGTATACCCCTGCACGCGACAGTAAGCTGGCATCGACTTGTCTGATTCAACTACCTTCGAATCAATGATCTCAGTTGCGCCATCTTGGACGACTGTAAAGTCATCATGCGACAGCGCCTTGCACGTAGCGTCTCGCGCCTCCGCTGCTGCCGATGTATGTGTCCAAGCGCTGCAGCAGCCTAATATGCCGATCACACAGAGTTGCGAAAGCTGTGAAGCATTTGAGGGTCGCGCCACGCGGTGGCCTTTCCTCAAACACGTTACCCACTCTCGATGGCGCGAATAGAATGTTTTGTAGGTGCCTGAACCAGTCCGCGATGGCGTAGTCGCCGAACATGCAGTTATTTTCAGAGACACACTCTGCGGGCTGATATGAGCCAGCATGTCCGGCATTCTACACCTCCACGTCGAAAACTAACACTTGACACAGTTTACATAGTACGTTAGTTGTCCGAACAGTCGAGAATGAGCACACGAGTAGACTGCTGGTTGTCATCTCGTGTGTCGGCGCACCCGGATCAGGGAGACCTGTTTCTGATCAACGTGTTTTGGCCGCTAAGCGAACAGAGATTACCGCCGGTTCTCAAGGAATGCGCACCCCAACCCTCCACTTCCAAACTCGCAGTCTGAGCCATTCTCGATCAAAGGTGCCTCTACACGGTAATTTGAGAGTCGCGCAAACGACGCGCGCGTGGCGAATCAATTTATATGACGAGCGACCACGACTGATCCTTCCCCCGGTTTGTAAGGATCCCCCCAGACGCTCTGCAATATCTGCTCACCAAACAGCCGCATTACTGCGACCGCACGGCCGCCTTGTCCCTCGTTTCGGAATAAGACGCGCGTCGCCGCATGTTGCGACACGCTGCGGCCAAGGAACTCCTTTAAGCCGGGAATGATCTGTCGGTCATCGCCCTCCGCTTAGGGATCCAGGACAGATCACGTACGGTCGCCATAGTGAACGGGTCGATCCCCCGGGGAGTTCGAGTATCAAGGTCCTCCACGCAGGCAGCAGTTTTAGGCAGGCGTGCCCAGCGCAACCGCTGGGCGAGCCGGCAATTGGCACGCTCGGCGCGTTCGCGTTGGATCATGAGCGCCAGTCGCTCCTCGAAGCGCATGGCCTCGATCCCGCGGTCGGTGAGCTGTTGTTCAGGAGCTGCAGCCAAGCCGTGCAGACGCATCTCGCGTAGCTGCTGGATCAATGGTTCGAGCAACTTGTCAGATCTCCTTGGGTGGTTGAGGGCACGTTCGATCAGTGGAAGTAGTCCGGTCCGCGCACGTTGGGGTGTTCGCTCGGGGTCGCGGCACTCTCAGTCTGGAGTGACAGGCTGCCCTGGCCGCCATCAGTGCTGCTACGGGACTGCTGGAGCAGATCGCGCAGCGTTCGATAACTGAAGGCTCCGAGCTGCAGCGCGGCGCCGGCGGCATGCTCCAGAGCCTGAGGGCTGAAGTCATCGGCCAGGCGCAGGATCCCCTGAGCATTGCGGATCGTCTCACCGAGGTGTTTCTTGCAAAGAGCCTGTTTGGCGAGCACCGCGGCCGTGTTCGGGCCGATTTTGCTCGCCTGATCCAGCAGACGATCGAAGCCAAGAGCCCGATAAGCGCGGTGCTCGGGCGGTCGATGTCCCTCGATTGTGCGTCGCTCATAGGGCCGCTCGACACGCGCGTGTGCGGCAATGAGTGCTCCGCGCTGGAAGATCTCCACCAAGTGCGCGCCGATGCGCACGTCCATGCGCTGCCCGATCAGCGTATACGGCACAGAGTAGTAACCGCGGTCGACTTCGATGTGGTGATCGCGGTGCACGAGGGACTGATGCCAAGACGCGTACTCGTGACGGCGCGCGGGGAGTGCCTGTGCGATCGGGCGCTCGTAACGCTCGAAGAGCTCGTTGCGGCTGCCCTCGCGCTTCTGGAACGGCTCAGCGTTGATCTGCGCAACGATGCTGGCGATCGCAGTGTTGAGTTCGGCAAGGGAGAAAAATACCGTATCCCGCAATGCCGCCAGCACACGCCGCTGCGCGATAAGCACCGCCGTTTCGACCTTGGCTTTGTCGCGTGGCTTTCGAGGGCGCGCCGGTAGCACTGCAAGCCCGTAGTGCTCAGCCAAGTCGCGGTAGGTCGGGTTGAGCTCGGGATCGTAGCGCAGTGCCCGGCGTACGGCCGTGACGGTGTTGTCCGGAACGAGCGCCCTGGGCACGCAGCCCGCTGCCTCCAAGGCGTTCACGTGTGCGGCGAGCCAATCACGGCTTTGTTGCGTGGCGGTCGCTTCCACGTACAGCCAGTGGCTGAAGCCCCAGGCGGCAACGAACAGCCACACCGCACGCTGCTCGCCGGTGTGCGGATTGGTTACGTATGCCGGATCACCGCCGTAATCGACGAACAACGCTTCCCCGGGGACGTGCTCCTGCGCCAGAGTCACTTCGGCGCCCGTCGTTGCACGCCAGCGCTGATAGCGCACGCAGAAGGCGGTGTACTTCAGTCCGTTTGGATGTTGGGCGTGATACTCCCGTCAGAGTTGACGGCGCGTGACGTGCTTGCGCGACAGTTCGCGTGCTACGTACGCGAAGCCCGGCTCAGCAAACGCGGCGGCGGCCGCCACCACAGGCGCGCGCGGATACAGTTGCGTCTCCAAAGCCGCATCATCTACTCCTTCGGGCAACGGCCAGCTGATGCCCGCCTCGCGGGCGCGCTTCAGACACTCCTGAACCGTCGAGCGTGCGCAGCCAACGCTTTGCGCCACCGCTCGATCGGTCAGGCCGCTGGCCCGCAGCCTCAAAATCTCTCGTACTTTGCGCATGGACAACCTTTCTTGAGCCACCGTCGTCATCCCCTGTGCAAGCAGGGTAAAGGGAGCGTCGAGTAGTCAGCGCGACTCATGAGAATTACTGTGTCAACTCATGGAGCTAAGCATTTGCCGAACTGCGCCGTGCCAGGACGAATCGCAGGGGGTGCGGTCGTACCAGACGCGCCACAGTACGCGGATCCATGCTCGGGCCAGGATGCGCACGGCGTGCGGCATCGTCGCTTGCGCATCGCCATCGTCACGTGGGCCGACAATTCCCGACACGCCAGCCGTTGGGCGGCGCTGATCTACCAGCGCGCCCGTGCACGAGGGGCTCGCCACCCCAGGCCCGCCGGAAACAGACGCCACGAGACTTACCCGATTGATGAGTGATTGGAGAGGCGCCGGCCTCGGCGGCCAAGTGCGCCTCACTGAGGTATCGCTCACGCACCGAGCCGAGCTCGGTCAGAATCTGTGCAACGTTCACCTGTCCGATGCGCGGAAAAGACATCAGCAGTTGCCCATCGGGGAGCGCGGCTCCGTGGTGCTCGATGCGCTTTTTCAAGATAGCCCCGGGTGTGACTTGTTAGCCGGCAATAAGCCATCATTGAGCCAGCGATGCAAAGTGGAGGGTGCGGGTCCGAGTGCGCCAGCGGCCTTCTCGATGGTTATACACTCGCCATTTTTCGGATGTTGATTTGGTTCGAAGCACGAGATTTCCCAGTGCGTTCGCAAACTACTGACTTGATTAGCAGTGAACGACAGAGCGGCTAGCCGTTGTGCTCCCTGGCGGTTGAGGATACCGGCGATGACGGTATCGGGATAATGCCCTGCCAAGCGTCGCAGCAGGTCGATCGTATCATCGGCGGTGCGGGTGGGTGACGGATGAGCGCGGCAATGGAATGTCCATCTCGGTCATGAGTCCGCCGCGCCAGCGCAGCGTGAGATGGGCGTTGTATTTCTCGCGTTCCATTTCAGCGTGACGTCGTCGAGCAGTGTGCGCAGCAACTCTTTTCGATCACGATCGCTCGTTGTGGAAGCGGACCAAACACTCTTAAAGTCTTTGCCGAGTGCGAGGATCGAGTCGCGCTCCTGGTGAGTGAGGGACGCGGTCGAGAGTGCTCTCGCTTGGCGAGTTCGTCCTCAGCGCTCTGAATTCCTGCAGGGCGCTGTTCCACTCAGCCTCGAGCCCGCGCGCAACCAGCTTGCTCTCCGGGTCCACTGCGCGGTAGCGCCGCTCGGCACGCTGTGCGCTGTACCGCGCGTGCTCGACGTCGCGACGGAACTGCATCAGGGTTGTTTCATGAGGGCGCTCCCGGTGCCCTCGAACCCCCACAACTCCATCGATCCTCGAAAATCATTCCCAATGACCGGCACCCTCAACCTCAGCACCTGGTATTCAAACCGGCCAATTTCACCGGTTTTCACGCCGCCGCTAACAAATAGGGGAACTCCCTCAGGAGATGCCGTGACAGCACCAACAAGAGGCGACCCGCGCGTGAGACTATCGCTTAAAGTGGTTTCGCGAATATTTTTGGTTAGAGTCGCGAGCACAGAGAAGGACCTCATGAGCAAGAACGCCGTCCAGACTGCGTCAGGTGGTGACCGACGACGTTGGCGGGCGCTCATCGCGCTGTGCTTCGGCGTGCTCATGATCGTGCTCGATACGACCGTTGTGAACGTGGCGTTGCCTTCGATCCGCGACGATTTGAAGTTCACTGAGAATGCGCTCATCTGGATAGTGAATGCGTACGGGGTCACATACGGCGGTTCGTTGCTGCTGTGCGGTAGACTGGGCGACCTGTATGGTCATCGCCGGATGTTTTTGATTGGCATTGCCCTTTTTACCATCGCCTCGCTCGCATGCGGGCTGGCGAACACACAAGGGCTGCTTGTCGCCGCGCGCGCGGTGCAGGGTTTGAGCGGAGCCGTTGTCGTGGCAGTCTCACTCTCGCTGATTATGAACGTCTTCGTCGGCGACATCGAGCGTACAAAGGCCTTGGGAATTTACAGCTTCGTGTGTCTCGGCGGCAGTAGCGTAGGCTTGCTCCTCGGAGGCACGCTTACCAGCTTACTCAACTGGCATTGGATCTTCTTCGTCAACGTGCCCCTTGGCACGGCGGTGTACGCGCTGTGTCTGTCGCTCCTACCGAACGTCCAAACGAAGACGGCTGACGGTCAGCTCGACGTCTGGGGCGCCGTGACTGTGACGACATCGTTGATGCTAGCTAATTACGCCATCGCGAACGATAACGAGACGAATGAGAATTCCGCTCAAACGTACAGATTGCTTGCCTGCGCGGCGGCATTGTTTGTCGTATTCCTCATCATTGAGACGCGTGCGCAGACACCGCTGATGCCGCTCCACGTCCTCAGACGGCGCAATCTCGCCATCTCGAGCGCCGTGTGCACTCTCTGGGCTGCAGGCATGTACGCGTGGGGCTTCATTTCTGCGCTGTATATGCGCCTCGTGCTCGGATACGGACCGATGCAGGTCGGTCTTGCGTTCCTTCCCGTGAACATCATCGTAGCCGCGTTCTCGTTGGGGCTTTCTGCTAAGCTGGTTACACGCTTCGGCATCAGAAAGTCCCTCGGCAGCGGCATGATGCTGACTGCGGCGGGTCTCGCGCTGTTAGCGCGGGCGCCTGTAGATGGAGACTTTATGACGCACGTCCTTCCGAGCATGATACTTGTCGGGCTCGGGGCAGGCAGCGTGTTCAATCCCTTATTGCTCGCCGTCTTGGGGGACGTCGCACCTAGCGAATCCGGTCTGGCCTCAGGAATCGTCAACACCATGTCGCTGATGGGCGGCGCACTCGGCCTCGCGATCCTCGCTAGCTTCTCCGTCGCGCGCACGAACGATCTGCTTGCGTCCGGCGCCTCCACTCCCGTTGCCCTCACCGGGGGTTACCACGTCGCTTTCCTGCTTAGTGCTGTCTGCGTTAGTACGGCTGCATTGCTCGGTTCCTCGTTGCTGCGGACGAGGGTGCGAGCAACAGAGTCGGATAGCTCCAGCGTCGGAGCAGCCGCCCCCCCGAGCGCAAAGGACTAGGTGTCACCTTTCGCCGTAATGGAGCCATTGAGTTTTCGGCATATAGGAGCCACTCGGTTTTCGGCGTAATGGCGCCACCGGGTTTTCGGCATATTGCAGCCAGTCCCGTTGTGGGGCCGGGCATCTCGGATCAGCGGAGCACCGCTACCCTCTTGCGCATCAGCCCGATGCGGAGGGGAGCGCGGTGGCACGCAGGAGATTCGAGATGTTTCAGTATCGACAGATCCTGGTGCGCGTGCGCCAGGGTGATACGGATCGGGAGATTGCTCGCAGTGGGTTGATGGGGCGGCGCAAGGTCGCAGCCTTTCGAGCTGCGTGTCAGCAACAGGGTTGGCTCGACCCGGGCACCGCACTGCCTGAGGATGCCACGCTGGCCGCCGCGGTCGGCCAGGCCAAGCGGGCGCGATCCACCATTTCCAGTGCCGAACAGCATCGCGAGCTGATCGCCCGATGGGTTGATCAAGGTGTCAACGGTGTTGCGATCCATGCGGCACTGCGTCGTGAGTGCGGTTACGGTGGAAGTTATTCCGCGGTCTATCGACTCATTCAGTCTCTCGGGGATCGAGAGCCGGATGCGACGGTGCCGCTGTGCTTCACGCCGGCAGAGGCTGCCCAGGTGGATTTCGGCGCTGGCCCGTTGTTGAGGAATCCGGTGACGCAGCGCGAGCGGCGCACATGGGCCTTCGTGATGACGCTGTGTTTCTCGCGTCATCAGTACTTGGAGTTTGTCTTCGACCAGACGGTGGCAACCTGGTTGGGGTGTCACCGCCGTGCCTTCGAGTGGTTCGGCCGAGTGCCAGACCGCCTCATCATCGACAACCCCAAGTGCGCGATCATCCGCGCCTGCATCCACGATCCGATCGTGCAGCGCTCCTACGCCGAGTGCGCCGAAGGCTATGGTTTTCGGATCGAGGCCTGTCCGCCGGCGGATCCGGCCAAGAAGGGGATCGTTGAGGCGGGCGTCAAGTACGTAAAGGGTAACTTCCTCCCCCTGCGCCAGTTCCGCGATCTGTCGGATCTGAACGCCCAGAGTCGTGAGTGGGTGTTGCAGGAAGCCGGCCTTCGCATCCATGGCACGACACGCGAACAACCGCTGGCGCGTTTTGCGCTCGAACGGCCTTTGATGAAGCTGTTGCCTGCGGTGGCGCCGGACCTGGGTGTCTAGGCCCAGGCCAGTGTCCATCGCGACTGCCACCTGCAGTTCGAGAAGAGCTTGTACTCGGTGCCGTTCAGTCTCGTGGGTCAGCGCCTGTGGCTGCGTGCGACCGACACCACCGTCACGATCTTCAAAGATCATCATCTGGTCGCCACCCATCTGCGGGCGCGTAATGCCGCCACCCGGCGCACGGTGCGTGAGCATCTGCCGCCGCAGGCGCAACTGTTCTTCGCCCATGACCGGGCTTGGTGTGCAGAACAGGCGGTCCGCATCGGACCGGCGTGTACGCGACTCATCGAGCAGCTGTTAGGTGATCGCATCCTCGAGCGGTTGCGCGCTGCACAAGACGTGCTGCGTCTGGCCAGTCGCTATGGCCACGTGCGCCTCGAAGCCGCGTGCGCCCGGGCTCTCGCGCACGACAGCCCTCACTACCGCACGGTTCGAACGATCCTCGTGGGTGGACATGACCTGCGCATCGAACCGACCTATGCCGATCCCGCTGCGATCTACCTGCACGGCGCGCGCTTTGCCCGGGCCGCCCACGAGTTGTTCGGCACGGATGAGCTGACCGGCGATGTTGTTTCTCCCGCGACCGGCAACTGAGGCCGATCGCGATCTGCAACCCACGACACTCCATAGGAGTTATCCGATGAACCCGCTCCCAGAACTATCCCCGTACCTGAAGCAACTGCGCCTCTCCGGCATCCTCGACTCCCTCGAGGCGCGTAACCGGCAAGCCATCGATGGCAAGCTGGCCTACACCGAGTTCCTGGCGCTGCTGATCCAGGACGAGGTTGCCCGGCGCGAACAGAAGAAGTTCGATCTGCGGCTACGGCGCGCCACCTTCCGCGCCACCAAAACGCTTGAGCAGTTCGACTTCGAGCGTTTGCCCAAGCTCAACCGGGCACTGGTGAACGAGCTCGCCACCGGACGGTATCTGTCCGAGCGCGCCCCCGCGCTGATCGTCGGACCGTGTGGCACCGGCAAATCCCACATCGCACAGGCGCTGGGTCATTGCGCGGTTCGTCAGGGCGCCGATGTGCTCTTCACCACTTGTGCACAGCTCACCTCCAGTCTCAATGCCGCTCGCGCCACCGGCGGCTACGAGCGCAAGTTGGCGAGCCTCGCTCGCATCGCACTCCTCATCATCGATGACTTTGGGTTAAAGCCTCTGCGCCCGCCCGCCGACGAAGACCTGCACGATCTGATCGCCGAGCGTTACGAGACCGCCAGCACCATTGTCACCAGCAACCTCGACTTTGCGGAGTGGGATCAGGCATTCCCGGCCAACCGGCTACTCGCTTCAGCAACGTTGGATCGGCTGCGACACAACGCTTACTGCCTGGTGCTCGACGGCGAATCGTTCCGCGCGCCACGTCTGGCACCAGGTGGTGTCAAAGCACGAGTTGCCACAACCCCAAAAACCGCTCAGGCTTGAACCATCCGTACATGCCCGGTCTCCGCACCCAAAAATGGCGCCTTTACGCCGAAAACTCCCGGCTCCTTAATGCCGAGAAGTGACATCCTTGTCCAGGTACCGTAGCCGGCCGCCGCAGTCAGGACACTTGCAACCGTTCTTGACCGCCGGGTGGGGGTGCATGATCGTCTCGCGCGGCAGGTGTGCCGGCAATACATGCCGGCCCGAGCGTCGGCGGCGAGGGGCCTGTCGGGCTTGGGTAGTCGTGGAAGCCGGTGGGATATCAGCCTTCGCTGCAGGCGGCGGCTTGAGTACCTGCAGC
>Ga0068859_100002066_pt1 | contig 20492 bp, 19 predicted proteins | sample KBSSwiS22_FD_66585 | JGI IMG/M metagenome (GOLD analysis project Ga0068859, IMG submission 66585) | Switchgrass rhizosphere microbial communities from Kellogg Biological Station, Michigan, USA - KBS Switchgrass S2-2 | ecosystem: Host-associated > Plants > Roots > Rhizosphere > Soil ...
TGCGCGCCCTCGCCGAGCAGCCAGATCGCCGGGTACTTCATCGTCAGCTTCGAGCCGAGGTTCCCGTCGACCCACTCCATGGTCGCGTTCTCGTAGGCGACGGCGCGCTTGGTGACCAGGTTGTAGACGTTGTTCGACCAGTTCTGGATCGTCGTGTAGCGGCACCGGCCGCCCTTCTTCACGATGATCTCCACGACCGCGGAGTGCAGCGAGTCGGAGCTGTAGATCGGCGCGGTGCAGCCCTCGACGTAGTGCACATAGGCGTCCTCGTCGACGATGATCAGCGTCCGCTCGAACTGGCCCATGTTCTCGGTGTTGATGCGGAAGTAGGCCTGCAGCGGGATGTCGACGTGCACGCCCTTCGGCACGTAGATGAACGAGCCGCCGGACCAGACCGCCGAGTTCAGCGCGGAGAACTTGTTGTCGCCGGACGGGATGACCGAGCCGAAGTACTCCTTGAACAGCTCCGGGTGCTCGCGCAGCCCGGTGTCGGTGTCCAGGAAGATCACGCCCTGTTCCTCGAGGTCCTCACGGATCTTGTGGTAGACGACCTCGGACTCGTACTGCGCCGCGACACCGGAGACCAGGCGCTGCTTCTCCGCCTCGGGGATGCCGAGCTTGTCGTAGGTGTTCCGGATGTCGTCGGGCAGGTCGTCCCAGCTGGCGGCCTGCTTCTCCGTGGAGCGGACGAAGTATTTGATGTTGTCGAAGTCGATGCCCGACAGGTCAGAACCCCAGTTGGGCATCGGCTTCTTCTCGAACATCTTCAGGGCCTTGAGCCGGTGCTCGAGCATCCACTCGGGCTCGCTCTTCTTCGAGGAGATGTCGCGCACGACCTCTTCGTTCAGGCCACGGCGGGCGGTCGCGCCCGCGTCGGTCTTGTCCGCCCAGCCGAACTCGTAGCGGCCCAGGGCGTCGAGCTGCTCGTCCTGGGTGAGCGCGCGCTCCGGTGCAGTAGTCACGAGGACTCCTTCGGTGAGGGTGTTGGAACGTAGGTGGTGCAGACCCCGTCGCCGTGGGCGATCGTGGCCAGTCTCTGTACGTAAGTCCCGAGGACGGCTTCGAATGCCCGCGTCTCGGCTTCGCACAGTTCGGGGAACTCGGCCGCGACGTGCGCGACCGGGCAGTGATGCTGGCAGACCTGGGTCCCGGCGGTGGCGCCGATGGCCGCCGACGTGCTGTTGGCCGCATAGCCGCTGCGGGTCAGCGCCCTGGCGAGTGCCTCGGCCCGCTCGTCCACAGGGGCGGACGGGTCGATGTCGCCCTGGAGCAGCGACGCCAGGCCCTCGGCGCGGTGCTGTGCGAAGTCGACCACCGCCTGCTCGCCGCCGGTCTGGCGCAGATAGCGCAGGGCGGTGGTGGCCAGGTCGTCGTACTCGTTCGGGAACGCGGACCGCCCGGCGTCGGTCAGGGCGTAGACGCGAGCCGGACGGCCGCGGCCGCGATGCTTGGCGGGCCCCAGCGTCTTCGGGTCGCGCTCGATGAGCAGGCCGTCCTCGGTCAGGGCGTCCAGGTGCCGGCGGATCGCAGCGGGCGAGAGTTCCAGTGTCTGGGCCAGCTCGGCCGCACTCTGGGGTCCACGCTCCAGGACGAGACGGGCGACGGCGTCGCGCGTCTTGTCGGTGGACTGCCCAGCGAATTTCACAACACCAGTATGACGTATTTCGGCAACCGAGCGGCAATCGAGTTCCGATAGGTTCGCCACGTGCTGTACCGGACGCTCGAACTGACCCTCGCCCCCCTGCTCCGAGCCGTATACAAGCCCGAGATCACGGGTTTGGAGAACGTCCCGACGGACGGGCCCGTCATCATCGCTGGCAACCACGTGTCGTTCGCCGACGAGTTCTTCACCCCGCTGGCCGCGCGGCGCCAGGTCAACTACCTCGCCAAGGCGGAGTACTTCAACGCTCCTGGCCTGCGAGGGCGGGCGATGGCCAGGTTCTTCTACGCCTGCGGGCACGTCCCGGTGGAACGGGACTCGACGCGGGCCGCGGCCGCCTCGATCGACATCTGTGTCGAGAAGCTCGCCGAGGGACGGGCGTTCGGGATCTACCCGGAGGGCACCCGCTCACCGGACGGACGGCTGTACAAGTTCCGCACCGGCGTGGCGCGCGTGGCGCTGCGCTCCGGCGTCCCGGTCGTGCCGGTCGGCCTGGTCGGGACACGCGACGTACAGCCGCCCGGCGACAAGATGTGGCACCGCGCCCCGGTCGCCGTCCACTTCGGCCCCGCCCTGGACTTCAGCGGCCGGGCCGAGGACGAGCGCAGCTCGCGCAGCCTGCGGGAGATCACCGAGGCCGTCCGCACTGCGGTGCAGTCGCTCAGCGGGCAGGAGTACGTGGACTCCTACGCGAGCGCGCTGAAGGCCACTTCCTAGACTCGCCCGGTGAGCTTCCGGCGGTTCGCGGAGGTCCTCGCTGCCGGCGATCCGGGTTTCGGCTACGCCAACCTGGCGATCCGGGGCCGCAAGCTGCCGGCCATCATCGCGGAGTGACGGCGTGCTGCCCAAGCGGCCGGCGCCGGCCCCGATTGAGTAATGCGTCTCTCGCCGACACTCCGCCGCAAGGGCGGCGGTTCCCCGTTCCTAGACTGAGCGCCGTGCCCAGCCCGCTCGCGCCCGCTTTACAGGTCGTAGACCTCGTCAAGGTGTACGGCGAGCGTCGGGCGGTGGACGGTCTGTCGTTCGCCCTGCAGCGCGGGGAGATCCTCGCGCTGCTCGGCCCCAACGGCGCAGGCAAGACCACCACGATCGAGATCTGCGAAGGCTTCCGGCGGCCGGACGCCGGGTCGGTCTCGGTCCTGGGCCACGAGCCGCACGACCCGGCGCTGCGACCCAAGGTCGGCGTGATGCTGCAGGACGGCGTCGGCGGTTATACCGGGGCGCGGGCACTGGAGATGCTCGAACTCTTCGCCTCCTACGCCGCGGACCCGCTGTCGCCGACGGACCTGCTCGACACGATCGGGCTCGCCGAGGTGGCCGCCACACCGGTCAAGCGCCTCTCCGGCGGTCAGCAGCAGCGCCTCTCGCTGGCGCTCGCGCTGGTCGGACGCCCTGAGCTGGTCTTCCTGGACGAACCGACCACGGGCATGGATCCGCAGTCGCGGCGGGCCACCTGGCAGCTCGTCCGGCAGTTGCGCACCGACGGGGTCTCGGTCGTGATGACCACGCACTTGCTGGACGAGGCCGAGGAACTGGCCGACCACGTGGTCGTCATCGACGGCGGGATCGTCGTCGCACAGGGCTCACCGGCCGAGCTGACCCGCAAGGGCGCCGAGGGGCAGATCCGGTTCCGGGCCCCCGGCGGCCTGCCGATCGCGTCCCTGCGCGTGGCCCTGCCCGAGGGCAGCGACGTCGTCGAGGACTCCCCGGGCCGCTACCTCGTCTCGGGCCTGGTCGACCCGCAACTGCTCGCGACCCTGACCGCCTGGTGCGCGAACCAGAACGTGCTCGCCGAGAACCTGTCGGTCGAGCGGCGCAGCCTCGAGGACGTCTTCCTCGAACTCACCGGACGGGACCTCAGAGCATGACCGCCCTGACCACCTTCCGGCCGAACCCGGGTGCGGCGCCGGCAGGGAGAATGCTCCGCGCACAGACGCTCATGGAGTTCCGCCTCTCCCTGCGCAACGGCGAGCAGGTCGGACTGACCCTGATCATCCCGCTGCTGCTGCTGTTCTTCTTCAACCTGCCGCTGCTCTACTCCCTGGACAACGACCGCCGGATCGATTTCGTGGTGCCGTCCGTCCTGGCCCTGGCGATCATGTCCGCCGCCTTCACCGGACTGGCGATCGGGACGGGATTCGAGCGCAAGTACGCGGTGCTGAAGCGTCTCGGCGCGACCGCGCTACCGCGCTGGGGTCTCATCGGCGGCAAGACGCTGGCGGTCGGCCTGCTGGAGTGCGTCCAGATCGTGCTGATCTGTGCCTTCGGGTTCGTGCTGGCCTGGCACCCACACGGCAACCCGGTCTGGGTCGCGCTGCTGCTCGCCTTGGGCACCCTCGCCTTCGGCGGCCTCGGCCTGCTCGTCGCCGGGACCCTCCGTGCCGAGATGACGCTGGCGGCGGCGAACCTCATTTGGCTCGTCCTGCTCTTCGCCGGTGGGATCGCGATCCCGCTGGACCGCTTCGGCTCTGCCGCGGACGTGCTGCAGTACCTGCCCTCGGCCGCGCTGTCCCACGGCCTGCACGAGGTCCTGGAGTACAGGCACGGCCTACCCGTACGGGACGTGCTGACGCTGCTGGTGTGGAGTGCGCTCGCGCTGCCCGCCGCGGCGCGGTGGTTCAAGTGGGAGTGATCGCGCGACTCCGCTCGATCCCGTGGTTGACCTCGCCGGTGACGTTCCGGCGACTGGCGCTGGGCTCGGTCGCGGTCAACGTCCTGATCGTCCTGACCGGCGGCGTCGTCCGCCTCACCGACTCGGGCCTCGGCTGCCCCACCTGGCCGCGCTGCAACGAGGACTCGCTGACGCCGACGAAGGTGAACGCGATCCACGGTGCGATCGAGTTCGGCAACCGCCTGCTGACATTCCTGGTCGCGGCCTTCGTCATCGCGGTGTGGGTCGTGGCGATGCTGCGGCGCCAGCAGCGGACGCTCGCGACCGTGGCCGGGTTCAGCATCCCCGCGCAGGCCGTGCTCGGAGGGCTCACCGTGCTGACCCACCTGAACCCCTGGCTGGTCGCGCTGCACTTCCTGCTGTCGATGGCGATCCTGTTCGTCACGTTCTGGCTCTGGTGGCGCGTGCGGGAGTCGCAGCCCGCGCTGGTGACATCTGTGCCGGCCCGTGTGCTCGCCTGGCTCGCCACGTCCGTCGCCCTGGCCGTGCTGGCGTTCGGCACCGTGGTCACCGGGGCGGGCCCGCACGCCGGTGACACGAACGACTCCGGAAAGGTGCGCCGGATCGGCTTCAAGATCTCGTCGGTGGCGCAGTTGCACGCCGACGCGGTGATGGTGCTGATCGGGCTCTCGGTCGGTCTGCTCGTCCTGCTCATCGCGGTCGGCGCGTCGCGGTCGGCGATCAGGGCCGCCCGGCTGCTGCTGGCGATCGAGGGGCTGCAGGGTGCGATCGGGTACACCCAGTACTTCCTGCACGTCCCGCCGGCGTTGGTGGCACTGCACATGCTCGGGGCGTCCCTGCTCTGGCTGGCGACCCTCAACGTCCTGGCCCACCTCGAGCCCAGAGCCGCCGGACGGACGTAGTCGGACCGGCGGGAACCTGGGATCCTCTGACCGTGGCAACCGCAGCGGGACGCATCGTGGTCGACGACCTGACCAAGCTCTTCGGCGGGAAGGTGCGCGCCGTCGACCGGCTCAGTTTCACCGTCGAGCCGGGCTCGGTGACGGGCTTCCTGGGCCCCAACGGGGCCGGCAAGACCACGACGCTGCGCGCCCTGCTCGGCCTCGTCCACCCGACGTCCGGGACCGCGACGATCGGCGGAGTGCCGTACCGGCAGATCGCCGCCCCGCTCACCGTCGTCGGCGCCGCCCTCGAGTCGTCCGCCTTCCACCCGGCACGCACCGCCCGGAACCACCTGCGCATCCTCTGCACCGTCGCCGGGCTCCCGGTCGCCCGTGCCGACGCGGTCCTGGCGCACGTTGGACTCACCGACTCCGCGAAGCGGAAGGTGAAGACCTATTCGCTCGGCATGCGCCAGCGGCTGAGCCTGGCCGCGGCCCTGCTGGGCGATCCGCACGTGCTCGTGCTGGACGAGCCGGCCAACGGCCTGGACCCGGAGGGGATCCGCTGGCTGCGCGGCATGCTCCGGTCGCTGGCGGCGGACGGCCGTACGGTCCTGGTCTCGAGCCATCAGCTCAACGAGGTCGAGGAGATCGCCGACCGGGTCGTCATCCTGAACCGCGGACAGCTGGTCACCTCGGGTTCGATCGCCGACCTGACCGCCGGCACCGACCGCGTCATGGTCCGCTCCCCGGATATCGCGGCGCTACTGGCGGCCGTCCGGCCGCCCGCCACCGCCGAGCAGGACGGGCCCGAGGCTCTCGTGGTTCGCGGCGCGACGGCCGCCGAGGTCGGGCACTGGGCGTTCACCGCCGGGGTTGAGCTGCACGAACTGCGCGGCGAGCGGGTCGACCTCGAGGAGCTGTTCTTCTCCCTCACGCAGGGCGGTGCGGCATGATCCGGCTCGTCCGTGCGGAGCTGCTGAAGCTGCGCACCACCCAGGTGTGGTTCTGGCTGTTGCTGGCCAGCCTCGCGGTCGCGGTGCTGGCGGCCGTCGCCGGCATGGCCTCGGACGACGTTCGCGTCCCGTCCGACCTGGCGACCGTGTTCGCCAACGCCAACGGCGGCATTGCCGTCTCGTTCATCCTCGGGATCCTCGGCATCACCACCGAGTTCCGGCACCAGACATTCACCCCGACCGTCCTGGCGACGCCGAACCGGTGGGCGATCGTCTCGGCGAAGCTGCTCACCTACGCACTGGTCGGCGCGGCCTATGCCGTGATCGGGATCGTCGTGCAACTGGCGATCACCGTCCCCTGGCTCGCGAGCAAGGACATCGCCCTGCAACTCGGTGGCGACGTCGGCCATTCGATGGCGGGTGTCGTGCTGGTGTTCACGCTCTTCGCGGTCATGGGCGTCGGGATCGGTTCGCTGCTGCGAAACCAGTCACTCGCCATCAGCGTCGGGCTGATCTTCCTGCTCGTGATCAACAACATCCTCGCCGCGATCCCTGGAACCCGGCCGGCGTTCCCGTACACGCCCGAAGGTGCCATGATCGCGGTTGTCTACCCGGCCGGTCAGGGCGGCGGCGACGACATCGAACTGCTCTCCCGAGCGGGCGGCATCGTGACCCTGCTGCTCTGGGCGCTCGTCCCGGCCGCGATCGGCGCGGCGCTCACGCTCAACCGCGATATCACCTGACCGAACGTCCTGCGTGCGGTGCGCCTTGCGGCGACAAGCGCAGGACGGTCGGCGCGCCCAGACTCAAAAGAGCTGTGACAGCGCGTAGATCACGACGCCGGCGAGGGCGCCGACGACGGTGCCGTTGATGCGGATGAACTGCAGGTCGCGTCCGACCTGCAGTTCGAGGCGGCGCGAGGTCTCCTCGGTGTCCCAGCGCTCGACGGTGGTAGTGATGACCGCGGCAAGATCGTCGGCGTAGTTGCTGACGACGTGGCCGGCCACCCGTTGCAGGGCGTCGTCGACCTTCGCGCCAATGGTCGGATCGTCGCGCAGCACCTCGCCGGCGCGGACGGTGAGCCGCTCGACGGAGCGGCGCAGTTCGGAGGACGGGTCGGCGGCACCGTCGACCAGCAGCGCCTTGCCCTTGCCCCAGAGCGTCGCGAGCCACTCGCGCATCTTGGGGTGGTCGAGCAGCTGCTGCTTGGCCTGCTCGACGCGTTCCTGCGCCTCGGGGTCGGTGCGGAGTCGCTCGGCGAAGGCGCGCAGCGCGAGGTCGAACTTGCCGCGCAGTTCGTGGTCGTCCTGGCTGGACAGGTCCGCCAGGAAGGACTGGATCGCGATGAAGCCGCGCTCGAAGATCTTGTCGTCGACGAACTCGGGCACCCAGTCGGGAGACTCCTCGCCGAGCCGCTGGCGGAACAGCGCGCGGTTCGCGTCCAGGAAGCGCATCGTGCCGCGCAGCGCGGCCGTGAGCAGGACCTGGTGCTGGCCGGAGTCGCACAGCCCCTCGATCACGCGGGCCAGCAGCGGCGGCGCGTCCAGTTCCCGCAGCCGCTTGTCGGCGAAGGTCGCGACGGCGTTGCGCAGCTCGTCCTCGTGCAGCACGTCCGCCATGCCGCCGACGGCCCGGGATAGTTCGTCGGACACCAGCGCCGCGTGCGCGGGCTCGGCCAGCCAGGCGCCGAGCCGCTGCGGAACACGCGCCGCGGCGACCCGCTCGTGCACGATGTCGGCGGTCAGGAAGTACTCGCTGACGAAACCGGCCAGCCCGGCGCCGATCTGGTCCTTCTTCTTCGGGATGATCGCGGTGTGCGGAATGGGGATCCGCAGCGGGTACCGGAACAGCGCGGTCACGGCGAACCAGTCCGCCAGACCACCGACCATGGAGGCCTCGGCCGCGGCCTCGACGTAGCCCCAAACCCCGTGTCCGTCCCCGACGGCGCGGCAGACGATGTACAGGACGAGCGCGAACAGCAGCATCGCGCCGGCGATGAGCTTCATCCGGCGCAGGGCGGACAGGCGCTCCGGCGCGACGGGGGTGAACGTCATAGGACGGCGGCGACCGCTGCGGCGAACCGGTCGGCGGCACCGCCGGCATAGCCGAGGAACAGCGACGGCTCGACGAGTTCGAGCTCGCCGATGACCGGCCCGTCCACCGTGGGCAGGACGTCGACGCGGGCGTACAGCAGGTCGGCGCCGAACCGCTCCCGGATGAAGGCTATCGCCTTGTCACCGACCGCCAGTTCGTCCTCCGACGCGCTCCGGGCCGTGACGCGCTCGGGCACGAACAACTCGGCGCCGTCGCTCACCATCGCGCCCTTGGCCGGCTTCACCGACGGGTACACCGTCGCCGGCGGCAACATCGCGCCCTTGGCGATCGCATGACTGAACACGCCGCCGAAGTACAGCAGTGCCGTCTCGCCCTGCTCGTCCACACCGCAGACGTAGGGCTGGACGAGCAGCGTGCGCCCCTCGCCGTGCAGATCGGCCGCGTGCGACAGTGCGCCGCCGAAGTCACCGGCCTCGAACCGTCCGCAGCCGCGGGACCCCGCACCGACGGAGGGCTTGATCACGAACTCGACGTCCTGGGGCAGGTCAGGAGCCTGACCGGGCGGGTAGGCAGCGGTCGGGACGACCGGCAGGCCGGCGGACGCCAGTTCGGCCAGATAGGTCTTGTCGCTGCTCCAGCGCGCGACCGGCTCGGGGTTCAGCAGGGTCGGCACCGAGGCGGCCCAGGCGAGGAACGCGTCCCGGTCGGTGGTGTAGTCCCAGGTCGAGCGGAGGACGGTCGGTACGTCCCATCCGGCGTCTGGCTCCGTCCATGCCTGCCACCGTGCCGAGATCCCGCGCGATCCCAGCGCGTCCAGCAGCAGGGCGGCGTCCTCGTCCCCGTCCGGAAGCTGGGAACAGGTGGCGAGCAGAAGGTCCCTCACGCCGGTCAGCGTACGCAAATGCCGATCTTGGCTATCGCACAAACGTATCGATCGCCACCGCGACGAAGACGAACGCGAGGTAGCTGTTCGACAGGTGGAAGAACTGCATCGGTCGGGCGTTGCCTCCGGTGCGGGTCTGGTGCAGCAGGCGGTGCGCTCCCGCGAGCAGCATCGCGCCGCCGAGGCCCGCGAGCAGCGCGTAGACCCAGCTGGTGGCCAGCGGCCACAGCGCCAACGAGGCCGCGACGGTGGCCCACGTATAGATCACGATCTCGCGCGCGACCCGCAGCGGGCTGGCGACCACCGGCAGCATCGGCACGCCGGCCCGGGCGTAGTCCTCGCGGTAGCGGGTGGCCAGCGCCCAGGTGTGCGGCGGCGTCCAGAAGAAGACGACCAGGAACAGCGCGACGGGCGCCCAGGCGAGCGAGCCGGTGACCGCGCTCCAGCCGATCAGGACGGGCATGCAGCCCGCGGCGCCGCCCCACACGATGTTCTGCGCGGTGCGCCGCTTGAGCAGCATCGTGTAGACGACCACGTAGAACGCGATGGCCAGGAAGGTGAGACCGCCGGCCAGCCAGTTAGTGGCGAAGCCGATCGAGCCGACCGCGATCACGCCGAGGATCACGCCGAAGATGAGCGCGCCGGTCGGCGACACCTCGTGCCGAGCCAACGGGCGGCCGCGGGTGCGGCGCATCTGCTCGTCGATGTCGCGGTCGAGGTAGCAGTTCAGGGCGTTCGCGCTGCCGGCCGCGAGGGTGCCCCCGAGCATGGTGACCAGGACGGTCTTCCAGTCCGGCAGCCCGGCGGCGGCGAGCACCATGGAGGGCAGGGTGGTGACGAGCAGCAGTTCGATGATGCGCGGCTTGGTGAGCGCCACGTACGCGGCGAACCGCGACCGGTGCAGCTTGGACGGGCTGCTGTGCGCCAGCCGGGGCCGCTCGAAGCCGGTGCCGTTGCCGGTGGGCTGGGGATGCGCCTGTTCGTCGAGGGGCCGCACCGGCGTGGATGTCACGCCGGTCAGCCTAGTGGCTCGCATCCGGGCGTCCGAATCCGGCTCGATACGGCAGGAGCACCTGGATGTTCACCCGTGAGTGGTGCTGGGGCGCGCGGCGGGAGCACGCGCCTCGCTAGGCTGCAAGTTGAACCGCACGCGCCTGATGCACTCCACGATCGACACGACTCGAAGGGACTCGCAACGGTGACAGCAGAGGTCGTCTCGACCCACCCGGACTGGTGGACGGAGCTGGACACGAAGGCGGTCGACACGGCCCGCCTTCTCGCCGCCGACGCGGTACAGAAATCCGGTAGCGGACACCCCGGCACGGCGATGAGCCTCGCGCCGCTGGCCTACCTGCTCTACCAGCGCGTGATGCGCCACGACCCGTCCGACCCGAAGTGGCTCGGCCGCGACCGGTTCATCCTGTCCAACGGCCACAGCTCGCTGACGCAGTACTGCCAGCTGTTCCTGTCCGGCTACGGCCTGGAGCTCACCGACATCGAATCGCTGCGCACCTGGGGCTCGCTGACCCCCGGTCACCCCGAGTACGGCCACACCGCGGGCGTCGAGGTCACCACCGGTCCGCTCGGCCAGGGCATCGCCAACGGCGTCGGCTTCGCGATGGCCGCCCGCCGCGAGCGCGGCCTGTTCGACCCGGACGCCGCCCCCGGCGCGTCCCCGTTCGACCACCACATCTTCGTCATCGTCGGCGACGGCTGCCTCGAGGAGGGCGTCTCCTCCGAAGCCAGCTCCCTGGCCGGCCACCAGCAGCTCGGCAATCTCGTCGTCCTGTACGACGACAACCACATCTCCATCGAGGACGACACCGCGATCGCGTTCAGCGAGGACGTCCTGGCCCGCTACGAGGCCTACGGCTGGCATGTCCAGCGTGTCGAGTCCGGCGAGGACGTCGTCGCGCTCGAGGCCGCCATCGAGGCCGCCAAGGCCGAGACGGACAAGCCGTCGATCATCGCGGTCCGGACGATCATCGGCTGGCCCGCGCCGACCCTGCAGAACACCGGCAAGGCGCACGGGGCGGCGCTCGGTGACGCCGAGATCGCCAAGACCAAGCAGATCCTCGGCTTCGACCCGGACGTGAAGTTCAACGTCGCCGGCGACGTGCTGGACCACGCCCGCGAGGTCGTTAAGCGCGGCCAGGCCGTGCACGCCGAGTGGGACGAGGCCTTCGCCGCCTGGCAGTCCGGCAACCCCGAGCGGGCCGCGCTGCTGGACCGCATCCTCACCCGCGCCCTGCCGGACGGCTGGACGGACGCGCTGCCGTCCTGGCCCGCGGAGAAGGACGGCAAGGCCAACTCGGTCTCCACCCGCGCCGCGTCCGGCAAGGTGCTGACCGCCCTGGCGCCCGTCCTTCCCGAACTCTGGGGCGGCTCGGCCGACCTCGCCGAGTCGAACAACACGACGATGGAGGGCGAGCCGAGCTTCGTGCCGTCCGAGCACCAGACCAAGTCGTGGTCCGGCGGGCCGTACGGGCGCACCCTGCACTTCGGCATCCGCGAGCACGCGATGGGCTCGATCATCAACGGCATCGTGCTGCACGGCCCGACCCGCGCGTACGGCGGGACGTTCCTGGTGTTCAGCGACTACATGCGCCCGCCGGTGCGCCTCGCCTCACTGATGAAGATCCCGTCGATCTTCGTCTGGACACACGACTCCATCGGCCTGGGCGGCGACGGACCCACCCATCAGCCGATCGAGCACCTCGCGGCGCTGCGCGCGATCCCCGGCCTTTCCGTCGTCCGTCCCGCGGACGCGAACGAGACCGCCGCCGCGTGGAAGAAGACGCTGGAGACGACCGACCACCCGGTCGCGCTGGCGCTGTCCCGGCAGAACCTGCCGGTCATCGACCCGGCCAAGGCGGCCAATGCCGACAAGGGCGCCTACGTGCTGGCCGACGCCAGTTCGGGCACGCCCGAGGTGATCATCCTGGCCACCGGCTCGGAGGTCGGCCTGGCCGTCGGCGCCCGCGAGCGCCTCGAGGCGGAGGGTCACCCCACACGGGTCGTCTCCGTCCCGTGTGTCGAGTGGTTCCGCGCACAGCCCGCCGCCTACCAGCAGGAGGTGCTGCCGCCGATCGTGAAGGCACGGGTCAGCGTCGAGGCAGGCATCTCCCTCGGCTGGCGCGACTTCGTCGGTGACGCCGGGGAGATCATCAGCATCGAGCACTTCGGCGCCAGTGCCGAGGGCAACATCCTGTTCGAGCAGTTCGGCTTCACCGTCGACCGCGTCGTGGCGGCCGCACACGCAGTCCTGTCGCGCAGCGGCGAGATCCGCAGCGCCACCACCGGAAACTAGGAGCTAGCACCATGAGCGACGCACTCGCAGACCTCAGCGCCGAAGGCGTGTCCGTCTGGCTGGACGACATCAGCCGCGACCGGCTCCGCACCGGCAACCTGCAGGAATTCATCGACACCAGGCACGTCGTCGGCGTGACGAGCAACCCGACGATCTTCCAGAAGGCGCTGGAGAAGGGCGCGGCCTACGACGAGCAGGTCCGCCAATTGAAGACCCGCGAGATCGCACTGGACGGTGCGATCCGCTACCTGATGGCCTACGACATCCGCTGGGCCTGCGACGTGCTGCGGCCGGTCTACGACTCCACCAACGGCGTCGACGGCCGCGTCTCGATCGAGGTCGACCCGCGCCTGGCCCACGAGACGGCGCGCACCACTGCCGAGGCCAAGGGCCTGTGGTGGCTGGTCGACCGCCCCAACGTGATGATCAAGATCCCGGCCACCCTCGCCGGGCTCCCGGCGATCACCGGGGCGACCGCCGCGGGCATCTCGGTCAACGTCACCCTGATCTTCGGGCTCGACCGCTACGACGCCGTGATGGACGCGTACCTGAGTGGGCTGGAGCAGGCCAAGGCGGCCGGCGTCGACCTGTCCACGATCCACTCGGTCGCCTCGTTCTTCGTCTCGCGGGTCGACACGGAGATCGACAAGCGGCTGGACAAGATCGGCACCGAGCAGGCCCTCGCACTGCGCGGCAAGGCCGCCATCGCCAACGCCCGTCTCGCCTACGAGCGGTTCGAGAACGTCGTCGCCTCCGACCGCTGGCAGGCGCTGGCCGAGGCCGGTGCGAACCTGCAGCGGCCGCTGTGGGCCTCGACCGGCGTCAAGGACCCGAACTATGACGACACGATGTACGTCGTCGACCTGGTCGCGCCGCACACGGTCAACACCGCGCCGGAGGCGACGATCCTCGCGGTCGCGGACCACGGGGTGATCCGCGGCAACACGGTCGCCGGCACCTACGACGAGTCCCGCGCGGTCCTGGCGGCGCTGGACGCGCTCGGCATCGGCTACGACGACGTCATCGAGGTGCTCGAGTCCGAGGGCGTGCAGAAGTTCGAGGACTCCTACGCACAACTCGCCGAGTCCGTCGCTTCGCAACTTGCCAACGCTCAACTCGACGCCGCGACGAGCGCCGAGTAGGAACTCGGCCGTGACCGAGACGCAGACGGAACCGAGCGCGGCCGGGGCTCCCGGCCCGGGCACCGAGGCGCCCACCGAGGCGCCGGTCGCACCGGCCTCGACCCCGAAGCCCGACGCCCCGCCGGGCACGCCCCCGGCCCTGGTCGGGAACCCGCTGCGTGACCCTCGCGACCGGCGCCTCCCGCGCGTCCCGGAGCCGTGCTCGTTCGTCCTGTTCGGCGTCGGCGGCGACCTGTCCCGCAAGAAGCTGCTACCGGCGTTCTACGACCTGATGCACCGCGGCCTGCTGCCGCCGGACTTCGTCCTCATCGGGTTCTCCCGGCCGGACTGGCCCGGCGGCGGTGACTTCGAGGCGCTGCTGCGCAACTCCTGCAAGGCCAGCGCACGCACCGAGTGGGACGACGAGGTCTTCGCCCGGCTGGCGCGCGCGATCACCTTCGTGCCCGGCAACTTCGACAACGACGCCGACTTCGACACGCTCAAGCGCACGCTGGACGAGCAGAACTCCTCCCACGGCATCAAGGGCAACACCGCGTTCTACCTCTCGATCCCGCCCGCGCTGTTCCCGACCGTCCTGCAGCAGATGGAACGCACCGGCCTGGCCGACGAGAAGGCCGCCGGCGGCTGGCGGCGGGTCGTCGTCGAGAAGCCGTTCGGCCACGACCTGCCCAGCGCGCTGGCGCTCAACAAACTCGTCGACGACGTCTTCGGCGCCGGTGACGTCTTCCGCATCGACCACTACCTGGGCAAGGAGACGGTCCAGAACCTGATGGCGCTGCGATTCGCCAACCAGCTGTTCGAGCCGGTCTGGAACGCCAACTTCGTCGACCATATCCAGATCACGATGGCCGAGGACGTCGGCATCGGCGGCCGGGCGGCGTTCTACGACGCGACCGGCGCCGCGCGGGACGTGCTGCAGAACCACCTGCTCCAGCTGCTCGCGCTCACGGCCATGGAGGAGCCGGTCGAGTTCACGGCCGAGGCGATCCAGATCGAGAAGCTCAAGGTGCTGCGGGCGATCACCATCCCCTCCGACTTGGAGAACTACGCCGTCCGCGGGCAGTACGACCAGGGCTGGCAGGCCGGCGAGCGCGCCACCGCCTACCTGGACGAGGACGGCATCAAGCAGGGCTCGACCACCGAGACCTACGCGGCGGTCAAGCTCGGCATCGACACCCGCCGCTGGGCCGGTGTGCCCTTCTACATCCGCACCGGCAAGCGGCTGCCCAAGCGGGTCAGCGAGATCGCGGTGCTGTTCAAGAAGGCCCCGCACCTGCCGTTCAGCCACACCGACACCGAGGAACTCGGCCGCAACCAGCTCGTGATCCGCGTCCAGCCGGACGAGGGTGTCACGCTGAAGTTCGGTTCGAAGGTGCCCGGCTCCATGATGGAGGTCCGGGACGTCTCGATGGACTTCCTCTACGGGGAGGCCTTCACCGAGTCCTCGCCCGAGGCTTACGAGCGACTGATGCTGGACGTGATGCTCGGCGACTCGACGCTGTTCCCCCGCAACGCCGAGGTCGAGGCGTCCTGGCGGGTGATCGACCCGCTCGAGCAGTTCTGGGCCACCCATCCGCCGCAGAAGTACCGCTCCGGCGAGTGGGGACCCACGATCTCCGACGACATGCTGGCTCGTGACGGCCGTGCTTGGAGGCGTCCCTGATGACCACCGTCGATGCGAGCCTGCGAGCGGCGCGATGACGACGCTGTGGGACACGACCGGTACCGCGGTCGTCAAGGCACTCGCCGCCGAGCGGCGCACCGGCGGCGGCGTCACCTCCGGCCTCGCGCTTACCCTCGTGGTGGTCGTGGACGAGAAGGACATCGGCGACGTCGAGGCGGCGATCCGCACCGCGTCGGCCAAGCACCCGATGCGCGTCCTGGTCGTCATCCGGCGGCAGATCGACACGCCGATCCCCCGCCTCGATGCGGAGATCGAGATCGGCGGACGGTACGGGCCGGGTGAGTCGGTGGTGCTGCGCATGTACGGCCGGCTGGCATTGCACGCCGAGTCGGTCACGCTGCCGCTGCTCGCGCCCGATGCCCCGGTGGTCGCATGGTTCTACACGCAGACACCCGAGCTGATCGCGCACGATCCGCTCGGTGTCTTCGCCGACCGCCGCATCACCAACGTCATCCGCGACGAGGACCCGATCGCCTCGATGCACCAACGGGCCACCGACTATGCGCCCGGTGACACCGACCTGACCTGGACCGTCATCACGCCGTGGCGTGCCGCCCTGGCCTCGGCGTTCGACACCGTCTATACCCGGTGCACCGCGGTCACGGTGAAGGGCAATCCGACCGACCCGTCGGCACTGCTGCTCGCCGGCTGGCTCTCGGCCCGGCTCGGCATCTACGTCCCCGTCGAGCACGCGCCGGGCAAGTACATCTCCAGCGTGGAGGCGTTCTTCGAGGACGGCCACACCATCACACTCCGCAACGACAACTACCGCCTGACCCTGAGCCGTCCGAACCAGATGGACTCGATCGCGCCCTTCCCGAACCGCACCACGGGCGACGTGCTGGCCGAGGAACTGCGCCGGCTGGACGCCGACCAGCCCTACGCCCAGGCACTCGGTGCCGTCACAGGCCAGCACGACCTGGACGAGCGCTCGCCGGTGCGCACGCACATCTGGTACGACCCGGCCATGGCCACCTCCGAGGCATGAGCGGCGACCTCGAGGTCCACGTCAGCGCGTCCGCGGAGGCGCTTGCCGACGACGTCGTGGCCCGGCTCGTGCCGGCCCTGGCCGCCGCGCAGCAGGCGCACGGACGGGCTGCGCTCGCGCTGACCGCGGGTTCGGTGATGGAGGCCGTCTGGACGGCGCTCGCCGCGTCGCCGGCCGCCCGTGACCTGGACTGGTCCAGGATCGACGTCTACGAGGGCGACAACCGGTTCGTGCCGGACGGAACCGCGGACCGCAACGACGTGCTCGCCCGTCGCATCCTGTTCGACCACCTGCCGTTCGCCGGAGCGAGCTTTCATCCGATGCCACCGTCGGACGGGCCGTGCGGCGACGACCTGGACGCGGCGGCGGCCGAGTACGCGGCTGTGTTGAAGGCGACGAGACGACCCGACGATCCGGGCGAGGTGCCGGCGTTCGACGTGGTGCTGCTGGGCATCGGTCCGGACGGGCACTGCTGCTCGCTGTTCCCGGACCACCCGTCCGCCTCGGACCTGTCGGGGCCGGTCATCGCGGTGCGTGACTCCCCCAAGCCCCCGCCGCTGCGCATCTCGTTGTCGTTCGACGGCCTCAACTCGGCCCGCGAGATCTGGGTCGTGGCCAGCGGGTCGGGCAAGGCTGCCGCGGCCGCCCGGGCCCTCGGTGGCGCCGACCGCACCAAGATCCCGTCGGCTGGTGCCCGCGGCACCGACAAGACCCTCTGGCTCCTCGACCGGGACGCCGCCTCCCAGCTCTGACAGGCCTAGATCTCGCCGCGGCGCGCCTTCAGCTTGTTGAGCGCCTCTTCGAGCAGCGCGGCGCCGTCCTCGTCCGAGCGGCGCTCCTTCACGTACGCGAGGTGCGTCTTGTAGGGCTCGGTGCGCGGCGCGGCCGGCGGGGCGGCGTCGGAGCGGCCGGCGGGGTAACCGCAGCGCGGACAGTCCCACGTGTCGGGGATGTCCGCCTCGGCCGCGAAGGCCGGCCGGACCTCGTGGCCGCGGGCGCAGTAGAACGAGATGATCTGGCGGGGAGCGGTCTCGCCGCGCTCCTTCTCGCCCATCGGTCCTGCGCCTACCCGGCTGCCACGAATTGCGCTGCCACCTGCCACGGGTGTCCTCCCCTGGGGAACGCTTGCTGTAGTTGTCTAGAGGTTCTTGTAGAGCAGGCCGAGCCCGACGATGCTGATCAACCAGACCAGCCCGATCACCACGGTGATGCGGTCCAGGTTCCGTTCGACGACGGACGAGCCGGAGAGGCTGGAGTAGAACGATCCGCCGAGCATCGACGACAGACCGCCGCCCTTGCCCTTATGGAGCAGGACGAGGACGATCAGTATCAGGCTCGTGATTGTCAGCACGATGGACAACGTCAGGATCACGAGGGGTCAGCCTACCTTCGTGTTCGACGGTTCCTGCGCACCGGTCGCGCTCGCGGCGCAGATCGCGGCGAACTCGGCCCCGTCCAGCGACGCGCCCCCGACAAGGGCGCCGTCCACGTCCGGCTGAGCGAGCAGTTCTGCCGCGTTGGCGCCCTTGACCGAACCGCCGTAGAGGATCCGTACGCCCGCGGCGAGCCCCGGCGAGTACAGCTCGCCGAGACGGACACGCAGGGCCGCACAGACCTCCTGGGCGTCCTCGGGAGTGGCCACCTCGCCCGTCCCGATCGCCCAGATCGGCTCGTAGGCGATGACGATCGACTCGGCCCGCTCGGCCGGGATGTCGGCGAGCGCGGCCGAGAGCTGGTCGGTGCAGTGCCCGAGGTGCTCGCCGGCCTGGCGGACGTCCAGCGACTCCCCCACGCACAGGATCGGCGTCAGCCCGTTGCGGTAGGCGGCGACGATCTTGCTGTGCACGGCCGCGTCGTCCTCGGCGTGGTACTGCCGCCGCTCCGAATGCCCGATCACCACGTAGGAGCAGCCCAGCTTGCTCAGCATCGGGCCGGAGATGTCGCCCGTGTACGCACCGGAGTCGAACGGCGACAGGTCCTGCGCGCCGTACTTGAGCGCGAGCCGGTCCCCGTCGACCAGCGTCTGCACACTGCGGATGTCGACGAAGGGCGGCAGGACGACGGCCTCGACGGCTTCGAACTGCTCCTTGCTGAGACTGAAGGCCACCTTCTGGACGAGCGCGATCGCCTCGAGGTGGTTCAGGTTCATCTTCCAGTTGCCGGCCACGAGAGGCCGACGCTTCACTGTTCCCAAGCTCAGACCTCGTTCAAGACGGCTACCCCGGGGAGAGTCTTGCCCTCCAGGTACTCCAGCGAGGCGCCACCTCCGGTGGAGATGTGCCCGAAGGAGTTCTCGTCCAGGCCCAGTGCGCGGACGGCAGCGGCCGAGTCTCCACCGCCGACGACCGACAGGCCCTCCACCGCAGCGACCGCCTCGGCGACCCCCTTCGTCCCGGCCGCGAACGCGGGGAACTCGAAGACGCCCATCGGGCCGTTCCAGAAGACCGTCTTGGCGCCCTCCAACGCCGCGGCGAAGGCGGCCACCGACTCGGGGCCGATGTCCAGGCCGAGCTGGTCGGCCGGGATCTCGTGGACGCCGACCGTGGTCGCGGGGGCGTCGGCCGCAAAGGCGGGTGCCACGACGACGTCGGTCGGCAGGACGATCTTGTCGCCGTCGGAGCCGAGCAGCGCCGCGCAGGTGCCGATCTGGTCCTCCTCCAGCAGCGACTTGCCGACCTCGAAGCCCTGAGCCTTGAGAAAGGTGAAGCACATGCCGCCGCCGACGAGCAACTTGTCGACCTTGGGCAGCAGCGACTGGATGACCGCGAGCTTGTCGCTGACCTTCGAGCCGCCCAGGACGACCGCATAGGGACGCTGGGCCGCGCCGGAGAGCTTGGTCAGCACGTCCAGCTCGTCCCGCACCAGGTCGCCGATGTAGTGCGGCAGCAGCGTGGCGACGTCGTAGACGGAGGCGTGCTTGCGGTGCACCGCGCCGAAGGCGTCCTCGACGAACGCGCCACCGTCCTGCTCACCGCCGGTGAGCAGGGCCAGTGCCTTGGCGAACGCGAGCCGCTCGGCGTCGTCCTTGCTGGTCTCGCCCGCGTTGAAGCGGACGTTCTCCAGCAGCAGCAGGTCGCCGTCCTTGAGCCCGTCCGCCAACAGCCGGGCCGACTCGCCGACGGTGTCGAGGGCGAACTCGACCGGGGAGCCGAGCAATCGCGCAAGCCGGTCGGCGACCGGACGCAGCGAGTACTTCTCCTCAGGCGCGCCCTTCGGCCTGCCCAGGTGGGCCGAGACGATGACGCGGGCTCCGGCACCGAGCAGCTTGGTGATCACCGGCAGCGAGGCGCGGATGCGCCCGTCGTCGGCCACGCTGAGTTGTCCGTCTCCGGAATCGGCCAGCGGGACGTTCAGGTCGGAGCGGACGAGCACGCGGCGGCCCTTGACGCCGACCTTGAGCAGATCGTCGAGAGTTCGAGGCATTACAGCGAGGAGCCGACCAGCACGGTCAGGTCGACGAGGCGGTTGGAGTAGCCCCACTCGTTGTCGTACCACGCATAGACCTTGACCTGGTCGCCGAGCACCTTGGTGATCGGGGAGTCGAAGATCGACGAGGCCGGGTGGCCGACGATGTCCGAGGAGACGATCGGGTCCTCGCTGTAGACCAGGATGCCCTTCAGCGGGCCGGACTCGGCGGCTGCCTTGACGATGGCATTGATCTCGTCGACGGACGTCTCCCGGCTGGCCTGGAAGGTCAGGTCGGTGACGGAGCCGGTCGGCGTGGGGACGCGCAGCGAGTAGCCGTCCAGCTTGCCGTTGAGTTCCGGAAGGACGAGGCCGATGGCCTTCGCGGCGCCGGTCGAGGTCGGGACGATGTTCAGCGCGGCGGCGCGGGCGCGGCGTAGGTCCTTGTGCGGCCCGTCCTGCAGATTCTGGTCCTGCGTGTACGAGTGGATGGTCGTGATGAGGCCCTTGACGATCCCGATGCCGTCGTTGAGCGCCTTGGCGACCGGCGCGAGGCTGTTGGTCGTGCAGGAGGCGTTGCTGATGATGTGGTGCGTCGCCGGGTCGTAGAGGTTGTCGTTGACGCCCAGGACGATCGTGATGTCCTCGTCGGAGGCCGGCGCCGAGATGATGACCTTCTTCGCGCCCGCGTCCAGGTGCTTCTTGGCGTCGGCGGCCTTGGTGAAGAAGCCGGTGGACTCGATGACGACGTCCACTCCCAGGTCGGCCCACGGCAGGTTGGCCGGGTCGCGCTCGGCGAGGATCTTGATGGTGTCTCCGTCGACCTTAATCCCGTCGTCGACGACCGAGACGTCACCGGGGTAGCGGCCCAGGATGCTGTCGTACTTGAGCAGGTG
>Ga0068859_100002073_pt1 | contig 20472 bp, 20 predicted proteins | sample KBSSwiS22_FD_66585 | JGI IMG/M metagenome (GOLD analysis project Ga0068859, IMG submission 66585) | Switchgrass rhizosphere microbial communities from Kellogg Biological Station, Michigan, USA - KBS Switchgrass S2-2 | ecosystem: Host-associated > Plants > Roots > Rhizosphere > Soil ...
GAGATCCCCGAGGGGATCGAAGCGCAGACGCTCGCCGTGTTCCGCAACGTCCGCACCGTCCTCGAAGACGCGGGCGCGAGCTGGGACGACATCGTCGACGTCACGGTCTTTCTCACCGACATGATCGCCGACTTTCCCTCATTCAACCGGCTCTACACGGAGCACTTTGCGACCAACCGCCCCACGCGCACGACCGTCGAGGTGGGTGCCCTGCCGACGCCGATCGCCGTCGAGCTGAAGGTCGTCGCGTACGTGAAGAGGTGAGCGACATGGCGGAGAAACCCCCCGTCGGATCGATCGGCTGGTGCGACCTCACGATCTCCGACGCGTGCGGCGCCCGCGACTTCTACCGCTCCGTCGTCGGATGGTCCGCGACCGAGCTCGACATGGGCGGCTACGCCGACTACGTGATGAACCAGCCGAACAACGGAACCGCGACCGCCGGCGTGTGCTGGGCGCGCGGGGTCAACGAAGGCATTCCCCCGGTCTGGCTCGTCTACTTCGTGGTCGCGTCGCTCGACGCGAGCCTGCGCCAAGTCCGCGAGAACGGCGGGACGGTGGTCCGCGAGCCGTCGGGCGCCGGCGGCGGCCGCATGGCGATCATCCGCGACCCGGCCGGCGCGGTCTGCGCGCTCTACGAGGCGTAGGGCTCCCGCCGCGGCGTCACGTGGCCCGTCACGAGCCCGCCGACCGCATGGCTTCTTCCAGCGTGCGCAAGGCGGCCGCGGCCAGCGGTGTGCGCGCGTAGCGTTCGACGGCCACCCGCATCCCGTTTTCGGCGAGCCGCTTTCGCTCGTCCGGCCGGGCGGCAAGCGCGGTCACGGCGTCGGCCAAAGCCTTGGCGTCACCGGATGGAATGCACACGCCCGCGTCGGCGTCTTGGACGATCTGGGCGCTCTCCCCTTCCACCGCCATGACCATCGGGACCCCCATCGCCATCGACTCGAAGATCTTCGACGGGATCACGGTCTTGAACAACGGGTCGGGCTTCAAGTGGATGATCGACACGTCGAGCGCGGCGAGGTAGCTGGGCATCAGGTCGTGCTTGACATAGTCGTGGAAGATCAGGTTGTCGAGCCCGCGCCGCTTGGCCTCGGCTTCGAGAGCCGCCCGCTCGGCCCCTTCACCCAGGATCAGCAGCTTGAGGTCGCTCCGCGCGCGCAGGAGCTCGGCGGCGTCGACCATCGTCTGGAGGCCGTGAGCCATCCCGACGGTGCCGATGTAGCCCGCGAGGATGACGTCGCGCCCCACGCCCAGCTCCGAGCGTGCGTCGAACGTCGCGCGGTCGCGGTTGATTTGCGTCGTGTCGACGCCGTTGGTCACGACGTCGATCTTGGCGGCCGGCACGCCGCGCGCGGCGAGCTCGGTCTTGAACGAGTGCGTCACGGAGAGGATCCGGTCCGCGCGGCGGTACAGGAACAGCTCCACGTGCTCGAGCAGGTCGAGGACGCGGCTCTCCGACGCGCCGACCGCCCGGATCGACGCGGGCCACAGGTCACGAACCTCGAAGACCCACGGCCGACCGCGAACGAACGAGACGCCCCATCCGGCGATCGCGACGAAAAACGGGGGCGACGTCGCGAGAACGACGTCGAACTTGGGGAACCACGGCGAAGCGAAGATCGCGGCGAGCATGAAGCTCATGTAGTCGAGCGTCCGCTTGACCGTTCCCTCGTTCGCGGTCATGTACGTCCCGAGCCGGATGATCGTGACGCCGTCCTTCACTTCCTTCTGCCACAAGCGATTCTCGTATCCGTCGAAGACGACGCCGCGCGGGGAATTGGGCGCGCCGGTGACGACGGTGACCTCATGCCCCGCCGCGACCCACGCGCGGGCGTGCTCGAGGTGCCGGAACGAAGGCGCGGAGATCTCGGGCCAGAAGCGGTCGGACAGGATCAGGATGCGCATGAGCGGCCCTCGACGAGGTCGCGGTGCACGGCGAACGTCGCCCGCGTGACCGTGATCAACGTCTCGAGCGGGATCGGGGGCCGTCCCCCCGTGCCCACGGCCGCCAGCAGGGAGGCGACTTCCTCGGCGTGTCCTTTTCCGGCGTTGCGAAGCGTCTCGCGCTTGCCGTTGCGGTAGATCGCTCCCTTGTGGAAGTCTTCGACGACGGCCGAGACCCCTCCCGCGTGCGCTTCGAGCCGCTCCTTGCCGAGCCCGGGCGCGCCGAGCGCGGTGTAGAGGATCTGACCGACGCTCCCGTCCGAAAACACCAGCTCGATTGCGACGTCTTCCGCGGCCCCACGCGGCCGCCCCACCGTGGCAGCGCGCACCGACAGGATCGGCGCGTCGCCGGTCAGCGAGCTCAAGAGGTCGACGAAGTGGCACCCCTCGCCGATGATCCGCCCGCCGCCCGCCACCGGGTCGTTCAGCCAGTGGCCTGGAGGGAGGCGCCCCGCGTTCACGCGATAGGTCATCGCGATCGGGCCGTGGTCGGCGATCGCCGCGCGCACGGCCGCCGTCATCGGGGCGAAGCGGCGGTTGAACCCGACCAGGAGCACGGAGCCCGACGCGCGCGCGGCCGACTCGACGCGCGCGAGCTCGTCGTCGGTCAGCGCCAGCGGCTTTTCGACGAACACGTGCTTGCCGGCCGCCAGCGCCCGGCACACCAGGTCCGCGTGGGTGTCGTGACGGGTCAGGATGCAGACCAGATGAACCTTGGGATCGGCGATCAGCTCGTCCGGATCCGTGCCGATCGACTTGAACCCGAACTTCCGTTGGGCGTCGAAAGCGGTCAGACCGTGCGCCGTCGCGACCCGAGCGAGCTCGACGCGTGCGCTCTTCGTGAAGGCGGGAATCAAGACCGCGCGGGCGAAAGCGCCGGCGCCGACGAACCCCACGCCGATGGGCCCGGGCACCGCGCCGATCCCCGCCGATCGCTTCGGCGGCTCAGGGCGCGGCGGGCGCGGCGCCGCCGCGCCGTCGGCGTAGCGGATGACCATGCCGAGAGGGCGGGGACCGTCCGCCACCAGCGCGTCGTACCCGCGAGGCGCGTCGTCCAGGGTGAACCGGTGCGTGACCAAGGGCGCGACGGCGACCCGGCGCTGGGCGATCGACTCGAGGAAAGCATCGAGGTTCCGCGTCTCCGTCCAGCGCACGTAGCCGATCGGGTAGTCCAGGCCTTTCTCTTCGAAGCCCGAGTCGTACCGGCCGGGGCCGTAGGACCGCGAGATGCGCAGCTCCAGCTCCTTGACGTAGGCGATCTCCCGCGGCAGGCCGAACGGGACGAAGCCCAGCGCGACGACCCGTGCGCGATCCCGGCACATGCCCGCCGCCGCGACCATCGGCGCGTCGGACGCGCTCGCCGCGGTAACCAACACCGCGTCGACGCCGATGCCTTCGGTCCAGCTCATCGCCGACGAGACCTGGTCGTCGGTGCCCCCCGCCAGCCCGGCTTCGGCGCCGAGCTCTTTCGCGCGCGCGACGTTCGCCGGATCGAGGTCGAACGCCGCGACCGCCGCGCCGTGCGCGCGCAGGAGCTGGACCGCAAACAGCCCGAGCAGCCCGCATCCGATTACCGCCACGCGCTCCCCGAGCGCCGGCTCGGCCTGGCGGACGCCGTGGAGCGCGATCGCGCCCAACGTCGCGAACGCGGCGTCTTCGAGCGTCACGCCATCCGGCACGCGCGCCGCGAGGTTGGTCGGGACGCAGATCACCTCGGCGTGGCTGGCCACGCCCGCGCCGCAGCAGGCGACGCGATCGCCGACGCGAAAGTAGTCCCCGGCTTCGGGGCCGATGGCGACCACCGTGCCCGCCGACGAGTAGCCCAGCGCTTGGGGCTCGGACAGCTTCGCCTGCACCTTGCGGTAGGCGGCGAGCACGCCTTCCTTCTTCACGGTGTCGAGCACGCGCCGCACGAGATCGGGCCGGGCGCGCGCGGTCTTCAAGTAGGAGTCTCTCGCCGCGGAGATCGCGTTCCGCTCCGTCCCCGGTGAGATCACGGAGAACGCGTTCCGGACGAGCAGCGTGCCGGGGCGGAGCGCCGGCTCGGGAAGCTCGACGACCTGAATCGTGCCGGCTTTCGGGTCCTGGAAAAGCTGCTTCATGAGGCGCAGATCGTAGCATCGCGGCCCACGCGGTCACGGCCGTTCCTGCCCGGCCGCAAGGCGGACTGCCGCTAGAATCCCGCGCATGACCGGAGCCGTGGGCACGCGAAGACCGCTCCCTCTCATCGCGTGCGGCGTGCTGCTTCTGACCCTCGGGACCCTGACCTGGCAGCGCAGCCACGCCTATCGCGACGTCGAGACGATCTGGCGTGACACGCTCGATCGGAATCCCGACGCTTTCATCGCGGCGAACAACCTGGGTGCGGTGTTCCTGGCGCGGGGCGATCTGGCGCGCGCGGAAGAGCTGTTTCGGCAGGCGCTGCGTGCGAAGCCGGACTACGCGGAGGGTCTCGACAACCTCGGACTGGTCGCGCAGAGTCAAGGCCGGCTCGACGAGGCGGCCGCGAGGTTTGAGGACGCGCTCCGCTCCGATCCGACGCTCCCCAACGCGCACAACAATCTTGGGACGGTGCTCGGCCAGCAGGGCCGGCTCGCCGAAGCCCTCGAGCATTTCGATCGGGCGGTCGCGCTGCGGCCGTCGTTTGCGAAGGCGCACCAGAATCGCGGGTTGGTCCTCGAACGGACGGGACGCACGCCGGAGGCGGCCGCCGCCTACCGCGAGTCGCTCCGGTACGCTCCCGATTCGCCGGCCGTGAAGAGACAGCTCGCCTGGATTCTCGCGACGGATCCGGACGGCTCCGTCCGGCACGGCGCGGAAGCCGTCGCGTTGGCGCTCGCCGCGAGCGCGGCCGCGGGCGATCGCGACCCGCGCACGTTGGACGTCCTCGCCGCGGCTTATGCCGAGGCGGGCCGGTTCGAGGACGCGGCGCGAGCCGAGGAGCAGGCCATTCGCGTCGCGGGCGGCTCGGCCGCCGCCGGGTTCGTCGAAAGCGCGAACGCGAAGCTGTCGTTGTACCGCTCGGGGCGGCCGTTCCGAAGGACGTCGCCTTGAGCCCGGCGAAGAAGCTGGTCGTCCTCGTCGTGCTGGTCGTCGCGGCGTACCTTCCCGTCCTGTCGGCCGGGTACATCTGGGACGACGACAAGCACTTGACGGAAAACGTCTGCATCGTGGGCCCGGCGGGGTTCGCGGGAATCTGGACGACTTCGGAGGCGACGTACTACCCGCTCGTCCTGACCACGTTCTGGGTCGAGCATGCGCTGTGGGGCCTGGCCCCGCTGCCGTTTCACCTGGTGAACGTTCTCGTGCACGCGGCGTGCGCGTTGACGCTGTGGCAGGTCTTGATGCGACTGCGTGTTCCGGGAGCATGGCTCGGGGCGGCCCTGTGGGCGCTCCACCCCGTGCAGGTCGAGTCGGTCGCCTGGGTCACGGAGCTCAAGAACACCCAGTCCGGGCTGTTCTATCTGCTGGCGATCTGGTCGTTCCTGAGGTGGAAGGCCTCCCGCGCGACGCCCTCCTACGCGGCGGCGCTGATCTTCGCGATCGCCGCGATCCTGAGCAAGTCATCGACGGTGATGCTCCCGGTGGTGCTCGCTCTCGCTTGGATCTGGGAGGAGCGGCGGCTGGCATGGCGCGAAGCCGTTCCGCTCGTGCCGTTTCTCCTGATTTCGGCGTTGGCCAGCGGCTGGACGATCTGGGAGCAGCAGTTTCATGCCGGGGCGCTGGGTGCGGACTGGACGCTGAGCGTGCCGCAGCGGGTGGTCATCGCGGGCCGGGACGTGTGGTTCTATCTCGGAAAGCTCGTGTGGCCGCACCCGCTGATCTTCATCTACCCGCGCTGGGAGGTCGACGCGACGAGCCTGACCGCCTATCTGCCGGTGGTGGCCGCCATCGCGGCGTCGATCGTGTTGTGGCTGCAGCGGGAGCGATGGGGACGGCCGGCGCTGTTCACGCTCGCCTATTTCGTGGCGTCGCTGTTTCCCGTGCTCTCGTTCTTCAACGTGTACTACTTCCGCTTCTCGTACGTCGCGGATCACTTTCAGTATCTCGCGAGCATGGGGCCGCTGGCGCTCGCGGGCGCCGCGCTGTGGACGGCGCTCAATCCTTCCGGAGAATCGCGCGCACCGGGCTCGCGTCGAACCCCGTCAGCTTGAGCGGCAGGGCGATCAGCTCGTAGTCCCCTTCAGGAACGCCGGACAGCACGATCCCCTCCAGGATCGCCATGTCGTGCGCCAGGAACCGGCGGTGCGCGGCAAGGTCCTTCGAGGCGAACAGGTCGACGCTCGGGGTGTCGATCCCGACGAGACGGGCGCCGCGGTCGTGCAAGAGATCGACGGTTGCGGGCTCCAGCGCGGCGAAGTCTTCGTTGAAGGAGGTCGGGTCGGGGTAGGTCCCGGTCGCGATGAGGACGCGCTCGCCGCGAAAGTCGCCCGGGATCGCCGACGGCGGAATCCGCGTTCCGCGCGCGGCCGCAATCCGAACGACGCGGCACGGGCCGAGGTACGGGTCCAGGGAGCGCGCGTCGATCGCCGCGGCGTCGGCGCCGTAGTGGCTGGGGGCGTCGGCGTGCGCCCCGAGGTGAACGGTCGCGTGAAGGGTCGAGAGCGTGATCGTGTCGCCGCGCTTCAAGTCGGCGAGCACTTCCCGCGTGGGAGGCGTGTCCCCGGGCCAGACCGCAAGCGACGCGGTGACGGCGGGGGTGATGTCGTAGAGCAAGCTAGACGGCGGCCTTCGCGACCCGTGCGAGGCCGAGCAGCTCGAGCGTCCGGATGATCGGCCAGGCCGGGTCGATCTCGGAGGGACGCACGGAGAACTTCGCGGCGCGCGGCCGGCCGTGGTGGTTGTTGTGCAGACCCTCGCCGCCGGTCAACAGAGCCACCGACCGGAAGTTCCCGGCCGTGTTGTCGAAGTTCTTGTAGCCGAAATTGTGGCAGAGGCCGTTGATCGAAGACGACAGCACGAAGACGTACATGAACCCGGCGAACGCCACGACGAACAGACCCCACCAGCCCAGGAAGGTGCAGCAGATCGCGGTGCCCAGCAGAAGGCCGACGCCTCCGTAGTTGAACGCGATGCGGTCCCAGAAGTCCGACTTCAGCAGGTCCTTCGCGTAGGTCCGGATCGTCTCCTGATTCCGCGTTTCCTTCATGTAGTAGAAGACGTTGCCGAGCTGGACCTTCCAGAACCCGACGAGCCGGGGGCTGTGCGGATCGCCTTCCTCGTCGGTGTGGGCGTGGTGCTTCCGGTGCACCGCGACCCATTCGCGAGGGACGATCCCGGTCGTCATCCAAGTCGAGAAGCGAAACGCCCACGCGGCGAGCGGGTGGAGCGTGAGCGCGCGGTGTGTGGCGGAGCGGTGCAGGTAGATCGTCGTGCTGAAGACCATGATTTGGAGCACGACGATGGAAACGGCGAGCGCGATGAGGAAGTCGATCAGCACGGGCACCTCACATCAAACAGAGTGGACTGCGACGGAGTTAAGGATAGTCGCCGGAGCACCATCCGTCGAACACGAGGCCGGTCGCGGCTCGATCATAACTCGTGGCGGATCGCCCAGAGATCCGGGAAAAGCGGCTGGAACAAGCTCTGTTTGAGAAACTCGACCCCGGGCGAGCCGCCGGTACCGCGTTTGTCGCCGATGGTCCTGCGCACGAGCTGCACGTGCCGGTATTTCCACTCCTGAAATCCCTCGTCGAGATCGGTCATCGACTCGAAAAGGATCGCAAGCTCGGGGCGCGCCTTGTAAAGGGTGAACAGCGCCTTCTGAATCTCCGGGTGCGGCGCGTGCGTGGCATCCGGCGGGTCGTCCCGGAGCTCCGCGGGGATCGCGACGCCCTGAAACGTGAGGAAGTCGTAGAAACGGTCGATCAACGAGGGCTCCCCGATCCGGCGCTTCAACGTTTCCGCGGCCTTCGGGCCCGCGGCGTACCTGAGCATCGCGGGGCGCTTGAGGCCCATGACGAACTCGAGCTCGCGGAACTGGTAGGACTGGAAGCCGGATGCGGTGTCCAGGCGGTCTCGGAACGCCGAAAACGACATCGGGGTCATCGTCTCCAAGATGTCGAGCTGGGCGACCGCGGTCTTCATGATCGTGCGCAGCCGCTTGAACGTGTGGACCGCTCCGTAAAGGTCGCCCGCCGCGAAGTCGCGTTTCACCTTTTCGACCTCGTGGAGCATTTCCTTGAACCAAAGCTCGTAGACCTGGTGGATCACGATGAAAAGCATCTCGTCGTGCTCCGGAGGGGTCGAGCGCGGCTCCTGAAGCGTCAGCAGCGTGTCGAGCTGCAGGTAGGACGCATACGTCAGTTCGGCCATCGGGTCACCTCCGCGCCCAAGCCAGCGCGAGCACGACGAGGACGGCCACGATCCCGGCGGCGGCCCAGACCGCGCGCCACTGCGTCCGCGCGCGGCGGACCGCGTCGGCGTACGGAGTCCGGGAGAACGTGACCATGTAGTAGAGCGGGACGAACCAGCCGGGAAGAAGCTTCGCGAGCGCCTTCTCGATTCTCTTGCCTGCGAGGAACGTCCTGGACGCGGTCTTGTCGCGCATCTCGACGAAGTTGCCGATCGCCAGGTCGGCGAGCGCGTCCGCGTGCGGCTTGCGCCGGGTTTCGTAGGTTGCGAGGGCCTCGGCGACGTCGCCTCCGAGCTCGCGGAGGCATTCGTCGAGGACGATGCAGTCCTCGAACGCGGCGTTCGCGCCTTGCCCGTAGAACGGGACGACTGCGTGGGCCGCGTCCCCCAGAAGAACCGCACGATCCTTGAAGCGCCACGGCGCGCACCGGACGGTGACCAGCGAGCCCACCGCGTTCAAGAGGAAGTCGTCTTCCAGCGTCGGCATGAGCGGCACCGCATCCGGGAACACGGCCTGAAAGTACGCCCGCACCTCTTCGCGGGTGACCAGCGCCCCGAACGAGCCCGGCCCGGAAAACGGCCAGAAACAGGTGCACGTGTACGAGCCGTCGACGTTGGGGAGCGCGATCATCATGAACCCGCCTCGCGGCCAGATGTGGAGCGCGTTCGCCTCCATCCGGAATCCGCCTCCGTCGGCCGGCGGGATCGTCAGCTCCTTGTACCCGTATTGAAGGTAGGACTGCTGGTAGTCGAAGCGGTCGGTCTTTTGCATCGCCAGCCGGACTTCGGAGTACGCGCCGTCCGCTCCGACGAGAAGGTCGCTCGCTTCGACGACGGTCGCTCCCGACTCGGCGTCGAGGAACGTCGCGGTCGCGCGCTCAAGATCGACGTCGACGCACCGGCGGCCGAAGCGGACCTCGACGTTGGGCATCGACTCCGCGGTCTCAACGAGGAGGCGGTTCAACCCGGCGCGCGACACCGAGTTGATGACGTGGTGAGCCTCGTGGCCGTAGGGCTGGAACGTCAGCCCGCCTTCGATGCCGTGGACCATCCGCCCACGCATGGGGACGGCGACCTCGAGGAGCTTGGCGTCCAGGCCGACCCGCTCGAGGGCCGCCAGGCCCCGCGTCGAGATCGCCAGGTTGATCGACCGCCCCCGTCCGCCCGGAGCCGATCCGCGCCTCGGGTCGGGCCTGCGCTCGAACACCTTCACCCTGTGCCCCGCGCGGCCGAGAAAGACGGCCATGAGCGCGCCCCCGAGCCCCGCGCCCACGATCGTGATCGCCTTTTCGCCCTGGGCCATCGTCCGCCTAGCTCGGCCGGGCCGCGCCCTGGAGAAGTCCCGCCAGCCGCCACACCTCGTGGAAGGTGTTGTAGAGAGGCACCGGCGCGACGCGCAGCACGTCGGGCGGGCGGAAGTCGGCGACGACGCCGGACGCCTCCAGCGCGCGCAGCGTTTCGTCCGGGCGATCGAGGATCCGCAGCGACAGCTGGCACCCGCGCTCGCCCGGATCACGCGGCGTGATCACCTCGAATCGACGCTCCGGCGTTTGGTCGAGCAGCCATTCGAGGTACCCGGTGAGCACGACGGACTTGCGCCGCAGCGATTCCATCCCCGCTTCGTCGAAGATGCCAAGGGACGCGCGCAGCGGCGCCATCGCCAGGATCGGCGGATTCGAAAGCTGCCAGCCGTCGGCGCCGGCGCGCGGACGGAATTCGCGCTCTTCGTGCATGCGGAATCGCGTCGCGGGGTCGTTCCCCCACCAGCCGCCCATGCGCGGGAGCTGGGGATCGCCGGCATGACGCTCGTGCACGAAGGCACCGGCGATCGCCCCCGGTCCCGCGTTCAGGTACTTGTAGGAGCACCACGCCGCGAAGTCGACGTCCCAGTCGTGAAGCGACAGCGGCACGTTTCCGGCCGCGTGCGCCAGGTCCCACCCAGCGACGCAGCCCTGGCGTCGCGCGGCTTGCGTGATCGCCGCGATGTCCAACAGCTGCCCTGTGTAGTACTGCACGCCGGGGAGCAGCACGACCGCGATCTCGCGTCCTTGCTCTTCGATGAGCGCCACGAGATCGCCCGTTCGAAGGAGCGCTTCGCCCGCGCGCGGTGCGACGCGAATGAGACCTTCGGCGGGGTCGATCCCGTGCAGCGCGAGCTGCGATTGCGCGACGTAGGTATCGGACGGGAAAGCGCCGTCTTCGATGAGGATCTTCCGCCGCGCCCCTTGGGGCCGGTAGAACGTGGCGAGCATCAGGTGGAGGTTCACCGTCAGCCCGTTCATCATCACCACTTCGCCGGGCACGGCTCCCACCAAGCGCGCGCCCGGCTCGCGGAACACTTCGTGGTAGGAAAACCAGGGCGTCTTGCCGGCAAAGTGCGCGTCCACCGCGAGCGCCGCCCAGTCGTCGAGCTCGTCGTCCACGAGGCGGCGGGCGTCTTTCGGCATCAGGCCGAGCGAGTTGCCGTTGACGTAGAGCGCCTCGCGGCCGTCGCGCACCGGGATCGCGAATCGTTCGCGATAGTGGGCGAGCGGGTCGCGCTCGTCCAGGCGCTCGGCGAACCCCTCGGAAGGCTCGAAGACCGTGGTCACGCGAGGAACCTCTCCCGCGCGAGCGCCAGGAACTCGAGCGCGGTCCCGCCCAGGAGCCGCTCTTTCGTCTTCGCATCGAATTCCGCGATCGAGTCGATGAGCGTCCCCGGGACCGCTTCGCCCAAGGGGAATGGATAGTCGGAGCCCAGCGCGATTCGCTCGGCGCCGATGAGCTTCACGAGATACCGAAGGGCGTCGGGGTCGTGCACGAGCGAGTCGACGTAGAACCTCCCGAGGTACTCGCGTGGCGCGACCGCGTTGTCGACGGCGCACAGGTCGGGCCGCGAGAGAAAGCCGTGCTGAACACGCCCGATCGTTCCCGGAAACGAGCCGCCGCCGTGCGCGAAGGCGATGCGCAGCTTCGGGAGGCGCTCGAGGACGCCCGAGAAGATGACGGAGCAGATGGCCAGGGCGGTCTCGGTCGGCATTCCCACGAGCCACGGCAGCCAGTACTTCGTCATCCGGTCCTTTCCGAGGATGTCCCACGGGTGAACGAAGACGCAGGCGCCCAGATCGGCCGCCGCTTCGAAGATAGGGAACAGGTCGGGGTGGTCGAGGCTCCAGCCGTTGATGTGCGTGCCGATCTGCACGCCCTGGAGCTTCAGGTCGCGCATGCAGCGCTCGAGCTCGTAGATGGCGAGGTCGGTCTGCTGCATCGGAAGCGTGCCCAACCCCGCGAACCGGTTGGAGTGCGTCGCGACCACCGAGGCGACGTGGTCGTTGAGCAGCGTCGAAAGGTCGAGCGTGTGCTCGGGCTTCGCCCAGTAATTGAACATCACCGGGACGGTCGACAGCACCTGCACGTCGACCCCGGTCGCCGCGCAGTCGTCCAGGCGACGCCGCGGGTCCCAGCAGTTGTCCTGGATCTCGCGGAACAAGGCCCCGTCCAAGATCATGCGCGCGCAACCCGGGGCGTGGTGGTCGAGTTGGATGAACCCCGGCGTGCCGTACCGCTCGGTCAGATCCGGAAGGTTTTCCGGAAGGATGTGCGTGTGGAGGTCGATCTTGAGGACGCGGTGATCGGCCACCGAACCTAGACCGCCTTCGGCGGCTCGGGCTTCTGCATCACCTTGCCGCACGTGCGGCACGTCCGCTTCGCCTCGTCCGCGAAGAAGGCTTCGATGATCGGCTTGAGCTGCGTTCCGAGGTCCTTGCAGTGCAAGGTCGCGTCGTAGAGAAGCGCGCCGCAGCTCTCGCAGAACCACGTGAGATGGTCGATTTCCTTCGGAGCGCGCATGCGCTCGACCACCATGCCGACGGTGCCGGCAGGCCGCTGCGGGGAGTGCGGGACGTGCGGCGGGAGCAGGAAGATGTCGCCTTCCTTGATGACGATGTCGCGGGGCTTTCCGTCTTCGATGATCTTGACGACGATGTCGCCTTCGATCTGGAAGAACAGCTCCTCGCCGTCTTCGATGTGGTAGTCCTTCCGGGCGTTCGGACCGCCGACGATCATCACTTGGAACTCGGTGTCCTGCCAAACCATCTTGTTGCCGACCGGCGGCTTCAAGAGATGACGGTTCTCGTCGATCCAGCGCTTGAGGTTGAACGCCGCCAATGCCATGGCCCGATCCTCCGGGAATTCGCCGAATTGTAGCCCGAAACGGCGGCAGGAGTCCTAGAGCCGCTCGACGAGCTTGGGCCTCAGAAACCACCGCATCGACGCTCCACCCTCACCTACGTCGCGCCAGCGCTCCGCGTCGTCGTCGAACGCCAGCACCGCGCCCGTCGCGACGTCGAACGAGCCGGCCCGGGCGCCGCACAACAACGCGGCGGCCTCGGCGACCCCGGGGCTGTGCGCCACGATGAGCGCGACGTCCGCGGCAGCGGGCAGCGTCCGGAGCACGGCGATCCAAACGTCGCCGGAGGCGTTGTAGAGCGAGCGTTCCAACTTGATCGTGCCGGCAAAGCCCATTGCCTTCGCCGCCCCTTCCGCAGTCTCCTTCGCGCGCGCCGCGGGCGACGCGACGATCGCGCTCGGCACCAAGGAGAGGCGAGAGATCGCGCGGCCCATCCGGCCGGCATCTTCGGTGCCTCGACCGGACAACACCCGGTCGTAATCGCGCTGTCCGGCGGTCCCCGGCTCGGCCTTCGCATGCCGCATCAGGAGGATCGTCTTCATCCCGCTCAACTGTACACTCTGTGATCGATGATCCGCACCGACAAAGGCTTCTCCGACGCCGTCGAGCATGCGGTGCGGCAAGCTGAAAAAGGCACCGCCGCCGAGCTCGTGGTCGTCGTCGCCGCGCGGTCGGGGTCTTATCTCGACGTCGCGCTCGCAATCGGCGCCGTGGCTTCCATGCTCGTCCTCGGCGGTGCGCTGTTCGCGCCGGCGGTGTTTCATCCCGCGGCGGTGGCGCTGGAAGTGCCGCTGGTGTTCGCGCTCAGCGCCTGGCTGTCGCATCGCACGCCCGGCCTCCTGCGGCGGCTCACGCCCGGCCGACGGATGGCCGAGCACGTCGAGCGCGCCGCGAGCGCACGCTTCGTCGAAGAGGCGGTGCACGGGACGCGTTCCCGCACGGGGCTTCTGATCTACCTCTCGCTGCTCGAGGAGCGGGCGGTGTTGATCGCCGATCTCGGCCTCCAGGGATTGGTGCCCGCGACGGCCTGGCAGGACGTTCGGTGGAGCGACACCGGAGACTCCGTCGGGCCGCACGATCAAGCCGGGGTCATCCGCGGGATCGGCGAGATCGGCGCGATCTTGCGCGCGCACGCGCCCGGTGAGGATCGAGACGGGAACGAAAGTCCCGATGCTCCGCGGATCCTCGCGTGAGGGGAAAGCGCCGGCTCCTGCTCGGGCTCGTTGCGCTCGCGCTGGCCGCCCCGGCGGCGCTCGCACGCGTGGGGGGAGGCGGAGGTTACTCGGGCGGAGGGGGAGGCGGGAGCGGCGGGGACGGCGACGCCGGGTTGGTCTTCGCGCTCGTGCGCCTGCTGTTCTGGCTGGTGTTCCGTCATCCGGTCATTGGTGTCCCGCTCGTGATCCTCATCGCGGTGATCGTGATGCGGATGGCGAGCTCCGGTGCGTTTCAGCGGAGCGTGCGCGAAAACCCGGCGGTCTATCCGCATCCGTCGCCGCTTGCGCGCCGCGCGGTGAACCTCACGCCGGTGCGCTCGACGGACCCTTCGTTTTCGGAGCCGGTGTTCATCGACTTCGCGCAGCTGGTCTACGCGCGCGCCCAGGAGATGCGCGGGGCCGGCAAGCGCGAGGCGCTCGAGGAATGGCTTGCGCCCGCGGCCATCGAGGCGCTGCTCGCGGATCGCGAAGGGTTGGCGGCCGTCTCCGACGTCATCTTCGGCGCAACGCGCCTTTCCGGGGCGTCCACCGAGAGCGGATTCGTGCGCCTCGACGTGTCGATCCTCGCGAACCTCACCGAGGTGCGCGGAGGGTCGCGGACCCAGCTCGTGTGCAGCGAGACCTGGTCGTTCCGGCGGAAAGCGGGCGTGACGTCTCCGCCGCCCGCGCGCATGCGCGCGCTTGGCTGCGCGGGTTGCGGCTCGACGCTCGAGCCGCGGACGGACGGGTCGTGCGCCAGTTGCGGCCGGTCCCGCCGCGGCGGGCTGGGGCATTGGGAGGTCTCGGGAATCGCCGTGGCCTACCGGCGTCCGTTGAGCCCTCCCGAGCTCGACGTGGACACGGGGGGCGGCGTCGAACGCGGCACGCAGCTGCCCACCGTGATGGATTCGAACCTGCCGTCCGCCAAGCGCACCTTCGCGGGGCGTCACCCGGCGGAATCCTGGGAGGCGTTCGAGGCGCGCGTTCGCGACGCGTTCCTCGCGCTCCAGGACGCGTGGTCGAGGCGCGAGTGGGAGCGGGCCCGGCCGTTCGAGACCGATGGGCTCTTCCAGACCCACCGATTCTGGCTCGAGCGGTACGCCGCCTTCGGCCTGGTCAATCGCGTCGAGCAAGTGGCCGTCACACGCGTCGTGATCGCGAAGATCGACTTCGACCTGTACTACGAGTCGATCACCGCGCGGATCTTCGCCACAGCGCTGGATTGGACCGAGGACGCCTCCGGAAGGATCGTCGGCGGGAGCAAGACGTCGTCATGCTCCTTCTCGGAATACTGGACGTTCTTGCGCGCCATCCCTGGCTCCGTCGAGCTGCCGACGAGCTGCCCTTCATGCGGGGCGGATCTGCCACCCGGCGGCGGCTCGATCGTCTGCCCATCGTGCGGCGGCCGCTTGACCGGCGACACCACCAACTGGCTCGCCTCTCGGATCGAGCAGGACGACGCGTACTAGGGACGTTCTGCTTTTTCCTACAAAAACCAATCGGGACATTCTGCTTTTTCCTTCAGAGCTTCGCGTTCGGAAGCTCTGAAGGAAAAAGCAGAATGTCCCTAGTACGTTCGCAGCGTCACGAGCAAGACCTCCGGCTGGCAGGCGATGCGGAGGGGGACGCCGGAGACGCCAAGGCCGCGGCTGACGACGATGTGGCGCCCTTCGTGGACGTAGCGACCGTCGTCGAGGCGGAAGCGGCTCATCCGCACGAGTACCGGCCGGCCGGGGATGCGGACTTGACCGCCGTGCGTGTGACCCGAGAGCGTGAGATGCACGCCGCGCGCGGCGGCTTCCAGGGCCGCGTCGGGGTTGTGGGAGATCAAGATGACGGGCGCTTCGGGTGCGAGACGCCGGGCATGGCTCAACGCGCCGTCGAGATCCGGCCGCCCGATGTTCCAGTCGTCGATGCCGGCGATCGCGAGCTGCGCGCCGCCGCGCGACAGCGTGACCGCGACGTTGTTCAAAACCCGCACGCCGCACGACGCGTAGAAGCGGTCGATCGCCGCGAGGTCGCCTGCGTAGTGGTCGTGGTTGCCGTACACGGCGAAGGCGCCCAGCGGCGCGGAGAGCGATGCGATGGCTCCCGCGTGCGGGAGCACCTCCGAGACGTTCGACGTCGCGATGTCCCCGCCGTGGATCACGACGTCGGGCCGCAGGGCCGCGATCCGCGCAAAGGCGGATGCGAGGGCTCGCGCCGACAGAAACGGCCCGGCATGGATGTCGGAGACGAACAGGATCGTCATGCCGTCGAACGGAAGCGGAAGGCCCGGGATCGGAATCTCGGCCGCGGCCGCGGTCAGCGTGTTGTCGAGGATGAGCGAGTACGGGATCGTGCCGAGCGGCACCCGCGGCCAGACATGCCGGCTCAGGAAGAGCGATGTCTTTCGCTCGACCATTCGGAACCAGCCGCTCTTCGGGTTGAAATGCGCGCGAGGGTCATGGGCCGCGGGCTTCGGAGGTCCGAGAACGCGGCGCCGCATGACGGGTATTATCTCCGTGGGGGTATTCGTGGCCACGATCCTGACGCCGTCCGAGGGGAACATCAGTCGCGCCGCCGAGGCGCTGCGGCGGGGCGAGCTGGTGGGGATGCCGACCGAAACCGTCTATGGCCTCGCGGCGAACGCATTCGACGCGTCGGCGGTGGCGCGGATCTTCGCGGCGAAGGACCGTCCGAGCTTCGACCCGCTGATCGTCCACGTCGTCCGGCCGGCCGGTCCGCTGGAGCGTGAGGTGCTGTCGGGGCTCGAAGACGAAGGGATCGTCGAGATCTCCCGCCTCCCGCAGCTTGCGCGAGAGCGCGCCGACGTGCTGCTGCGACGATTCTGGCCGGGGCCGCTGACGCTCGTCCTGCCGCGGGGACGGCGCATTCCCGATCTCGTGACGAGCGGCCTGGACACCGTCGCGATCCGGATGCCCTCCCATCCCGTCGCGCAATCGCTGCTCAAGGTCGTGGCGCTTCCGCTGGCCGCGCCGAGCGCCAATCGGTTCGGGCGCATCAGTCCGACGACGGCGGCGCACGTGGTGGCCGAGCTGGGCGATCGCATCGGGATCGTGCTCGACGGAGGATCCTCGACGGTCGGGGTCGAGTCGACGGTGGTCGCGATCGCAAACGATGGGACGCTGTCCCTGCTGCGCCCCGGCGGTGTCGCCGTCGAAGCGATCGAGGCGACGGCGAGCGTCCGATTGGCCAAGACCTCGCTGACCGCGGCGCCCGGGGTTCCCGCGGCGTCGCCGGGCATGAGCGCCGTTCACTACGCGCCGCGAACGCCGTTGCACCTTCTCCCGGGCCCGGAATCGCTCCCGCGCGACGCGACCTGCGTGGGGCTCATCGGCGTGTTCGCAAGCCCCGCCGAGGCCGCGGAAGCCTCCGCGACCGTGGGAAAGCGCTACGGCGTCCCGGTCGTCTTGCGCGCGCTGACCGAGCGCGGCGACCTCGAGGAGGCGGCCCGCAATCTCTTCACGCTCTTGCGCGAGCTCGATGCCGGAGACGTCCCGATCATTCTCGCAGCGCCCCCCGGGGGGAACGAAGGGCTCGCGCTCGCGCTCGCGGACCGGCTGCGACGCGCCGCGCGCTGATGCCGGAGATCCCGGACGTCGACGTCTACGTCGCGGCCCTAGCATCCCGGATCGTCGGGGCGACGCTGACCGGCATCCGTCTCAAGAGCCCGTTCTTGCTACGCACGGTCGCGCCGCCCCTGCGGGAGGCGGAAAACCGGCAGGTCGTCGGCGTGCGCCGGCTGGGCAAGCGCGTGGTGATCGCGCTCGGCGACGACCTGTTCCTGGCGATCCACCTCATGATCGCGGGGCGCCTTCACTGGAAAGCACGGGGTGCGCCGCTTTCGGGGAAGCTCGCGCTCGCGGCGTTCGACTTCACGACCGGAACGCTCACGCTGACGGAGGCGGGCACCAAGAAACGCGCATCGCTTCACGTGGTGTCCGGCGAAGGCGAGCTCGCCGCGCTAGGCCGCGGAGGCATCGAGCCGATCGAGGCCGGAAGCAGCGAGTTCCGGGCCGCTTTGAGGCGCGAGAACCGGACGTTGAAGCGTGCGCTCACGGACCCGTCGATCTTCAGCGGCATCGGGAACACGTATTCCGACGAGATCCTGCACGCGGCGAAGCTGTCGCCGACGCAGCTCACGAGGAATCTCGACGACGAGGCGGTGGAGCGGCTCCGCGATGCGACGCGAACGACGCTCGTCGCTTGGCGCGACCGTCTGTTCGCGGAGGCGGGCGAAGGCTTTCCGGAGAAGGTCACCGCATTTCGTCCGGGAATGGCGGTGCACGGCCGGTTCAAGCAGCCCTGTCCCGATTGTGGCGCGCCCGTTCAGCGCATCGTTTATGCGGAAAACGAAGCCAACTACTGCGCGCGGTGCCAAACGGGCGGCAAGCTGCTCGCCGATCGGGCGCGTTCGCGGCTGCTCGGCAAGGACTGGCCGAAATCGCTCGAAGAGCTGGAGCGGCGTTAGATCATTCGTCTCGTCTTCAAACCCAGCGTGACCCGCTCGTCGCCCCGTTTGAGCGTGAGCTGCACGTCCTGGCCGTCGCGTCGCAGCTGCTCGCGCAGCGCGATGAGGCCCACTTCGGACGCGGGCTTGCCGTTCACGGTTTCGATCTCGTCGCCCACTTGGATCCCAGCCTCCACCGCGGGCGAGCCTTCGAGCACTCGGGACACGTTGATGCGCTTGAAGTCGGGAGCCACCGCGACGAGGGCCAGTCCACTCATGTCCGTCTCGAACGGGAGATCGATGTCGGGACCCGGCTCCAAGATCATGCGGCGTTTCGGATAGTCGAAGATCACCTTGAAGCGGCTCAGGACTCCGCCTCCGATGTTGCCGGCCGTCCCGTCGGCGCTGATCCGCCCGACTCCTTGGGGGTGCAGCGCCGCGACCGGTTGCGCGAGCGTGAAGCCTCCGAGCTCGAGCTTGGCCACGCGCGCGAGCCGGATGTCCGACGAACCGCCCACACCGCGCGATTGCGTGGCCATCGTCTTCCCCAGGGAGGCAAGGACGGCTTCTTTTTCGACGAACTCCGGCGCGAGCACCAAGCTCGTCGAGGCGCCGGTGTCGATGACGAACTTTCCTTTGAGGGATCGCCCGTCGGGAAGCTCGACACGGGCATCGACGTACGGCGTGTTGTCGATGAACGACAACGGCACGGACATGCCCGAGCCTTTGTACGTGTAAGAAGACGGCTCGAACAGGCTCACACACTGCTTGGTGTAGTCGACCTCGACAACCGACTGCGCGAACACCGGCTGCCCGAGGATACCGTCGAGCGGCCTTCCGGACTGCGCGGCCAGGGAGCCCAGCGCCAGGGTGCTCATCCTCTGGTCGACGATCCGAACCCCCGGGAGCTGGACGTCGACCCCGTTCACGATGCTCCCCTGCTCCGACCCGCCCGAGCCGAGCGCGTGCGCCTGGCCCTGTTTTTCAAGTCCGAGCTCTTCCGCGCGGACGGCATCGATGACCGAGCCGCCCGCGCCGGTGTCCAGCACGATCCTCATGCCGTCGCGGCCGTTGATGCTTCCCTGAAAAGCGATGTGCCTGTTGGCGGCATCGAACGGAATGCACAGCGAACTGTGGCCTTGGGTATAGCGGAGGCCGTGCCCGCGGGCGGCGATCAGCGGGAGGCACAGGAGAATCGTCAGCAGGCGGATCAATCTCGTGCCGATCATCTTCGTTCCCTCTGGGAGAGTGCTACGCGCGAAGGATCGAAATGGCCGAATCGGGAGACAATGGACGATCAACAAGGAGAGCTCCCGATGATCCGCTCCGCCCTGCTTCTTGCGGCCATGCTGACCCTGGCGGTCCCCGCCCCTGCTGCCGAGATGCCCCCGAACATGACGACCTACTACTTCGGGGTACTGATGCGAGGTCCGAAGTGGACGGCTGAGGACACACCGGAGCGCGCGAAGATCCAGGAAGGCCACCTGGCTCATCTGAACGCGATGTGGAAAGCCGGAAAGCTGGTCCTGGCGGGGCCCCTAGCCGATGACGGCGATTGGCGGGGCGTTCTGATCTACCGCACGAAGACGCTCGAAGAGGCGCAGCAGGCGGCGAACGCCGACCCCGCCGTCCAGGCGGGACGGATGGTCGTGACGATGCACCCGTGGATGGTCCAGCGCGGCATCCTCCCCGATCCGCTCGAGGGCAACCCCAAGCCGGAGACGCCCAAGCCATGACCCCGCCCTCCGAGCCGGTGTGGCACGAGCTCGGAGAGGTCGCCGAGCTGGCCGCAAGACCGTTGCGCCAGGTGGTCATCGGCCGGACGAAGATCGCCCTGTCCTACGCGGACGGGAAGTTCGGAGCCGTGTCCGGCGTCTGCAATCACGTCGGTGGCCCTCTGGGCGAAGGCCGGTGCGACGACGCCGGTTACATCGTTTGCCCCTGGCACAACTGGAAATTCCACCGCGTCACCGGAGAAGGCGAGCCCGGCTACGAAGCGGACCGCGTCCCGCGGTACGAGCTGAAGGAAGAAGCCGGCCGCCTGTTCGTGAACCTGAACCCCGTGTCCACGCGCAGTAAGTTGCCCCACGATCCGCATCCGCTCTCCCGCAAGCTCGAGCGGGCGACGGGGCGGACGCGGTTGCTCGGGATCTCCACGACCGCGATGGACGGCGCCTTCCCTCGCTTTTCGACTTCGGACGCGTTGCTGGATGTCGCGCTCGAGCATGCGGCGGCATCTCTCGATTGCGACACGCAGCTCCTTCGTATCCGGGATCTCGCGTTCCGCCATTGCGAGGGTTACTACTCGAAATCGGCGCAGGCGTGCACGTGGCCGTGCTCGATCACCCAGATGGACA
>Ga0068859_100002076_pt1 | contig 20444 bp, 12 predicted proteins | sample KBSSwiS22_FD_66585 | JGI IMG/M metagenome (GOLD analysis project Ga0068859, IMG submission 66585) | Switchgrass rhizosphere microbial communities from Kellogg Biological Station, Michigan, USA - KBS Switchgrass S2-2 | ecosystem: Host-associated > Plants > Roots > Rhizosphere > Soil ...
CATGGGCGAGAGACGCTCGTCGATGATGCGCTGAAACTCCGCGTCGCCCAGGTTCGTCAGCGTGATGAAGTTGCCGTGGACGAACGAAAAAACGTAATCGTCGTCCTTGATGAGGAGCTCACGACGCACCCCCTTCGGGTGCTGGTAGACGAAGCAGAAGACGCAGTTGTTGTGGCAGCGCTTGGGCTGCCGCGCCTCGAACTCCGCGCCGAAGGGGACGCCGTACTCCCGAAGGCCGCGCACGGTCCGCTCCGCCCCGTCCTTCCCCCGGATGAGGAGCGTCAGCTCCTCCTCGGAGATCTGGGAGCCGAAGTCGATCTCGTCGTGGAGGACGACGCCATTGATCTCGAGGATCCGCTCGCCCGGCGCGAGGCCGAGCCGGGCGGCGAGACCCACGGGGTCGATGGTGGAAATGGTGAAGGGATCGCTCAGGCCGATCACGGCCGCGGGTCCTCGCTCATGGGTATGGATTCAAGGGGCGTACGTCGAACTCGTGCATTATGAAGCACTTCGCTCTCTGTCATCAAGGAGTGCCGCACGCCCTGCGGCCGTCCGCGGAGGGAGAACTGGAGCGGGCAACGGGATTTGAACCCGCGACCTTCAGCTTGGGAAGCTGACACTCTACCACTGAGTTATGCCCGCTCCCTCAACGCAAGGCAGCCTAGGTGCTACGGGGGCAAGGGTCAAGCCCCAAACGGGATTGCGTCGGACGCGTGTCGGCCGGCGCTACTCTCCTTGGATGCGCTCCGCGATCGACTGGGCGATGCCTGTGAACTGCTCCGCCGACTCCAGGTCGAACCACGTCACGTCCCCCGTCGCCCGGAACCAGGTCTCCTGCCGCTTGGAGAGCTGCCGGGTCCGAAGCGCGATGGTCGCGACCGCCTCGTCCAGCGAGGTTCGCCCGCGCAGGTGCGAGAGGAGCTCTCGGTAGCCTAGCGTGTGGAGACCCGGGGCTTCCGGCGGGTATCCGGTGTCCAGGAGCTCGAGCGCCTGGCCGAGGAATCCATCGCGCAGCTGATCCTGGATCCGATTCGCGATCCGCGTCGCGAGAGGCTCGCGGCGCCATCGGATGCCGTACCGCCGCGACGCGATTCCCTCCCGCCGGCGCTCGCGGCGCAGCTCCGAGATCGGGCGTCCCGTGAGCGCGTGCACCTCGAGCGCGCGGATCACCCGCACCGAATCGTTGGGAAGGATCGAGGCCAGCGCCACGGGATCCACGCGAGCGAGCTCGGCGCGGAGCGCCCCAAGTCCCTCGCGCTTCAGCCGATCGTCCAGGGTGGCTCGAAGCGCGGGATCGCGCTCAGGGCCTTCGAAGAGACCGTCGAGGAGCGCGCGAAGATAAAGCCCGGATCCCCCTACCACGATCGGCACGCGACCGCGCGCCGCGATCTCCTCCAGGACGGGAGCCGCCTCGCGCGCGTAGCGGCCCGCGCTGTAGATTTCGTCGGGGGCGAGGAACGAAGCGAGGTGATGCGGCGCGACGGCACGATCGCTCGCGCTCGGCGCGGCGGTGCCGATCTCCAGGCCGCGATAGATCTGACGGGAATCCGCGCCGACGATCTCGCCGTCGACGAGACGAGCGAGGTGGAGCGCGATCTCGCTCTTCCCACCCGCGGTCGCGCCGAGGAGAACGACGGGGGTCGTGCGCCTCACGGTGAAGCGGTCAGCGCCGCCCGAAGCGGCGGTCCAGCTCCTCCAAGGGAACGCGGACGTAGGTGGGACGCCCGTGCGGATCGCCGTGTGGGAGCGTGGTGGCGAAGAGTCGGTCGAAGAGGGCGCGCCGCTCGACCGGATCGAGCGCCTGCCCCGAGCGGACGGCCGCATGGCACGCCCAGCTCTTGGCGATGCGCTCCTCGGGAGGATCGTCGCGCGTGATCTCGCCGTGCGTCTCCTCGCCCGCGAGGAGACGCTTCAGCGCGTCGATGGCGGTCTCCTCGGCGAGCGCAGCGGGGACGCCGCGAATGGCGACCTGCCGCTCGCCGAAGAGCGACACCTCGTAGCCGAGGCGGCGCACGAGCGGCTCCATGGAGAGGAGCTCCTCCAGCTCCGGCGGGCTCAGATCGAGGACGCGCGGGAAGAGGAGATGCTGGCTCGGCCCGACTTCGTCGGCGAGATGGATGCGCGCCTGCTCGTAGAGAACGCGCTCGTGCGCGGCGTGCTGATCCACGATGACGAGTCCGCCGCGAATCGGCGCGAGGAGGTAGCGGTCGTGGAGCTGCCAGATTGGAACCTCGACCTCGGCCAGGCTCTCCTTCACGTCCGCGGTCACCACGCGCTCGCGCGCCCACGGCGATCCCAGCTCCGCGGCCTCGGCCGTGCCGGATTCGAACAGGCGTCCGGGCGCTGGCGCGATGTAGGACGGCGACCCTTCTTCCACCGTGCCCGGAACGATCGTGAGCGTTTCGCCCGTGCTTCCCTCCTCCGGCAGCATCGTCCCGGAGCCCGGGACGCCGAGCGCGACGGGGACGTACACGCGCATGGCGTTCTCCACCGCGCGGCGCGTGGCCTGGAAGAGCGCCGACTCGTCGCGGAAGCGTACCTCCCGCTTCGTCGGGTGCACGTTCACGTCGATTTGCGAGGGATCGATGTCGACGAGGAGGAGCGCGACCGGATGGCGATCTCCGGGAATGAGGTTTCCGAATCCCTGCCGCAGCGCCGCGGCCATGGACGAGGACGAGATCACGCGCCCGTTCACCGCGAAGATCTGCTGCTCGCGATTCGCGCGCGCCATCTCGGGCGCGCCCAGCACGCCGCGGAAGCGGTAGCCGGCGCCCTCGTGCTCGAACGGCGCCGCGCTCTCGGCCGAGCCCCGGCCGTAGAAGACCTGCCAGCGCTCGAGGAGATCCGCGGCCGTCGGGAGCTCGGTGTCCTCGCGCCCCTCGACGCGGAAGCGCCAGTGCACGTGCGGCGTGACGAGAGCGTAGCTCCAGACGATGCGCGCGAGCGCGCGCACCTCGGCTTCGCGCGAACGCAGGAAGCGCTTCCGCGCGGGCGTGTTGAAGAAGAGGTCCTCGACCGAGACGGTCGTTCCGACCGCTCGTCCCACGCCGGAAACCGAGATCGTGGTGCCGCCCAGGATCTCGATCTGCGTGCCGGTCAATTCGTCGGCGGCACGGGTGGAGAGCGTGAGCCTCGAGACCTCGGCGATCGACGCGAGCGCCTCGCCTCGGAACCCGAGCGTCGCGATGGCCTCGAGATCCTCGGCGCGCTCCAGCTTGCTCGTCGCGTGCCGTCGTAACGCAAGGAGCGCGTCCTCGCGCCCCATGCCCGATCCGTCGTCCTGCACGCGGATCATTCGATCGGGATTGGAGGCCGACTGGATGGCGATGAGCCGGCTCCCCGCGTCGAGAGCGTTCTCGATCAGCTCCTTCGCGACGGCGGCCGGGCGGTCGACGACCTCGCCGGCACGGATCTTCGCGATGACGGAGGGATCGAGGAGACGAACCGGGGGCATCCTAGGCGGGCCGGATGACGGGCAGCTCGCGCGGGAACTTGGAGAGGAACACGCCGCCTTTCTCTTCGACGACGACGTCCTCCTCCAGCGAGACGATGCCGTGCTCCGGGAGATGCACGCTCGGCTCGAGCGTGTAGACCGCGCCCAGGCGAACGGGCTCGTACGGCTCCTCGCCGTAGCGCTCCCACCGAGGTCCCAGGACGCCACCGCCATCGTGCACGGCGCGCCCGAGATGATGTCCCAGCGCGTGCGCGTACTCGGAGTAGCCGCCCTCGCGGATCCGATCCCGCGCGAGCTGATCGATCTCCCATCCGATCGCACCGGGGACGAGCGCGCGCGCGGTCGCGTCGATGGCTCCCGCGACGGTCGCGTAGGCCTTCCGCACCGCCTCCGGGGCTCCCCCGTCGCGCTTCACGTACCAGAGACGCTGGAGATCCGAGCAGTAGCCGTCGCGCGCGATGCCGAAATCGACGTGGACGATGCAGCCGTCGGTCACGGGCTGATCTCCCGGGCCCACGTGCCCGATGGGCGAGTTCGCGCCGACCGTGACGGTCGGGCAGTGGTGCACCGGCCATGCGGTGGGAACGCCCGCGCGCGCTGCTTCCTCCTGGAACATCGCCGCGATCTGCCTCGCGGTCATTCCAATGCGGATCTGGTCACGCACGCGATCGAACATGCCCTCGGTCTCGAGGACGGCGCGCTCGATGCGGCGGCGTTCCTCCGGGAGCTTCACGTTCCGGAGTCTGAAAAGGAGCGGCGCCGCGCTCACGAGCTGGTACGCCGTGCCCTTGAGAAGGGAGTCCAGCGAGTCGCGGAGCCCCGCGGTCAGGCCGTCGGCGAGGGCGTCGTGCTCGGAAACGTTGATCCCGATCCGCGCCGGCTTGGTCTCGTCGAGCAGCTCGAGAAGCGCCGCGCGCGGCCCTTCCTTGTAGGTCACGACCTTGTCGAAGAGTCCGCGCTCCCTGAGATCGGGCGCGTCAAACGTCGCGACAAGGGCGGCCGTGGACGTCTTGGTGACGAGGAAGAAGGTGGCCCATGTGAAGTCGAGATCGAGGAAATAGCGGAGCGTGGGATCCGGCCGCTCGGCCGATTCCCGGACAACCGTGAGCCAGGCGTCGAGCCCGCATTCGTCGAGGAGGGACTGCGCTTGCGCGAGCTTCTGTGCCCCGAGGTCGCGCACCGGTGTCGCGGTGGTCGATGTCATGCGCCAACCATAGCCCGGCGCGCTTCGCGCGGCAAGGGCGGACCGCGCGATCAGGGCACCGCGTAGCTCCCACGGAGGAGCGCGACCATCTCTCCCCCGGTCGGAACGTCCTCCGGGAACACGTACTGACGCCCGATCAGCTGCACCTGCTCCGTGTACGGGAGCTCGTGGGCCTTCTGCGATTCGAGGAGGAGCTGATCGAGACGCTTCAGCATCGCGCCATGGTCCTTGTCGGTCTCCGGAGAGAGCACGGCGAAGCGGCCGGGCCCAACGCGGGCGATGACGTCCACCTCGCGCACGTTTCGAGAGAGGGATCGCGCAAAGTCCCGGACCAGCTGCTCGGTCCACTCGGCTCCCTGCTTCTCGACCAGGTCCTGGAAGCCCGCGATGGCGCACAGGGTGAGGAGGAACTTGTCGTGGTAACGCTCCGCGCGCTTCACCTCTTCGAGCACGCGAGCCTCCAGGGCCGAGGCCGCGATCAGGCCCGTGGCGGGATCCGCCGTCGCGGGCGGTGCGGGCGCTTCGGTCGTTTGCGCGCGCTCCCAGGCGAGGGCGACGTAGAGCGCGAGCTTGCGGATCGCCTCGAGCTCCGGGGCGCCGAGGGGCACGGCCGCTGCTTCACTGGGAGGGATGAGGGCCGCCACGGCGCCGATCACCCGGTCGGCCGTGCGCACGGGGACACAGGCGAATCGGATCCCCTCTCTCGCTCCCTCCAGGGATGAGGACTCCTTCCCGTCTCGAACCGCGAGGGCTCCGATCTCTTCGTCGAGCCTGGTGAGCTCCGCGGGATCCACTGTCGATCCTGCGACCGATGTCCGAACCCTGATCTCGTCGTCCTGGCTCCGGAGACGAGCCGAGATGAAGCCGCTCGCACAGATCGCGCGGAGCGCCGCCGCACTCTCGAGGAGCAGCGAATCGAGGTCGTGCGGCACCATGAGGCGGGGTGCGATGTCCGCGAGCTTCGCGAGGAGCTGCTCCTGGCGCAGGGCCCCTTCGTCCCGATGGGACTCGAGGTGCTGCGCGATGAGACGGCCGAGCCGGACCACGAGGCGGGTCTCCTCCTCCGTCTCCTCCTCTTTGAGCGACCGATTCTCGATCGCGATCACGCCCATGGAGCGTCGTCCCTGGAGCGGCGCGAGGATGAGACGCGAGAGCACGCCCCTGGAGCCGGAGCGCCGCGCGGTGAGGCACAAGGGCTCCCCGTCCTCGTGCACGCTGGCGACGAGCCCCTCGCCCACAGGCATCCGGCCTTGGACTCCGGCCGCGGTCCCCGAGGACACGACCTGAAACCGCTCCTCTCCCGGCACGGCGATGTAGATCTGGACCGCGTCGGCCCGGAGCGCGCTCGCGATGCGCGTGGCCGCGAGGCGCAGCCGCTCGTCCTGATCCAGCTTCTCCCGCGCGAGGGCCATCTCCACGCCGCGCCGCGCGCGGAACTCCGCGGCATCCGCGTCGCGCCGCTGCGTCTGGACCACACGATCGAGGATCGTCGCGATTCGCTCCGCGATCCGGACGAGGCGCTGCAGATCCACCTCCTCGAACCGCCGTTCCGCCTGGTGGCTCGAGACGTTGATCACGCCGAGCACCCGGTCCCCCATCTGGATCGGCGCGCACATGGCTGCGCGGATGCGCGAGCGCTCTCGGGGATCCGCGCGCGACTCGGGCGAGGGATCGTGGATCAGGAGCGGCTTCCGATCCTGCGCCACCTTGCCCGAGATCCCCTCTCCCAGCTTCTGACGTGTGGAGCGTACGGTCTCGGAAGGAATCCCGCTCGCGAAGGCGATGGTGAGCTCCCCTTCGTCCTCGTCGAGAATCATGATCGACCCCATCTCCGCGCCGGTCTGGTCGACGGCGAGGGTCAGGATCTCGTTCAGCACGCGGCTTCGATCCTCGGTCAGGTCCATCGCGTCCTGGATCTTGCCGAGGCCCCCGGTCGCCTCGTCGAACATGGCCTCCCAGGCCTGCAGGGGCTCGGGGCTCGCGATGTTGACCGCGGTGCGCCCAGGAACCGGCCTAGCCGGAGCGACATCGACGTCGAGGGTTCCGCCTGCGTCGCCGTTCGCGTCCCCATCCGCGATGGGAACGTCGCGGATCAGAGGCGCCGCCGTAGCGGGTTTCTGGAGCCGTGAGTGGATCTCGTCGAGCGACGTGAAGATCCGGTCGGAGATCCCCGACCGGAGTAGGGCCCTGGCGCCCGGAGCTTCGAGGGACGGAAGCGCGACCTGGTCCGGCTTCAGCGAGAGGAGGTCGAGCGGCTCGGCGGAGCGCGGGATCTGGAGGACTTCGGCGATCTCGAGCGCGAGCGCTTCGGGGTCGGAATGAACGACGAGCACGATCTCCACCGACGGCGTCCTGCTCGCGAGCGAGATCAGGTCGACGCGGTCATCGGGCAGGTCGAGAAAGGCCAGCCTCATGCCACCCCTGAGGTTTGCAACTGTTGATGTGAAAAGGGATATTGAGCCGAAGCGCAAACCGCAAGGATTGTACCACCCTGGGCGTCCCACGGCGACGGAATGGCGCGGCTCCGGCGCAACGGGTTAGAGCGTCGCCGGAGCCGTAAACGACGCGGGCCGCTCGACACCCGATCCGGGAGCCGGCGGCCCGCATTGCGTTCTGCACGATTAGCGCGCGACGGTGAGCACCTTGCCGACCGCGACGTTTCGCTCGAGATCGGACGCGCGCACGGAGATTCGGTGCTCGCCGGGCGTGAGATCGTTCACCTCGAACTTGAAGGACTCATGCTTCTCGTCGAACATCCCGTCCTCTGGGAAGATGTCCGTCCAGTCCCCGCCGTCGACCGAGTACTCGATGGCCGTGATCCTCGTGTCCGTGTCGATGGCCGTCCCGCTCACCGTGATCGACTCCTTACCACCCTTCGGCACGTTCTTGGACGTCTTCAGGTCCTCGATCCGCGGCGGAACGTTGTCGATCTCGAATGGACTCCCCGTGCGCTCGCTGCTGAGCGCCACCGCAGGCGGATTGTCCGGCGTGTCCTTCGCCTCCACGCGCACGCGGTACTCGCCGTTGGGATAGGACTCGGAGTCGAAGCTGTAGACCTTCTCCGGATGATCGGACACGAGCGGCCGCCATTCCTTCTCGTCGTCCGCCTTGATCGAGACGTCGTACTTGAGGCCGTCGCCATTCGGATCGAGCGCGTCCCAGGAAACGGTCCGCACGCCGCGCGCCCACGCCGCGCTCGGATCGGACACCGGCTTGGGACCGCTGCGCGGCATGTTGTACTCGATCTTGAGCCCGCTCGGGAACGTCTGCGAGATCTGGGGCGGCCGATAATCGGGGCCGCCTTCCATGTAGGGATTGTCCGGGCCGTAGACCTTGATGTCGCCGATCTCGGGGGGCAGGTTTCGCTGCTGGTACGCGACCTCGACCCACGAAAGCACCGGGCCGTCACTGCCGCCCCGCTTGAACGTCAGCCGGTACTGGAGGAACCGCGAGGGCGGACTCTCGATGGGAATGCTCCCCTTGATCGGCACGTCCTTCGACCACGGGCTCCAGCCCTCGTCCGGCTCCTCGGAGAGGCCGCTCCGCGTGGACCAGAGAACCTCGCCCTGCCCCGTGAGTCCGGCCGTCATGCGGCCCCAGGACGCGACGGAGCGGAGATCGTAGGGCTGTGACATGTACGTGCCTTCCTTCGCCGGCCCCGAGCTCAACTCGTAGAGCACCGCGTCGTTCCCGGTCGCGACATAGGTCGCGTTGCCCGAGCGCGCGATCGCGAGGATCTGCTTCTCCTCGGGGACGCCGATCAACGCGAACTTCTTGTCCGTGCCCACGCGGAAGAGCGCAGACGACTCGCCCGTGGCGACGAGGACCGTCTTCGGCCCGTCGGGGACGACCGCGTAGATGAAATCGGTCGGCGGCGCGTAGAGGAGGCGCGCGCTGCCGTCGGACTGGACGAGGAAGACGCCGCACTTGCTGCCGCTCGGCGTGACCTCGATCGCGTAGCCCACGGCTCCGCTCGGGCCGCTGCTGGGCGTGTCGGTCTTGGACTGGCGATTGGTCCCGACGACGATCGATCCGTCGGGGAGCACGGCGATGCCGCGCACCTCATCGGAATCCGAGTCGTAGACGACGCGCGTGCCGCCGTTCTTGTCGACGCGCAGGAGTAGTCCCTTCGACGCCGTGCCGGCGAGGAGGGAGCCGTCCGCCATCTCGGCGAGCGCGAGGACGTTCGTGTCCTTCGTCTCGGCGAGGACGGAGCCCTTCTTCGCTGCGGTGATGCGGTAAATCTTCCCCTTCGAGCCCGTACCGGCGTAAAGCGCGCCGTCCTTCCCGATGAGGAGCGACCAGATCGACTCCTCGCCCGTTTCGTAGTAGCGGGTCGTGTCCCCCGCCGCGCCGACCCGATAGACGATGCCGCCGGGAGCGGAGCCTGCGTACACGTTGTCCGCCTTGTCGATCGCGATCGACGTGATCTCGCCCGCGCCGGTCTCCCAGAGGAGCGTCGCCCCCTTCTCGCGGGTCCATCGATAGATCCGTCCGTTGTCACCCGTGCCGAAGTAGACGCGCCCCTTGGAGTCGCGCGCCACGCACCAGATGTAGGAGACGCCTTCGAGCCGCGTGACCACCGAGTCCCACGCGGGGCCGAGCGTCAGATAGCCCTCGCTCTCCAGCGCGACACCCGCCACGTGCTCTCCCTGGAGGAATCCCTGCAGGTCGTCCGTCCTCCAGAACGACGTCTTCACGGCGAGGGCCGGGGACGCATGCCCCAGCATCGCACCGATCACGATCGCGCCGAACAGCCCCCAGGCTCGGTTCAGAATCGGACTCCTTTCCTTGTCGGACATGGCCTTCATGGCATCGAGTTCATCGTGAGAGGTCCGGAACGACGTCGAGCTTCGCGGTCTCGCTCCCCCGGACGACGACATCCATCGGGATCTGTTTCTCGGAGAGCGTCGCTCCCTTGGTGGGCGCGACGGCCCCCGACTTGCGGTCCGCGGTGAGCACGCCGAGCACCGAGGCCGGAGGCTGCGAGATCTCGCCGCCGCGCACGGTGGCGCCACCCGCCTGCCGGTAGAGCTGGACGTAGATCCGGTCGAGACGGCGCTCCGACTCGATCACCTGGACGAGCTGGTCGAAGGTGTCGGGCTGGTACCGGTCGGGCGTGCGCTCGCGCTCCCAGCGATCGGTCTCGTCGCCGTCCGCGACGCGGACGCTCAGCTCGCCTTCCGGCGTCTGCGGCGGGATGTAGAGGCGCGTGCGGCGCGTCTCCTTCATCGAGCCCCCGCGGCGGAGCGTGATCTCGACCTCGACCGAGTCGCCCGGGGCGGCCGATGCGGGGCGCACGCGCACGTCGCTGATGCGGGCCGCCTCGAGCCCGACCGTCGATCGGATGTCGATCCTCGCGGAGTCGAGCGTGGATGGACGGAAGTGATCCGACATCAAGAGCTGGAGCGACTGGCTGACCTCTTCACCCACGCCTGTGATCGGAGACTGGGTGAGGAACACGTTCCCCTTCCGGACCGTCCGCGCTCCGGCGTTCATGTAGAACGTGAGGTCGTAATCGATGGTCGCGAAGCCGGCGTCGTTGAGCGCTTCGGAGATCGAGTTGACCACCGCCGACCCCACCAGGCTCGGCGTGAGGAGGCGATTTCGGACGACTTCGAAGTTGTAGCGCTTGTCGCGCTTCCCGCTCCCCTGGATCGCGACGTGGACGGGGATCATCGCGGGAGGCGCGCCGAGCTCGCCGGAGACGCCAATGCTGCGATCGGCGACGAGCGTGCCGCACGTCGTGCTCGGCGATCCCACCTTGGTCGAGATCTGCTGGCTCGCGAAGATGGTGTGGATGGTGGCCGCGGTGAGCGGGAATCGCACCCACCCCATCGCGACGAACGGATGGCCGAACGCGAGGAGGCGATTGCCGTCGCGGTAGGTCAGCGTGCCGATGGCGGCGGCCGACCAATCTCCCCGGATCAGCTCCACCCCGACGGCGGAACCGGGCACGAGCGAATCGCACACCACGCCCGGCTCGAACCCGCCTCCCGGGCTCACGACGAAGCCGCGCTTCTCGAGCCATGGCTGAAGGAAGTCGACCGCCTCGGGCGTGAAGCCGGACAGCGTGAGCGGCGTCGCGATGGCGCGCACGCCGGTCGGATCGTCGAGCGGATTGGTCCCGGGCGCCGGCACATCCTTGGCGTCGCCGTCCTTCCCGAAATCGGCGATACCGATCCGGCGGTCCACGTCATCCGGAGGCGGCGTCCCGTCGGGCGGGAAGAGGCTCATCATCTCCTCGACCGGCGTGATCCCGCCCACGGGATCCTTGTTGAAGGCCCATGCGTAGGCGATCGCACCCAGGAGCTTTCCATGGATGTAGACCGGGCTCCCGCTCATGCCGGCGATGATCCCGGTCCGCTCGAGGTCGTGTCCGGCGGTCCGGGCCAGGATGAGGTTGGCCCCGGGGCGGTAGCCCCGTAGGACGCCCAGGATCGTCACCTGGAACGTGTCGATCTTCGTCCCCTGGAACACGGTGAGTCCGTACCCCGTCATCCCGGCCTTCAACGAGTCCACCGGGAAGACGGCGGGGAGCGGGCGCGCAGAGGCGGCCATGGAGGATCGCGCGGTGGGCCAAGCCAGGGAAGCTGCAAGTAGCGTCAGGAGAGCGGCTTTACGAGTGAAGGTCATCATTCCCTTGAATGTTGGAGTGGATCCAGTGCGGCCGCGAGGGCCGTGGTGCGGGCCTGATCGCGGAGCCGGGCCAGCTCGTTCAACGCCTGGACCGGCGTGAGGGATTCCACAGGAAGATCGGCCAGGGCCATGAGAAGCGCCCTCCGTTCCTCCGCGGAGACCCCCCCGTCTCCATGCTCTACGGGTGTACCCCGTTTCCGCCCGGCCGTTCGTTCCGGCGCCGGCCGGGCATGTTCGGCTTCCAGGCGGGCCAGAACCTCCCGCGCTCGGCGGAGCACTGGCTCCGTCACGCCGGCGAGCTGGGCCACATGGATACCGTAGGATCGATCGGCTCGTCCGGGGGCGATCTGGTGCAGGAAAACGATCTCGCCTCCCTCCTCGGCCACCCGCACGGTCCGGTTCCGGAGACGCGGCAGGTGGTCCGTCAGCTCCGTCAATTCGTGATAGTGGGTGGCGAAGATCGTGCGGGGCCGCGCCTCCGGACCGTCGTGGAGGGCCTCGGTCACCGCCCAGGCGAGGCTCAAGCCGTCGTACGTGCTCGTCCCCCGGCCCACCTCGTCGAGCAGCACCAAGCTCCGGTCGGTCGCCTGGCGGAGGATCGTTGCGGTCTCCTTCATCTCGATGAAGAAGGTCGAGGCGCCCCTGGCGATCTGATCCGATGCCCCCACCCGGGTGAAGATTCGATCGACGAGCCCCACGGTCGCGGCCGCGCACGGCACGAAGGATCCGATCTGCGCGAGGTAGACGCAGAGCCCCACCTGACGCAGAAATGTCGACTTTCCCCCCATGTTCGGTCCCGTGATGAGCCAGACCTGCTCCGTCTCCGTATCGAGCAGGCAGTCGTTCGGAACGAAGCCGCCCGGCGGGAGCGCGCGCTCGACCATCGGATGGCGCGCCTTCTGGAGGATGAGCCGGCGGTCGTCCGAGAGCTCGGGCTTCACCCAGCGCTCGCGTCCGGCCACGTCGCCGAGCGAGAGATGGAGATCGATCTCGGCGATCACGCGCGCAGCGGCCGTGAGGTCGCCAATCCGCTCGAGTGCAAGGTCGCGGAGCCGCTGGAAGTGCGCCGTCTCGATCTTGTGACTCTCGATGCTCGACGCCTCGATCCGCTGCTCCATTTGACTCAGCTCCGGCGTGGCGAACCGCTCGGCGCCGGTCAGGGTCTGGCGGCGGATATAGTCGTCCGGCACGCGGCCCAGCTGCGAGCGGGTGACCTCGATCAGGTAGCCGAACGTGCGGTGGTAGAGAACGCGGAGGTTCACGATTCCGGTCCGCTCCCGTTCGCGCGCTTCGAGCGCGAGCACGCGCGCGCGCACGTCGGAGGCATCGCCGCGCAGGCGATCCAGCTCCTCGTCGAAGCCCAAGCGCACGATGCCGCCCTGCGTCGCATGGAGCGGCAGCTCCTCGACGAGCGCGGCTTCGAGCTCGGCCGCGAGACCGGAGAGATCCGGCAGCGCACGGCGCCAGGCGTCGAGCACCGGATGCGATCGCCCTTCGAGCGCGAGCCGGAGCCCGGGAAGTCGGCGGAGCCCTTCCCTGAGCGATCCCAGGTCGCGCGGCGTGGCGCGTCCCGAGCCGAGGAGGCCGAGGCAGCGCTCGAGATCCGGAATGCGATGCAGCCGATCCCTCATCTCGCCTCGGAGAACGGCCGAAGCTGCGAAGCACTCCGTCTTGGCGAGCCTCGCGTCGAGCAGCGCGCGATCGCTCGTCGGGGCGCGAAGGAGCGCGCGCATGGCCCGCGCCCCCATCGAGGTCTCGGTGCGATCGAGGAGCGCGAGCAGCGTGTGATCGGGACCCGCCGGCGACGCGAGGACCTCGAGGTTGCGGAGCGTGACGTCGTCCACGACCAGGGGCGCCCCTTCGCGGAGCGGCCGGAGGTCGCGGAACTGCGGCAGGTCCGACTTCTTGAGCGTCTGCAGATACGCGAGGAGCGCGCCCGCGGCCCCCATCCCCTCGCGCGCCCCGTCGAGGCCGAACGCGTCGAGGCTGAGAACTTGAAAGCGGCGCTTCAGCTCCGCCTCGCCCGACCGTGAATCGAAGCGCGCCGGCTCCCACCGGGTCGGCGTCGCGCCGCCGAAGCCGGCCATCGCCAGAGGCGATGGTCCGTTCGCGCTCGCGTCCTCCGCTCGGAACGCGCCGTCCGGAACGAGGACCTCGCGCGCCGGAAACTCGATCGCGATCGTCTCGAGATCGCCGGGAGCCACGTGCCCCACGCGGAACTCGCCCGTGGACACCTCCGCCACCGCGACGCCGATGCGCTCCTCGCCCGGCAGGAGCGCCACGATGAAGTTGCTCTCCTGCGTGTCGAGGAGGCCGGGGCGCGTCACCGTGCCCGGCGTGACGACTTCGATCACCTGCCGCTCGACGAGCCCCTTGGCCTCGGAAGCGGCCTCCATCTGCTCCGCGATGGCGACGGAGTATCCGTGCTGGACGAGCTTCTTGAGATACCCCTCGACCGCGTGGTGCGGCACTCCGGCGAGCGGGAGGGGGTCGCGCTTCTTGTCGCGGGAGGTGAGGGCGATGCCGAGTACGCGCGAGGCGATGAGGGCGTCCTCGCCGAACGTCTCGTAGAAATCCCCCATCCGGAACAGGAGGATGCACCCCGGATGCTCCGCCTTGAGCCGGCGGTACTGGTCCAGCATCGGGGTCGATTCCACGGCTCCCTCTAGCGCGGAACGATCGTGTAGGAGAAGCCGCGCTCCCTGCGGAGACGCTCGCCCATGGCCTTGGCTTCGTCGCGCGTGGTGAAGGCGCCCGCGCGCACGCGGAAGACCGGCGGACTCTCCGGCCCCTGCTTCACGGAGACGTCCTCGACGCCCGACGTCTTGAGATCCTTGGCGAGAGACTCGGCGAGGTCCCGCCGGCTGAACGCGCCGACCTGGAGCGCGAATCCGCCGCGCAAGGCGAGCGGCCCGGGCGCATCCGGCTCGACCGTGATGCGGATCCCACGGTCGCGCACGCGCGTGGCCTCGTAGGAGGCGGGATAGCGCACCATCACCTGGCGGAACACGCCAGCGGCGTCGCCGGTGCGTCCGACCGCCTCGAGCCCCGTGCCGAGCGCGTAGAGCGCCTGGGGAACGTAGTCACCCTTCGGGTGCCCTTCGAGGAGCCGCTTGAGCGCGTCCCCGGCATCAGCGGGCCGGCTCGCGTGGAGTGCGGACTGCGCGAGCGCGAAATCGTAGGCCTCCTCTTGCGGGCTTCCCTCGAGATCGGGTCCAGCCTGATGAAGGCCCGCGAGCGCCCCCGCGGCGTCACCGCGCGCAAGCTGTGCGAGCCCGAGAAGCACGAGCCCCTGGCGGCCGACGAAGTCTTTCTCCACCCCCGGCGAGAAGAGGGCGAGAAGGTGCTCCGACTCGGAGTATTCGCCGCGCACGTACCTGACCTTCGCCAGGGTGAGCGTCGCCTCGCGCCGGTGCAGCCCCTTCGGGTAATCGCGCAGATAGTTCTGGAGCGCTTCCTGGTACGCGTCTCCATCCTCGATCAGCACGGCGGTGAGATAGGCGAAGTCGTCTTCCTTCTCGTGGGGCACGCGGCCGCTCGTGACCGGCGCGAGATAGTCGCGGGCGCCCTGGACGTTGCCGTCGGCGAGCGCCTCCTTCGCGAGCGTGATCGCTCGCTCTTCGGGCGACGGCCCGGGCTGGTTCGGTGGCGTCTTCGGCTTCCCAGGCGTCTTCGCCCCGAGGGACGCCGCCGCCAGCGCGAGCAGCAGCGCGGCCAGGGCGCCGCGCATCACGAAGGAGCGCACGGGCCGGCTCACGCGCGCGCCCAAGCGAAGCACTCGGGACAGCGGGACCAGTACTCCTCGGATTCCTGACCGCACGAGGGGCAGGTGTACACCTCCCCCGGACCGAAACGCTCGATCAGGGACTGCATCTCGTCGAGCGCACGCGACAGGTCCCCGCGCCGCCGGTGGAGCTCGGCGAGGAGCAGTCGCGCCGGTACGGAGCCGGGCTCGAGCTCGAACGCCTCGTTCAGCATGCGCCCCGCGTCATCCAGCTCGCCCTTCTTGAGATGGACGCGCGCGAGCGCGAGGTGGACGCGAACGTCCTTCGGATTGCGTGCGAGCATCTCCTCGTACGTTCGATCCACGTCGGCGAACCGCCCCGATTCGAAGTACGAGGTCTCCAGGCGGTCGAGCACGAGGTGCGAGAAGGACGGATGCGCCTCCGCGAGCGACTTCCAGAGCTCCACGGCCCGCTCCGGCCGGTTCGTCTCGTAGCAGAGATCGCCGAGCCGGAGGAGCGCCGCCGGCTCGTCCTGTTTCAGCTTGAGCGCCGCTTCGAATTGCCGCTTGGCATCGTCCAGCTTTCCCTCGCGCAGATAGATCTCGCCGATGGACGAGCGATACCGCGCGAGCCCGACACCATTCGCCTCGCTGGTCGCCCTGGCCACCTCGGCGCGCGTCTCGTACGCGCGCTCCCAGTCCCCCGCCGCTTCGTGCGCCTTCACGAGGAGCTTGAGCGCGCTCCCGTTCTTCTTGTCGAGCTCCTTGAGCTCTCGCGCCTCGGCCACCGCTTCCGCCGGCCGCCCGAGCGCGATGAGATCGCGCACGAGCCCCTCGCGGATCGCGCGCTCCTGTCCCGCGGTCAGGCCGGCGCGCACGGTCAGGTCGCGGCGGATCTGGAGCGCGCGGGCCGGGTCGCCGCGCTCGCGCAGGAGATTGGCGAGGTGGATGTAAGCGTCGATGTTGTCGCTGTCCTGGCGCACGGTTTCCGCGAAGGCGCGGAGCGCCTCGGCATGATCTCCCGCGAGAAGCGCGTTGAGTCCGTGCTGGTACGGCGTCTCGGGCGGAGGCGGCGACGCGCCCGCGTCTCGCGACAGGACCCAGGCGGCGTAGCCGATGCCGGTGAGAAGGCCACCAACGACGAGGACGGTAACGAGCTCGGTCATTCGCGAGCGGCCCCTACGGTCTCCTTCAGCGCGAGATCCTCGAGCGGCAGATTGCGGAGCCCGTCCAGCTCGCGCTTCAGATCCTGGTTCTCACGCCGGACCCGCGCGACGCCCGCGCGGGTCTTGAGCTGGTGCGCCAGCGTGAGCAGGAACGCGGTGAGCATCCCGATCACGAACGCGCTGAAGAGCGCGACGTTCGACGGGAGGGTGCGATACACGCGTCCGGGCAGGATCACGGCGGTGACGGTCTCGTTCACGTTCAAGATGGCGAATCCGACGACCAGGATCATGATGATGAGCCAGATCAGATTCTTGAGGAGCCACATGGTCGCCTCCGTGAGCGGCAGGGCGCCGCCGAGGGGCGGCAAGGCCGGAGAATAGCCAGCACGGGAGGGCCGGTCAACGAGTTGCGAGGTCTCCCACGCATCCCTCCGGACCTGCCTCGCGAAAGACCACGCGGTTGATCCCGGCCCACCGCGGTGTGGAGCGCAGGAGCACGGGCGCGTACACGTCCGCGCGACCGCGCACGCCCTCCGCGTCCGACCGCCCCTCGAGAAGCACGGGACGGGTGGTGCCGACGAGCGACTGGTAGAATGCGACCTCCTTGGCCCGTCCCAGCGCGCGAAGCACCCCAGCCCGCTCGCGCGCCGCATGAGGCGCAGGTAGAGGAGCCGCCGCTGTCCCCGGCCGCGCCGAATACCGGAACACGTGCAGGTAGGTGAGCGGCGCCCCCTCGACAAACCGCCGCGTCTCCTCGAACTCCGCGTCCCCTTCCCCCGGATGGCCCACGATCACATCCGCCCCGATCGCGACCGTCCCCCGCGCCGTCACGCGCTCGAGAAGGCTCGAATAGTCCCGCACGCGATACCGCCGCCTCATCGTCGCGAGAATCGCATCCGACCCGCTCTGGAGCGGCAGATGAAGGTGTGGACAAAGCCGCTCCTCGCTCCCGATCATCTCGACCAGCTCATCCGGCACCTTCTCCGGCTCGATCGAAGAAATACGAACGCGATGCGAGGGCCCCAGCGCGAGTAGCCGCCGGACAAGCGGTGCGAGAAGGCCAGGGGCACCGAGATCCCTCCCGTACGAGCCGAGATCAGCCCCCGTGACGACGATCTCGTGAAATCCCGCCTCGAGCAGGCGAGCCCCCTGAGCCACGGCATCGTCCAGAGGAAGGCTTCGCGACCGCCCACGCACATAAGGCACGACACAGTACGAGCAAAACGCGTCGCACCCATCCTGCACCTTGAGAAGAGCCCGCGTGCGCCCAAACGAAACCGGCGAGGAGGTGACGAACGAGCGTTTAGCCCGAGCCGGTCCAACGTGGAGTGGGATGGATGGGGGCTGTACGTCGAGGGAGGGAGCGTGGAGGGGAAAGGCAGAGCGGCCCTCGCGAGCGTCGCGCGAAGCGCGACGCAATGCGCCGGCCGCGGCGCCTTTCCCCTCCACGCTCCCGGCCTCAACGAACTCCTCGATCCGCTCCCTCTCCGCGGTACCAAGCACGAGCGAAACTCCGGGAATCGCAGCTACCTCCACCGGCGCGCGTTGAGCGTAGCAGCCGGTGACGACGATGCGTGCCGAAGGAGCACGACGCGCAATCGACCGCACGAGCTGCCGCGCCTCCTGATCCGCCCGCGCCGTGACCGTGCACGTGTTCACCACCACGACATCGGCATCCTCCGCTGCAGCGGTCTCGTTCCACCCTTGGTCAGCGAGCCGCGCCCGCATGGCCGCCGTGTCGTGCTGATTCAGCCGACACCCCAGGGTGAAAAACAAAACCCGAGGGGCGGAACTCAACCCCTCGGGTCTTTGGCGATCCCCTCGGACCACCGAACTGCTACGAAGCCGCGTCGGAGTCGCTAGCGACCTCGGTTGCGACCGGTTCGTTGTCCGCGGACGGCGTGGGCTTGTACTTCTCCGCGAACGCGGCCTGCGTCGCCGCGTCCTGGTCGTTCAGCCACGCCTTCACGCTCAGGATGATCCGATGCGCCTGGGTGTCGACCCGGGTCACCTTGAGGTCGAGCGTATCCTCCGGCTTGAAGCTGTCGGAGGGCTTCTTCAACCCTTCGATGCCGAGCTGCGAGAGCGGAATGAAGCCCTCGAGCCCGTCCTCGAGATCCACGATGACGCCGCGGTCGAGGAGCCGGACGACCTTGCCCCGGACGATCATGTCCGGAAGATAGCGCTCCGCCAGGGTCGGCCACGGATCGTCGCTGACCTGCTTCAGGCCCAGCGAGATGCGCCGTGCGTCCTTGTCGATGGAGAGCACCACGACCTCGACCTTGTCCCCCTTCTTCAGCACTTCGCTCGGATGGACCACGCGGCGCGTCCACGACATGTCGCTGATGTGGACGAGGCCGTCGATCCCCTCTTCGATCTCGACGAAGGCGCCGAAATTGGTGAGGTTCCGGACCTTGCCCGTGAGGCGCGTCCCGATCGGGAAGCGCTCGTCGAGCGTGAGCCACGGATCCGGCTCGATCTGCTTCAGGCCGAGCGAGATCTTCTCGTTGTCCTTGTCGATCTTGAGGATCATCGCCTCGATCTGATCGCCGATGGCGACGACCTTGGACGGATGCCGCACGTGGCGCGTCCAGGACATCTCGGAGATGTGGATGAGGCCCTCGATGCCCTTCTCCAGCTCCACGAAAGCGCCGTAGTCGGTGATCGAGACGACCTTGCCCTTGACCCGCTGGGTGACGGTGTACCGCTTGTCGACGTCTTCCCACGGGTAGGGCGTGAGCTGCTTCATGCCGAGGGAGATGCGCTCCTTCTCGGGATCGAACGAGAGCACTTTCACGCGAACCTTGTCGCCGATCGAGACGAGCTCGGACGGGTGGCTCACGCGGCCCCAGGACATGTCGGTGATGTGGAGGAGGCCGTCGATTCCGCCCAGGTCGACGAAGGCGCCGAAGTCCGTGATGTTCTTGACCACGCCCTCGCGAATCTGATCCTTGGCCAGCTCCTGGATGATCTCGCTCTTCTGCTTGGCGCGGTGCTCTTCCAGGACGGCGCGGCGGGAGACGACGATGTTCCGGCGCCTCTTGTTCAGCTTGATGATCTTGAACTCCATGGACTGGCTGATGAGCGAGTCCACGTTCTGCACCTGGCGGAGCGCGATCTGCGAGCCGGGGAGGAACGCCTCCACCCCGTAGAGATCCACGACCACGCCGCCCTTGATCTTCCGGACCAGCTTGCCTTCGACCAGCTCTCCGTTGTCGGAGGCGGTCTTGACGCGGTCCCACACCTTCACGAAGTCGGCGCGCTGCTTGGAGAGAACGACCAGGCCGTCCTGGTTCTCGGTCTTCTCCAGGAAGACCTCGATCTCGTCACCGACCTTCACACCCTCGAGATCCGGGAACTCCTCGACCGGGATGACGCCCTCGGACTTGAAGCCCACGTCGACCGTGACTTCCTTGTCGTCGATCTTGAGGACGCGTCCGCGGACGATCTCCCCTTCCTCGAGGTCCTTGAGCGAATCCTCGTAGAGTTGGAGCCACTGGCCCATGGAGCTGGCGGCATCCTCGTCCGGATCGCCATCCATGGTGCCCACCGCGAGTCCGCTCTCCTCGGAGAGGTCCTCGTGGATCAGCCTCGTCGTCGGCCGGCGCTTGCGCGGCTTCGAATCGACCTCGGCTTCGTCCGCCGCGTCGTCCTTCAGGTCCACATCCTCGTCATGCCTTCTCACCATCTGTTTGGGTTCCCCCTGTTTCTATGAAATTCGGCCTCGAGGGCCGGTGGTGCCGTTCGTCAGGCGCCCGCCGCTTGCGCGGGCTCGATCTGGGTGAGGCGATCGACGACTTCGGCGATCACCTCGTCGGGCGTGGACGCCCCCGCGGACACGCCGATCTGGCGCATGCCCGCAAACCAGTCGGGGACGATCTCGTCCGCCGACTCGATCTGATACACGTGCGGGTTCACCTTGCGGCAAACCTCCGCGAGCTGCGCGGTATTCGCGCTCTGTCGTCCGCCGATGATCACCATCGCCTCGACGCTCGGGGCCAGCTCCACCGCGGTCTTCTGCATCGAGGTGGTCGCCCCGCAGAGCGTGTTGAACACGCGCACTTCCTTCCCGCGCTTGAGGAGCGCGCCCACGATCTCCTGGACGTGTCCGATCGCGTGCGTGGTCTGGAACACCACGCCCATCCGCGGGATGAACTTGAGCGCCTCGGCTTCCGCCACCGTGTCGATGACGATGGCCTTGCCGCCCGTGTGCGCGATCACCCCGATCACCTCGGGGTGATGCTGGTCGCCGATCAT
>Ga0068859_100002082_pt1 | contig 20394 bp, 18 predicted proteins | sample KBSSwiS22_FD_66585 | JGI IMG/M metagenome (GOLD analysis project Ga0068859, IMG submission 66585) | Switchgrass rhizosphere microbial communities from Kellogg Biological Station, Michigan, USA - KBS Switchgrass S2-2 | ecosystem: Host-associated > Plants > Roots > Rhizosphere > Soil ...
CCGTTTTTGCTGAATTGGACTGAGTCAAGGTAGACGAATATATCAGCAGACAAAACTTTGTGCACATAAGGCGCCCAGGGAAAGTACTGCGGTTGATGAATGGCAACTCTCACAGCGTTTTGCTGAGCGCGCGCGTGTGATGCAGCAGCCGCTCGGCGACGAACTGGGCATCGGCGTCTCGCATGCGCGCGTGCACCGGCAGGCAGATATGGCGCGAAAGAATCTCCTCGGATTTGGGCAATAGGCCGGGTTTGATGTCAAACATCTCGCGGAAGACCGGCTGCAAGTGCAGCGGAGGATCGTAGGCCCAGTCAATGGTGATGCCGTCGGCCGCGAGACGTTCGCGCAGTAACTGGCGATCGATCTTTAGCGAAGGGGTCGCGACGTAGCGCCAGTAAGCGGGGGCGCTTTTGTCACCGGCGATGAGCGGCACGAATAGCTCGCTCTCGAGCAGAACCTCATCGTAGATTGCGGCGACTCGCCGTCGTGTGTTGAGAAACTCGGGCAGACATTTTAGCTGGCTCAAGCCCATCGCCGCTGCGATCTCAGTAAAGCGATTATTTCTCCCGGGCAGGATGTAACTCTCGAGCGGGTTGCTCATGTCACGGCCGCGATTCTGTAGGCTGCGGGCGACCTTAGCGATGTCCTCGCGATGCGTTGTGAGCATGCCGCCTTCACCGGTCGTCATGATCTTGGTCGGATAGAACGAGAAACATCCCGCGTCCGCCAAACTACCGGCGCGTTTCCCGTTCAACTCCGCGCCGGGCGCGTGCGCGGCGTCTTCGATCACGAAGCGACCGGAGTCGTGCATCTTTTGGACAAATGCAGGCAAGTCAGGCGAGATGAAGCCGCCGAAGTGGACCACTATGGCGCCGCGCGTTCGATCCGTGATCCTGGACGAGGCATCGTCGAAATCCATCGAGAATGTTGACGGCGAGATCTCAGTGAAGACCGGTCTCGCGCCGACGAGTGAAACGACCATACCCGTGGCGATGAAAGTCTCGACCGGAACGAGGACTTCATCGCCTGGCCCAACTCCGAGTGCTTTCAACGCGGCTTCCATCGACGAGGTGCAACTCGGAAACGCTACGCCGTACGGCACATCGCAATACGCGGCAAACTCTTTTTCGAAACGCGCGACGCGCGGGCCCATCGCTAGTTGCCCGTTCATGATCTCGCGCAGCTCGTTCGTGAGCCACTCCTGCTCGTCGGGCGGGAAGTATGGGAAGGCTGTGGTCAGCGGGTGGTTTGGATCAGGCTCGTAGCTCATCGGCATATCTTCGCAGTGATTCCTTCAGCTCAGTGGGCTGGAAACCAATCGTGTCGCGCGCACGTTGAATATCAGCATAGCAGTCAAACTGCAACGCGGCGCGATCGCTCAGCACGATGTGGCTCTTGCTTTCCAGCGCGTCAACGAGTGCTTCCGCGTACTCGAGCGTCGAGATGCTGCGACCGGTGCCCAGATTCATCAGGCAAAACTGTTTGCCCGGTGGCTGGTCAATACATGTTTGAATAGCGCGAATCACGTCGCTGACGTGGAGTGCTTCTCTGATTACGGCGCCGCGTGAGAACAATTCCAGATCTTCGCCGCGCTGTGCGAGTTGCGCTAAACCGTCGATGAAGCTGTCGCCCTGACCTTTGCCGTAAAGACTCGGAAGTCGCAGGACTGTTACCTGCGCGTCTCGAAAAGTTTCGAGCAGTTGCTCTGCCCAACGCTTGGTCGCGGCATAAGCGAGGGACGAACTGGCTGGATGATCTTCGGTAAACGGGAGTTTGTTCGACTGTGCGTAAACGCTGAGCGTCGAGGTGTAAATAATCTGCTTCGGCGGTGACGACTTCAATGCTTCGAGCAGATTAACGGTTGGTAATATGTTTCCCTTTACGAACTCAGGGAATGTGTAGCGTCCGGGTTGTCGCGCGGCGGCGTGGATAACCACCTCGGCACGATTTTCCCGGGCAAGAGAATTGAGTTTCTCCTTCTCCTGCGAAAGATCGATTTCGACGGACTCGTTTGCCACCGGTGACGACCGTCTCGACAGCGACAGAATCTCATGACCCTCTCGCGCCAACTCCGCCGTCAAACGCTGGCCGAGAAACCCCGCCCCACCCGTGATCCAAATTCTCATAGCCGTTAATGGTCCAACTTGCCTAATTCCCCTGTTGGACACAGTCAGTACCACCTCGCGGTAGCGGGTGGGTTCGCTCGCGTCACGACCCACCCGCTATCGCGAGGTGGTACTGACTGTGTCAAAGTAGCTACTCAAACATTTTGAGATCTAAAAGCGAGCCGGCTTTTACATCGACGCGTGCGGTTTTGCCGACTACTTTTTCTGCCATACGTGGCGGCAGGCCCGTGCCGGGGCGCTTGAAGGCGATCTCGGCAGGCGTAATACGCGTGCCTGCGTTGATGTCACGCGCCGCGACGATGCTTCGTCTCGCTACGGCGGCATTGCTCGCTTCGCTGGCAGCCGGGACCTTCTGCCCATTTCCGAGCGACGCCTCAACCTTGCGGATACCCTCAACCATCGCCTTGAATTCATGCGGCTCGAGCGACGCACGATGATCCGGCCCAGCGAGATTCTTATCCAACGTAAAGTGCTTCTCGATTACGCACGCGCCCAGCGCCACAGCCGCGAGCGGCACCTCGATACCGAGTGTGTGATCCGAATACCCGACGTTGACGTCAAACGCCGACTGCATACTTAGCATAGCTTTCAGGTTTATGTCTTCCGCGGCCGCCGGATAGTTTGTCACACACTGCAACAGCACCACTTCATCGTTTCCAGCAGCGTTGATAACGGCGAGCGCTTCGCGTACCTCATCGAGATCGCTCATCCCGGTCGATACGATCACCGGACGCTTCTGCGCGGCGACGTGATGTAAAAGCGGATCGTTCGTCAAATCGCCGGACGAGATCTTGAACGCCACGACACCCAGTCCCGCCAGGAAATCGACGCTCTTGACGTCAAACGGCGTGGAGAGAAACGTGATGCCCTGATCGTCGCAATAGATTTTCAGTTTGCGAAAGTCGCCGAACGAGAGTTCAAGACGTTTGACCATCTCGAGTTGCGACTCCTGCTCTCCGGTCGTCGTTTTTTGGTAATCAGCTTTGGCAGCTTCGGCGGTGATGACTTCTGAGGCAATGAATGTCTGAAACTTGACGGCATCAGCTCCCGCCGCCACGCTTGCATCGACGAGTTGAAACGCGAGGTCCAGGTTGCCGTTGTGATTGACACCCGCTTCTGCGATCACAAACGCAGGATGCCCCACACCAACGACGCGCTTGCCAAAAATTATTTCCCTGCTCACAAGAGTTACCAGGCGGTCCAGCCGCCATCAACAACGAGATTGTGTCCAGTGACATAACCCGACGCATCGGACGCGAGATAAACCACCGCACCGCTCACGTCGTCGAGCCCACCTTTGCGTCCAAGCGGAACACGCGCGGAATAGCGCTTCAGAAATTCCTCGTTCTCGCCGGGGTGCGCGAGACCGCCCGGCGAAATGCAATTTACGCGAATGTTGTTGTCGCCCCAGTACGCGGCCAGAAATCGCGTGAGCGAGATGACTGCGCCCTTCGCGGCCGCATAAACGGGATGAGCATAAACTTGTTTTGTTTCCGAAGTGTTGTCGCCGAGGTAGAGTTCGCGCAGGTTTGAACCTTCGTAAATGTGCTGATCGTTACCGACGATTCCGTAGATTGACGACAGGAAGATCATGCTGCCTGCGCCGGCGCGTTCCATGATCTTGCCGACTGACTGGGTGACCAAAAATAGACCGTCAAGCTCGGCGCGCAAGACCAGTTGCCAGCCTTCGAGCGAACACTCCGTGAACGGCACGTAAAAGTCTTTGGGCTTGGCCGTGACACTGTAAACAAGCACATCGATCCGTCCAGCGGCCGCGGATACTTGTTCCACCATCTGCCGCACTGAATTCGGATCGGTGACGTCGCAATTGAATTGCTCGATCGTCTGATCACTTGCGATCGTCGAATGATCGCGAGCGGCGGCAAGCGATGGTTCGGGAAGATCCGATGAATAAACGGTGGCGCCAAACTCCGCGAGCGCCGCGCAAAAGCGCCGGCCAAGAAACCCCCGGCCGCCGATAACAAGCGCGTTCTTTCCAGCCAGTTCAAACTTCTCTTTGATCATAGACTGCGGACCCATGCCGGGATCTCAACCATTGTATTTGTGCGCGCCGCTTCCAGGGCCGAAGTGGCGATCGCGAGACTCTGCGTTGCTCGCCACGCGTCGTGTTCGTGACGCACTTTCCCTTCACGCACACAGTTCAAAAACGTCTCCATCTCTTCGACGTACGAATCATTAACGTCGTAATCCGGATCAGCGCTAATCGTGCTTCTTTCCGTGTCATCCGTGGTCAGCAAATTGTAACTGATCGAACCGCGCTCGCAGGAAATCACACCCCGACGATGAGCAGGCCTTTGAATCATATCCAAATGGATCTGACTAACCGCGTTGCTCGAATGCTTAATCATCACGTCGGCGATCACTTCGACATCGACCGGCAACGCTTCATACGAGGGCAGCATGCAAGCGATTTTATCCGCTGCGCCGAGCAACTCCATTGCGAGATGGATCTCATGAATCAACGTCAGCAACACGCCGCCGCCGAGATCCTTGCGCGCGAAGTAAGCGTTGCGATAGTCCTCGTTCGGATGCCAGTCTTCAATCCACTGACCAACCTGACATTGAAACAACAGCGGCTTTCCAACCGCATCGTCAGCAAGAAATTTTTGCAGCGCCTTTACCACCGGATGAAACTGCAAATTGTATCCTACAAACGAAACGACCCGGCGTTGCTTGATCTGTCGAAGAATCTCCTCAACGCCATCGAGCGATGCGGCCAGCGGCTTCTCGATAAATACACCACGCACGTGAGGCAGGCAGCGCTCGATCGTTTCGAGATGCATGCTCGTGGGATTACTCACGATCGCAACGTCAGCCTTAAGCTCAGTCAGTTCAGACCAATCGCCAAGCTCCTTAATTTCAAGAGCCGGATCGAGTTCCTGGCAAGCTCCGTAGCGAGTGCGCAGCGCGAAGATGTCAGTTATGCCTAAACGTCGCAGGTTGCGAATGTGTCGTTGACCAATCGAGCCACACCCGATCACGACCGCGCGTTTAACTTCATACCGAGGCTTGAGCTTGATCGACGACTGACTGAGCCATCGCTTTTGAAACGGCGCGGCACAGTCTTTATTGATCGCCACCACCTCCGGATGATCGCGGAGAAAACGCAGGATCTCGTCGAGCGTGAACACTTCTCCGGGCCGGTAAAGCTCAGCAAACACCGCTTTGAAAAACTCCAGGTCAGCAGGATAGTCGAGCGTCATACGCAAGCCTGGCTGGCGATGTAACTCGTTCTCAATCGGCAGATCGTAAACCTCGAAAAGATCGGTATCGGTGAAGTAGCGCCCCCAAACTTCTGTATTCGTCTGGTCCTTGATCTCAACGATCTTGCAAAACGCCTCCGGCTTCACGCCGTAACTAAACGCGCCGTGCGGCAACGTCAGCGCGCGAATCAAATCCGCGTTGTTCTCGAGATAAGCCTCCACGATCCGATCCGCGTACTCCGGATCGGAGAACGGACAATCCGCAGTGATACTCAAGATGTAATCGAGATTGAACGCCGTGGCTGCGTCGGAGAGTCGCTTCACAACGTCGTCCTCGTCACCGCGAAACGAGGCCACACCTTCCGCTTCGGCAAGCTCGATCAGCGGATCGTCCTGAGGATTGGTAGACGTGCACACAATGATCTGATCGACTCGCTTAGCGAGCTTCAGTCGATCGAGCATGTGTGAAAATATCGGCCGATTCTCGACGGGCTGCAGCAGTTTGAGCGGCAGGCGAGTGGATTTCAGACGCGCTGTGATTAGGAAGCCGGTCTTCAAATCAAGTCGTCCTCGGTGACGAGGTGATAAGCAGCGATCGGACGCCTGACTTTTCGGTTGACGAGCCGCTCGGCCTGGTCCGGCGTCACTCCAAGCGAATCGGCGCGCATGAAGAGCAGATCGTCCGCGGCGATGACGTGACCTTCGGCAAGGTCACGACTCGCGACCAAACTCTTCTTCGAATACTTACGATACTTCACCTCTTCCGGCGAGAAAGGTCGCGGCTTTGAGTGTCCGCGCGCCGCTTCGATTTCGCGCACCATCTCGACAAAGCGACTGAATTCGTCCGGGTTCAAAGCGGCTTCGTGATCGATTCCCTTGTAAGAGCGATCGTGTGTGATGTGTTTTTCGAGCACGTCGACGCCCATGCCCAACGCAGCTGCCGGTAACCAGAAGGCGGCCGGAAGATTCGCGTCACTGTGGTCCTGGTATCCGACCGGCAACTCGAATAGCTGCTTCAACTTCATCATGTAGTTGAGATTGATCGCGTCGGTCGGCGTCGGAAAGCCCTGGTAGCCATACATCAACCACGTATCTGGACCACCGATCCATTCGAGCGCTGATTGCATCTCGGCGGTTGTTGAAGCGCCGACGCTAAGATCGATGCGTTTGTTGGTTTGGGCCACATAATTGATGAGCACCGGATTCGACAGATCGGCAGAATGAATCTTGTAAGCATCGACCGCGATGGTCTCGGCGAAGTCGACGCTGCTACGCTCGTACACACACGCGATGATCTGCATCGCGGGAAATTTCTCGCGCACGTAATTCGCGAGGTCTCTCCAGACATCTCGCGAGAGCTCGATGCGCGTGAGCATCTGGTAGTCAGGATGATGCGGAACAACCGTGTCCTTGAGCGACCATATTTGAAACTGAATCGAGTCGGCGCCGGCTTGTCCCGCGCCGTCGATGATCTTGCGCGCACGCGCCGGATCGCCCTCATGAGAACACGCCATTTCGGCGATGATGTGTGTTCGGTTTGCCATTTATTTAGCCACGGATAACACGGAAAAAATCCGGATTTAGTTCCGTGTTCATCCGTGTTACATGTTCTTCCAGCTTCTGGGCGAGCAAAACGTGTCCACCTTCGTTCAGGTGAATACCGTCCACCATCAGCGCGTCCGGCCCGCCTTCGTCATGCACAAAGCGATTGAAGTCGATCAAAGAAACGAAATCATGTTTCGTCTGCTCCTGGAGCACCTGATTGTACGCGATTACGTTGCTCTGAAAACCCGGCGATCGTTCTTCTATCCAATCCGGGGGACGAATGATGTTGATAAACACGAGTGACTTCACATCAGTCGCCCGCGCCTTTTCAACTACCTCCCGCACGTGTCGTTCAAATCGCGGCAACGGAACATAAACCTTGCGACGAAGCTGCACGACCTTTCGCCGGTGATCGTGAGTAAACTTGAAAATACGATCTCTCAGCCACGCAAACCTGATGTTCGCGACGAACGAAGCCTCACGTCTCAAAAACACGCGCGGCGCACAGTCAACAATTCCCACGTGGACGACAACCATCTGCGGCTTTTTGAGTTCGACCTGTTCGTTCCACTCGTCAAGCACATACTCAATCGTCCGGCGTCGCATGCCTCGTTCAAAGATGATCGGAGCGGCCGCTCCGAACTGTCTGCGCAGAGACTGGTCCAGTAGAAAAGGATAAGTAGCTTCCAGCCATTCATCGCCACCAACTTCTTCGCGCGGCAGTGCGAGTGAATCCGCGAGGATCGCAATTTTCATGGACTGGTGCGTTGTGTTTTCCACTCCAGAATCGGCTGCAAAACTCCTGATCTCCTGACGCCATACTTCGAACCCGGCGTGCCCGTATCGACGATCGTAAACACCAGCGCTTCGGCGTTGTCGTAAATCTCTGCTCCCCCGCTGCTCGATAAATAAACATGAACCACGTAACGGTCGTTAGAAAGCCATCGCGGCGGCAAATCGACATCCGCATGATAGTAGCCGGGCTCGCGCATTTCTAATAACTCCGGATGCGCGTCGAAATCAGCCGAAGCGAAGACACACGTGCCGTCGGCGGAGAACAGTCCGATGCCGACATTGCCCCCGGCCAGCGCGCGATTAACTTCATATTCGATGTGAATCGAAAAAGTCTCGTGATAGCCGACCTCGCCGCGCATTTCGCCGTCTTTCAAAATCGCGACGCGGCGCAAGTTCATCGTCTTCTCGGGCACTGCCGGTTGCAGGTATTCAGCGCGGCCGAGCGTGTTGCTGACCGTGTATAGTTGGACCACTTCAGGAGTTGGTCCAATAGTGACAACGCGACCTTCATTCAAGAGTATCGTGCGCTGGCACAAGCGACTCACCGCGCCCATGTTGTGACTGACAAAGAGAATCGTGCGGCCATGTGTCGCCACGTCGTGCATCTTGCTGAGGCACTTCTGCTGAAACCTGTGATCACCGACTGCCAGTACCTCATCGACGACTAAAATCTCAGGCTCGAGATGTGCTGCGACTGCAAACGCGAGGCGCACGTACATGCCGCTGCTATAACGTTTAACCGGCGTGTCGATAAATTTTTCGACTTCGGCAAAACTGACGATCTCGTTGAACTTTCTTTCAATCTCTTTCCGCGTCATGCCCAGAATCGAGCCGTTGAGAAAGATGTTTTCACGTCCACTCAATTCAGGATGAAACCCGGTGCCGACTTCCAGCAGGCTCGCTACACGTCCATACAATTCAACGCGACCTTCAGTCGGTTCGACGATGCGCGAGAGGATCTTCAGCAACGTCGATTTGCCCGCGCCATTGCGACCGATGATGCCGACGATCTCGCCGGGTGCGATTTCAAAGTCGAGATCCTTGAGGGCCCAGATAGTTGAGTCGTCGCCGTTCTTTCGGAATGAGCGCAGCGGTTTGCGCGCGAGTTCCATGATGGTCTCGCGCAACGTTGAGTAGGGCGCGGCAGGACCACTAATGTAGTACTGCTTGCTCAAATCCTGCACTCTGATGATCGGCTGCATTAAATGATGTCTGCGAAGCTGCGTTCCACGCGTGAAAAAGCAAAGATCGCATAGAGCAGGACCAGAAGCGTCAGCACGGCAGCGATGCTGAGGGCAGGCCAGTCAAAAGGAAGTCCGAACAAAGCAGAGCGATAGCCTTCGATGATTCCCGACATCGGATTCAAATTCAGTAACCAACGCCACTTCGGCGGTATTGACGACGAGGGCAGAATGACGGACGAAACGAACAGCCACAGTTGAATGATAAAAGGCAACGCAAACCGCACATCGCGATACTTCACATTCAGCGCCGACATCCACGTGCCCACCCCAAGACTAAATAGCGCAGTCATTAAAACAAGAACGGGCAGGAAGAGGATTTGCACCGATAGCGTGACGCGATAGTAGAGCATCAGGATACACAGCAATAAGAACGCCAGCAGGAAGTCGACCAAACCCGCGAGCATCGCGGCTGCCGGAACAATCAAACGCGGAAAGTAAACTTTAGTGATCAAATGAGCACTACCGACGAGACTGTTGCCGCTGGCTGTGATCGCGTTCGCGAAGAACGTCCACGGAACGAGTCCGGCAAGCGCGAAGAGCGGATAGGGAATTCCTGAAGAGCCGACCCCGGCGAGTCTGCCGAAGAAGATCGTAAAGATCACCATCATGAAGAGTGGCTGCAAGATGGCCCATGCGGCGCCGAGCGCCGTCTGTTTGTAACGCACCTTGACGTCGCGCCAGGTCAGGAAAAAGAGCAGCTCGCGATAAGCCCAGATGTCTTTAAGGCTGAGAAGATTCCACTTTTTGCTCGGCTGAATGACGACGAGGGGCTCGGCTGGTAGACGAACATTTTCCATAAGGATCTTAAAAGATGTTACAGGATAAACGGATTTGCCTCAAAAGTCAGACTCATCAAAGTTCGAATTCGCACGGTCAGTACCACCTGCGGTAGCGGGTGGGTCAGCCACTCAGACTCAAAATCAATAGTAGATATCGCATGCGGATCGTCTACCCACCCGCTACCGCAGGTGGTACTGACCGTGTCCAAGTGTTAGTCCTGACTCCTAGTGCAAAGCTTTACGAAGCACGACCACGTCCTGGAAATCGCTCATGCCGCGCGGAAAGTAGTCCAACACCTGAAAATACTTCCCGAAATTTTCAAAAACGTACTCTTTTGAATGGTAAGTATTCTGATACCACGCCGGAAAGAGTCCTTTTTCATAAGACCGTTCAAACAAGAAATCCTGCCCGTCCTTCGCTCCATGAAGTGTCAGGAGCAGTACGCCGCCGGGTTTCGCGATGCGCCGTAGCTCTTCGAGCCAGCGAAACTGGTAATCCTCATCGAGGTGCGTAAAGACGGAGATGACGTAAATAAAATCGAAACTGTCAGCGGCATAATCGATAGGCGGGCTTTCCCTGCTGAGACTAAACGAGGCAAAGTCGAGATGCTGCCGGCACCACTCGATCGCTTTTGTGTCAATGTCAGTGCCGTCGAATTGCGCGTTGGGCGCGAGACCTTTCATGTGAACCAGCGTTCGTCCGCAACCACAACCGAAGTCCAGTATCCGTGTGAACGATCCGAGATCCAGATCAACCCGCTGTAGCGCTGACTGTATATCAGCAGCGCATCTCTTTCCGATAGCAATAAACTCGTCCACATGCGGAGAGCCGCCGACGCGGTAACGCATTTCAGCCGAAGGCCAGCGGGCACTCGTGCCATTCGCTCGATCTTTGAGATCAAAGTGGCGAAACATAAGCCAGCGATAAACTCGCTTATTACGTTGTACAGTTCTCACGATTGTGAGTTGAACCGGGCGAGGCACCAGGGACCACAGTTGCAATAACAACGCGCTACGTTCTCCTTGCGAGCCTTTCGTAGAACTCGATTACACGCGGGCGAATCAGATCGCGACTGGCTATGCGGCGCACCAGGTCGAGATTCTTCTGAGCTGCTGCATCCACGAGCGCATCGTCCGTCATGGCGCGTGCGAGTGCGTCCGCAATTTCATGCGGATAAAGATTGCGCGCAAAGAGAACGTTCTCTTCGTTCTTCACTGCCGAAAGGATCGTCTCGATTGGCGACAGGATCGGAAACGCGCCACAGGCCATCGCCTCATACAGTGAGTTTGGAATGCCATCGATCAACGTGGGCGCGAGCATCACTCGCGCTCGTGGCAGCAGCTCCAGCACTTCTTCGCGCGACACTCGCTCACGCGGCACGCACGAACGGCGAATGTTTTCGGGTAGAGACCAGAACCACATCTGCGACTCCGCCATCATCGAGAGCATATGGATCTCGCACGGCTCAATCTTTTCCCATACCATCTTAAGGGCTTCAAAGACCGGCAAAATCTTTCCCCAGGGCGAGTCGTAAGCTTTCGGACAAACAATAACCCTGCGGCTCGACGGCGGTCCCTGCCACTTGTTCCGCAGCGCTTCAACATCGATGCCGCCCGTTCCCGGCACGGGAGCGATAGACGCCAGTTGTTCCTCGCGAACGCCTAACTCGCGTGCGATGCGAAAGTTGTCTTTGTTATCGCTGATTAGCTGATCGCACGCGCGGAGGATGTCGATAAGTTCTTTGCAACGTTCCGGATTCAGATGTGTTAACGCCAGATCGGATCCGCCACGTGTTTGCAATACCCACTTGCCGATTCCCTCCAGACCAAAATGGCTCCGGACGTGCAGAAAAAATTCGCCGCCCTGCTCGATACCGAGCGTGTGAACGACGTCAGGCTGCCACTCGCGCAGAATCTTCGCCAGCCAGCGTCCAGCTAACGACTCGACATCATACATCCCTCTGGCCCGTGCCGTTTGTCGTTTCACAAAACGGGTGAAACTATTGGCTGGGTAGAGCGATGTGCGCGTGCCGGTTTTTACTCTTGGACCGTGATAGCTCGTGATATAAGTGCGAACCTTCCATTTGTCAGGCGGTGAACCGGTAGGCATCGAAAAAAGTCGCACGTTGAAGCGTGCGTCTTCGAGCAGATCGATCCATGAGTGAGTGTGAGTGTTCTCGCCTAAACCGATAAACAGAATTCGGGGGCGACCCGGAAACGAGTCAGAGTTGAAGTGACCATTTAATTTCATCAATGGGTTTAGCGCCTCGGATTAGAACAAGTCAGGAAGGGTGGCTTGCCCCCGCTCTCCCTAACAGCGGGGGCAAGCCCCTCTTCCTGACTTGTTCTTTGTTTCGTTGTCCAGTACCTCGCGCGCCCAGAGCTCGATCATCATCAACAACCAGGGTTGTGGCCAGTGGCAAGTACCTGACAGGAACTGATCTCGCACCACCGCAACAGCTTCAGCCTCGAGTAAGCCACGCTTGCGAACAGTCGATTCAGAAAGCGTGTCGAGCAACACTTCGCGCAACGGGCCGTGTAACCAGGAAGCGAAGGGCATCGAGAAGCCGGTCTTCGGCCGCGTATCGAATCCCGGCGGCAGGAAGTCTTTGGCCACATCCAGCAGAATGCGTTTTGTGCCCTCTTCACGATAGCTGCGTGGTCCATTCCTCGCCGAACGAGGATCGCCGCCGAGTTTCGCATCGTCAGGAAGCGACAGGGCGAGATCGGCAATCACCGGATCGAGAAACGGCACACGGACCTCAAGACTGTGGGCCATCGAAGCCGCATCGATATCACGCAGCAATTGATTGGCTGTATAGCCGCGCAAAGATAAGGCGGTGACGCGTTCGAGCACCGAGCCCTGTTGAAGCTCATCTATAGCTGACAAGTCGTAATGCGGCGAGTGTCCGGCTTGCGCCGCGCTTCGGAGATCGTGCGACAACAGCCGTGCAGTCCAGGGCGCTTCAAACATCGGGTTCGCTGCGTAGTAACGAGCGAGGAAACCGGTATCGTCTCGCCAGTGACCGAAACGATAACCACCACGCAGTGGCACCAGTGGGTCCAGCACAGGTTGCCGCGCTACTGAAGTCAGTAGCGACTTCGCCGCCGACTTCCATGACGTGGCTTGACGTTGCGTCTCTTCAAACGCCATCTGTTCGAACCACGGATAACCCGCAAATAGTTCGTCGCCACCAGTACCGGATATAGCAACCGTGACGCACCGGCGCGCCGCAGTGGAAACGAAGTAGCTGTTGACGCCGTCGACTGTAGGCTGATCGAGACTGAATGCGATCTGATTGATGCGGTCGCGCACGTCCTCGCCGCGCACGACTATGCGCGAGTGATCCGTGCCGAGGAAACGAGCTGTAATTCCGGCGTAATCAGTCTCGTCAAGCTGCTCACCTTCGGCTTCAAACCCGACCGAGAAAGTCTTGAGACGACTTTCATTCGTGGCCTTCGCCATCAACGCTACCAGCAGCGACGAATCGACACCGCCGGAGAGAAACGCGCCGAGCGGAACGTCAGAGACCATTTGCAGGCGAACCGATTCATCAAGTGCGTTTCGCACGGCTTCGACTTGCTGATCGTATGAGGCCGAACGCACATCCGGACGGCGATTCAGACCAAGTGACCAGTAACGCTCGACTCGCGGTTCCTGTCCCTGCTTTACGATTAGACGATGACCAGGGAGGAGCATCTTCACGCCGCGCAGAATTGTTCGCGGTTGAACAACTGCGCCGTGAGTCAGCAGGAGGCGTAGTGAGATCGGATCGATTTCGGGAGCGATCAGTCCGCTTGCGAGCAGCGCTTTGATTTCGGAAGCGAAGATGATGCGGCCGTTTACTGTCGCGTAGAGTAACGGTTTGATGCCTAGTTGATCGCGGGCCAGCAGCAAACGTTCATGACCCTCGCGCTTGTCGTGAATAGCGAGTGCAAACATGCCGCGCATGCGTAACAGGAAGTCGTCGCCATAATGTTCGTACATGCGCAGCACGACTTCGGTGTCTGACGTCGAGCGAAACGAGTAACCGAGCTTTTCGAGGATCGTGCGCTCTTCGCGGAAGTTGTAGAGTTCGCCGTTGTAAACGATCCGGATCTGTCCGTCAGGCGAAACCATCGGCTGGTGTCCGGCGTTGCTGACGTCGATGATCGCGAGACGCGTCATCGCAAGAGTGACGTTCACGTCTTCGATCACCCCAGTGTCATCGGGCCCGCGATGATGCAGCGCGCTCACCATCGCGCGCACGGCGTTGTGACTCTCGCCGTTACTGTTCCAAACTCCACAGATACCGCACATCGATTTGTCTCAAGAGTCAAAGAGCGCCAAAGGCGCGGAATATGAGAGCCAGGGGCAAGTCCCGACTTGTCGGGACGTCGCCCCTGGATCGATACCAAAAGATACGACGCAGCCCTGAAGGGGCGTAATACTATTTCGGCCTTTCAGGCCTTGGCCTTATTTTAATGGGCTTAACCAGGGGCGACGTCCCGACAAGTCGGGACTTGCCCCTGGCTGTTATATTCCGCGCCTTTGGCGCTGTTCACCGGCATTCGCGCGCGCGCCTCGACACCGTTTCCGGCGTACTTGGTTTCCGTGTCCACCAGTCCGCATGCAATCAGGCAACTGTCGATCTGTTCCACGCTGCGCAGATGTTTATAGTAGTCGGTAAGCGTGTCGTGCGTGTCGAGCAGCGCCCATTCGGCCAATACTTTCTCGCCCAGTTGCGGATAAACGTCGTAATAATCGACTAGTGGCGAGAACTTCTGCAACTGCCGCCGCAAGCGCCAGCGGCCGCGCTTCTGACTCCAGCCCAGTTTGTGCAACGGCAACAACACTCGCGAGAGTGAGAGTGCAAGCGACTTGGCCGAAGCGGGCGGAAGGCGCAACAGTAAACTCCGCAACCAGCGGCGCGAGAAAGTCACGGGATAGTCGGGGCCATAGTGATCGATGACTAACATGCCGCCAGGTTTGACGCAGCGCGCCAGTGCGGCAATCGTTTCTTCCGGTGAAGGCGTGTGTTGGATCACGCCCAGGCAGATTACGAAGTCGAAAGAATTTGGCCCAACCGGCAACATGCGTGCGTCAGCCTGGCAAACGAAATAGTTCTGGTGTTCGCCGCAGTTTGCGAAGTTGGCCTCCACCGCGTTCGATAGATCGCAGGCGAAAACTCGGGCGCCGGCATTCAGCATCACTTCCGTAAAACGGCCGGCGCCGCAGCCGACTTCCAAAACTGATCTGCCTTTCAAGATCTCGAGACTTCCTCCGAGTGCGTGCGTTAGCCGGTCCCGTGAAATCGTTGTGCCTGTGTAAGAGTCGAGCTGAGTTTTCCTGAATGCGTTCCACTGTAATCCGAAGCCCGCGGCATAGTTGGAAGAGTCAACGAAGCGTGGCACACCACGCACTAGCGGTACACGACAACCGCTTTCGCATGCCAACACCTCGTTATTCGCGATTAGTGGTAAGCAGTGCTCGAGACATCGAAGCTCATCAGGGATCATTCGGCGCTGGCTTTTTCAAACATGTAAAGTTTCAAAGGAGAATAGTCGCCTACATTTTCCTTTAGTGCCTGAGAGAAGAAACGCACGAATTCCGAATTCCTTTTCAGGGGCCTGTCCCCGAGGTGCAGGGGGTGCAAAACACGCGTCACAAAGTAATGTGTGGATAAGAAATTAGTAGGCTGTAGCCGGTTATTGCTCAGAGGCTTCAGTTCGTCGATTTCAAAAAAGTCGTCGGCGAGGTAGAGATTGTGGTGTGCCGGCGGAATGGAACTCAATTCAAACTCGGCCCTGGCTTCATTAAGCTTCACAAGAGAACTGGAGAAGGCCTCTATGAAAAGGAGAGTGCCGCCTGAATGCACCACGTTAATTAAATTTCGCAATGCCGATTTTTGATCTTCCTCGTCGAGGAGATTGATCAGAACTCTTTGGCATACGAGTATGTCGACCGACGCCATGTCTGCAAAACCAGGGACTCGAATATCTCCCTCGACAATCTCGATCTCGTGTCGTCCGTCAAATCTGCTTTGTGCGAGTGAACGTAACTCATTCGATTTTTCGATCCCGATAAAACGTTGTTCAGGGAATTCTTCGACGAGGAGTTGTAACGTGTAGCCATTGCCGCAGCCGACGTCCATGATTGTTGTCGGCGTCGAAGCGCCGGCTTGCTGCCGCCTTGTCAGAGCCTCGGATACAAATTGAATTATCGCGGTGGATTCTGATGCTCGAGTGATTTCGTCCGCCATCGTGCTGGTCGCGGAGAGTCCAAACTCTTCGGCTACCAGCTTGTAATGTTGTTCGATGGTTTTATCGTACTCACGCGTCAGGTGAAAGGTTGCCGTTTTCATTTGCATATTAATACGCAGGTTGAAGTCAAAATTTCAATTGCGATAACGGGCGCAAACTTCTTCGATTAGATTCAGAAGGTTATTCATCTGAGTCGAGTGGTCCTCAAACCGGGCGAGATAGCGATCATTGGAGGCCCTCATCTCTCGCATCTTTTCCGGGTTCTGAACACAAAACCGAAGCGCTCTGACAGTGTCTTCAACGCTATCGGGTTGCACAAACAACGCCGCGAATCCTGAACACTCCATCTCGCGATACTCGGAATGCTCCGCTATCACAGGCACTGCGCCCGCTGCGGTGGCCTGAAGTACACTGATCGATCTCATATCGCAGCGTCCGAGCAAAGAGACAAACACATCTGAGATCGACATCAGATCAAGGCAATCTGAGGAAGGAGCGAAACCTTCGAGCAGAGTAAATCTGGATGACAGTCCCTGCTCCTGAATCCTGGCTCGCGCCTCGTTTGTAAACTTCTCGGTGTTCAAACCGCCGAATAAGACAAAATGAGTCAGTGGGTGCTCCAAGGCGAGTTGTATAAACGCGTCGAGCGCGACGAATGCGCCCCAATCCGGCCGAAACCGTCGCGGGTTCAGGATCACCGTCGCTTGAGGATTGATGTTCCATTTTGCGCAGATAACTCGACGCTGCGCGGCGTCAGCTTTCTTGAATGTTTGCCGGTCAACACCCCATGAAACCGGTTTTACTCTTTCAGACGGAACACCAAATCGCTGCCGGATGTGTTGCGCAGCTATCGTGGAGCTTGGCACGATCATATCTACCGCCCGCAACGCATACTTGGTGAGAGCAAAATGAAACGGCGACGACTCGGCATAGCTCAGTACGTCACCTCCCCAGGGAAAGATGATCTTTGGGACGCCCCTAACCAATGCCGTCGACAATCCATAAGTCGTGACTTCGTGCCCGAAAACAAATCGCGGCCGCAAAGCCTGAGCAGCCTGGGCCGTGGGCCATGCCGACGCCACAAACTCGGCGAAGAAAGGCATCCGCAACTCTGAGTCTGCTGGAACACCGGTAATCCTCGTGAACCTTTGCTTGAATCTGGGCACAGTTCGTTCCAAACGATAAAGCACAGGGTTCATCAAGCGGCGCCGGACCCTGCGTGACCAGGTGGACTCATGCTCTGAGCTACGCACGATTGGTGTGCCATCAGGAAGGCTCGACTGAGCATCCTGTCGATGCGTAACGAGCACTACGTCCATTCCTGTTGCGCGCCAGTATGCGGCAAGGTGGGCCGGGAAAATGCTCGAGGGCTCGCACAACATGACCGCGGGGCCGTCACCTTTCTGCCTCATCTCGCCACTTCCTCAGCCACAGGCGCGACGAGTAATGTCGTCTCCCAGTCAAGGTCAGGGCGCACTGCTCCGGGCCACCGGCCATGCCAGTTGCCACGTCTGTCGACAGAATCGAACACTTCGAAAGCAACCGCATCTTCCAACGAGAAGATCACCTCCGTCTCGTCCTTGACGACCAGCAACAACACGCGGTGAAGCCCATCATTAAGCAGATCCCCGGGCACGTGGCAAATACTGCGAAAGAGTCCGGTAGGAAATGGTCGCCCGTGCCAGGTAGAGTCGCGGAGGGGAACCGTGGCGAAAACCATATTGCCCTGTTGGTTGTATATGTGAAGACTGAGACTCAGGTGTAGATTAGGCGCCAGGTTCCAATACTCGAATTCAAGCCTGAATGGTGTTTGGATGGTGATGTCTTGATTGACCGAACTGTTCTCGACTTTCACGCATGCACGTCGTATACGCACCTTGTCATTTCCGGGAGCCGTGCTGAAATCCCAAATGCTCTCGGTAGCGTGCTGCGAATTACCTCTTAAATAATCAGAAACTACCGCAACGGCTTCGGCATCGGCGACGATTTTCCCGTTATTGATCCACAGGGCACGCTTACACAAAGCCTGTATCGCTGACATGTTGTGACTGACGAAGAGGACCGTCCGGCCGTCGCCGGCAACCGTGCCCATCTTACGCAGGCACTTTGCTTGAAACTCCGCATCGCCAACAGCGAGCACTTCATCAACTAACAAGATCTCGGGCTCGAGATGCGCTGCTACCGCAAAAGCCAGACGCATATACATTCCGCTCGAATAGTGTTTGACGGCAGTATCAAGGAATTGATCGATCTCGGCAAATGCGACTATCTCGTCAAACCTGGCCGCGATCTCGGCGCGCTTCATTCCGAGCACGGCGCCGTTGAGATAGATGTTTTCACGGCCCGTTAACTCCGGATGAAAGCCAGTGCCTACTTCCAGCAGGCTGCCGATGCGACCGAAGAGTTCAGCTCGTCCTGTAGTTGGTTGTGTGATGCGGGAGAGAATTTTTAAGAGTGTAGATTTGCCGGCGCCGTTACGGCCGATAATTCCGAGGATTTCACCCCGTGCGACTTCGAAGTTAATTCCTTTAAGGGCCCAGACCGTTTCGTTGTCGGAAAGACCGTTGCGTTTGAAATGGTTGACAGGCGCACTCACAACTCTGGCTACTGATTCTCGTAGCGTCGAATAAGCTTCTCGGCGCGCCCCGATGCGATATTGCTTACTTACATCTTTGACTCTGACTATCGGTTCAGTCACGTGAGTCGAGAGTATAACTGAAAACTCAGCCCTCACTGGATGCGCGTGGCTGAGAAGGCACCGATCATCGCGCGAAAGCCGATGGGGTTCTCCTCTTCTTCTGTGCTGCCGACGAAGATCACTTTACCCGACACGGCGTTACTTGAACCAAACTTGCCTTTGAAGATCAACGTGCCTGTCTCGCGGCAACAGGTGCCAATCGGCAACTCCACCTCGCCCGAAAAGCCGACGCGATCGTTCGTCGTTTGCAGCCAGGCCGCTGAGCGGGGAGTGGTTTCCGGTTTGGAATCCGGCGCCGTATCGAGGAGTAGAAAACTGCCGGATCCTTTCGCGTCAGCGACGAAGATCAGGTTCATATCATTTCGTCCGGCAAACGTGAACTTCACTTTCCAACGCCCGGTTAACTGCATCTCCTCCGCCGGGGCAGCCTGGGTGGAAACGACTAACAGCAAACACAATGAAATAACGAGTGGTTTCAATTGCACAAACGCGTTCTTCATATCGGATATCTCAACTTTTAATTCGCACCTGGGCAAGGTCAGTACCACCTCGCGTTAGCGGGTGGGTCAGCCATTCGAACTCGAGATCAATAAACAGTACGCATGCGGATCATCTACCCACCCGCTACCGCGAGGTGGTACTGACCTTTTCCAAGTAAGCTTTTCAGAGCTTCAGAGATAAACAAGGCGGCCAGTCATTTTCAGACCAGCCGCCTTGTTATTCGGAGTTAAAGCGGCTTGCATCTCTGTCCGACCGAAAGCAGACCGGAAAAAGTTGAAGCCGGAACAGTTGTTTTAGGCACCAGGTCCGACGTTCGAACAACCTACGCAGGCGTCGGTGCCGTTACCTCTGATTGAGTTATTTCCAAAGGTCTCAACAACGCCACCGGTGCCGATCAGGACGCCATTGCCAACGTTGAAGTTGATTTGGTTCTGTCCAACTTCGGCGCCAGATGCGCCGGGGCCGGCGTTACCCGCGCGGAGGCCATTGGCACCGTTGTGCGAGAGATCGCTATTCCAAACTCTGGCTGAAGCAAAGTTGCTTGTGTTCGCATCGACGAAGACGCCGTTCGTGGTGTTGTTCGAGAAGACACAATTGTGTGCAGTGACTCTGGACCCCGATCTGGCGTGAAGGCCATTGGCGCTGCCGGACAACCGAACATTGTCGAGCGTGACCGTGACTTTATTCGCTGCTCCGCTGGTAAACGTGTTGATAGCATCCAGAGTGTTGTCCCTGATGACAGTATTTCTGACGTTTAGCTGGAGGTCATTGGTTTCATTGACTGTGATTCCATTCCCGGTATTGAACCTGAAAATCACACAGTCTTCGACGTTCACTGTCTTAGCCTGAAGAACGTTGATTCCGTTGATTCCATTACAGAACCCGTTTATGGAAATACCTCTGATGGTAACCACGTCAGTGGACAGGGCGTTGATGATGATCCCGTTCACGAGGGAGGCGAGAATCGAAGCAAACGTGCCGGTGCCATCGAGCGTGATTGACTTGGTGATCGTTACGGCCCCAAAACCACCTGGATCAAGGGCATCAATCTCACCGCAGGCTGCGGTCTTAGAGATGGCGCCAGCCCATGTTTTACAAGGGGCGGTACGGCTACAGGGGTTAGCATCGTCACCAACGCCGGACACCCACGTTCGGGAGGCCTGTGCCTGGGCGATCGAGACTGTAGCAAACATGAAGATCGCGATTGCCATAACCTTGATCGTGAACCGAAACTTACTC
>Ga0068859_100002083_pt1 | contig 20393 bp, 20 predicted proteins | sample KBSSwiS22_FD_66585 | JGI IMG/M metagenome (GOLD analysis project Ga0068859, IMG submission 66585) | Switchgrass rhizosphere microbial communities from Kellogg Biological Station, Michigan, USA - KBS Switchgrass S2-2 | ecosystem: Host-associated > Plants > Roots > Rhizosphere > Soil ...
CGCCGCGCGGTCGAGCGCCTCGTCCCAGGTCGCGGGGCGGAACTCCCCGCGCTCGCGGATCAGTGGCTCGGTGAGACGGTGATAGCGGTGAGACATCTCGTCCACTCCATCGTGGAGCACCCCACCGGGGCCGGCATCCGACGCCGGTGTGGGTAGGTCCGACGATACTATGCGGCGCGGAAAAACGTCAAATCGTCCGTGACGCTTGAACCGTCAGCTATGCTCGTCGATCCACTGCTTGGCGAGGGCGAGCGCTCCGGTGTCGGCCGCGTCCTCCGAGTCGTAGACGGTCTCGGGGCCCGCGGTGAGCGTCTGCTTCTGCAGGCTGCCCGCCCGGTAGGCGACCACGACCGCCTTGGGCCGCCAGCGCCGGTCGGCGGACTCGTAGGACCGGACCTGGATGAAGTGGCCGCGGTACTCGACGTCGAGCGCTTCGCTCATTGGGCCTCGCTGGTCCGCATGATACGCCGGGCCGACGCCGCCCGCTGCCCCTCGTACCAGCGCGACATCAGCTCCATCGCCACCCAGGAGGCGCAGCAGCTCACGAGCAGCACCGCGCGCCCCGGGGCCCAGCCCCAGCGGTCCACGATCCACGCGAAGGCGGTCGGGGAGGCCGCGTTGACGACCAGGATCGGCGTGGCGATCGCCCCGAGCACCGCGCCGTAGCCCCTCGCGCCGAAGAGGGCCAGCGGCACCGCGCCGCGGACGATCGTGATCACGCCCTGCGCGGCGCCCATCAGCAGCGTGAACGCGACGACCATCGGCAGGCTGCCGGTGCCGAGCAGCAGGAGGAGCAGCGACGGCGGCAGGACCCCGATCGCGATGCGGCCGACGGTGATCGCGCGCAGGTTGCGGGCGAACACGATCTCCACCACTCGCCCGCCGAACTGGGCCACGCCCTTCATCGACGCGACCCAGACCGCCGCGGCGGTGGCGAGGCCCGCGGCCTCCAGCATCGGGACCAGCTGGACCGAGATGACGCCGAACACGAAGCCGTTCAGCGACATGATCAGCGCGAACAGCATGATGGCCACCGAGCGGGCGCGGCCCTCGAGCGGCGGGCCGTCGGGAGACGCGGGGCGACCCCCGGCCGGGTCGGGCGTGGCGTCGGCGGTCTCGCGCCGGGCGAGGCCCCACCAGTGCAGGGGAACGCACACCACCAGGTTGATCAGGGCGAAGAGCACGAGGGTCTGGCGCCAGCCGACCTGCTCCTCGAGGGCGTGGCCCAGCACCCAGAACACCGACGACGCGAAGGCCCCGAACAGGGTGAGATAGGAGATGGCGGCGCGGCCGCGTGAGGGTGTGACCTGCACCAGCGCGGCGAACGCGGCGTCGTAGAGGCAGAGCCGCATGCCCAGGCCGAGGAACACCCAGACCACGAGGTACGCGGGCTCGCTGCGCACGTGGGCGAGCGCGAAGAGGCCGGCCGAGACGAGCACCGAGCCGAGGGTCATGACCAGGCGTCCCCCGTGCCGGTCGATCGCGCGGCCCACCGTGTTCGAGACGAGGCCCATCGCGAGCAGGGCCGCCGTGAAGCCGAGGAAGACGAAGCCGCGGCTCCATCCGGTATCCCGGCTGATCGGTCCCGCGAGCACGCCGAGGCAGTAGTAGCTCGTGCCCCACGCGGTGATCTGGGTGATGCCGAGCGCGAGCACCGCGCCGAGCATCGGATCGCCGAGTCTGCCGCGCGGGGCGCGGCGCGGGTGCGCGCTGGAGCGGGCGGGCATGACGCGAGACTAGCACGCGAGGCCGACCGCCCGCATGCTGCGCCGGCGGCAAATCATGGTCCCCGCGCGGTGCCGGCTGGTGTAAGGTCGTCCCGCTCGCCATGGACCGCCGAGGCTTCACGCACGTCGTCGCGCTGATCGCGTTGACCGTCGCCTGGTGGATTCCCCAGCGCCACGGCCCCATCGACGCCCGATTCGACGGCGCGACCTACTACGTCCTCGGCACGTCGCTGGCCCAGGCCCGGGGCTATCGCCTCCTCAACGAGCCGGGCGAGATCCGAGCCGTCCAGTACCCGCCGCTCTTGCCGCTGGTGGTCGCGGCGTTCCAGAAGGCGCTCGGCACCAGCGATTTCATCGTCGTCGGCACGTGGCTTCGGGCGCTCTACTTCGTCCTCTCCCTGGCATTGACCCTCGGCGGCTATCGACTGGCTCGCGATCACCTGTCGCCACCGCGAGCTTTGCTCGCCGCCGCGGTGTCCGTCCTGGCGCTCCACATCTGGTATCTCGCCGGCGTGCTCTACACCGAGATCCCGGTCGCCTTGCTGGCGGTGTGGTTCGGGATCTGCGCGAGGCGGGCCGAGCGGCCGCGGTACTGGCTGGCCACCGCGGCGCTCGGTGTCGGCGCCTTCGCGCTGCGCACCGCCGGCATCGCGCTGCTCGCGGGGTGGGCCCTGGCCGCGCTCCTCGAGCGGCCCGCGCGCGCGGGCGAGATCCGACGCCGGTGGCGGCCGCGGCTCGTGCAGCTGGGCGCCCGCGCCGCGCCCGGCCTGCTCGCGCTCGTCGCCTGGCAGGCCTACGTGGGCGCGGTCACGTCGAGCGACGAGTACCGCCGCCCCGCGTACCCCTATCAGCGCGCCCCCTACCAGTACTCGAACGTCACGTACCGGGAGAACATCGGCCTGATCGACCCCTTCACGCCCGAGCGGGGCGCGGTCACGCTTCGGGGCCGGATCGGTCGCTTCGTGAGGAACGCCGCGTACATCGTCCCGTCGCTCGGTGGTGCCGTCACGGCTCAGCGCGGGTTCTGGGAGCTCACGGTTCGCGAGGTCAACCGGCGTGCCGGTCGCGACGTCCTGCCGGTCTGGGTGGCCCTGGTGCCGATGACCGCGCTCGGGCTCGTGATCGTGGGCGGGGCGGTCGTCATGGCGTCGCGTCGACAGTGGCTCCTGTCGCTCTGCGCCGCGAACGCGGCCGGCCTGATGTGCCTCACGCCCTGGCCCGAGCAGTTCGTCCGCTACTTCACGCCGCTGATTCCGTTCCTCGCCATCCTCCTCGTGACCGCGCTCGGGACGACGTTCGACGCCACCGTGGGAGCGGAAAAAGGTAGCGAGCGCCGCGTCGCGTGGATGGGCCGTGTCCTCGTGGCCGCGGTGCTGGCCCTGGTCTTCGCCGAAGACGTCTTCGTCGCCTGGTGGACCTTCCGGGCCTCGCCCAGCGTGCCGGTGACCTACCACGACGCGGCCGGTCGTCCGACCGCCGGCCAGCTGCTGTACTACGACCGGTCGGCGGCCGCTCTGGACGAGGTCCTCGAGGAGGTGCGCCGGCGCGCGCGCCCGGGCGACGTGACGGCCACCACGGTGCCGCACTGGGCGTACCTGCGCACCGGCGTCAAGGCGGTGTTGCCCCCGATGGAGACCGATCGCGAGGCCGCGAACGCCCTGCTCGACTCGGTCCCGGTGCGCTTCGTCGTGCTGGACGAGCTCGACTACCCGCGCATCAGCCAGCGCTACGCCGCCCCGGCGGTGGAGGGACGGTCCGATCGGTGGCGGAGGGTCTACGAGACGGCGGACGGCCGGGCGCGACTCTACGAGCGGGTTCCCGCGACGCGCTCGTAGATCGCGACCAACCCCGAAGGGCCCGAGTAGACCCGCTTCCAGCGGTCGGGCGCGGCTCGGATCATTTCCACGGTGGAGCGACGCATCAGGTGGGCGATGTCGACGTCCGTGCCGTCGATGATGACGTAGCGGACCGGCACCGCATCGAGGAGACGCTGCACCCGTTCCGGATCGATCTCGAACGGGGGCATCACCGTTTTCATCCCCGTGACCAGGTACGCCCAGTGGGGCATCGCGGTGGCCACGACGTCGGTCGGGCGCGCTCGGTCCCGCAGCCACTGGAGCGCCTGGTCGAACTCCCGATCCGCCCGTCGGTAGAAGAACAGGGAGAACCGTTCCAGCTCCCCCTGGCGATTCTGGAGCAGCACCGGTCCCCGGAGAACCTGGTAGCCGTACACGGCCGTGAACAGCTCCAGGACCAGGATGGTCCCGAGGACGCCCGGCAGCAGCCCGCGTCCCAGGACGGACCAGGCGGGCCCGGCGAGGTCGCGCGCGCGCAGGAGACACTGCAGAAGCGCGAGCACGAGAAGCGGCGCGATCGGCGACCAGTAGCGCGGCCACTGCAGCGGCCACGGGGTGACGCAGATCGCGCCGATGTACAGCATCAGGAGCGAAGCGAGGAGGCGCTCGGCCCGAGCGAGCTGGGTGGCGATGCCGGCCAGGATGAGCGCGCCCAGGCCGATGAGCGCCGCGGTCGTCACCGCGTCGAGGTGGCGCTCGACGACCGGGATGCGGGCTCCCGGCACGCGAACCACGAGCGCCCACCAGTATCCTCGGTCCGCGCTCACCGCCTCGCCGAGCGATCGCGGCACTCGCAGGACGTTGCGGACCACCCGCTTGGCGAGATCGGCCACGGTCGCTCTTCCAAGCTCCGGGGCGTACGGATCTCGCAACGAAAGGTTGGCCGCGTACGTCACGTTGTAGAAGAGGTAGTCCGCGCGCTGATAGGGATAGGCGGGCGTGCCGTACGCGGCGCTCGACTGCACCGCGGCCACGTAGGCCACCCAGCCCGCGATGGGAACCACGGCGATCGCCGCGCGAAGGGCCGCCCGCTTGAAGTCGCCCCGGAGTAGACGGTCAGCGACCCACACGATCAGCAGGACGATCCCGGTGCTGCGGATCAGATAGCCGAGGACGGCGCAGGTCCCCGCGAGCGCGGGACGGGCTCGGGCGCCGGGGCCGACGCTCCACAGCCCGAAGAGCACCGTGAGGAGCCCGAAGGGCAGCTCCGCCGACAGGAGGTCGGACAGGAACAGGCTGTGGAGATGGAGGAGACACACCACGACCCCGACGAACGCGTACCCGGCGGGCACGAAGCGCTCGAGCAGCAGATAGCTGCTGGCGGCAAACGCGAGGCAGAGGACGAAGAACACGAGCCGGAGCCAGTGGCCCACGACCAGCGGGTCGCTGGTCCCGAGCACCCACTGGTGCGCCGCCACGAGGGCGGGCAGGAGCGGCGGGTATTGCACGGCCTCGATGTCCCCGGGCTCGTTGAGGAGCCGGTATCCCTTGCCCTCTGCGAGCGCGGTGCCGAGCACGTAGTAGGTGGCGCCATCCCAGCGCAGGTCGATGGGGCCGCGGAAGCGGGGCACCCACGTGGCCACGGTCAGCGCGAGGAGCGCGAGGATCAGGAAGAGCCGGGTCGGGCGGACGCGGATTCGTGTATCCACGCCGATGGGGTTCGAGGGCTCCCGGCTCATCGAGGGCACTAGCGTACCCGACCGGCGACGGGAGGGGGAGGGTCGGGACCCGGCGCGGCGCCGTCACCTCCGGGCGGCGCCGCGCGCGAGGCCGGCCGCCATGCCCACCGTCGCGACCAGGCCGGCCGCGACGAGCGCCCCGCCGAACCCCCATGCGCCGGCCGCGAGCCCGAGGCCCCACGGCCCCAGAAGCTGCGCCAGGTCGGAGCCGAGCCCGAAGGTGTTGAGCGCTGCCCCGCGGCCTTCCGGCGGGGCCGCCTCGCCGGCGAGCGCGGGCAGGATCACGAAGGCCACCCCGAAGAGCGCGCCGTAGACGAGCGAGAGCGCGAGGAACGCGGGCCAGCCGGTGGCGACCTCCAGGCCGCCCAGGGCGACGGCCACCCCGGCCAGCGCGGGCACGAGCACGGCCGCGCGGCCGTGCCGGTCGGCCCAGCGGCCGGCGAACAGCCGGCTGGCCACCGAGCCCGCCTGCGAGGCGACGAAGAGCACGCCCGGATTGGCCACGCCGCGCCCGAGGGCCCAGAGCGGCAGGAATGCGGAGAAGCCGGTGTTCGGCACCTGCGCGCAGAAGTTCAGCAGCGCGGGCATCAGGCCCTCGCGCCGGAAGTTCGTCCGCACCGCGTACGGATGCGCGCGGCCCAGCGGCCGGAACGTGCTGGACGTCGCCCCGAAGCAGACGCCGCCGAGCGCCGCCACCGCGGCGGCGCCGAGGGCGATGCCGGCCAGACGGGCGGCCGGCGTGTCGGCCGCCATGGCGCCCTGGTAGAGACCCACCAGGATCGGCGGCCCGAGACCTACACCCAGCGTGAGCCCCAGCGCCACGTAACCCTGCACCTCGCTGCGCCGCTCGGGCGGCGCCACCTCGATCGAGAGCGTGTAGAACGCGGTGGTGCCCAGGCTGAACGCGACGCCGGTGAGCACCCGGTTGGCCAGCACCGCCCAGGCCGACGGGACGGCGAGCAGCGCGCAGCCCAGGGCGAGCAGCCCGAGCGAGAGCACGAGCGGCCCGCGGCGGCCGAAGGCGTCGACGATCCAGCCGCCGAACGGGCGCACCGCGAGCTGCGCGATGCCCATGACCCCGAGCGTGAAGCCGATGCCGCGCGGGGCGTAGCCCTGGTCGTGCAGGTAGATCGGCAGCAGGGCCAGCGCGCCGAAGTGGATCGCCGTCCAGAGCGAGAGCCCCGCGAAGAGCGCGAGGATGTTTCGCGCGAGCCCGGCCGAGCCCGCCTCCGGGGCCGCGGTCGCCCGGCGAGTCACGGCGGGCGGCCGTGCCGCGCCGCCCGCCGTCTCGACGCTCACGCCTCGGTGACCCGCGCCTTCACCGCCTCCACCAGCTCGGGGGTGGCGGTGAGCCCGTGTCCTTCCACCGCGTGGCGGCCGGTCTGCTCCAGGATCTCCTCCATCGTCTGCCCGCGCGCGACGAACTGGCAGGACGTGCCCGACACGTCGGCACAGCGGAGCACCTTCTCCATCGCGATCTCCTTCATGGCCTCCTCCTTTTTTGAGCGGCCCGTCAGGGCCGCGTCAGATCAACTGCTGGAGCCGACGCTACCGCCGCCGGATCTAGGGAGCCGGTACGAAATCCGTACCGCCGCCGATCCGGCGCCGCGGTATGGTCGGGGGCATGAAGAGCTACGGCCAGTTCTGCTCCATCGCGCGCTCCCTCGACCTGCTGGGCGAGCGCTGGACGCTCCTCGTCGTGCGCGAGCTGCTGTGCGGCAGCCGCCGCTTCGGGGAGATCCAGCGCGGGATCCCGCGCATCTCGCGCACCATGCTCTCGGCGCGCCTGCGCGAGCTGGCCGACGCGGGCGTGCTCGAGGCGAGGGAGGGCGCCGCCGGACCCGAGTACGAGCTGACCGCCGCCGGCCACGAGCTCGCGGCGGTGATCCGGGAGCTCGGCACGTGGGGCCAGCGGTGGCTGCCGCGCGAGCTCCCGCGCAGCGAGCTCGACGTGCGCGCGCTGGTGTGGGACATCCGGCGGCGGGTCCGGCGGGAGCTGCTCCCCGGGAAGCCGCTGGTGGTGGCCGTCGAGTGCACCGACGTGCGCGGGCCCGCCGCGCGTCACTACCTGCTGCTGCGCCGCAGCGAGGTCTCGCTCTGCCCCGGCAACCCCGGCTATCCGGAGGAGCTCGCGATGCGCGCCAGCCGGCGGACTTTGATCGAGTGGTGGCGCGGCGACCTCACGTTCCGGCAGGCGCAGGCGGCGGGGATGACGGTGACGGGGCCGCGCGAGCTGGTCCGTGCGTTCCCGACCTGGTTCGAGCGCTACCTCTTCGCGGAGGTCGGCCCGGCGGCGCGTCGGGCCGCCGCGCGCTAGCCGGGCTCACGGCCGGGACACCGCCGAGGAGCGCAGGCGTCACCGTCATCACGCCGCCCGGGTGGATCAGGTGGACCTGGCGCTCAGCCGGCCAGGTGGTAGAAGCGACGGGCGTTGTCGCCCAGGACCTTGCGGCGCGCGTCGTCCGAGAGGGGGGCCAGGCGCTCGTGCAGCTCGCGCACCACGCCCATCGAGGCGTCGATGTGCGGGTAGTCCGACGCCCAGATGAAGTAGTCGGCGCCGATGTGCTCGACCATCTGCGCGGTCAGCGACTCGTCGGGGTCGGCGGAGATCAGGCACTGGCGGTAGAAGTACTCGCTGGGCGCCATGCGGATCGGCGTCCGGTGCGCCATCACCCGGTGCTTGTGGTCCAGCCGGTCGAGCCAGGAGGCGATCCAGTTCGATCCCGCCTCCAGCACCGCGCAGCGCAGCCGCGGGTAGCGCTCGAACATGCCGGAGGCCAGCATCTGGGTGAACGCGGCCATCACGTCGATGGCCAGGAACGCGAAGCCGAAGAGGCCGTCGGACGGATCGTAGCGCTGCCACGGCCGGAACCACTGGCGGTCGCGCACCACCACGTGGAACGCGATCGGCATCTCGAGGTCCTGCGCGGTCTCCCAGAAGCGGGCGAACGCGGGGTCGTCGAAGTGGCGGCCGCCGCGGGCCGCCACGTCCGGCGAGAGGAAGATCCCCACGCAGCCTTCCCGACGCGCCCGGACCGTCTCCTCCACCGCGCCCGCCGGATCGAGCAGGGAGATGTGGGCCACCGGATGCAGTCGCGCGCGGTCCGCCTGGCAGAACTCCACCAGCCAGCGGTTGTAGGCGCGCGTGTAGGCGGTGGCGAGGCCCGGATCGGTGACGTGGCCCTCCCAGCAGATGCCGATGGTCGGGTAGAGCAGCACCTCGTCGATGCCCTCGGCGTCCATCACCCGCAGCCGGGCGTGGGGATCGTAGCCGCCGGCCGGGCTGCCCTCCGCGTAGGTGACCTGCCCGCGGGTCAGCAGGCGCTCGGTGTCCATCTCGATGCCGCCCAGCGAGCCGAGCTGGCCACGGAGAGTCTTGAGCGACCGGCCGTCGATCAGGAGGACCTCGTAGCCCTGATCGTCGGTGTCGATGCGGATGGCGCGGTCGCGGTAGGCGGGATCCAGGTAGCGCAGCCAGGTGTCGGCCGGCTCCAGCACGTGACCGTCGGCGTCGACGACTCGTCCGGTGGGCGGGGTCGCCATGGGGCCCCGATACTGCCTCCGGGCCCCGACGGCGTCAAGGCGCTCCGCGACGGCGGATGGCGGGTGCCGCCGGGCGGCTGGTATCATCCCGGCGTGGTCAAGGCGGTCTCCTTCTTCAAGCGCAAGGCCGGGATGGCGGTCGACGACTTCCAGACCTACTGGCGTCGCCGGCACCCGGACGCGGTCCTGCGGCTCCCCGGGATCCGCCGCTACGTGCAGTCGCACACGCGGCCCGCCGCGTACGCGCGGGGCGAGCCGATCTACGACGGCATCGCCGAGCTGTGGTTCGAGGACACCCGGGCGATGCACGCGCTCCGGGGCACGCCCGCGATGGCGGCGGTCGAGGCCGACGAGGCGGTCTTCATCGACCGCGCCACGATGCGGCTGCTCCTCACCGAGGAGCACGTGATCAAGGACGGGCCGGCGGCGCCGGGGGCGGCCAAGAACGTGGAGTTCGTGAATCGCAAGCCGAGCATGGCGGTGGAAGACTTCCAGCGCTACTGGAGAGAGATCCACGGGCCGCTGGCCGCGACGATCCCGGTGATCCGCCGGTACGTGCAGAGCCACGTGCGCCCCTTCGCCTACGAGCGGGGGCGGGCGCCGGTCTACGACGGTCTCGCCATCACGTGGTTCGACGACACCGCGGCGATGCGCGCCTCCGCGGCGACCGCCGAGTACGCGCGCACCCGGGCCGACGAGCCGAACTTCATCGCCGCCGGGGCGGCGCCGTTCATCATCACCACCGAGCACGCGATCGTCCCCTAGGCGATGCCCACCCCCGTCGCGGACGCGCTGGTCGACTTCGTGCTCGGGCCCGAGCTCGAGACGCTGCCCGAGGCGGTGACCGACGCCGCGGGCCTCTGTCTCACCGACTGGCTCGGCACCGCGCTCCGCGGCTCCGCCGAGCCGCTCGCCGCCGCGCTCGGGACCGTGATCGCGGAGGCGGGCGGGGCGACGCAGGCCACCATCGTCGGCCGCGGCCGGCGCACCAGCGCGCTCCTGGCCGCGCTCGCCAACGGCGCGCAGGGCCACGCGCTCGACTTCGACGACACCCACCTGGCCTCGATCGTTCACGGCTCGGCGCCGGTGGCGCCGGTGGCGCTGGCCCTGGCCGAGTGGCAGCGCCGGCCGGGACGGGCGGTGCTGGAGGCCTTCGTGGCCGGCTTCGAGGTGGAGACGCGGATCGGCCGCGTCATCGGCCCCGCGCTGGCCCATCGGGGCTGGCACGTCACCGCGATGCTGGGCCACTTCGGCGCGGCCGCCGCCGCGGGCCGGCTGCTCGGGCTGACCGCGGGAGAGCTCGGCCGCGCGCTCGGCATCGCGGGCACGCAGGCCGCCGGCCTCGAGCAGTCGCTCGGAACGATGTGCAAGCCGCTCCACCCGGGCAAGGCGGCGATGAACGGGATCCTGGCCGCGCGGCTGGCCCGCGAGGGCTTCACCGGCCCCACCGGGATCCTCGACGAGGAGACCGGCCTGCCCGGGACGTTCGTCGGCATCACCGATCTCGCGCCGGCGCTGGCGGACCTCGGCAAGCGATTCGAGATCCTGGAGAACAGCACCAAGCTCTACGCGGCCTGCCACCTGCTGCACGCCACGATCGATGCCGGCCGCGCCATCCGGGAGCGGTCCGCGCCCGCGCTCGACGCCATCGCCGCCGTCGAGTGCCACGTGCACCCGCTCGCGGTGAAGGTGGCCGCGATCCCGGCGCCGCGCACCGGGCTCGAGGCGAAGTTCAGCGCCGCCTACTGCGCGGCGCTCGCGCTCGACCGCGGCCTGGCGGGCGAGGCCCAGTTCAGCGAGCCGGGCGCGCCCGATCCGCGGCTGCTCGGGCTCGTGGCCCGGGTGCGGCCGGTGGCCGATGCGTCGCTCGCGATCCCCGAGGCGCGGATGCGCGTGCGCCTGCACGACGGCCGCGTGCTCGACGAGGTGGTGCGGGCCGCGCGCGGCACGCCGGGCCGCCCGGTGTCCCGTGAGGAAGTGGAGGAGAAGTTCCGGCGGCTGGCCGCGGTGGTCCTGCCCCCGGCCCGCATCGCATCGCTCCTCGAGAGCCTGCGGGCCCTGGCGGCGCTGCCGGACGCGGCCGCGCTCGCCGCGCTCACCTGTCCCTGACCCGGCCCTGCCAAGGAGACCCGCCATGAAGTTCGGACTCCGCTACGCGAGCCTCGGGCGCTACAGCAACGGACCCGCCGCGGTCGAGCTGGCCCAGGCGGCCGAGGCCGCCGGCTTCGACTCGATGTGGACGGTGGAGCACGTGGTGGTGCCGCACGGCTACCAGTCGCGCTACCCGTACTCCCCCACGGGACGCATGGGCGCAGGTCTCGAGGACTATCCGATCCCCGATCCGCTGATCTGGCTCTCCTACATCGCCTCCGCCACCCGCACCATCAAGCTCGGCACCGCGATCCTGATCCTGCCCCAGCGCAACCCGGTGGTGACCGCCAAGGCGGTGGCCACCCTCGATCATCTCGCCGGCGGCGGCCGCGTGCTGCTCGGCATCGGGGTGGGATGGCTCGCGGAGGAGTTCTCCGCTCTCGGCCTGCCCTTCGAGGACCGCGGGCCGCGCACCGACGAGTACGTGGCCGCGATGCGCGTGCTGTGGAGCCAGGAGTGCGCCAGCTTCAAGGGCCGCTTCATCTCGTTCGATCAGGTGTTCTGCCGTCCGCGGCCCCCCGAGCGCCACATCCCGATCGTGGTGGGCGGCGACACGGTGGCGGCGGCGCGCCGCGCGGGCCGGCTGGGCGACGGCTACTTCCCGGCGCGGACGCCGCCGCCCGGGCTGCTCGACGAGATGCGGCGCGCGGCGGAGGCCGCCGGCCGCGACCCGAAGGCCATCGAGATCACGCTGGCCGCGCCGGCCGATCCAGCCGAGATCGAGGCGCTCGCCCGGCAGGGCGTCGCCCGGGTGGCGGTGCCGATCAGCGCCGCGGCGGGGCTGCCCGCCCAGCTGAAGACGCCCGAGGACGTGCTGCGCTACGGCAGGGAGGTCATCGCCCGCTTCCGCTGAGCCGCGGGCGCGCCCGCGGCTCTAGATCACGCCGTCGGCGCGCCAGCGCGCGAGGTCGTCCCTCGAGTGGCCGAGCAGGCCCACGAACACGTCCTCGTTGTGCTCGCCGGGCATGGGCGCGAGCCAGCGGACGCGGCCCGGCGTCTCCGAGAGCTTGAGCGGGCTCCCGGTCGTGAGGAGCCGGCCGTACACGGGGTGCTCGCGCGCCACGAACATCTCGCGCGCCTGCACCTGCGGGTCCGCCACCATCTCGGCCACGTTGTTGACCGGGGCCGCGGGCACCCCCGCGCCGGAGAGCACGCGCACGATCTCGGCCTTCGGCCGCGTCCCGGTCCAGCCCTGGATGATCGCGGCGATCTCGTCGCGCCGGTCGCGCCGGGCCGCCGCGGTGGCGAAGGCGGGATCGCGCGTCAGCTCGTCGCGGCCGATGACCGCGCAGAAGCGCGCCCAGATCGCGTTGCTCGCCGCGGCGGCCACCGCCACGTGGCCGTCGGCGGCCGGGTAGATCCCGGTGGCGGAGCCCGCGAAGGAGACGTTGCCGGCGCGGCTCAGGATCTCGCCGCCCACCGTGTAGCGCTCGCCGAGGTTGTCGAGCGCCACCACCAGGCTGTCGAGCAGGGCCAGGTCGATGCGCTGGCCGCGCCCGGTCCGCCGCCGGTAGTGGAGCGCGGAGACGATGCTGAACGCGCAGAGCATGCCCGCGTAGTAGTCGGAGATCGACTGGCCGGAGCGGGTCGGCGGCCCGTCCGGATCGCCGGTGATGCTCATGTAGCCGCTGATCGCCTGCGCCAGCATGTCGTAGCCGCGCTGGGGCGCGTAGGGCCCGGTCTGGCCGAAGGCGGTGATCGAGGCGTACACGAGGGCCGGGTTCACTCCGCGCAGCGCCTCGTAGCCCAGCCCGAGGCGCTCCATCGTGCCCACGCTGAAGTTCTCGCTCACCACGTCGGCGTGCCGCACCAGCTCGCGGAAGAGCCGGGCGCCCGCCTCCGTCTTGAGGTCGAGGGTGACGCCGAGCTTGTTGCGGTCGCGGTACTGCGCGGCCGGCACGCGCTCCTCCACGCCGTCGCGGCGGCGCCGCACCCCGAGCGAGACGCGCTCGCGGCCGCGCTCGGGTGACTCGACCTTGATGACCCGCGCCCCCATGTCGGCCAGCAGCATGGTGCAGAACGGCATCGCGATGACCTGGCCCAGATCCAGCACCGTGACGTCGTCGAGCGCCTGCTCCATGGACGTCGGGCTAGGCGGGCGAGGCGCCGGCGGGGCGACCGGGCGCGGGATCGGCGGGCGCACCCGACCAGAGCCCGCCGGCCAGGTACCCGCCGTCGACGGCCAGCGTGTGGCCGGTGACGTAGCCGGCCTCGTCGGAGGCGAGGAAGAGCGCGGCGCGGGCCACGTCCTCGGGCTCGCCGAAGCGCCCGAGCGGGATCCGGTCCAGGCGCCGGCCGCGCGCGCTCTCGGAGAGGCCCTGGGTGAGGCGCGTGTCGATCTGGGCGGGGGCGATGGCGTTCACGGTGATGCGGTGCCGGGCCAGCTCGACCGCCATGGTGCGGACCAGCTCGATCACGCCGGCCTTGGCCACGTTGTAGCCGACCAGGTTCTCCACCCCGCGGAAGGCGTTGATCGAGGCGGTGGCGATGATCCGGCCGCCGCCGCCCTGGCGCACCATCCGGCGGGCCGCAACCTGGGCGCACAGGAACACCCCGGTGAGGTTGACGCGCAGCACCCGGTGCCACTGCGCCTCCGGGTGCTCCAGGAACGGAGCGGAGTGGGCGATGCCCGCGTTGGCGAACATCACGTCGAGCCGGCCCAGCCGGGCCACGACCTGGTCGACGTAGGCCTGCACCTGGGCGCCGTCGCCCACGTCCACCTCGAGGGCGACGGCCTGGCCGCCGGCGGCCGTGATCTCCCGTGCCACCTCCTCGGCCGCCTCGCGCTTGACGTCGCCGATCGCCACCTGGGCGCCCTCCGCCGCGAACAGCCCGGCGGTGGCGCGCCCGATGCCGAGCGCGCCGCCGGTGATCGCCGCCACCCGCCCGCGGAGCCGCATGGGCGGGATCATAGCGCCTTGCGTGATCGCGCGCCGTTCGTGTAGATTCCCGGCTGATGGCGCTCCGGATCCTCACCGGCATGCTCTTCATCAACGGCGGGCCGAAGAACGGGCGCGCCGTCATCTCGCACAGCCCGTTCCGGCTGGTCTCCGCCGCGTCCACCGTGAGCCTGCGCAAGGCCCGCGTGATCGGCGCCGACGGCGTCTTCACGACGCCGCCCGCGGTGATGGTCTCGGCCCGCCAGTTCGCGATCCTCGACGTGTCGCCGGACACCGACTACCGGCTGCGCATCAACGACAGCGTGACCACCACCGCGCTCACCATCAGCTGGGCCGGGACGGGGCCGATCTTCAACGAGGAGATCCCGTTCATCGTGGTGGGCGAGGTGGGCGAGCGCTTCACGGTGGGGATCCCGGGGGCATCGCCGCGCCCGCGGCGGCCGAAGGGGACCCGGCGGCCGAAGAAGAGCCGCGGATCGCGGAAGACCCGGCGCTCGCCGGGACCCCGGCCCCGGAAGCTCTCGCGAGCCCGCCGGCGTCCCGCCCGCCGCCCCGCCGCCCGCCGTCGGCGGCGCTGATCCCGGCCGGCTAGACTCGCTCCACGCGCGGGCGCCCCAGCAGGCCGTGCGGGCGCACGCAGAGCGTCGCGATCAGCACGAGGTACGCGGCGATCCCGCTGAAGCCCCCGCCCACGATCGGGTCGAGATAGCCCGCGGCCAGGCTCTCCAGCACGCCCAGGCCGAAGGCTCCCACGAGCGTGCCGACGATGCTGTCGAGCCCGCCCACGATCACGATCGGAAACACCTTGAGCCCGAGCAGGGCCACCCCGAAGCCGCTGCCCGCCACGAACGTCCACAGCACGCCGGCCAGCAGCGCGATGACCGCCATCAGGCCCCAGGCGATCGCGAAGTGGCGGTCGACGTCGACGCCCACCGCGGCGGCGCTGCGGGGGTCGTCGGCGATCGCACGCAGCGCGAGCCCGGTGCGGCTCCAGCGGAAGAAGGCGGCCACCATGGCCACCGAGACCATCGCCGCCACCGCCGAGGCGAGCTTGCCGGTCGCCAGCGCCACGCCGTGGACGGTGACGGTGTCGGTGGCGAGGAGGGCGGCCGCCGCGGCGGGCCCCGCCGGCAGCAGCAGGGGGACGGCGCCCCGGAGCACCATGCCGAGGCCGAGCGTGACCATGATCGCGCTGATGAGGGGGCGCCCGACGAGCCGCCGCGTGACCACCCGATTGAAGGAGAGGGCCGCCGCCACGCTGACCGTGGCGGCGAAGCCCGCGGCCCCGACCACCCCCAGCCCCGGCACGGAAAGCCCGGTCGCCACGAGGCCGGTGCCCAGCATCGCCCACTCGCCGAGCGCGAAGTTGATCATGCCGGAGGCCTTGTAGACCACCACGAACGCCAGCGCGAAGAGGGCGTAGACCGCCCCCGCGAGCAGCCCCTCGACGAGCAGCGAGACGAAGAACAGCATCAGGAGGCCCCGGCGCGTCCGGCCATGACCCGCGCACTCTAGCGCATTCCGCCGCTGGCGTCCCCGCGCCGGTCGGGGCAAAATGGCCTGCCATGGAACCCTTGATGATCCGCTGTCCGGCCTGCGGCGCCACCAACCGCGTGGCCACGGACAAGGTCGCCGCCGGGCGGGCGCCGGTGTGCGGGAAGTGCCGCGCGCCGCTGCCCCTCGGCACCCCGCAGCCGGTCACGGACGCGAGCTTCGCCCAGGAGGTCGAGCGCTCGCCGGTGCCGGTGCTGGTCGACGCGTGGGCGCCGTGGTGCGGACCCTGCCACATGATCGCCCCGGTGATCGATCAGCTCGCGGGGGAGTGGGCCGGGCGGGTGCGGGTGGTGAAGCTGAACGTCGACGACAATCCGCAGACCGCGGCGCGCTTCGGGCTGCGCTCGATCCCGACGCTGCTGGTGATGAAGGACGGGCGCGAGGTGGATCGGCTGGTGGGCGTGCAGCCCAAGCAGGAGATCGCCCGGCGGCTCGAGAGGGCCGTCGCGTGAGGGGGGGCCCGGGCCTCGCGCTCGCCCGGAGCTGCGTCGAGGGCGGGCTGAACCAGGGCAAGGCCGCGCTCCAGCTCGAGCGCCACGACGAGGCGGCGGCGCGCTGGTCGACCCTCGCCGCGGACAAGGGCCACGGCGGCGCCTCCTGCAACCTGGCCAGGATGTACGCCGCCGGAGGACCCGGTCTGCCCGCGGACCGCGCGCAGGCCGAGAAGTGGGGGAAGGTGGCGGTGGCCCGCGGCTTCCCCGATCCGCTGCGGGCCCACGCGGAGCCGGCCCGGCGCGCGCCGGAGGCGCTCGCCGTCTCCAAGGAGGGCGAGCGCGCGCTCTACCGCCAGTCCGCCGCGCTGGGCAACCACAAGGCCGGCGAGGCCCCGATCACGTTCGATCGCTTCTCGTGGCCGGACCAGAAGTCGCAGGACATCTACCCCCCACGGAGGAACTCGACCCCATGGCACTCGATCTCCTGATCAAGAACGGCACCGTCGTCGACGGCTCGGGGGCGCCGCGCTACCGCGGCGACGTCGGGGTGCGCGACGGCCGGATCGTCGAGGTCGGGCGCGTGGGATCGGTGGCCGAGCGGACCATCGACGCCGACGGGCTGATCGTGGCTCCCGGCTTCGTCGACGGCCACACCCACATGGACGCGCAGGTGGCGTGGGACCCGATCGGCAGCTGCTCGTGCTGGCACGGGGTGACCACCGTGATCATGGGCAACTGCGGCTTCGCGCTGGCCCCGTGCAAGCCGGAGGAGCGTGAGTGGTTCGCCCGCTGCCTGACCGCGGTGGAGGACATCCCGACCGAGTCGATGATGTCCGGCATCGACTGGACGTGGGAGACGTTCCCGGAGTACCTGGCCCACGTGGAGCGGATGCCCAAGGCCATCAACTACGGGGCCTACATCGGGCACTCGGCCCTCCGCATGTACGTGATGGGCAAGCGCGCGCTCGACCAGACCGCCACCCCGGACGATCTGCGACGCATGGAGGCCGCGGTGGAGGAGGCGATCCGCGCGGGCGCGATGGGCTTCTCCAGCTCGCGCTCGACCACGCACGTGACGCCCGACAACACCCCGGTGCCGAGCCGCATCGCGGACTGGACGGAGGTCGATCGCCTCGTGGGGGTCATGGGTCGGCTCGGCTCCGGCATCTTCCAGGTCGGCCCCGACATCTCGGGCGGGGCGGCGCAGCGTGCGTTCCTGGCCCGGCTCAAGCGAGTGGCGCTCGAGAGCGGGCGGCCGGTGATGTTCGGCACCATCGCGAGCCGCCAGGGCGAGGACCCGAACCCGTGGACCTACCAGCTCGACTATCTCGACGAGTGCGCGGCGGCGGGCGCCACGGTGTGGGGGCAGTCCGGCACGCGGTCCATCAACGCGATCTTCTCGCTCAAGTCCTATTTGCCGTTCGACGTGCTGCCCGCGTGGCGCGAGCTCCGGCGCCTGCCGCTGGCGGAGCAGAAGGCGCGCCTGGCCGACCCCGCGACCCGCAAGGTCCTGGTGGCGGAGGAGGCCCGCATGAAGCCGCGCGACAACGTCTTCCAGGGCGGGGGCGCGGCCACCACCGATCCGCGCCGGCCGGACTACGACAACCTGTACGCGATGAAGGACGTGGAGTGGAACGACCCCACGGTGGCGGAGCTGGCCGCCGCGCGGGGCCAGCATCCGGTCGAGGTCATGATCGACCTCTCGCTCGCCAACGACAACCAGGTGTACGTGCAGCCGATCGTCAACGAGCGGCCGGAGCAGATCCTGGGCATGCTGCGCCACCCGCGCACGCTGGCCACCTTCTCGGACTCCGGCGCGCACGTGTGCCAGGAGATGGGCTCGTCGCTGCAGACCCACATGCTGAGCTACTGGGTGCGGGCCAGGCAGGCCTTCACGCTCGAGCAGGCGGTGCGCAAGCTGGCCCACGACAACGCGGCCGCCTGGGGCCTCGCCGACCGCGGGGTGCTCCAGCCCGGCTACCGGGCGGACCTCGTGGTGTTCGACGCGGAGCGGGTGCGGCCCGCGATGCCGACCGTCGAGGCGGACCTGCCCGGGGGGGCGCGGCGGCTGGTGCAGAAGGCGGAGGGCATCGCGGCCACCGTGGTCAACGGCGAGGTCACGCTGGAGCACGGTGAGCCGACCGGGCGGCGGCCGGGCGTGCTGCTGCGGGGGCCCGGCCACCGGGCCTGAGGGCGGACTCTCGCCGCTGCCTTGCTTCGGATGCGTGATCCGGACGCGCTGATCTCGACCGCGGCGCTCGAGGCCCGGCTTGGCCGCGGGGACCTGCGCTGCTACGACTGCACGACGTACCTGGAGCCGGCCGAGGTCGGCGCCGGCGTGCCGTTCAGAGTCGTCTCCGGGCGTGAGACGTTCCTGGCCGGACACGTCCCGGGCGCGGATTTCCTGGAGCTGCAGGACGAGCTGTCGGCGGCTGCCACGCCGGTGCTCTTCATGATGCCGCCCATCGAGCAGCTGGCTGGCGCATTCGGGCGACATGGCCTGGGCGACGGCAGCCGGGTGGTGCTCTACAGCGTCGGGTCGATGATGTGGGCCACCCGGGTGTGGTGGATGCTCCGGTCCGTGGGCTTCGATCGGGCCGCGGTGCTGGATGGCGGCTTCGACGCCTGGCAGGGAGAGGGTCGGGCCATCGAGCGCGGCGAGCCCGAGGGGTATCCGCCGGCCACCTTCACGCCCCGGCCGCGGCCCAGCCACTTCGTCGACAAGACGACGGTCCGGGCCGCGATCGGTGATCCGCGTACGGTCACCGTGAACTCGCTCACTCCGCAATCGTTCCGCGGGCTGGGGCCTTCGCCCTATCTCCGGCCGGGGCGCGTGCCCGGATCGGTCAACGTGCCTTCGGCCAGCTTGATAGATCCGCTGAGCAAGCGCTTCGTCTCGCCGGCCGAGGCACTGGCGCGGTTCACGGAAGCGGGCGTGACCCGCGACCGTCGGGTCATCGCCTACTGTGGCGCCGCGATCTCCGCCAGCATCGACCTGTTCATGCTGCACCAGCTGGGCTTCGACGATCTCACGCTGTACGACGGGTCGCTGCTCGAATGGGCCGAGGACCCGAGCCTGCCGATCGAGACGGATTGACCGGACGCTATCGAGCCGATCGGTCTCCGACCAGATCGCGAGGGGCCAGGGCGACAAATGCGAATCGCCCGAGCAGCCCGATCACCGCGATGTGCAGGAACGCGAGCCCCCACGCGACCGGGGACATGCCGCCGGAGCGGTCGAGGATCCAGCCGATGATGATCGGTCCGACGAAGCCGCCCGCGTAGCCCGCCATCGAGTGAAGCGCAAGGGTGGCCCCTCGGCGGCTGGGGTCGGCGCTCCCGGCCGCTCCCGCGGTGAGAGATGACGAATCCAGCCAGATCAGCACCCCGTAGGCGAGCACCAGCGCCGCGGCCAGGGGATACGACCGGGACCCGAGGAAGCCGATGCCCGCCGCCATGACGGCGCAGGAGAGCATGGCCAACCGGACCAGGCGCTGACGCCCGAGGCGGATCGACAGCTCGTTGCCCACGACGCTCGTCCACGTGCCGATGAATCCCATGACGGTGGCCACCACGGTCGGCCCGACCCAGGTGCCGCCGTCTCCGGTGGCCACGATCACGTAGGCCAGGAAGGCGACGACCCAGCCGCGCAGCGCGTTCATCTCCCAGGTGTGGGCGCAGTAGGCGAGGGCATAGGCCATCGCCGACCGGTTGCGGAGCACGGGCCGGAAGTCGAAGAGCGCGCCGCCGTCATGGGCCCGCGCTCGTTCGCGGGGAGGCGCCCAGATCAGGACGATCAGCCATCCGATCAGCGCCGCGAAGCCGGAGGCGACGAAGGTGGCCCTCCACCCGAAGGCGCCGTTCAGGGCGCCGGCGAACACGAACGACAGCGATCCCGCGACGCCGATGCTCGCGGCGTGGCCGGCGACGGCACGCGACATCAGGCCCGGATCGACCCGATCCGCGAGGAGCTTGAGACCGGTCATGTAGGTCCCGGCCCAGCCGATCCCCGCGAGGGCCCGCATGGCGGCGGCGCTCCAGAAGCCGTCCGCGAACGCGGCGAATCCCCAGTGGCTGACGACCGTCAACCCCACCCCGGTCAGGTAGATCGTGCGCGGGTCGACGCGGTCGGTCAGCGTGACCAGGATCGGGACCGACAGCGTGTAGGCGGCGTAGAAGAGGCCGGTGATCCAGCCCGCTTCACCGTTCGTGAGATGCCACCCGGCGATGAACTCGGGCAGCAAGGCCGGCCACGTGTACGCGCCGATCTGGGCGCATACCTGCGCGACGCAGACGCAGGTGACCAGGCGGGCCGGGCTCACGGCCGGCAGGAGGTCTCTCCCGGTGTCATGGTGCCTTCAGCCACTCGACGAGGCGCTGCTGGATCTGGTCGCGGACCCGCCGGAAGACCTGGAGCCGCTCTTCCTCGGAGCCCTTCGCCCGGGAGGGATCCTCGTACGACCAGTGCAGACGATTGACCAGCCCGGGCACGAACGGGCAGCGCTCGTTCGCGTCGTCGCGGACGGTGACGAGATGGTCCCGGCGCTCC
>Ga0068859_100002086_pt1 | contig 20362 bp, 18 predicted proteins | sample KBSSwiS22_FD_66585 | JGI IMG/M metagenome (GOLD analysis project Ga0068859, IMG submission 66585) | Switchgrass rhizosphere microbial communities from Kellogg Biological Station, Michigan, USA - KBS Switchgrass S2-2 | ecosystem: Host-associated > Plants > Roots > Rhizosphere > Soil ...
CGTTCGGCAAGGACGGCACGGGCACGACGTGCACGGGCGCGGTGACGACCACGTTCATCGACCAGATCTGCTTCGTGAACGGCCAGTTCCTCCGCTACCCGCAGGGCACCCAGCAGTAAGACGAGCTCGAGCGTGACGCTCGCGACGGCGAGGGCGAAAGCCCTCGCCGTTTTTGTTTTTGGACGCCCCGGCCCGGCGGCTAAGATGCGCGCCGCTGGACAGTCCCGGCGGCGGGAACCACGTTAGGCGCGTCTTTCGGGAGGACGGATGACCGGCTGGCTGGTCCCGCTTTTGACGTTCGCGCTCGCGGCGCTCCTCGCCGCGTGGTTCACGCCGCGCGTGCGGGCCGCCGCGATCCGGTTCGGCATCGTGGACCGCCCCGATGGACGCTTGAAGAACCACGCGGAGCCGGTCGCCTACCTGGGAGGCCTCGCCATCTACCTGTCGTTCCTCCTCGCGATCGCGTTCACGGTCCCGTTCGACCGGCACGTGCTCGGCCTCCTTCTCGCCGGCTCGATCGTGGTCCTCGTCGGCCTCGTGGACGATCTGGGCTCCCTGACCCCGTGGACGAAGCTCGCGGGGGAGGCCGTCGCGATCTTCGTGCTCGTCAAGTCCGGCATCTACATCAAGCTGACCTTCCTCCCCGAGCCGGTCGCGATCGCGGTGTCGGTGCTGTGGCTCTTCGCCTGCGCGAACGCCTTCAACCTCATCGACATCATGGACGGACTGTCCGCGGGGACCGCCACGGTCGCCGCGATCGCGCTCATCGCGGTCGCCTCTTGGAACGAGCGCGCGGGCTCGGTGCTCATCCTCGCCGCGCTGGCGGGTGCCTGCCTGGGCTTCCTGCGCCACAACTTCCAGCCGGCCTCGATCTACATGGGCGACTGCGGTAGCTTGTTCCTGGGCCTCATGCTGGGCGCCACCGCGATGGACAACGCTTACACGCAGACGAACCGGCTCGCGGCGCTGGCCCCGGCGCTGATCCTCGGCGTGCCGCTGTTCGACATGCTCTTCGTCATGTACGTCCGCTTCCGCCGCGGCCTCCCCATCATGCTGGGGAGCCCCGATCACGTCGCCCTGCGCCTGAGGCGCTGGCGGCTCTCCACGCGGCAGACGGTCGTGGCGTCGTACGTGACGACCGGGATCCTGGGCGGTGCCGCGCTCGCGATGAGCGCCGCGACGCCGTACGCGGCCGGACTCATCCTCGGTGCCGTCATCGTCGCCTCGGTCGGCGTCGCCCTCTGGCTCTACACGATCGACATGTCCCTCTGATGATCGTGATCCTGGGAGGCGGGCTCGCCGGGCTCGCGACCGCCAAGTTCCTCCAAGAGACGCCCCACGTCGTGCTCGAGGGCGAGAGCCGGGCGGGAGGCCTGTGCCGCTCGCGGCACGTCTCGGGCTTCGTCTTCGACTACACCGGCCACCTGCTCCACCTGAGGGACCCGCGCGCGGTCGCGCTCGCGGACGAGCTCTGGCCGGACGCGTTCGACGTTCTCGAGCGCCGGGCGTTCATCCGCACCCGCGGGACGACGCTTCCCTTCCCCTTCCAGGGGAACCTGCACGGCCTCCCGAGGGAGGTCGTCGCGGACTGCATCCTCGGCGCCGCCGAGGCGTCGCGCAACGAGGTCCCGAAGGATCCGGCGATCTCGTTCCAGGACTGGTCGGTCGCGGTCCTGGGGCGCGGCATCAGCGACGCGTTCATGATCCCGTACAACACGAAGCTCTTCCGGCGTAAGCCCTCCGAGATGACCGCCGACTGGGTCTCGTGGGCGGTGCCTCGTCCGAACCTCGCGGAGGTCGTCCGCGGGGCGCTGGGCATCCGCAACGAGGGGCTCGGCTACAACTCGACGTTCCGCTATCCCAAGCGCGGCGGGATCGAGATCGTGCCCGAGGCCTTCTCGCGCGGGCTTCGGACCCTGCGGCTCGAGGCCCACGTGCGTGAGGTGGACCTCGACCGGAAGACGGTGACGCTCGCCTCGGGGGAGGCGATCTCCTGGACGCGCCTCGTCGTCACGATCCCTCTCCCCGCGTTCCTCGGCATGGTGCGCGGGGGAGGTCGCGACGGAAAGGCCCTCGCGGACCGTCTCGACTGGTCGGTCGTCGGATGCCTGAACCTCGGGTTCGACCGGCCCGGGATCGGCGACGGGGCGCACTGGATCTACTTCCCGGACGCGGACGCCCCGTTCTACCGCGTGGGCTTCCCGCACGCGATGTCCGCGGCGGTGGTACCGCCTTCGACGTCGTCGGCGTACGTCGAGTTCGGCCTCACGCGCGACGAGCGGGCGGATCCCGGCGTCCTCGAGGCGCGGGCGCTCGAGGCCCTCCGGCGCGAGGGGATCCTGAAGCAGACCGACCGGGTGGTCGCGCGCGATTTCCTCCGCATCGACCCCGGCTACGTCATCTTCGACCGCGCGCGTCAGGAGGTGCTCGCCGAGGCCGTCCCCTGGCTCGAGGGGAAGGGCGTGCGGCTGATCGGGCGGTACGGCGCCTGGACCTACTCGTACATGGAGCGCGCGATCCTCGACGGGCTGGAGACCGCTCAGGCGCTCCGCGCGGAGGCCTAGCCGTGTGCGGGATCTGCGGGGCGATCGCCCTCGACGGCGCACCGGTCGATCCGCACGCGGTGAGGCGCATGGTGGACGCGCTGGCCCACCGCGGGCCGGACGCGTGGGGGATGATCGAGGCGCCCTTTGCCGTCGCGGCGATACGCCGGCTGCGGGTGATCGACCTCGCGACCGGCGATCAGCCGATCGCCAGCGAGGACGGCGCCGTCGAGGTCGTCTACAACGGCGAGATCTACAACCACGAGGAGCTCCGGCGGGAGCTGTCCTCCCGCGGGCATCGCTTCAAGACGCGCGCCGACACCGAGGTGCTCGTGCACCTCTGGGAGGAGCGCGGGCCGGAGCTCGTCACGGCGCTCGAGGGGATGTTCGCGTTTTGCATCGTGGACCGGCGGCGCCGCGAGGTGTTCCTCGCGCGGGACGCGATGGGGATCAAGCCGCTGTTCCTGCGCCGTGTCCCCGGGGCGCTCCTGTTCGCCTCGGAGACCGCCGCGCTGCGCCGGTATCCGGCCGGAGCACCGACCCTCGACCCCGCGCGCCTCATCGACCTGGTCGCGCTTCAGTACGTCCCCGGGCGCAAGACCCCCTGGATCGAGATCGAGAAGCTCCTCCCCGGCGAGTCGCTGCTCCTCGGGCCGGAAGGCGAGGTGCGGCGCCGCTGGTTCCAGCCGGCGCCCGCGATTTCCGGAGGCATGGACGAGACGCGCTCGGCGGCCGGGACGCTCCGCGCGCTGCTCGAGGAGTCGGTCCGCGCGCAGAGCGTCGCGGACGTTCCGGTCGGCGTGTTCCTCTCGGGCGGTCTCGACTCGAGCGGCATCGCGGCGCTCCTGGCGCGCGTGGCGCCCGGGCGCGTGCAGACGTTCTCGGTCGGGTTCGACGGGGCGCCCGCGCACGACGAGCGCGCGGAGGCCGCCTCGGTGGCCAAGGCGCTCGGCACCGAGCATCACGAGCTGACCGTCTCCGGGGCGGACGTCGCGCGCGTGCTTCCCGACGCCATCGCGCACCTCGAGGAGCCGGTCCTCGACCCCGCGCTCCTGCCGACGTGGCTCCTCTCGAGGTTCGCGCGGCGCGAGGTCACGGTCGCGCTGTCGGGGGAAGGGGCCGACGAGCTGTTCGGGGGCTACAAGCGGCACCTGTTCCAGCAGCGCCTCGGCTGGATGAAGATGCTCCCGGGGCTCGCGCCGCTCGCGCGCACGGGACGCCGGCTCGGGTTCCTGTCGCCGCGCGTGGGCCAAGCGCTCGAGGCGCTGGGCACGAGCGACCCCGTGCGCAATCATCTCGAGTGGTCCCAGACGATCGCGCGGTCGCTGGCGGGGAGCCTCTTCGACGACGAGCTCGTCGAACGGTTCGAGGACGATGCCTACGCCACCTTCGCGCCGTACTTCGAGGCGGCGCCCGACGCGCTCTCGTCGCGTCTGGCGGCCGACCTGTCCGAGTGGCTTCCGCACGACCTCCTCGCCAAGGTGGACCGCGCGACGATGGCGTTCTCGCTCGAGGCGCGCGTCCCGTACCTCGCGGGGCCCATCGTGCGGTTCGTCACGCAGCTGCCGGACGACCTGAAGATCCGCGGCGGCGAATCGAAGCATCTCCTGCGCGAAGCGCTCTCCGACCTGCTCCCCGCCCGCGTCCTCGAGCGGCCGAAGAAGGGCTTCGACCTTCCGCTCGGCGCGTGGCTGCGTGGGCCGCTGCGCGACCTCGCGGACCAGGCGCTGTCGCCCGAGGCCCTGTCCCGCTGGCCCGGGCTGAAGCTGCGCGAGGCGGGATCGCTCTGGTCCCGCCACCGCTCCGGGTCGCAGGATTTCGGGCTGCCGATGTTCAACCTCCTCTCGGTGGGCGCCGTCCCAGGAAGAAAAAAAGGCTAGGCGGGCGCGCGTCGTCCACCTGATCACGCGCCTGGATCTGGGCGGCGCGCAGCAGAACACCCTGTATTGCGCACGCCACCACGCGCGGGACCGTTTCGAGGTGTCGCTGTGGGCCGGAGCGGGAGGCCGTCTGGACGACGAGGCCCGCGCGATCGACGACGCCGACGTGCGTCTCCTCCCGTGGCTCAGGCATCCGGTGGCGCCCGCGCACGACGCCGGCGCCGTGCTGCGCCTGGCCGCGATGCTCGCCGACGTGGACCTGCTCCACACACACTCGTCGAAGGCGGGGATCCTGGGCCGGGCCGCCGCGCGTCTGGCGCGCGTGCCCGCCGTCGTCCACACCGTGCACGGGTGGAGCTTCAACGCCACGCAGGGTGCGGCGACCCACGCGGCGTACGTCGCGCTCGAGCGGCTGGCCGCGGAGGGCACCGACCGTCTCGTCTGCGTGTCGGAGGCGGATCGAGCGATGGGCCTAGCACTCGGGATCGGCGACCCCTCGCGCTACCGGGTCTTCCGCAGCGGCATCGACGCGTCGCTGTACGCGAGGGACGAGCGTGCGCGGGAGCGCGTGCGACGCGAGCTTTCGCTCGACGAACGGACGATCGTGGTCGGGTCGGTGGGGAACCTCAAGGCCCAGAAGGCCCCGCTCGACTTCGTGGAGGCGGCGCGGCGCGCGCATGCCCAGGACCCGAGGCTCCGGTTCGTCTACGCGGGGGACGGCGAGCTGCGCGCCCAAGTCGAGGCCGCGATCGCGGCTGCTTCGCTTTCGGGCGTCGTGCGCCTCCTGGGCTGGCGCGACGACGTGCCGGCCCTGCTCGCCGCGTGTGACCTCTTCCTGCTCACCTCGCGCTTCGAGGGCCTGCCGCGCGCGGCGCTCCAGGCGATCGCCGCGTCCGTCCCGGTCGTGGCGACCGACACGGGGGGGATCGCGGAGATCGTCGTCTCCGGGGAGAGCGGCGTCCTGGTTCCGGTGGGGGACGGCGAGGCGGCGGCTCGCGCGGTGGTCTCACTCGCCGCCGATCCCGCCGGACGCTCGCGTCTCGCGGCCGAGGCGCGCCGGCGCTTGGACGGGACCTTCGACATCGGTTGCATGCTGCGCGACCTCGAGAAGGAGTACGAGAGGCTGCTTCATGCCACGATCCCGTCGCACCTTGGCGGAAGCCACGTAAGTCACTAGATTCGGTCCTCGCCATGCCCCCCGTGATCGAGATCCGCAACCTCCGCAAGTCGTTCCGGGGCCATCTCGGGATCGGCTCGCACCTCGCCGTCGACGATTTGAGCCTCTCCGTGCAGCCGGGCGAGATCTACGGTTTGCTCGGCCCGAACGGCGCGGGCAAGACGACGACGCTCAAGATGCTCCTCGGGCTCGTGAGGCCGGATGCCGGGACCGTCACACTCTTCGGCCGGCCCCCGCGTGATGTCGCGGCCCGCCGGCGGCTCGGCTTCCTCCCCGAGAATCCTTACTTCTACGACTACCTGACCGCCGTGGAGTTCCTCGATCTCTACGGGAGGCTCCACGGTCTGGACGCGGGGGAGCGGCGGGGGCGCATCGACCGCGCGATCGAGCGGGTGGGCTTGAAAGGCCGCGAGAAGACCCCTCTGCGGAAGTTCTCGAAGGGGATGGTGCAGCGCGTGGGGCTCGCGCAAGCGATCCAGCACGATCCCGAGCTCGTCATCCTCGACGAGCCGATGTCGGGCCTCGACCCCGTGGGCCGGCGTGAGGTGCGCGACCTCATCCTCACGCTCAAGGCGCAGGGAAAGACGATCTTCTTCTCCAGCCACATCCTGCAGGACGCCGAGATGGTGTGCGACCGGGTCGCGATCCTCTTCAAGGGAAAGCTGCGCGCCGTCGGACGCCTCGACGATCTCATGTCGCCCGAAGCCAAATGGGTCGAGGTCACGGTGAAGGGATCCGTCCCCTCCGGGATCGGGGGCGAGCGGCGCGAAAACCCGGACGGCTCGACGCTGCTCGTGCTCCCGGGCTTCGACGCGCTGGCCCCCGCGGTCGCGGCGATCACGGCCGCCGGGGGAACGATCGCCGGCGTCTGGCCACGCCGCGAGAGTCTCGAGGACCTCTTCCTCCGCGAGATCGGGCGGGCGCAGGTCGAGGAGCGCGTGTCGTGAGGGCGATCGCGGCGGTCGCGCTCAACACGTTCCGCGAGGCGATCCGGGACCGGGTGCTCTACCTGATCCTCGCGGTCGCGCTCGCCGTCGTCGGCGGGTCGCGCTTCGTCGCGATGCTCACCGTGGGGAGCGAGGTCAAGATCGTCAAGGATCTCGGTCTCGCGGCGGTGTCGATCTTCGGCCTGCTCATCGCGGTGTTCGTGGGCGTCTCCCTCGTGTCGAAGGAGATCGAGAGGAGGACGGTGTTCACGCTCCTGGCGCAGCCGGTCGCGCGCTGGCAGTTCATCGCGGGGAAGTACGCCGGCCTGCTCCTCGTGCTCGCGGCGAACGTCGTCCTCGTCGGGGGCGCGGTCCTCGCGGCGGTCGCCTTGATGGGCGAGAGCCCGCTCGCGCTCGTCCCGGCGATCGTCCTCATCCTCGTCGAGCTCTCCGTCGTCGCGGCGTTTTCGGTGCTGTTCTCGAGCTTCACCAATCCGATCCTCGCGGCCGTGGGGACCGTGGCGGTGTACGTGGCGGGGCACCTCTCGTGGAGCTTCGACCTCCTCCGCAAGCGCGTGGCCACCGCCGCGGCGCGGACGCTGTGCGACGTCTTGCACGCGGTCCTGCCGAACCTCGACCGCCTCGACGTGAAGGCGGACGCCGTGCACGGCGTCGCGATCCCGGCGGGCACCTTCGCCGCCGCGGCCGCGTACGGGGCGTTCTATGCGATCGCGGTGGTCGTGCTCGCCTGCATCGTCTTCGAGCGTCGCGAGTTCGCATGAGCGGTGCGCTTCGCGCGGGCCTGCTCCTCGCCACCGCCGTGCTCGGCACCGGCCTCGCGCGAGCCCGGCTCGTCGCGCTCGATGCGCCGTCTTCGGGGTCGAAGGACCTCCTCTATCTCCCCAACGGCAAGTACCTGCGCGCGGCGAGCCTCGGGCAGGCGCCCCTTGCCGCGGACCTCGTCTACTTCTGGGCGATCCAGTTCTACTCGGACTACGGGCGGGCGGATCGATTCCGATTCACCGAGCACGTGTTCGGGTCGGTCATCCCCGAGCTCGACCCGCGCTTCATCGATCCGTACTGGCTGGGAGCCCTCATCCTGACGACCGAGGGGGGGGACCTCGAGGGGGGCTTGCGCCTCCTCGACCTCGGGGCGGAGAAGAATCCCCGGGAGTGGGTCTTCCCGTTCCTCGCCGGTTGGGAGTGCGACCACGCGAAGGAGTACGACCGCGCGGCGGCGTACTTCGATCGGGCGGCTCGCATCCCCGACGCCCCGGCGGCCCTCGTCCGTCTCGTCGCCGGGATGCGCGCCCGTGGGGGGAACCTGAGGGAGGCGATCGCGAAGTGGGAGGAGGTCCTCACCGACCCGCGCGGCGACGACGCGTCGCACGCGATCGCGGAGCGGCAGGTGCGCACGCTCACCGTGCGGGCCGACCTCCAGGACCTCGAAGCGGCGGTGCTCACGTTCCGCGAGCGCCGGGGCGCTCCGCCGAGGCGGCTGGACGAGCTCGTCCACGCGGGGATCTTGACCCGTCTCCCGCTGGATCCCGACGGCAAGCCCTACCGCTACGACCCCAGGACCGGTGCCGTGACCAGCGACGCCTCGCGCGTGTTGGGCTCCTGACGTGGACGCCACGCTCGAGCCGCTCGCCACGATCCTCGTGGCCGTCGTCGGTCTCGTCGTCGGCAGCTTCCTCAACGTGTGCATCCACAGGCTCCCGCTGGGGGAGAGCGTGGTCGCCCCCCGCTCGCGATGCCCGAGCTGCGGAGCGCCGGTCCTCGCGTGGCAGAACGTGCCGGTGCTCTCGTGGCTTGCGCTCCGGGGAAAGTGCGCGTCGTGCCGCGCGCCGATCTCCTGGCGCTACCCCGCCGTCGAGGCCTTGACGGCCGTGGCGCTCGTCCTCCTCTGGAGGGCCCTGGGCCCCGGGGCGGCGCTCGCGGTGGCGGCACCGTTCACGCTCGCGATGATCGTGCTGTTCTTCACCGACTGGGACCATCACATCCTGCCGGACGCGATCACGCTGACGGGCTTCGCGGTCGGTGTGGCCACGGCGTTCTGGAACCCGTTCCTCGGCGAGCCCGGCTGGCCGCGCGTGGTGGCCTCGATCATCGGGGCCGCGCTCGGAGCGGGGCCGCTGTGGCTGGTGGGCGCCCTCTACAAGCGCCTCCGCGGCATCGAGGGGATGGGCTTCGGCGACGTGAAGCTCATGGCGTTCGTGGGGGCCGTGACCGGTCCCCCGGGCGTGGCGGCGACGCTGTTCTTCGGGACGATCGCCGGCGCCCTCGTCGGGATCGCGCTCATCCCGCTCCGTGGGAAAAGCCTGAAGGCCGAGCTGCCGTTCGGCTGCTTCCTGGCACCGGCCGCGTTGTTCGCGCTGCTCTGGGGGCGCCAGGCGATCGAGGCCTATCGCGCCGCCTTCGGCGTGGTGCCGTGAGGAAAGAGCCGGGCCGCCGGGGACGCTTCGAGCTCCAGCTCCGGCTGGTGCTCGTGCTCCTCGTCCTGTTCCTCGCGGCCCTCGACCTCATGAACGTCGTCCTCCTCGCCCGGGCGCGCGACGAGGTCGAGCGCGCGGAGAGCGAGCGCGCCAAGACGCGCGGCCGCGAGGCGGCGCTGAACCTCGGCCCCGACGCGTTGGCGTCGGGGACCCCTCCGGCCGCGGCGGATCTCGCCCGCCTCGCCCGGCGATTCGACCTCGCGCGCCTCGCCGTCCTCGCCGCGGACGGCACCGTCCTCGCGGAGAGCGCTCCGGCGCCGGCGTCCTCGAAGCCCTTCGGGGCGCTCGGTCCCGACGCGCGGGACGCGATCGGCGCCGGGCGCGCCGTCGCGAGCGACATGGCCCCGGCGTCGGGCGGCGGAAGCGCCCGGCTGACCGCGTACGTGCCGGTGCTCGACCCCGCGGGCCGTCTGGCGTCGATCGTCGCCGTGGACCAGGCGGTGCCGGAGCTCGGCCGGCTCCACCTCGCGTTCCGCGCGGTCGTCGCGATCCAGGCCGGCGCCGTCGTCCTCATCGGCGTCGCGGTGCTCCTTTTCGGGCGATGGGTCAGCCGGCCCTTCCGGCGCCTCGCCACCGCCGCCGGCGAGGCGGGCATCACGAGGCCGTCCGACGCCGGCGGCGCGGATCCGGACGACCTGGCCGCGGCGTTCCGGGGCGTCGTCGAGAAGCTGCGCGAGCAGGAGGCGGCGCTGGCCGCGCTGGGCCGGGAAGGGGGCGGCCTCGGGGACCTGGTGCGATTCGCGCGGGGAGCCGCGCGGTCGATGGCGACCGGGGTCCTCGTCGTGGACCGCCGCGGACGTCCCGCCGCGACGAACGCCGCGGCGGACGAGCTCCTCCGCCGGGGCGCGGGGCGCGCACGCGACCCGCTCGACGAGCTCATCGGCTCCTGCCTCGAGGAGGGGCGCGCGGTCTCCCGCGAGGTTCTCGAGTGGAAGGGAGACGGCGCCGGCTCCGGACATCTCGGCGTGACGATCTCGCCCGTGCTCGGCGGACGCGGAGAGACCGCGGGCGCGCTCGTTCTCATGACCGATCTGACCGAGATCCGGAGCGTGCAGGCGCAGGTCCACTTGAAAGAGAACCTCGCCGCGGTGGGCCAGCTCTCGGCCGGCATCGCGCACGAGTTTCGAAACGCCCTCGGGACGATCCTCGGCTACGCGCGCATGCTCGAGAAATCGGGCGATCCGCGCGTCCACGGCCCCGCCCGCGAGATCCTCAAGGAGGTGGACGCGGTGCGCGCGCAGATCGACGAGTTCCTCCTCTACGCGCGTCCGCCGGCCCCCCAGCCGGTCCCCGTCGACTTGGGCGCGCTCGTCCGGGGATGCGCCGACGCGGCGCCCGCCGGTCTCGCCGTGGACGTCGCGGGGGAGTTCGCGACGATCATCGCGGACGAGACCCTGGTGCGCCGCGTCTTCGCGAACCTCCTGCAGAACGCCGCGGACATCGGACGCGAGGCGTCGCGCGCGATGTCGGTGCGCGTCGTCGCACGGCGCGCGGGACGCACCCTGCAAGTGGAGGTCGAGGACGACGGCCCCGGGATCCCGCCCGACAAGCAGGCCCAGGTCTTCCTCCCGTTCTTCACGACGCGGGCGCGCGGGACCGGGCTCGGCCTCGCGCTCGTGCAGAGGACGCTCGTGGACCTCGGCGGGTCGGTCGAGGTGGGGGACGGGCCGCGCGGCGGGGCGGCGTTCCGCCTTCGCTTTCCGTTGCCGGCTGTAACGAAAAGTGACGATGGGTCGGGGGAACGGGAGTCCGAGGACCGGGACTCGAGGGCCCCCGTTTCGTAAGTCGCTGAAAAACAAGGACTTGACTTCGCTCGAAGCGTCGCGCGACGTGGCACGCCGGGTGCTGTGTCCGGGACGAGATGCGAGGAGGCGCCGTGAGACGGAATCGACAGGCCGGCTTCAGCTTGGCCGAGATGCTCATCGTCATCGCGTTCATCGGGATCGCCATCGCGATCGGCATCCCGCTCGTCAACGAGCAGGTGCGCATCGCGGAGGTGCGGTCCTCGGCGGACGACCTGGCGCTGCACCTCCGGGCGGCCCGGATGCTCGCGGTGGCGAAGCACAAGACGATCGTCTTCACCGTGAACGCCGACCCGGCGAACACCTTCAGCTACAAGGCCCTGGATGATTCTTCGATCTTCACAGGGACCAACCCCAAGGTGCGCGGCCCGTTCAAGATGCCGACCCGCGTCAGGATCGCGACCGGCTCCGACGGGACGATCAACTTCCTGCAGAACGGCGCCGTCGATTTCGTCTCGTCGGTCGTGCTCGAGTCCCAGGTGTCGAACAAGCTCGAGCGGTGGACGGCGACGGTGAACACCGTCGGCCTGACGACGCTCCTTCACGAGCGGATCTAGGGGGCCGTCATGGTGCGTCGCAACGAGCGCGGATTCAGCTTGGTCGAGGTCGTCATCGCGCTGGGCCTGCTCGCGGGGGTCCTCATCGCGATCGCGGGCCTGTTCATCATCGGCGGGAAGCAGGTGAAGAGCGGCCGCACCTCGAGCGAGGCGCTGGCGCTGGCGCGCGAGATCCAGGAGGAGATGAACGGCTTCGGGTACACGCAGCTGTGGAGCTACTTCGGCTACAACGGCGAGGCCACGACCTACACGGTGGACACCCGCACGAACGCGGCGTGCACGGCGTGGCAGAACACGCTCAGGACGAAGCTCGGCAACTCCGCGTACGCGAACATCAAGCTCGACTCGGTCACGAACGCGGCCGGGACCACGACCAACTTCGCCGACGCGGGCGGCAACATCCTCGCGAAGACCGTGCGCGTGGCCGTCACCGTCAACTGGACGGAGCTTCCGGGACGTCCGCGCTTCGTCACGGTGGGCACCACGAAGAACTGACCCGCGCGGAAGGCGCGTCGGGGCGCCGCTCGCGCACGAGGAACGACGATGACGACCCGTACCGGCTCGCAACGAGGCATGTCGCTGATCGAGGTCCTGGTGGCCACGGCCATCCTGGTCCTCGCGATCATCGTCGCGCTCGTGGTCTACGACGGCTCCCGGAAGGCGTTCAAGAAGGGCGAGAACGCGACCGAGCAGCAGGAAGCCGTCCGCATCGCGTACGACCGGTTGACCGCGGACCTGCGCATGCTCGGCTACAACGTCAACCCGGACGGGAACCCCAACCGGCCCGACGAGCAGCTCGAGGCCGCCCTCGATCATGCGATCGTCCTCCGCGGCGACTTCGACATCAACGACGCGGCGAGCACCACGCCGGAGAGCACGCTGGACAACGGCGCCTTCCCCGCGGTGTCCACCGGCAACGACGAGATCGTCGCCTACGTCCTCGCCAAGCCCGACGGCACCGGTCCCGACTCGATCGTCTTCCAGGCGGACGTGTCGGAGGCAACGCGCGACGGTGACGTCGAAAACATCACGATCAACAACGTGGTGCTCAACCCGACGACGCCCCCGTACACGCTGTACCGCATCACGCTCAACAACGACAACAGCACGTACGGCAGCGCGGGCTTCGTCGTGCGCACGCCGATCGTGGAGAACGTCCGCGACCTCTCGTTCATCTACTACAACGCCTCCGGCACCTTCAAGGACGCCGCCGCGACCATCCCGGAGACCTCGACCGCGAAGACGACGCGCGATACCCTGACCCACATCGGCATCTCCCTCGTGGGGATGACGCGCGACCGGGACATCAACTACAACGACACCTCGGATCCCGCGTCCCGCCAATACCGCAAGTTCGAGCTCAAAGGGGACATCACGCCGCGCAACATGCGGATGAAGGGGATGCAGGATCTGAACTCCGACGTCATCCCGCCGAACACCCCTTCGACGCCGACGCTCGTGGCGGGGCACTGCGGCGGCCTGCTTCTGTCGTGGACGCCCAACGCGCTGTCGGAAGGCGTGACGCAATACCGGGTCAACTACGGAACCACGGCGGGGTCACCGAGCGGGGCGTCCCTGACGTCCGGCTCGCCCTACTTTCTGGCGGGGCTGACGACGGGAAGCACGTACTACGTGACGATCCAGGCGCTCGACGCTTCCGGCAATATGAGCAACAAGAGCGCCGAGGTCAACGCGGTCGTCGCCAACACGAACACGCCGAACCCGCCCGCGGGCGTGGCGGCGAGCAACGACCAGAACTACTACGTCCGCCTCGACTACACGCCGACCGCCACGAACACCGCGAGCGTCCCGGCCGGCGATCCCGCCGCCCCCGCGATCCGCGATCTCGCGGGCTACCGGCTCTACCGCTCCCCGTCCTCCGGGTTCACGCCCAACTTCGGGAGCAACGGGGTCGCGAACGAATCCGTTCTCAAAGCGACCAACATGCCGCCGCACTACGACACGCCGGTCGTGGCCTGCCAGAACTACTACTACCGGATGAGCGCCGTCGATACGTGCGGCGCCGAAAGCGCCTTCGCGGCGGAGACGGGAGGGATCGCGACGAATTCCAACATCGCCCCCGAAGCTCCCGTGGGGGTCAGCGCGAATTTCATCGGCGGCGGTCTGACGAGGGTCGACTGGAACGCCGTCACCAAGGACGTCTCGGGGAAGGACATTGCGGTCTACAAGTACAAGATCTATCGCTCGGACCCGACCACGGCGTCGGACCCGGCCTCCGCGGTCTGGAGCACCACCCCGGTCGGCGAAAGCTACGTGGACGACTACCAGGAGTCCACGCCGAGCCTCGGCGCGGGCGAGGTCGTCTACTACCGGGTGACGGCCGAAGATCTCTGCCCCAACGTCTCGGCGCCCTCGTCGGCGGCGGCCGCGCAGTGCGCCTTCTCGGGCGACATCAGCTTCGTCGCGCCGATCGACGGCCAGCTCGTGGCCGGCATCGTGCCGCTGACCGTCGCCGTCACCGGCGGCACCGACACCTACACGGGCATCACGGTGACGTACACGCACAGCGTCGGCGGCCTGCGGCGGACGTTCAACTCCACCACGGCGGGGACGAGCTGGGTCGACACCGGCTGGCTCGCGTCTCCGGCGGGCACGTACACGATCACGGCGAGCGTCACCAACAGCAACGGGTGCGCGAAGAGCAAGACGATCACGGTCACCGCCGCGAGCACCGTGGGCTGCTGTCTGGCCCTCTACCCGACCACGACGACGCCGCTCACCTGCGCCAGCGGGTCGACCGGTTGCGCCGAGGTCTCCTACAAGATGGGGAACAGCACCTGCCTGACGGCCGTCCGCGTGGACGCCATGACCGTCAACTGGACCGACATCTCCGGCAACAGGGGCGTATGGCAGACCGCGAAGTTCAACGGGACGAACATCGCCGCCCCCGGGAGCTGGACGACGACGCTCAGCACGGCGAATCCCGCCGCGGGAACCGCGACGAAGAGCAACTTCAGCCCCGGCCCGGAGGTCCCGTACGCGAACCCGATGGCAACGTCGAACGTGACGACGGTCACCTACGTCTTCGACAAGAAGGCGAAGCAGGGCCAGAACCGGAACATCTACACGGTCAACGACTACACGTTCACGCTCCTCGACAGCGCGGGCACGCCGTCGGACATCCAGACGACCTGCCACTTCCCGAACCTGACGATCGAGTGACGGCCGCCCTCACGGAGAACCGACGATGAGCACCGGACGAAAGGTTTCGCGGGACGGCGAGCGCGGCTCGGCGATGGTCATCGCCGTCCTCGTGATGGCGATCCTGACCCTGCTCGGCGTGTCGTTCCTGCTGATGGCGGACACCGAGAACAAGATCGCCGAGAACGAGAAGCTCTCGAGCCAAGCCCTCTACTTCGGCGAGGGGATCACGCGCGAGGTGAAGCGCTGGTTCGACCGGCCGCCGTACAGCACGATCGGCGACCGCAACCTCGTGCGCCCCACGACCGCGGTCATGGTCCGGAACCTCCGCAGCATCGACGTGGACGGCCCGGGCCCGACGGCGCCCGTCGCCGCGGACGGGTCGGTGGGCGCACCCTACTACAAGCGATGGACCACCGGACCCCGGGACGTGGACGCCGACGGGAACGACGACATCTTCGACAAGCCGTATCGCTCCGCGCTCGTGGACATGCTGGTGGGGACCGCGACCGGCCCCGACATCCGGATGGATCGCGCGACCGACAGCGCGACCGCGACGTTCCTCGACACGCTCGCGGAGAAGGTGATGCCGAACTTCCCCAGCGCGGCCGCCGGGATCCGGGCGCGTATCAAGACGATCGACATCTACGCGCCGCCGTACATGGACGTGGGCGGAGGGAATTGGCAGCGCTTCGGCATGGCGACCGTGAGCACGCGAGTGCAGATCCTCAGAAACCCCGGGACCGCGAACGAGCTCCTCATGGCGGACCGCACGGTCGTCGCGGTGTTGAACGAGACGCCCTTCCCCGGCCCCTTCGGTCCCTTCCACTCCTGCGACGAGATCAACTTCAACGGCGAGTTCCGTCTCCATTGGGGGATCTCGACCGCGGTCGGGGCCGTCAATCCGCCGGGAAGCCTCGGCAACAACAACAAGATGGACTTCAGCATTCCCCGGGCGACTCCGCCGACCCCGAAGGTCGACCTGATCTACGGATACAACGACAACACCATCTTCAACACGCTCAAGGCGAACCTCGAGGCGAACAAGGTCATCGACGACCCCTGGTACCAATTCTTCGCGGGCGGCCCGGTCAATACGTGGGGTGCGCTTCCCACCCCGCAGCCGTGGGCGCCGATCGACACCGACCAGGACAAATCGAACCGATTCCAGAACTTCCCCGGTGGCGTCGGCTGTCCGAGCTTTGACTACGATACCTGGAAGACGATCGCGCAGTCCGGCGGAAGCGACGTGCATTTCTACGCGTGGGACAACGGCACGCAGTTCCGCGAGAACGGCGTCGGGACCGCGACCGACTTCGTCACGTTGACCGACAACAAGACCGGCCTGTTCTTCTTCGACACCGAGGACGGGATCCGGCCGCACGACGAGGACGCGACGAAGGTCGCCGCGAACCTCACTCCGGAGGTCCACATCACCGCGGGCTCCTACGGCGTCCGCGGATTCCTGTACTTGAACGCGGAGAACTTCACGGTGACCGGAAGCCCGGGCCGGCCGATCTCGATGGCGATGCCCGGCGAGCCGTTCCAGGACACGAACATGAACGGCGTCAGGGATGGCGGCGAAGGGTACATCAACCTCAACTACAACAGCATCGGGAGTCTCGCCGACGACATTCGCGGAAGCGCGACCGACGACTACGGCAACGGAGGCGGCGGTCCGATCTGGAACGCCAAGGGGAAGCCGATCCCGGGAACCGTGGACGCGCTGCTGTGGGGCGTGCTCTACACGAGCGGACAGTTCGACGCGCAGGGGAACGCGGTCTACTACGGCAGCGTCGTGACGTACGCGGGCACGACCGCGCCGACGTCCGCCGGTACACCCGACTTCTACTGGGACCCGACCCTCAAGGATCAGTGGCCGCCGCTCGGGTGGGACCTCCCGCGCGTCATCATCACGCGGTGGCAGACGGACCTGTAGTAGGGTGCGTGGCGTGAGCCGCATCGCTTACGCCGCGCCCCTCGCGCTGCTCCTCGTCGCGTGCGGGAGCCCGACGCGCGAGGCGCCCGCGCCGCCGCCGATCACCGCCTCGGCGCCGTCGCCTTCGCCGTCCGCGTCGCCGGGCCCGGCGGAGATCGCAACACCGGAGACCCAGCGCGCCGCGGAGTTGGAGCGCGTGACCGAGAAGTCGCTGCCGGTCCGGCCGATCGCCACGCCGATGCCGGAGCCCAGCGGCGACCCGAACGTCCCGCCGCCCGCGACCATCGCCACGCCTCCGCCGTCCGCTTCACCGGACCCGCTGCGCGCGATGCAGGATTCCCAGGCGCGCCGCGAGGACTACCAGCGCCGCCTCGCGAGCCTGCAAACCGCCCTCGAGGACGCGCGCGCCGACGTGGCGAAGCGGCAGAAGGACCTGCTCGCGTTCAAGAACCCGTTCCTCCCGCGTCCCGTGCTTGCCCCCGACGAGGCCCAAGCCATTTCCGGCATGGACGGAGCTGCGCGGGCGAAGTGGGCGGAGGAGAAGCTCGCGGAGGCGAACGCCGCCTTCGAGGCCGCGCAAAAGAGCTACGACGACGCGAAGGCCAACCCGCCCTTGAACTGATCGCGCCGAAGACCCTATCCTCCGCCGCGAGATGCCCCCCGTCCTCCTCGTCGAAGATCGCGAGAGCCTGCGCGCCATGCTCCGCTCCACGCTCGAGGCGGAGGGGTACGCGGTCGAGGAGGCGGTGGACGGGAAGGCGGCGCTCAAGGCCCTTCAGGGCGGGCGCTTCCTCGCCGTCGTCACCGACCTCAAGCTCCCGGGCGCCGACGGGCATCAGGTCCTCGACGCCGCGCGCGATCTCGACCCGAACGTCCCGGTCATCCTCATGACGGCCTACGGGACTGTCGAGGACGCGGTGGGCGCGATGAAGCGCGGGGCGTTCGACTTCCTCGCGAAGCCGGTCGATCCCGACCACCTCGTGCTTCTGCTCTCACGCGCCGTCGAGCGCAAGGCGCTGCTCGAGGAGAACCTCCTCCTCAAGAAGGAGTTCGCCGAGCGCCTTGGGTTCCCGCGGATCATCGGAGAAGCCCCCGGGCTCGTCGAGGCGACCCGGCACGTGCAGAAAGCGGCGCCGACCGACGCGACGGTCCTCATCCTCGGAGAGTCCGGGACGGGGAAGGAGCTGTTCGCGCGCGCCCTCCATCAGCTCAGCCCGCGCAAGGCGGGCCCGTTCGTCGCGATCAACTGCGCGGCGATCCCCGAGACGCTCCTCGAGAACGAGCTGTTCGGTCACGAGAAGGGCGCGTACACGGGGGCGTCCTCCGCGAAGGCCGGTCGCGTCGAGATGGCGGACCGCGGGACGCTGTTCCTCGACGAGATCGGGGACCTGGGGCCCGCGCTTCAGGCGAAGCTCCTTCGCGTTCTCCAGGACCGCACGTTCGAGCGCGTGGGCGGAACGAGGACGCTCAAGGTCGACACGCGCATCGTCGCCGCGACGAATCGCGACCTGCGGCAGGATGTGAGGAACGGCCGCTTCCGCGAGGACCTCTTCTTCCGTCTCGCGGTCGTGACGATCTCGATCCCGCCGCTGCGCGAGAGGGAGGCCGACCTTCCGGCCCTCGCCGAACATTTCCTGGAGAAGTTCCGGCGCGAGCTCGCGCGCGAGCGGCTCCGGTTCTCCGAGGGGGCGATCGCGGCGATCCGATCGCACCGCTGGCCCGGGAACGTGCGCGAGCTCGAGAACGCGATCGAGCGCGCCGCGATCCTCGCGGACGCCGACGCGATCGAGCCGATCCACCTCGCCCTCGACGGCGGACGGCGCGGCCGCGAGGAGGGATGGGAGGCGCTCGCGGCCGCCCTCGACGCCGGCGGCGGCCTCGACCGGATCTCCGAGCGCGCCCGCGATCGCGTGGAGCGCGTCGTCATCGAGCGCGCGCTCGCGGACGCGGGCGGCAACAAGACGCGCGCCGCCGAGATCCTCGAGGTGAATTACAAGCGCTTGCTCGCCCGCATCAAGGAGCTCGGCATCGAGTGAGCTATTTCAGCGCCGTGTGCAGGCAGACGATGCCGCCGGACAGGGGCTGCCAGCCGACGGCGCCGAACCCCGATTCGCGGACGACGCCGGCGAGCAGGTCGGGCTCCGGGAAGTCGGCGATCGTGCGGGCGAGGTACCGGTAAGGGCCCGACGACCCGGACGCGCCGTCGCCGAGACGGGGGACGACCTGCCGGAGGTAGAAGGCGTACAGGCGCGAGAGGACCCGCCCCGACGGGCGGCTGAACTCCAGGACGACCAGGCGCCCGCCGGGCACGAGCACGCGGGACATCTCGCGAAAGCCCGCGGTCATGTCGGCGAGGTTGCGGACCCCGAATCCCACGGTGACTGCGTCGAAGGACGCGTCGCGGAACGGGAGCCGGAGGGCGTCTCCCTCGATCGTCTGGGCGGAGGGGGACAGTCCCCGCCGCGCGAGCTTGACCGCGGCGACGGCGAGCATCGGCCGGGCGAAGTCGCAGCAGGCGACGAAGGCGGGAGGATTCTTCGACCGCAGGAGGGCCACGGTGAGATCCCCGGTCCCCCCGCAGAGGTCGAGCACCCGAAGCCCCGGCTCGGTGCAGGCCTCGGCGGCGGCACGCCGCCTCCAGGAGGCGTCGAGGTTGAGGCTCAAAAGGTGGTTCAGGGCGTCGTAACGGCCGGCGATCGCGCCGAACATCGCTTGGATCCGCCGGGGCTCCCGGCTCTCGGCGGGGGAGGCCACGGCCGGGAGTATAGACAGGAAGCGCGGTCTTGACAGTCTTTTCGCCGGGTGATAAAAAGCCGCGTTCGCCCTGGGTCTTCGTCCACTCGCTCCCTACCGAGCGATCGATTCGAGGTTTCCGTGAAGAAGACGTACGTGCCGAAGGCGGGAGACGTCGAGCGTGCGTGGTGGCTCGTCGACGCCGCCGGCATGACCCTCGGCCGGCTCTCGACCGTCGTCGCGTCCCACCTGCGCGGGAAGCACAAGCCGATCTTCACGACGTACCAGGACACCGGTGACCACGTCATCGTCGTCAACGCCGAGAAGGTCCGGCTCACGGGCCGCAAGCTGACCGACAAGATGTACCGCCACCACACCGGCTACCCCGGCGGCTTGAAGGAAGTCGCGGCCGGGAAGCTTCAGAAGACGCATCCCGAGCGCCTCGTCGAGATCGCCGTGAAGGGGATGCTCCCCAAGGGAAGTCTCGGCCGCGCGATGGGCCGCAAGCTCAAGGTCTACGTCGGCGAGCGACACCCGCACGCCGCACAGCTGCCGAAGTCGCTCGCGATCCCGAACGCTTCGCGCTGAGCATCGAAGGAGAAGTCGTTTGAGCGAGGGCGCGATTCAGTACTACGGGACGGGGCGGCGGAAGACCTCCGCGGCGCGCGTCTACTTGAGACCCGGGCGCGGAGCGATCACGGTCAACACGAAGACCTTCGACGCGTACTTCCCGAACGAGATGCTCAAGATGATCATCCGGCAGCCGCTGGTGATCACCGAGACCGCGGACAAGTTCGACGTGCTCGTGCGCGTCGCCGGGGGCGGCTCGTCCGGCCAGGCCGGCGCGCTGCGGCACGGCATCGCGCGCGCGCTCGTGGAGTACAACCCCGAGCTGCGCGGCAAGCTCAAAGAGGCCGGGTTCCTGACCCGAGACCCGCGCAAGGTCGAGCGGAAGAAGTACGGCCGGCCCGGCGCTCGCAAGCGGTTCCAGTTCAGCAAGCGCTGACGCCGAAGGAGGAGTCGTTGGTTTCCGTCACGCTCAAGGAGTTGCTCGAGGCCGGCGCGCACTTCGGCCATCAGACCCGCCGCTGGAACCCGAAGATGAAGGAGTACATCTTCGGCGCCCGCAACGGCATCTACATCATCGA
>Ga0068859_100002088_pt1 | contig 20360 bp, 16 predicted proteins | sample KBSSwiS22_FD_66585 | JGI IMG/M metagenome (GOLD analysis project Ga0068859, IMG submission 66585) | Switchgrass rhizosphere microbial communities from Kellogg Biological Station, Michigan, USA - KBS Switchgrass S2-2 | ecosystem: Host-associated > Plants > Roots > Rhizosphere > Soil ...
GTGAACTCGTCCCGTTCGACCCGGAACTTCATGCCTGCCTCCCTCAGCGACGAACGCGCTCCAGCATCTCAGAGCCCACCGACGCTCTCGCGAGCGGTCCAGTGGTACGGCGAACGCGGAGCGTGATCATTCGAGCAGGGCGGCGCGAACGATCCGGACCGGCGCAGGCGGCCGTCGCGAGGCGCGCTTCGTCCCCAGGCCCTAGTACTTCGAGCTTTTGATCTTCCTTGAAGAAATTCTGGTAGCAGTAGTAGTAGGGGCTGTGGAAACTGTGGAAAACCGCCGTTTCCGCAGGTCAGGGGCGGTGTGGGCCGGTGGAGATCGTGTGGGTGGAGCTGTGGGCACACCCGGTCGTCATCCACAGGCCCCCGTTGTCCCCCGTCGCCATCCACCGTTCATCCACCGGTTACACCCACGTCGTCCCCAGTCTGTCCCCCGGTTCTCCACAGGATCCGTGCACGGTGGGACGGGCTCGGCGGGGGCCTCGGGGGCCATTCCGAGCAGTTACCCCCAAGTAATCCACAGAGTTATCCACAAGCTGTGGGTGAATACCACCCAAGTAGTCCTATCTACCTAGTACTCGGCGTCTTGCACCGATCCGAGCGACCACGTCCTGGGGGACACGATCAGACGTGTTCTGGTACTTGTGTGCAGCTTCCGGCAGATGCGGCACGCTCAGGCACTCCAAGCCTCATCGACGGCGAAGACTTGGCCTGCGACCCTCCGCCCGACTGGCGGTCGGTAGGTCGGTCATCCCCACCGAACCCCACAGGCTGTGGACAACCTCTGGGTATGACGACGCTGGGAGGCCCACGAAGTTGTGGGCCCTCGCTCGCGGATCTCACCGGGCACCGCAGCCGCATCCCTGATCGAACAGGCGAGGCGACGGTGGACCTGGGCCGGGCCGCCGCCCGACGCCCCGGCTCTTTTCAGACCTTCGAGAACGTCCCGAACACGGCCTCGTGGCGGGCGGCGCCCGCAAGCGCGTTACGCCCTGCCTGTCCCTTTTGTTCTCGGCTGGTGGTGGATCCTCTGCCCAGCGTCCGAACTCTCGGCCCGACGCGCGGGCGGCCCCTCAGTGGCTCCGCCGTCCGCCGACGGGATTCAGCCCGAGCGACGCTTCCGCGACAACGGCGAGCGCGCCCCCCTTACAGGTGGCGCGTCTCCGCCCGAATGCGGTTGGTCAGCTCGGTGACCTGGTTGTAGATTGCGCGCCGCTCGGCCATCAGGCCACGAATCTTGCGGTCCGCGTGCATGACGGTCGTATGGTCGCGGCCGCCGAAATGCTGGCCGATCTTCGGCAGCGACAGGTCGGTGAGCTCGCGGCACAGGTACATCGCGATCTGCCGGGCGGTGACGAGCACCCGGCTGCGCGACGTCCCGCACAGGTCCTCCATCGAGACGCCGAAGTACGACGCCGTCGCGTTCATGATCGATATCGCCGTGATCTCGGTGTTCGTGGCCTCAGGAATGAGGTCGCGCAGCACGATCTCGGCCAGCGTGCGGTCCACGTGCGACTTGTTCAGGCTGGCGAAGGCGGCGACCCGGATCAGTGCGCCCTCGAGCTCGCGGATGTTGCGCTCGATGTGCGTCGCGATGTACTCCAGCACGTCCGGCGGCACCGGCAGCCGCTCGACCGCCGCCTTCTTCGACAGGATCGCGATCCGTGTCTCCAGGTCCGGCGGCGTGACGTCGGTGATCAGTCCCCACTCGAACCGGCTGCGCAGCCGGTCCTCCAGCGCCGACAGTTGCCGGGGCGAGCGGTCCGAGGAGATCACCAGCTGCTTCTCGCTGTCGTGCAGGACGTTGAAGGTGTGGAAGAACTCCTCCTGGGTGCGCTCTTTGTTCTCCAGGAACTGGATGTCGTCCACGAGCAGCACGTCGATGTCCCGGTAGCGGCGTTGGAACGCCTGCTGACGGTCGTCGCGGATGGAGTTGATGAAGTCGTTCGTGAACTCCTCGGTGCTGACGTACTTGACCTGCGCGTCCGGGTACAGCTTCTTCGTGTAATGCCCGATCGCGTGCAGCAGATGGGTCTTGCCGAGGCCCGAGTCGCCGTAGATGAACAGCGGGTTGTAGGCCTTCGCCGGCGCCTCGGCCACGGCGACCGCCGCGGCGTGCGGGAACCGGTTGCTGTCACCGATGACGAACGTCTCGAAGACATAGCGCGGGTTGAGCCGGGCCGGTTCCGACGGGCGGGGCTCCGGGTCGCGCCCGAGGCCGGTCGCGACCCGCTGGATCGGCGGGGTCGGCGCGTCCAGCGGGGAGTCGGCCTGCTCGACAGGTTCAGCGCCGCCACCGAGCACCGCCGGCGCCACGATCATCGGGCCGGTCATCGGCTCCGGGTCGGGCAGATGCTCGACGGTGACGGCGACCCGGATCTCCCGGCCGTACGCGGCGGTCAGCGCGGTCGTCAGGAACGGGCGCAGCCTGGAGTCGAGCAGGTCCTTGGTGAACTCGTTCGGCGCGGCGAGCAGCGCGGTGTCCTGCACCAGGCCGAGCGGCCGGGTCAGCCGCAGCCAGGCGCGCTGCTGGGCGGACAGGGCGCCGTCGGCGACCCCGGCGACGGCCTGACGCCAGACCTCGTGCAGATCCGGGTCCCCGCCCAGCGGCAACTGACCCTGGGAGCCCCTGACGGAGGTCGTCTCGCGGTCGGTCACGGGTGCTCCTCGGTACTGCGGCCGGCGTTACTCCGACGGGGTTCTGGCTGGGGGCCATGGCTTGGGCGGGACGGGGCGCGGCCCGGCGTGCCGCCAAGGTTTCCACATCGTCGTCCACAACCTGTGTATGGACATGACACCGCATCCGGCGTGGCGCCGGCACGGTAGGGCAGACGGTGGGCATCCCGATATCCACGGACTGTCGGGTCATCCGTGGACGGTGGTGCCGACGGGGCGCCCTGTGGTCTGGCCGTGTGTAAGCTGGTGCGTCGCCAGCCGGTCTCCGCGGCTTCGCGGGAACACCGAGCCCTGAACACCGAGCCCTGAACACCGAGCCCCGGACATCAGGCCCGTTGGCGTAGCCTGGGGGACGCGGCGAGTCCGCGCGTCCCCGTCCGCCCGTTACCCGGCCCGCGAACCACCTGGCCTGTAGACCACGGAGTCGTCACGTGAGCAAGCGCACCTTCCAGCCGAACAACCGTCGGCGGTCCAAGACCCACGGGTTCCGGCTCCGGATGCGTACCCGTGCCGGCCGCGCCATCATCTCCGGCCGTCGCCGCAAGGGTCGCGCCGAACTGTCCGCCTGAAGGCGGACCTCGCCGGCGCGCGGGTACCGGCTGCCATGCTTCCCGCCCGTTCCCGGGTCAACTCCCGGCAGGAGCACGCCCGGGTCGGTCGGGGAGGCCGCCGGTTCAGCTGCCATCCCCTCGTTGTGCATGCCCTGCGCACCGATGACCCCGGTCCGGCCCGGGCCGGCTTCGTCGTGAGCCGCAAGGTTGGTAGCGCCGTGACTCGAAACAGGGTCCGCCGCCGGTTGCGCGAGCAGACCCGGTCCCGGCTGGCCTCCGTGCCGGCCGGCACCCTGCTGGTGATCCGGGCTCTGCCCGCGGCGGCGGACGCGAGCTCCGCCGAGCTCGGGCTCGCGCTCGACCGCGGCCTCGCCGCGGTGCGCTCGGCCAGGTCCCGCCCCGGCCAGCCCGGCTCGGCCCGAGCCGGTGCAGGCCTGGCCGGCGCCGGCCGAGCCCGCGCCGGCCAGGCCGGTGCCGATCGTGGTCACCCGCGCCGGAGCCCGTCATGACCGGCCTCGCATGGGCGGGCATCGTCCTCGGCATCCTCGCGGTCGTGGATCTGGCGCTCGCGTCCACCATGCTGGCGCGCCGCGCGCCGCGGCTGGCCCGTGACCGTTCCGGCGCCATCCGCGGCCCGTTGGCCTGGGCGCTCGCCGCGCTGATCCGCGGCTACCAGCTCGTCTGGTCTCCCCGCTCGGCCGGCGCGTGTCGATTTGATCCGTCATGCAGCGTCTACGCGCTCAGCGCCGTTCGTACCTACGGCGGCGTGCGCGGTGGCCTGCTCGCCTGCTGGCGGCTGTTGCGCTGCCAGCCGCTGTCTCGCGGTGGGTACGACCCAGTACCTGTAGATTCCGCCCGAGGGGCCTGGAGGAGTTAGACCGGTGCTGGATCCGCTTTACCATCTCGCAGCGAACTCGATCGTCTTCTTCCATAAGGGCTTCGGGCCGCTCCTCGGCCAGGACAACTTCTTCGCCTGGGCGTTCTCCGTTGCCCTGCTGGTCATCTGCGTCCGCATCCTGATCTTCCCGCTGTTCGTCAAGCAGGTGAAGTCGCAGCGGACGATGCAGCTCATGCAGCCCCGGATCAAGGAGATCCGGGAGAAGTATGGGCACGACAAGCAGCAGATGAACCAGAAGATGATGGAGCTGCAGAGGGAGCACGGGAACCCGCTGCTCGGCTGCCTCCCGATCTTCCTGCAGATCCCCCTGTTCATCGCCTTGTTCCACGTCTTCACCCACATGCTCCCGATCACGAAGAACGGCCATCTGGAGTGGGTGGACCGGGTCGGCCTGTCCGGCGCCACGATCGAGCAGATCGCCAAGGCGAAGGTCTGGGGCGTCTCGCTGTCGACGAACTTCAACTCGTCGAAGGCGCTGCTGACGGAACTGCACGCCAACAGCGCGCACATCAAGATCGTCTGCGTCGTGCTCATCGTCCTGATGGCCGCGACGACGTTCTTCACCCAGCGACAGATCATGGCCCGCACCGGCGGCACCGTCGACCCGCAGCAGGCGATCGTCCAGAAGATCATGCTCTACGGCTCGCCGCTCACGCTGGCGGTCTTCGGTTTCCGCTTCCCGGTCGCCGTCCTGATCTACTGGCTCGTCACCAACCTGTGGAGCATGGGCCAGCAGTTCTTCGTCATCAAGCGGATGCCGCCGGTGGCGCCCGACGCTTCCGGCCGGCTGCCCGGTGCCCGCACCGCCACCGCCACCGCCGTGAGCGACCGGCCGACTCCGCCGCGTCCCGCTCCAGGCGCCCGCCCCGCCCCCGGCGCGCGTGCCGGGGCGAAGGGCAAGGCCGGCCCCAAGCCGGCTCTCCCCGCCAAGCCAGCCACCCCCTCAAAGCCGGCGTCACCCGCCAAGCCGGACGTATCGGCGAAACCCGGAAAGCCTGCATCGTCGGCCAAGACGGCCGTCGCGGACGGTGCGTCGGCGAACGGCACGGCCGCGGGGACCGCGAACGGTTCCGCGCCGGCTGGTACGCGCTCGCCCCGCGGGGGAACGTCCAACCGAGTGAGCCAGACGGCCCAGGCGCCGCCAGCGCCGGACACGAAGCCGGCCAGCGCCAGCGAGCCGGAGCCGGCGGCCGCGCCGGGCGGCCAGGCGCCCGACACGCGGTCCGTGACGGCCGGGGTTCAGCGCCACGTCGGCGGGTCGCGCCCGGCGGCGAAGCGACGCAGCGGCGGCAAGGGAAAGCGACCCGGCGGCCGGCGGTGACCCGCCCCGCCACCGGCCTCGCCTTCCCCCTGAATACGTACCGCCACCCACGGCGGTCCCCCAACCCATGGAGTTGCGCTGATGAGCGGTTCTGACATCGCCGTTAGCCCTGACGAGGACGCGTCGCGGGTTGACGAGCCCGCGAGCGCCCAGCAGCGGCTGACCGCACTCGAACAGGAAGGCGAGATCGCCGCCGACTACATCGAGGGCCTGCTCGACATCGTCGACATGGACGGCGACCTCGACCTGGACGTCGAGGGAAGCCGCGCCGTCGTGGCCGTCGTCGGCGACGGCCTGGAGAAACTGATCGGGCCTGGCGGCGAGACGCTGGAGGCCCTGCAGGAGCTGACCAGGCTCGCCGTGCTGCAGAAGACCGGCGAGCGCAGTCGGCTGATGCTCGACGTCGGCGGCCACCGGGCTCGGCGGCGGGCGGAGCTGCGCGAGCTCGCCGCCGACGTGGCCAAGCGGGTCGCGGGCGGGGCGAAGAAGGAGAAGCTCGCGCCGATGACGCCGTTCGAGCGCAAGGTGGTGCACGACGTCATCGCCGGTGTCGACGGCGTCCGAAGCGAGTCCGAGGGCGAGGAGCCGAACCGCTGCGTCGTCGTGATGCCCGGCTGACCATTTCCCGGTGGTAGATCACCTGTCTTCCGCTGATCTTCGGCCGGCTTCCTCGCCAGCGCTGCCCGACCGTGAGGCCGAGACTTCCGGCCTCACGGCTGGCCGTTCTCGAGGCGGCCTGTGGTGGGTGGGCGGCGTCGCGGCGGTGCTCATCGCGGTCGACGTCCTGCTGCGGGCCTATCTGCCGCGACCTTTCTGGTACGACGAGATCTGGCGCGGACATTTCGTCAGCGAGCCGCTTGGGAGCTTCTGGTCGGAGCTGGCCAAGGCCAACACCCCCTCGGCCGCTGGCTGGGTCGTGATGGAACGCCTTGGCGGCGACCTCCTCGGCTGGCACTCCTGGGTCCTGCGACTGCCCGGATTCGTCGCTCTGCCGCTGCTCGGCATAGGCATCACGCTGCTCGTCGCCCGATTCGCCGGGTGGCTGGCCGGTGCCGCCGCCGCCTTGTGGATCTGCCTGAACAGCACCCTTCTCGACCTCGGTACCCAGCTCAAGCCGTACACCATCGAAACCCTCGCGGCAGTCGTCGCCGTCCTCCTCTGGCTGTCGAGTGACCGCGGTAGCGGTGCCGCCGAGGCTGCCGCTGGCTCCGCTGCCGGTGAGCCGGCTCCCGCGAACGGCGTGCCCGGTGGCCTGGACCGCAGGCGGGTCGCCCGGCGCACCGCCGCCGGCGTTGTCAGCCTGTTCTCGGTGCCGGCAGTCTTCATCATCGGACCGTTGGCCGTGGCTGACGTCGTTCTCGCGGCCTTCGCCATCTTCGCGGCCCGTCGGAGACGCCGGACCCGAAACGGTTCCCCGTCCGCCGATCTCGCCGAAGCGCCGCGGACAACCGATCGGCGGCCCGCCGAACGGCCAGCGGCCCGGACGCCGAACCCCACCCGTGCCCACCGCCGTGACCTCGTCATGCCGGTGGTCTGGCGGGCGCTTGAGTCGGCGCCTGCCCTCGTGCTCACCGCGGCCAACACATTCGTCTTCGTCGGCCATCAGTCCAGCCAGCGGCTCGGCCACTACTGGGACGCTCAGTTCCTCGCCGGGCGCGGCATCGGCGGCGGGCTCGCCTTCGTAGCGCGCGAACTCCGGGACATCGTGACCGGCACCCCGCCTGGCATCGACCGCTACGACCCGAGCCTGCTGCACGCGCCGTCCGACGGGTCGTGGCAGTCGCTCTGGCTGCTTGCTCCCGCCGTCGTCGTCTGCGGCCTGGCGGGCGCCGTGTCGCTCGCTCGTCGCCACGACGGCCGGCAGGTCCTGCTGACGTTGCTCGGCGCACAGGTGGCGATGCTGGCGGCGAGCGCCATCCGCTTCTGGCCGTTCGGCCCGACACGCACCAACCTGTTCGCAGTCCCGCTGATCGTCCTCGTTGTCGTCGCCGGCGCCGCGGCGCTCCTCCGCCGGGTGGTCGAGGCGGCCGGGGTGGCGATCGCCGGATTGCGCGGACCTGGCGTCGAGCCCGCCGACGAGCCCCACTCCGGACGGCTCGGGGCTCGTCGGGTAGGCGCCGTCACGCTGGCCGTCGTCGTGGTGCTCGCTGTCGCGGCGGTCGGGACTGGCGCGGGGATCTCGTCGGCCGCCAAGGACGGCCGGCTCTACCAGCAACGCGACCGGCTCCGCGGCCTGGACCTGACAGAGGATGCCACGATTGCCGCTCGACGGCTGTACCGTCCCGGGGACCTCGTCGTCGTGGGTGGCCGGCTGATGCGACCCGGCTGGATCTACGCGATGGAAGCCAGCGATGACGCCCCCCGACGCCCCTCGGCCCTGCCCCCGAAGCCCGCGGGGGCAACCGGAGAACCACCCCGAATTCCCCGGTCGGACACGCTGTTCTTCGTCGACGCGGGCAGGGGGGAAGTCGCGGCCGACGTAGCGGCCCGCACCCCCGCCCCTCGCCGCCTGCTGCTGTTCACCTTCGACCTCGACGCCGCCGCCGGCCGTTCGGACCTGGTCGATCTCCGCCGGTCCGGCTGGTGCGCCTCAGCCAACTACTCGTTCCCCCAGTCCGGCACCCTGATGGTCCTGACCCGCCGCTGCCAGGCGGCCGCTCACTGATCCCGCCGCAGTGGGCTGGCCGCCCACGACTCGGGATACCGCCCTCGCCGAGGCTGCCCTCCGTTCTGCGGAACGCACGGCCTGGTCGGTCGTACTGGTCGCGGGGCCGTATCGCCGCGGTACTGCGCGACGGCACCGTCGTGCTGCCTGGCCCTCGGCTGGAGCCGGGAGGCCGTCCCGCCCAGGACCTGGCCGCCCGAGTTGGACCGGTTTCGGCCGACGCGATCCATACCCACGACGGTGGCCGGCTCAGCTGGGACTACTCCATGCTCGTCCTCATGCAGCGTGGGCCGTCCGAGCCGGCATCCACCCCAGACTGGGTCGCCTGAGCGGCGTCGGCGAGCCAGCGGCATGGCTTCGCGCGAGTTGCGTGGCGCGTCGTGGATGCTGGACGGGTGTGGCGTTTGCGTGGCTGCCAGGCGGCCTGGTCCTCATCCTCGTTTCTGTCCGATCCGGAATCGGTTCTGTCGGGTCCGGCGGTGAGTCGGTGAGCGCGGTGCCGGCGCCGCCGCCGGCCGCGGTGGACGTGTTCGGCGCGGCGCTCGACGGAGCGATCCGGTATGCCGAGCTGCTCGCCACGGCGGGGGTCGATCGTGGCCTGATCGGGCCGCGGGAGACCGATCGGCTCTGGGATCGGCACCTGCTCAACTGCGCCGTCCTCGCGGAGGCGATTCCCTCCGGGGTGACCGTGGTCGACGTCGGCAGTGGCGCCGGGTTGCCTGGGGTTCCCCTTGCCCTGGCTCGGCCGGATCTGCGGGTCGTGTTCCTCGAGCCGATGGAACGCCGGTGCGTCTTCCTCCGTGAGGTCATCGACACGCTCGGGGCGGCGGAGCGGATGTCCGTTCTGCGCGGCCGCGCGCCGGACGTCGGAAAGGGCGCGGACGGGCTACGGTGGGATATCGCCGTCGCTCGGGCAGTGGCGCCCCTGGAGCGGTTGGGCGGCATGCTGCTTCCGGTTGTTCGATCCGGGGGTGTCATGCTTGCGATGCGAGGTTCGCGCGTGGACGAGGAACTGGCGGAAGCGCGGGACGGTCTGCACTCGCAGGGATGGCGCGAGATGCAAGTCCTCCTGTGTGGAAAAGATCGGCTGTCCGAGCCCACTCGCCTAGTCTCGGCTGTGCGGGGGAGATCGGCACGATGGCAGGCAGCGTGAACGGCGTGGACAGACAGCACGGCAACAACGGGAACGCGGACGGGCGTGTTCCACGTGAAACAGCGTCGATTGGCCTGGGGATGGACCCCCTCGACCCGTCGACCCCGATCGGAGCGGCGGCGGCAGCAGCGGTGGAAGCATTGACCATGGAACGTCGACGACCCTTCCCACGGCCCACCCGGCAGCGAATCTTCGCGGTCGCCAACCAAAAAGGCGGCGTCGGCAAGACCACGACGACCGTAAATCTCGCGGCAGCCCTGGCCATGCATGGAGTGCGGGTCTTGGTCGTCGATCTCGACCCTCAGGGCAACGCCTCCACGGCCCTCGGGGTCGAACATCGGTCTGGGGTTCCCTCCATCTATGAGGTCCTGCTCGGTGACCGGCCGTTGAGCGAGGTCGTCGTGAAGTCGGGCGAGGCGGACGGCCTCTACTGCGCTCCGGCGACCATCGACCTCGCGGGAGCCGAGATCGAGCTGGTCTCGATGGTGGCTCGGGAGGGTCGGCTTCGGAAGGCGATCGCCGCGCTCTCCCAGGACCTCGACGTCGACTACGTCTTCATTGACTGCCCGCCGTCGCTCGGCCTGCTGACGGTTAACGCGCTCGTGGCCGCGAAGGAGCTGCTTATCCCGATCCAGTGCGAGTACTACGCGCTGGAGGGTCTCGGGCAGCTGCTTCGGAACGTCGACCTGGTCCAGGCTCACCTGAACCAGGACCTCCGGCTCACCACGATCCTGCTGACCATGTACGACTCGCGGACCAGGCTCGCAGACCAGGTGGTCGCCGAGGTGAAGGAGCACTTCGGCGATCGGGTACTGGGGACGACCATCCCCCGTAACGTCCGGCTGGCCGAGGCGCCGAGCTACGGCCAGTCCGCCCTGACCTACGACCCGGTGTCCCGAGGGTCGTTGTCCTACCTCGCGGCGGCGCGGGAGCTGGCCGAACGTGGCGTCGAATCGCCGAACGGGGTCATCCGATGAGCCCGACGGCGCGTCGAGTGGGTGGCCTCGGGAAGGGGCTCGGCGCACTGATCCCGACCGCTCCTCCCGAGGGTCGCGAGGCATACGGCACGAACGGCAACGGGTCGGCGACGCGGTTCGGGTCCGAGCCCGTGCCCGTACACGGGGCCGTCTTCCGGGAGATCTCGGTCGACTCGGTGACGCCGAACCCGCGGCAACCGCGGACCGTCTTCGACGAGGACGCCCTGGAGGAACTCGCGGCGAGCCTTCGCGAGGTGGGGCTGCTCCAGCCGGTCGTCGTCCGCGAGGTGCTGCCCGACCAGTACGAGCTGGTCATGGGCGAACGCCGTTGGCGTGCGTCCAAACTCGCCGGGTTGACCGAGATCCCGGCGATCGTGCGGGAGACCGCCGACGACCAGATGCTTCGGGACGCGCTGCTGGAAAACCTGCACCGCCAGCAGCTCAACCCGCTGGAGGAGGCCGCGGCCTACGAGCAGCTGTTGCGCGAGTTCGGCGCCACGCACGACCAGCTCGCTGGCAAGCTCGGTCGGTCCCGGTCGCACGTGACGAACACGATCCGCCTACTCGGGCTGCCTGCGGCAGTTCAGCGCCGAGTCGCGGCCGGGGTGCTGTCTGCCGGGCATGCGCGGGCGCTACTGGCGCTTGAAGACCCGGAGGCGCAGGATCGGCTCGCCACGAGGATCGTCGCTGAGGGCCTCTCGGTGCGTGCGGTCGAGGAGATCGTGGCACTCGGGGAGGAAGGGCCGCGGAAGCGAGCTCCGCGTACGCCGCGTCAGACGCCGCCGGCCCTGTCCCAGGTCGCCGAGCGTCTCGCCGATCGCCTGGATACCAAGGTGAAGGTCGACATGGGGCGCAGCCGAGGCAAAATCACCGTCGAGTTCGCCAGCATCGAGGACCTGAACCGCATCGTCGCGGCCATGGTTCCTGGCGAGTAAGAGCAGTCAGCCGAGCCGGTCCAAGTAAATGTGGCGGCGCCTGACGGGTAGGCGGAGGCTGGAATGGCGCCGATGTGCGGCTGTGCCTTGGTCAGGCTGGGGTGGGGGCGGGGGTCGGGCTTCCCCCGCCGATCGGTCGCAGGATTCCCTCCGGGGTCATTGAGCCGAGGAGCCGTTCCAGCGCGACCTCGACGTCCTCGCGCCAGGTGACGGCGTTCTTTACCTCGAGGCGCAGCCGCGGCCAGCGCCGATGGGGGCGAACAGTCTTGAAACCGACCGCAAGTAGGTAGTCGGCGGGGACGACGCACTTGGTGCCTTCGTCCTGCCGGAGGTCGCCGAATGCCTCGATCGCGCGGTAGCCCCGGCGGAGGACGTCCTTCACCATCGCTTGAATGAGCACCCGGCCCAAGCCCTGCCCGGCGAACTCGTCCACGATTTTGGCGGTCATCAGGAGTACCGCGTCCGGGCTGACAGGACTGGTCGGGAAGGCGATGGAACGTGGGACGTGGGCCGGCGGCGCGTACATGGCGAAGCCTGCCGGGACATTGTCGACGTAGACGATTTTGCCGCAGCTTCCCCACTCCAACAGCGCCGTCGAGACCCAGGCTTCCTTCTCGATGTCGGTGCCGCCGGCCTCCTCGGCCCGGCTGCGGGCCACCGGGTCGAGTTCCCAGAAAACACATCGGCGACACCGCTGAGGTAGGTCGTCGATGTTGTCGAGCGTGATGTTGGCGACGCGACGACTCATCGGTGGCGCTCCGCACGTCGAGGGATCCAGTAGCTGGCACTAGCCTAGGCGCCGCCTCGGCAATCTTCCTGACAGGGGCGGCGGACGGGGGTATGACTCCGGCCGGCGTTCGCCTGTCACCGGCCCCAATGTCGGGGCTGGGTTGATTGGTCACTCCGCGGCCGCCTGGAGAGAGCTTGCAGGACGCGCGGCCTGGAGCGCATCGTCAGGCCGGGTAGGGAAGAGGACGGCTGCTGATTCGGAGCCGTGAGCGCATCGGAACTTGAGGGCCGAATGCGGGTCGCGTGGAGGGGATTCCCGGAGCGTCGGCTGGCGCGAACTCGCCGATGACCTTGAATCGCGGCAAGGACCAGAACACCCGGGGGTGGAGCCGAAGAGCTAGCGGGGTTCGGTGGGCGTATCGCGCGATGCCCTGTTTCACGTGGAACGTTGACGGCGAATCCCGTATCTGTCCCGACGACTCCCGGGGCTTGACTGGAACTCTGGTGGGAGCAGCTAGCCACGGGCTGGATCGGATGGCGGGCCCGGTTTCACGTGAAACAACGCGAAGGATCGAGGCGCGCTCCCATCGCGCGACCTGCATAGCCAGGACGCTTCCATCGGCCCGGGGGCCGTCCGTGCTAGCGCTAGCCGAGGGCCGGCCTCAGGACGGAGTCGCGACGCGCGGGACGCGAAGCTGCCCGGTCGGTGGGTCCTGCTCCGGTGGGAGGTACAGCCGTTGGATAGCGGCGAGAATGGCCTCCGTCACGGTCGCGCGGTAGTCGGCCGAGCCGAGGGCGCTGGCGTCGTGTCGGTTGGTCAGGTAGCCGACCTCGATCCGGACGGCGGGCATGGTCGTCCGCCGTAGCAGGTCCCAGGTCTTGGCGTGCGTCCAGCAGTCGACCATGTCGGTCCGGGAGACCAGCTCCTTCTGGATGAGGGCCGCGAGCCGTTCGCCCACCGCCGAGGAACCGCGGGCGTTGCCGAAGTAGTAGCAGGAGACGCCCTGGGCATTCGGGGAGTCGCTGGCGTCGACATGCAGCGAAACGAGCAGGTCCGCTCCCTGCTGATTCGCCCGTTGGGCACGCTCGGCCTCATCGGGTGACTCGTCGCCGCCATGCACCTGGAAGGTCTCCAGGCCCGACGACAGCAGCCGGGCCTCGAGTCGGACAGCCAGGTCGGCGGTGACGTCCCGCTCGGTCAGGCCGTTGGCCGCGATCCCTGGATCGTCGCCGCCGTGGCCGGCGTCGATCGCCACGAGCATGCCGAGCAGCGATGGGCCGCGCACGAGCAACCGGACCGACTCGCGCAGCACATCCGGGCGGCCGCCGGTCACCGTACGCTCAAGCCGCTTGAGCTCGCGCAGCGTGTGGGGGCCGCACCTGCCATCCGGCTCGAGGCCGCGGTTGCGCTGAAAGTCGCGGACGGCCGCCTCGGTGCGCGGGCCGTAAATTCCGTCGCTGCGGCCGACATCGAAGCCCATGCACGACAGCCGCTCCTGGAGGGCCGCCACGTCGTCGCCGATGAACGGCTGGCTGGCGACGTGGTACAGGAGACGGTCGCCCAGCCGGTGGCGCGCCTCGTCGAGCGAGCGGGCAGTGTCCGGGCCGATGATGCCGTCGGCCGACAGTCCGCGGCTTTGCTGGAACGCGCGGACGGCCCGGTCCAGGTCTTCGTCGAAGACGTCAGCGCCCGTCATGGCGGCCGCGTCGTCGCCATCTCCACCAGGCTGGCGAGGCGCGGCTGGGAGGAAGGAGAGGTGGGTCAAGGTGGCGCGTGCGTCGGCCACGCCGGGTCCGCGGTCACCGATCCGGAGCAGCTTCACGGGAAACCAGCGTAGGCGATGCCTCCCATGGTCGCGTCTCGCACCCTTCCTGATCGTCTCCGCGGTCACCATCGGAGCCGCCAGACGGAGACCCGACGTCCGGGACAGTCGCGCGAACGGACCGCGTCGAGGTGGGTCGAGACCCGGTGATCTGGTGCCGGGCTGAAAAGGGTGGCTGGGGCGGGGCGTGCCTCGAAGGGCGTCGGCACCGACGTCGCCGGGCGGGTAGGCGGCGGGCCGGGTGCCGAGGACGACGGTTGGCGGGCGCGGGCTGGCGTCGGGGGCCGGCGCGCGGTTGGCGGGCATGGGCTGACGTCGGGGTGTGTCGAGGACGACGGTCGGCTGACGCGGGCTGGCGCCGGGGGGCCGGGGCGCGGTCGGCGGGCGCGGGCCTGGCGCTGAGGTGGGTGGGCTCGGGGCGGAGGCCGAGTGGGACAGGGTGCGAGTCGTGGGGCGGATGGCGCCTGGAGGAATGAATCCGTGTACTGAGCGAATCGGGCGGGCCGGTGTCGGGGTTGACAGGCCCGGCGGGTGCGGCGGCGACCTCCACCGGGCCAGAAGCGGCAAATGCCACGCAACGTAATGATTCGCGTGCGGCTGAGCTGGGCGCTAGCTGGCGATCGACGGGTGACCAGTGTCTCGGGGTGGGTCCAGCGCTTTAGCTCGCCAGTGAACCGTTCAGGGCGCTTTATCGGGCTCCGCTCGGGCGGGTCGCTCGCCGATGGCCTCGTGTTGTGCGGTTGGCTGGATCGGCGGGCGCCGCGGCGAACCGAGCCCCGGCCGGGCGGGCTTGGCAGGGGGTCACCCCAGGTCCCGCAGCAGCGTCAGCGCCTCGTCGATCCGGCCGGCGCCGACCAGATGCCTGGCCAGGTACGTCCGGCTGGCGAGTCGGCCGGCTGGCGAGTCGGCAGGTTGGTCATGAAGGTACGTCAACCGTCTGGCGCGCGGCGCCTGCCGCAGCGGTGAGCGGGCGCGCTTTCACCATGGTCACTCAAGGAGGGGACGCCTCGGACGGGGCACCTGAGACAAGGGCGCCGCCGCTCCAGAACAGCTCGGCCCGTCGCCCGCGCCCGGAGGCGGGGGGACGGGCCGAGATCAGGAAAGTGGCGGCTGCGCTCAGGCCCGAGCGCGGGGCTCGGCTGAAGCGGAGGGCCCGGCCGAGATGTACTCGGCGAGGTCCTTCAGCAGGACGCTCTTCGGCTTCGCACCGACGATGCTCTTCGCGATCGCACCGTCGACGAACACCGCCATAGTCGGGATCGACATGATCGAGTAGGCGCGGGCGGTCTGCGGGTTCTCGTCGATGTTGAGCTTGACGATCCGCAGCCGGTCGCCGTGCGCCGCCGCGATCTCCTCCAGGACCGGGGCGACCATCTTGCACGGCCCGCACCACTCGGCCCAGAAGTCCACCAGGACGGGCTTGTCGCTCTTGAGTACTTCGGCGGCGAACGTCTTGTCCGTCACCGGAGTGGTGGCACCTGCCATCGGACTCTTCTCCTCGGGTCGAATTCTGCTGGTCTCGTCTGGGTGGACGCCGGTCAGGCGGTCTTCTCGTGGGCGGCGATCCACCGCTCCGCGTCGAGGGCCGCGGCGCAGCCGGTGCCGGCGGCGGTGATGGCCTGCCGGTAGATGTGGTCGACGACGTCGCCGGCGGCGAACACCCCGTCGAGGTTGGTGCGGGTCGACGGAGCCTCCACCACGATGTAGCCCTCATCGTCCAGAGTCACCTGGCCGCGGAACAGCTCGGAGCGCGGTACGTGGCCGATCGCGACGAACAGGCCGGTGACGTCCAGCTTGTCCTCCGCTCCGGTGACCGTGTCCTTCAGCCGGACGCCGGTGAGTTTGCTGTCGCCCTCCAGCCCGGTGGCGACCGCGTTCCACCGGAACTTGATCTTCGGATTGGCCAGCGCCCGGTCGGCCATGATCGCGCTCGCGCGCAGCTTGTCCCGGCGGTGGACGACGGTCACGGAGCTGGCAAATCGGGTGAGGAAGGTCGCCTCCTCCATCGCCGAGTCACCGCCGCCGACGACCGCGATGTCCTGGTCGCGGAAGAAGAAGCCATCACAGGTGGCACAGGCCGAGACGCCACGACCGAGCAGCTTGTCCTCGTCCGGCACGCCGAGCTTCCGGTAGGCCGAGCCGGTGGCGATGATGACGGCCTTCGCGTAGTAGGTGTCCTCACCGACCTTGACGACCTTCGGGGTGACGGTCAGATCGACCTCGGTGACGTCGTCCGTGACCAGCTCCGCGCCGAAGCGCTCCGCCTGCTTGCGGAGCTTGTCCATCAGGTCGGGGCCCTGGATACCGTCCGGGAAGCCCGGGAAGTTCTCCACCTCGGTGGTGGTCATCAGCGCGCCGCCCGCGGAGACGGCGCCCTCGAACACCAACGGGTGCAGGTTCGCGCGCGCCGTGTAGACGGCCGCCGTGTATCCGGCCGGCCCGGACCCGATGATGATGACATCCCGGATCCCGCTCTCCTGCGCTGTCACGCGCTGCTCCTCTCGATCGCGGCCGAAGCCGCTGTCACGCTAACCGCGCCGGCTGGTCAGAGATTCCTGCAGGGGTTCCGGTCCCCATCGGGCGGCACCGTACCGCGCCCCGCCCGCCCAGGCCGCTGGCAAGGGCCAGCGAACCCGCGGCCGTCGCACGTCGGCAGAGCCGCCGGCATGGACCGTCCGGAGGGGCCGTCGGCAGGGCCGCCGGCACGGACCTGACCGGGCGCGTCTGGCCACGAACTCGGCCGGAGAGCACGCTCCCAGGCGGGGCGGCCCCGGCTCCGGCGCCACCGCCGAGGGGCTTCGGAGGTGGCTGGGCGCCGTCTCGACGCCGAGAATTCAATCACTCTCTGTATCTATTTAGAACGACTGGGTGATGACGGGATGATTAGCTCCACGCAATCTTACAGTCACACTCAGTCGTCATTAAGTCCCAATTAACAACCGTTAAGTCCCAATAAGCGAGTTCCGGGGGTCGGGGCGACCTCCGCTCAGGCCGCCTTGGTCGACTTCTCCTCGAACAAGGTGGCGGCCGTCAGCTGGTCGGCGCTGCAGCCGAGGTCGACGACGATGAGCTGAACGAGGTCGCGGCCGGCCGGTATCGGGCCCGCGGCCGCCCCCCCGTCGGAGGGAGCCGGCGCGCCGGCCGCCGTCGAGCCTCCGCCACCCGCGTTCGGTGCGTCGGGAAGGTCGAGAACGGCCAGCACGGCGACCCGGCCGCGATAGGTCACCTCGTCGACGGCGAGCAGCGGGCCGTGCGCGAGGTCGGTGAGCTTCTCGTAGCAGGCGAGCAGGGCTGGCGTGGCCAGCCTGGCCCAGGACTCGGTCGCCGATGCCAGCGGGCCGTTGAGCAGCGGGACGTTCGCTGCCGCCGGCACCCGTCCGGCGAGCAGATCCTGGGCGTGCCGGGCGACGGCGGCCGGCTCGAGCGCGTCCAGGCTGGTCGCCACGCGGACGGCCTGGACCGGGGCGGCGGAGGCGAGGCCGGCGAGGTCGCCAGGAGCGGCCGCGGCCGACTCGGCCCGGGGCGCCGCCGCGCCGGGCCCGGACTTCGCGCTGTCGGCCCGCACGCTGATGGCCGCGGACCCAGCCGCGTCCGAGCTCGTGCCTGTCGCGGAGTCGCGGTGCTGCAGGGCGACGATCAGGCCGCCACCGGTCACCACGACCAGCAGGCAGACGGCGAGCAGCACCAAGCGCTCGGACCGGGACGAACGCGGCAGGACCACGTCGCGCTGGGCCGGGCGCAGCGCCGCGGCGCTGCGCCCGACAGAACGTCGTCGACGGCCGGCCGCGCTCCGCCGGGCGTCACGGCCCGCGCCGCTCGCGGGCGGGGCCGGTGGCGGCGTCGCCGTCAACGCGTCGTGGATCCGGCGGGCGACCTCGGGCGGCATGGAGATCGGCGCGAGCCGGGCCAGCTCGACCCGCATGTCGCGCAGCCCGACGACCGTCCGCTGGCAGGCTGTGCAGCCTCGGACATGGCGGTCGACGGAGCCGGGGGTGCGCTCGCCGTCCGCGTAGGCGTCGAGCAGTTCGCCGTCCGGATGGCGTTTGGCCTCGGGCGTCGGCTCGCCCATAGCCGTCTCATTACCCACCGTCAATCACCTCCCGCCCTCTTGGAAGACGGTGGGCGCGGCCGGGTCGTTCCCCGGGCGCAGGTATCCCAGTTCGCCGGCGAGCCGGGCCCGGCCGCGGGCGGCCCTGCTCTTGACCGTCCCGACGGGCACCTCGAGCAGCTCGGCCACCTGTGCCACCGGGAGTCCCTCGACGTCTACGAGCACGACGGCGGCCCGCAGCGGGGCCGGCAGCCGGGCCAGGGCGTCGGAGATGTCGAGGCGCAGCTCACCCTCGGCGTGCGCGTCCCGCGGGTCGGCCGGCTCCCGCTCGGCGCCGTCGGGCGTGGTGGGCATCGGGACGGTCGACGGCCTGGCGGCCTGGCGGCGCAGCCGGTCCAGGGCGGCGTTCACGGTGATCCGGTGCAGCCAGGTGCGGACGGTCGACTCGCCGCGGAAGGTGGCCGCCCGCCGGTGCGCGGACAGCATGGCCTCCTGGACGGCGTCCGCCGCGTCCTCGGCATCGTGCAACAGCCGGAACGCGACCGACCAGAGCCGGTCGGCATTGGCCCGGAACAGCTCGGCGAACGCCGCCGGGTCCCCGGCCACATGCCGCCGTAACAGCGCCAGGTCGGGGTCGGGCATCCGGCCTGACGGGTCGGGCCGGTCGGTGACGTCAGCGGCACCGTCAGGACCGGGCTCACCGGGTTGGTCGGACATCGCATGCGGCCGGAGAGGCTAACCGTCGGGCTCAGGAGGACGTCTCGCCGGGGGCGGCAGCGTCATCCGTAGAGCCTTCGCCCGGGATCTCCAGGCCCTTCTCGCGGGCCCAGCGCAGCAGTTCGGCGACGGCGGCCTCACGGCCGACCAGGCCCAGGTCGAAGCGGAAGTCGAGCATGTGCGCACGGGCCTCGCCGACCAGCCGGGACGGCTTCAGGCCGAGGATCTCCATGATGTCGTCGCCGGACAGCTCCGGGCGGATCGCGGAGATCTCCTCCTGGGCCGCCAGCGCCGCGATCCGCTCCTCCAGCGAGTCGTAGTGCCGGGCGAGCATGGCGGCGCGGCGCTTGTTGCGGGTAGTGCAGTCGGAGCGGACCAGCTTGTGCAGCCGGCGCAGCTGCGGGCCCGCGTCGTGCACGTACCGGCGCACCGCCGAGTCCGTCCACTCGCCGGTCCCGTAGCCGTGGAACCGCAGGTGCAGGAACACCAGCAGCGTGATCGCGTCGGCGACGTCCTTAGGGAAGCGCAGCGCGGCCAGCCGCTTGCGGGTCATGTCCCGGCCGACGACCTCGTGGTGGTGGAACGAGACACCGCCGCCCGGGGCGTGCCGGCGGGTGCGCGGCTTGCCGATGTCGTGCAGCAGCGCCGCCCAGCGCAGCACCTCGTCCGGGCCGTCGTCCTCCAGCGCGATCGCCTGGCGCAGCACGGTCATCGTGTGCGCGTAGACGTCCTTGTGCTGGTGGTGCTCGTCGATCTCCATCCGCAGCGCCGGCAGGTCGGGCAGCACGACGGCCGCGGCACCGACGTCGACGAGCCGCTCCAGCCCGCGCACCGGGTCGGCGGACACGATCAGCTTGCGCAGCTCGTCGCGGACCCGCTCCGGGGCCACGATCCGCAGCCGGTCCACCCGGGCCCTCATGGCCCGGGCGAGCTCCGGCGTGGGCGTCAGGCCCAGCTTCGCCTCGAAGCGGATCGCGCGCAGGATGCGCAGCGGGTCGTCGTCGAGGGACACCTCGGGCGGGCCGGGAGTGCGCAGCACGCCCCTGGCGAGGTCGGCCATCCCGCCGAACAGGTCGACGAACTGGTGGTCGGGGACGGACACCGCCATGGCGTTGACGGTGAAGTCCCGCCGCAGCAGGTCACCTTCCAGGCTGTCGCCATAGGAGACCGCCGGGTTGCGGGAGCCCCGGTCGTAGGACTCGGCCCGGTACGTCGTCACCTCGAGGCGGGCGCCGCGCCGGGCGAGGCCGACGGTGCCGAAGGCGATCCCGGCCTCCCAGGTGGCCTCGGCCCAGCCCCTGGTCATCTCCAGGACCCGCTCCGGGCGCGCGTCGGTTGTGAAGTCGAGGTCCGCTTGTCCTACCTGAGAGCTGCCCAGCAGCGCGTCGCGGACGGAGCCGCCGACCAGGTGCAGGCTGTGCCCGTGCGCGGCGAAGATCCGACCCAGCTCGTCGGCGAGCGCCGGAACCTTCAACATGTCGGCCACCACGGCCTCCGCGGAGTCACGCGGATTGTCGAGACTGATCACAGACACCTGTTCAGGGTAGTCACCCGTACGAGGTGTCGTCGGCGACAGAACCGCGCTGCTCCCCGGACAAGCCGGACAGTCCCGCGGGATGCCGCACGCGTTGCTCGTACGATCGTTTTTATGCCGCCCTCGTCGTCCCCGCGTAGCCGGCGACGGCTGCGCCGGGTCGAGGAGACGTCGGCCGGCGGACTGGTGCTCGACGTCCGCTCCGAGGCCGCCAACGCCGCGCTGATCGCCCGGCGGGACCGGCGCGGCCGGCTGCTGTGGTCGCTGCCGAAGGGGCATGTGGAGGGCGGCGAGACGAACGAGCAGGCAGCCGTCCGCGAGGTCGCCGAGG
>Ga0068859_100002089_pt1 | contig 20357 bp, 20 predicted proteins | sample KBSSwiS22_FD_66585 | JGI IMG/M metagenome (GOLD analysis project Ga0068859, IMG submission 66585) | Switchgrass rhizosphere microbial communities from Kellogg Biological Station, Michigan, USA - KBS Switchgrass S2-2 | ecosystem: Host-associated > Plants > Roots > Rhizosphere > Soil ...
ATCAGCGCGGTGTTCACATCCAACCTTCGATTGTTGACGATCAACCAGTTGGCGTAGCGAACGAAATATTTGTCGCCAACGGCGACGCGATTATCAGACCGCGCGAGGTACGATCGTGAACATCGCCACGATCAGTCCGGCGCTGTGGGCCAGCATGTTCGCGATCAGATCGCGCCGCCAGAGATAGAAAGCGACAAGAAGAATGCCGGCCGGCAGATCAGCGGTCAACGCGAAGCCGATACCCCAGGCTGGAATATGGGCCGCCGCGAATGCGAGTGTGGCAAGTCCGGCCCCCAACCACCGTCGTCCTGTCAGCATCGTCAAACGCTCGACCGCATATCCTCGGTAGAGTGTTTCTTCGACAATTCCGCCGGTCGCTCCCAGAATCACTCGAAACCACGCGGGCAAGACAGCCAGTTGCGCGATTCCTGCGTCCGCGCCTTCCCGGCCCCACGCCTTCACCATCGGATTGGTTACGATTGGCAGGAGCCAAAAGCCGGCCAGAAAGAGAAGCAATGCCGTTACGGCAGTTGACCAACCAGGACGCTTCAGCCCGATTGAACTCAACGGAAGATGTTCCCCACGACGGACGAGCAGCACGATGAACACTCCCAGCCCGCAGAAAAGCACTTGAAGGAACACCTGCAGACCGATATTCGGTTCGTCGCCTACGACGTAGAGCGATATAGCCGCCACTACTTCCGGGCCACCGAGCGCAACCAGCAGTCCCAGCGCGGTCGGCCAGCCCAATCCAGACTGTGCTCGGTCAGACATGTCTTCTTGCGCGTTCTAACAATTTGTATGATCCATATGCCGGCATCCTTAAGCCTGAGACATTTTCTTCATCAGCTCATAGAGCTTCTTAGTGGTATTGAGATTTCTCACAGTCATATCCTGAAAAATCTTCCGGCCCGGGAGCTTATTCATGCTGGTTCGGGTTACCTCGCTTACCCGCACTGACCACAGGAGAGTCCCCGGACAATAGACCACTTGCTCGATGTCTTTTTTGGGTTCCAGCAGGTCAAGGACTTTTTCAGAGTCAATTGAGTGCCTGAGATACATCACGTTGTATTTCCAGCTCTGGTCGTCACCCCAGTTTTTGGGCAGGCGCTCTACCAGGTTCGCAATTTCCGCGAAGCTCCGCACAACCACTTTGCATTCCAGTTGGTATTCTTTCGAGAGCATCCGCTCAATGTTTCTTTCCAGCTTTCGGGCATCCCCTTCCTTCGCCCGAAATATGATGTTCCCACTATTGATATAAGTGCTCACGTCCTTAAAGCCCATCCCCTCAAAGCTGGCTTTAAGCGAACTCATTCGAATCATGTTATTGCCGCCGACATTGATGCCGCGCAGTAAGGCAACAAAGATGGTTGGTCCTGATTTTTGCTTTTTCACGGTCACGGGTTAGAGGCTGTGGCAGGGACACGCCGTTCGGTCCATCTCCTCAGACATAGCACCAGGATCAGAAGCGGGGCAAAACAAATTAGCTCGACACCCAGAGTTCTAACTATCTCCAAATCAGTAAGCGTCGAAGGCATTTCAGAAAGCCCAACCCAGCCAAGGACAAATCTTTCCGCAGAAAAAGGCCATAGCAACTCTACCCCGCCTCCTTCCCTCGTCGTTACGTAATCTAAAATCCCATGCGAAGTAAAGGCTAATCCGTATGCGATTGCCTCTCTGAGATGCCGTTTGCCGAGAGACAGCACCAGAATTAGACAAGCAATCAGTCCAAACAGAATGGAATGTGAGAAGCCTCGATGCCAGCTCTTCGAATGAAAAATGAAAACCAGGATGAAATCGAGGTCGGCCAGATTGGCCAGGAAAGCGCCTGCCAAAAGAGGCATGAAGTAGCGTTTGGTTGATTGGGAGTGCGCGGCAGCAATAACGGTCGCACCAAGCAACCCATGGGCAACTGGCAAGGGCATAGTAGTTCGAGTCTACTCAGGCTCGGTCACACCTTACCACTTTAGGAGGCAGTGGGAATTGGCGATCGTGTCAGAACCGCGAGCGGTAGCGACCGGATCATGCTATACACGAGAAAACATTCGTTGTTCGACTCAATTGCGTCTTGATCGGTCGCTACCGCTCGCGGTTCTGACACTAGTCGACACAGAGGATCACGGGCTTGCATAGGCAAATGCTTTTTCCGACAGACACGGCTTTGCCTCAAAAGTTCGACAGTTCAACGTCTCATTCACACCGGGCTTGAGCCCGGTGATCGGTGGCTGGGAGAAATTCGCGAAACCGTTTTAACGGTTTCGTCTTCTTCCCGGACCACTAAGCTTTGAGCACGAGTCACTTACGTCACCGCTCAGACTGAGAAACCGTTGAAACGGTTCCTTGATCAGTCACTGGGACTCGGTCACCGGGCTGAAGCCCGGTGTGAATGAGAACGTGGACCTTCCCCAACTTTCAGACTTTGGGGCAAGGCCGACAGACACCGAAAAGGGCTAAGTTCAGCCGTCGGTCTGCGACTAAAATAGGAATTTCTTAACAAGGCTGATCGACTTTTTGGGCAAAGCAACGGGAATTTACACTACTGGCGGCGCCTTGAAACAACTACTCTTTCTTCGTCAACACCGCCGTAGCGATCACTGCTCTGCTTCTCAAGTTCGTGTAGCGGCAGGATATTTCCGACGCGCTCACCTTTTCAACCGTCACGTGACTGTTGGTGCACTGATCGATTCCCTGCGTGATCACTTCGTTGAAGCTGGCTGACCGGCTGTTCTTTTCGATCAGCTTCCAGGTTCCCTTGCAAGGGATGTCCGGATAATCGATCGAATATGTCTCACCTTGCACCGTAAGTCTGGCAGCCCATCTGGTTTTGGTGTCTGTCTGATAGCCGTCACCTGTCCACTCACCGTTTAACCATTCAAGCTCTCCAGCCTCAGCCGTTGGTTTTTGGCTGGCGCTGTTATTGTTATTCGCCTGAGCGTCACCAGAATTTTGATTTGGACCATTGGCAGCCGCCTGTGATGATCCATCGCTGGATGTGTTACTTGCTTTCCAAATGAACAAGCCCGCCACGGCAATGACTCCGACAAAAACGATCGCGACTCCACCGCCAATAATCATCCAGAGTTTACCGCCACGCTTTTCGGGAAATTGCGGCGCGGGATAATGGTGAGCAGGTGTCGAGCCTTCGACCGTAGCCCGCGGAGCATTCAGTGGTTCCGCAGTCGGCCTTATTCCGCCAGGCAGAATGGCCGTCTTTCCCTGATCAGGTGTTTGCTGAGAAGCGTACGCCGGCGCCAAACGAGCGCCGTCTTCCAAACAAAACGAAAGATCGTCGGTGTAGTTACGTTTACAGTTGGGGCAAATCTTCATACTCAATCAACTACAGTTTGCGTTCGCCGGGCCAATGCCTCGAAGCCAACCTTACGAAACAAGTCATAATCCGATTAACGGTGATCACCTAATTTCATCGTGCGGTTTTCTCTAGCCCAGGCGTTTACGCCTGGGTGAGAAGCAACCCGTGCTATTTAAAGCCCCATTAATGGGGCTTTTGAAACTTAACCTCTTTTCGTACCCAGGCGTAAACGCCTGGGCTACAGAAAATCATTTCAATTTGTGGCACTACCGATCTTCCTTAATCAATTTGCAGGGGTTTAAATAGAGGGTTCGGGCATTTCCTCCGCCGACAAGTTTTCCCACCACTGTAATTTCCTGCTTTTCTTTAAGGGTAGTTTCCGGGCCCTTTCCGTCGTAATTGCCAACGCATTCAACAGTCGCGTCTCCGGCAATCCTTTTTATCGTAGAAAGAATCGACCACGCCGGTAACCTTCAGCCATTTAGCCAGATATTTTTCATCTGCCTTGTTGTCGGAGTGCGTGTCTTTCCATGAGCATAATCCATTGCCAGATTTCTCGCGCTTATCTTTATCAACTGCGCATCCGGCGGGATTTGACTGTCTGATAAAACCTGGTTGCGACCTCTTTGACAGAATTAACCATTTGCGCGCAGGACATGTGAGAGTCTCGAAAAGGCATCAAACGTCTGAGTTGGCGGCGGCGCGATTTCACGCAACCTTCGGCAACGATTTGTTATGTTGCGGTTGGGTGGAACGACGGTGAGCCGGCAAATAAAGTGAGCGGCGCGATAAGGAGGTCGGCGCTCCTGAAACAGGATTGACTGGCCGAAACCAAATCCTGACGCCCCGGCTCAAGACCTCGAACACCGGTACTTGGATCGATCGTCACCGCTCACGGCGGATTATACCTCGACGACACTGAATGATGACAAGACTGCTGGCAGGCGGTCAGCTTGAGCGACTTGTTAGGCGCGGAGTACGTGTCAGAACCCGGAGCGGTAGCGACGGGATCGTCCACTTACGTTGCGCCTTGATCAGGTCGCTACCGCGCCCCGTTCTGACACAGCGAAGCGTGCGAATGGTTAAGTTGACGTCGCGACCTCAACACGCATCCCCAATCATGTCGTGCACCTGACGCCAGCGGCCGCCGACCTTCTTGAAAATCAACAAGGCATACCCGTCGAAGCCGCCTTGCTGGGCGAACACCTCTCCCATGCCGTCGCCGTCCAGGTCGAGATGCTCGATGTAGTCGATGCTGGAAAGGAATTCTTCGGGCGGCGGCTGGTATGCCTGCCACTTCACAAAGTCGGCCACGAACTTGTCGCCCTGCGGCTTCGCGATCAGAAACAAGTCGCGCTCGAATTTGTTCTTAGCCGCGAGTGTAAAGCTCCCGACCATTTCATATTTGCCGTCGCCGTCGAGGTCGGTGGCGGTCAGATTTGAAACTTTAATCTGAGACATCAGGATCGCGGGCGTGCGCTTCTGCTGATAGATGCTCTTCATCAAAGCGAGCACCGCGGTCCGCTCAGCTTCGGTCGGCGGCCGCCGCGAGACCGAACGCTTGCCCAGGGTGGTTGAAGACGTTGCCAGCGCCATCACCTTCCCGCCCAGTTTGGCGGAGGTGGTAGACGTGACCTGGGCGTGAATGTTGTTACAGCCCACACTCCACTTATCGACCTTGACGGTACCCGCCTCGCCGCCGCCAAAGATCAATCGATAAACTTTTCCGGTCGCGAAAAATTGTTCGCCGAATTTTTTCTGCGCGTCCTCTTTCTCGCTGTTGTAAGGCGCGCGCAGGAGTTTTCCGTCTACCAGGACGACCGCGTCCATTGAACCCTCGGCGCCGCTTCCCGATACGGTAAAGACAACGGCGGTGGTGCGCGTTTGCGCCTCAGCGGTTCGCGGTTCCGACCAAAACAAAACGGCTGTGGCTAAAGCAAGTAAGAAAGCCGGCCCGAGCGCGCGCCGGCGATTCGTAACAGGGGATGTGATTCTCACTCTCGGTTACTCCTTTGGGAACTGATGAAGGTAAGCCGGGCCGTATGATACACGGCAAAGCCGCGGCTGTCTCAAGAAAGGTACGCACGCCTCCGGCGTGCTGCGGTCAAGTCGACCGTTTCCTAATTGGCACGCCAGAGGCGTGCGTACCGACCCGCCCGGTTTGCAACTTTCGGCATGGCCACTATACTCAGATCGAAGACGATTACCCGGCAAACAACTTGCGAATCGAAACGGCACAGGATGAGGAGAGACTGAGCGCGAAGGCCTTCCGCTTTGCAATCGTCGCCAGCCGTTGGAACGATTCGCTGGTCTCGCGTCTGGTCGCGGGTGCGCTTGAAGCTCTGAAAGAATCGCAAGCGACTGACGACGCGGTGGAGATTTTTCGGGTGCCGGGCTCGTTTGAAATTCCGTTGTGCGCGCTTAAAGCTGCCCGGTCCGGAAAGTTTGACGCAGTGATTTGTCTGGGCGTGATCATTCGCGGAGAGACTCCGCACTTTGACTACGTGGCGGCCGAAACTGCCCGCGGTATTACGGATGCCGGCTTGCAGACCGGTGTCCCTTTGCTCTTTGGTGTGATTACGGCAGACAATGTCGAACAGGCAAACGCGCGCGCCGGCGCCAAACGGGACAACAAAGGTTATGACGCGGCCCTGGCAGCGGTGGAAGTTGTGAATTTGTATAGTGAAAATTTCGCCCGTTGATGAGCGGCTTTGATATTTGTACGTAGTGCTTGGTACTTTGTACTTTGGTTTTTGTGATCAAAGTACAAAGTTCAAAGTACAAAGTCCGTCTTTTAGTTTTTTATGGGTTCTCGTCGTAAGGCGCGTGAATGCGCCTTGCAAATGCTCTTTGCGGCAGATGTGGCCGGGACACGCGGAGATCAACTCGCGCGTACGTTCTGGTCTGAATTGTCGGATGGCGAGCTCGAACCGGGGTCGCAGGAGTTTGCGACGCGCCTGGCTATGGGCGCCCTCGCGCACCTCGACGAAGTCGACGAGCGCATCCGCTCACGCGCCGAACACTGGCGCATTTCGCGCATGGCGCTGGTGGATCGCAACCTCCTGCGGCTGGCAGTTTACGAATTTCTCCACGAACCCACGCCGCGCACCGTCACCATCAACGAAGCCCTGGAAATTGCCCGTCGCTTCTCAACCTACGAAGCCACCCAATTCATCAACGGAATTCTGGACGCGATCAAACGCGATCTCGATGAGGAGGCGCCGGAAAGCGAAACGCCAGACGTTGACCCGGAAGAAAAGGGTGGCGAAGAAGAGTCTTGATCCGTCGCAGTTGTAAATTGCCTCTTCAGGAGCTGAGCCGCACCTTGCTCTTCTCCCAACGGGATTCGCATAAGTGAATCACAGGTACCGCCGCACTCATCTAATCAAAGCTACTCGCACTAGACGTGAACCTTCAACGAGCTGCGTAGCAGCGGTCAGAGTTAAGCCCAAGGTGAGGCTCTGCGAGCCTTGGGTCCAACCCCCAACGTAATTGAGCCCCGAAGGGGCGACAGCGATCCTGTTAATAAGAAGGACTCTGTTCATGAATGCTCTGCCGCCGCTCCGCGGCTCGGCGAATCCTCCGGACCATTACCCAAGGTTCGCAAAGCCTCACCCTGGGCTTAACTCTGCCGCTGCTCCGCAGCTGAACTAGACTGCAGCGGGCTTTAGCCCGGTGTGAATGAGAAACTGTTAAGTGGACTTCGATACAATTCCTGACGTCTTTGATAAACCATGCTCGCTGATTTGTTTTGCGCTAAACTCTACGACCATGACTGAAGAGCAGCGCCTGTTTGCGGCTGACGCCCAGGAAATCGTCGCACGCCTTCATCGCGATCTCGAAGAGCTTCGCGTCGCGCGCTCGGAAGGGCGGCGGCGACGCGAACTGGCGGCGCAAGTCTTTCGCCGGATCCATACCTTGAAGGGATCGGGCGCCTCCCTCGGCTTTACTCAGGTCAGCCAAATCGCGCATGAATTCGAGGGCGTGCTCGACGGCGCCCGGCTCGGGCGCATTGAACTGACTGATGCCGTGCTGAATTCATTTGAAGACGCGCTCGGTGCAATCGCGCACCACCTGCTGGTTCCGTCTGAAAAACCAATCGATGACGCTTTTGCGCCCATCCTCCAAAGGCTGAATGAAATTGCCTCGCTCGGCGAGACTCAATCCGCCGTGTCGGACGAACTGCGAGCAGCCTTGCCGCCGGACATCGCGCGTTCCCTTAGCGAATACGATTTGCAACATGCGCGTGAGGCAATCCACGAAGGCGCCAGGCTCTTTGTCGTCGCCGCCGGTTTTGAGCTGGAAACCTTCGATCGTGGTTTCCGCGACCTCACGAAATTGCTCGGAGAGAGTGGTGAGGTGATTGCCACCGTTCCGGGCAAGTCTGCTACTGCCGAGGAGATCAACTTTCGTCTGCTTTATGCCGCCGAGCTGGTAACCGGCCAGACTCTGCGCCGGGCGTCAGCCCTCGGCCACATCAGCTGTAGTGAAATCGAAATCGCATACCCAGGCCCTGAGTCCCCGAACTCGACAAGAGTTACTTCGGAATCCTTACTGCCAAAGGGCCATCTGGCCGGGACGTCTGTGCGCGTTGAAATGAAGCAATTGAACGAACTGATTTCGACGACCGGAGAATTGTATCGACAAACGACTAATGCTCTGACGACGCTGGGCCAGACATCGAAGACCGAAGAGGTTGAGGCCGCCGGGGACAACCTGCGCGGCAGGTTCGTGGAACTTGAAGAGCGTTTGATAAAGCTGCGGCTGGTGCCGATCGGAGAAGTACTCGAGCGGGCCGCTGCTCGGGCCGGGCGGATTGCCGCGCGGCAGATGGGAAAAGAAGTCGAGTTCGAGATTTCCGGCGGCGAGGTCGGGATCGAAAAGTCTCTGGCGGATGTTTTGGCGGATCCGCTCTTACATCTGGTGAGAAATGCGATCACTCACGGCATTGAAGATCCCGTCGAACGCACAGCCGTGGGCAAGAAACCAATCGGCTGCGTCAGGCTGGCCGCGGCGAATCTATCCGGCCGCATTCACATCATCGTCACCGACGATGGCCGCGGCATAGACATCGAGCGGATTATCGCGGCCGCCGCTGACCATGGAATCTCCGGAACCGAGTTGTCTGTCGATCAATGCCTGCGACTTATCTTCCGGCCCGGCTTTTCGACGTCAAGTGAATTGACCGAACTTTCGGGCCGGGGCATCGGCTTGGACATCGTGGATCGCGCGATGGACATCGCCGGAGGAGAAGTCCGGGTGGCGACGACGAGCGGCGCGGGCACCACCTTTGCGTTGATTGTACCGGCCGCGCTGTCGATGCTGCGTTGTCTGCTGGTGCGCTGCGCGAATCAGGTTTATGCGATAGACGCCGCCTGCCTCGACGATCCGCAATCGCTGGGAAGCGAAAATCTACCCCAACTGCAACTTGATTCGCTGCTGGGCCAGCACCATGGCAAAGCGAGCCTTGAGAGCGCGAAAGTTGTTTGGCGCTCACCTAACTACGCGTCAAGCAACAGTAACGGCGCGCCGAAGTATCGAATAGCGTTCGATGCTGTCGTGGGGATGCAGGAGTTACTGGTCCGCAGCCTGGGCCGTCACGCAGCGCGCTGGCCGGGCCTGTGCGGAGCGGCCGAACTGGTTGACGGCTCAATTGCGCTGGTGTTGGATCTGAATGAATTGATTAGTGACAAACTGGAGAGCAACTCTGTCGCATCTTAAGAGTTGAGAACAGCTGCGGAGCAGCGATCAGAGTTAAGCCCAAGGTGAGGCTTTGCGAGCCTTGGGTAATGGGCAGTTATATGTTGGGAGCCGCGAAGCGGCGACAGGGATTGAAGGTCGCGCTGACTACCCCTTGATGTCAGTCGCCCCTTCGGGGCTCGATAACTTTAATTGGTTCGTACCCAAGGCTCACAAAGCTTCGCCTTGGGCTTAACTCTGATCGCTGCTCCGCAGCTGGTCTCCGATGAGATGACAAAGATTCAAAGTTCACATCATGGTTTAGGGATCACAAAACGGCGCCAGACCTCCGCGCTAGCCTGCGCTCTTTTCATACTTGCGATTGTGATAGCACCAGCCCTGGCACAAACTCGGACTTATCCCGACAAAATTCGCGGCTACAAGGTCGAACGGACTGTCGTCGAGATGAAGAAACCTGAAGGCCAGTCAAACGGCCCAGGTGCCGAGTCAGATGTCGACTCGCTCATCAAGCTCGGCGATCCCAAAGTTGCTCGCATGACCCCCCTGGGAATTACCTTTGAAGTGCCAATTGTGGTGGCGCCGGTGAAACAAAGTGGGCACGTTGATTTTCTGGTGTTCGAGGACATGAACATTAACGGCCGGTCCGTTGATATCGACGAATACCAGCATGAATTCAACCTTCCGAACAAAAAGCCGGCTACGCTAAACTCGCCGCTACGTATTTTCATCTACTTGCCCAGCGCGCTGCTGGCCGTGCTTGGCGAGTCGACGGAATCGAAAGACACCTGGCCGGTCACCGGGCGTGTCTATGTGTTCGGAAAATTCAAGAAGAGCATTTTCAGTTTCAAGCGGGTGGTGCCGGTCGAACTAAACATGACCATGCGAAATCCTTTGAAGGAGAAATAACTGTATGGGCGCCGAAGCAGCTGTCATCGCGGCGATGATCGCGAATGCGATTAAAGCCAGCGGTACGGTCATACAAATCGAGCCTGAAGAATTCGTGAAGATTCTAAAAAAAGCCGAGGCTCCGTTGGTTGTTTATGCGGAGGGCGGAATTATCTCGACAAACTATCAGTACATGGTCAGCTATAAGGGCTTCGCTTTTTATTGTAAGGCCGACGAGCCGATCCAACTGCCCAGGAAAGCGGAAGTTGTGGTTGCTGATAAGATCTGGATTCCGGGCTAGGTACGCACGCCTCCGGCGTGCTCTTCTTCAGATAATGGCACGCCAGAGGCGTGCGTACCGGTTCATTTCGCGATCGCATTAACCCTGGCGATATCCGTGAAGTAAACCTGCCTCGCGTCCACAGCCAGATATCTGATCCAGCCGGCTGTTCCCTGATCAAGCTCGGCCGGACTGCCCCCAGCCTTCCGAACTTTCATCAACGCCACGCCGCCGAACGAACCCTGGCCCGGAACGTTGTCAAAGTAATAGAGGTTGTCAGCATCAGCGGCAAAGTCCATTACGTGATTTATTGATGCTGCAAGTTGCGTTGCCTCTTCGCTCTTCTTATTGAGCTTCATCAAAGCTGACTTACCGCGGCTGTCCATTTGCGCGAAATAGAAGTTGTCATCGTCCTGGAGCAGACCGAGACTGGGCGACTTGGAAGTGTTGCGATAGACGTCGACGACCTCACCGCCCTTTTTCGAAATCTTTTTAATTCCCTCGCCAGTCATCCAATAAACGTTGTCCCGATCGATCGAAATACCGCTCGTCCCTGCATAGCGGGGCGTCAATTCTTTTGGCGCGCCGCCTGCTTTCGGCGCGACCATCAGGGGCGAAGGCGGCGACCCTTCCCCTGCCCAGATGACCCAGTAGAAATTCTCCTCATCCATGACGATCTCGTCAGGCTTGGGCGCGTCAGGAACGATCTTTTCGCTCTCGCCGCCACTCTTCGGCACGCGCATGATGTTCCCGCCATCGGACCAGTAAAGAAACTTTTCATCGACCGCCAACATCTGATCAGGAATAACACGGCCGCCTTTGACCAGAACGCTCACGGTTCCGTCCTTGAGCAAGATCTTCTTAATGTTGTTGGTGCCTTCATTCAGGCTGGCGACGGTGCCGCCGGTGATGAAGTAAACCGCGTCGCTATCTACAACGATTTTCGAAGGATGATCTTCTTTATCAGAGAGGACTTTTAGTTTGGTCCATGAAGAGCTATTGGAAAGATTGGATGAGCGACACCCCGAGATGGCCAACAACAGGAGAGCCAGGGCGCAGCTCGAAATGACTACGTTTCTATTAATCATAGTTTGCAACGGGCGGTTTTTGATGGCGCAGGATTCTAACTCATTGCCGCTATTGCGTGACAGAATAATTTCGCGTTAGGCTGATCTCATGATTGGCTCGTTCCGTCACAAAGGACTAAAGGAGTTTTTTGAGACGGGGAACAAACGAGGAATACGTCCAGAACTGGCTTCGCGCGTGGGACGCCGGTTAGACGTTCTCGAAGCGGCGCAGGAACTAAACGATATTGATGCCCACGGTTTCAATCTTCATAGACTGAAGGGTGACCGACAAGGCGAGTGGGCAATTTCAGTGAGTGGGAACTGGCGAATCACGTTTCGGTTCGTCAAAGGTGAAGCACTCGACATTAATTTGGAAGATTATCATTAGGAGTGAACGATGAGCACGAAAACCAAAAGGAGACCAACTCATCCCGGAGAATTGCTTCGCGAGGAAACGCTTCCTGCCGCGGGCTTGTCGCCTTCTGAATTGGCTGCTCGACTCGGCGTGTCGAATCGTGGAATCAACGATCTGCTGCGCGAACGTCGCGGCGTGAATCCTGATTTAGCGCACCGCCTCGCGCGCGTTTTCAACACGACTCCCGAGTTCTGGCTGCGACTGCAGGAGGCGGTCGATATCTGGGATGCATGGCAAGCGAATCGTCGGGAATATGATCGGCTGAAGCCGTTGGGGGAAAGAGCTGCGTGAGAATACCGCAGAGACGTGGACCAATGGGCTTTATGCTCATCGGCCGGCGCCAAGGGCATTTCTAGGGGTAAAATGTGTGAAATACAAAATTCCGGATGAGATGGGTACGCTTTTTCACGAGTTTCTTGATTATCAGGTGAAGACCGTGCGCTTGATCAATGCCGCCGTTCTGGAGTTGCATAGATATCCCCAAACGTTGGGTCTCCTGAAAAGTGTTAATACGTTACTTCGATATGAAGGAGAAGTAGTGGATGAAGATGGTACCAAACGAGCCGAGCAGGACGCTCCAGTGATCAAAGAAGAAACTGATAACGGATTTCCATTTTTCTACGGCCTCGCCACTGTAGCGATATGGGGAGCACTCGAGGCCTTCATAGAAGACTTACTTGTCCTGTGTTTGGAAAATGATTCTAACCTGATGCGTCTTGAGCCAATCGCGAAAATACGAGTATCGATATCGCAATTTGAGTCAATGCCCGCTGAGGAACGGCGATACTATATCATCGATACAGTTGAACGGGACATCCGCTCAAAATACAAACACGGAGCATCCCGGTTTGAGTCTTTGTTGAGAACTTTTGATCTAGGCGGTGCGATTGACGATGATCCAAAAAGGACACTGTTAGAGCTTGCCAGCGTACGAAACGTATTGGTTCACAGAAGCGGGATAGCAGATCAGAGACTAGTCACGACATGTCCTTGGCTCGGAATCAAAATAGGTGAAATAGTCAGAGTGAATAGGAACATGTTCTCGCGATATTCAGTATCAACGTCCCTATATGGTGCAGTGGTGTTTAGACGAGTGATTCTTCATTTTGGCGGAGATTCCGAAGGAGTCGATGAGTTCCTCCGAAGTCTTAGCAAGTAGAGCAAAACGCCACATCAGTCGCAGTGTTAGTAGAGGCGAGACCAAACCCCCTAACTCATCCTGACCCAATACGTTCTGGCAACTCCTCCGTTCCCTCAAGCCCAGTCCATTTTCGGATGCATCGTGTGCCACTGCGTCGCCCTCTCAAACGCGAGCGCTACGCGCAACGGTGATGCTTCGTCATACAGGCCGCCGGTAAACATAATGGATCTTGGCAGGCTTGGGGTCCCGGTAAAGCCGCATGGTACGCAGACCGCCGGATGGCCGGTCAGGTTTGTGATGATCAGACTAGCGCTGCCGGGCGCGGGCGAAACGAAGACGTCCCACTGCGACATCAGCTTGTCCATTTCACGCATCAGCAGCACGCGGGCGCGTTGGGCCCGCAGGTACTCGACGGCAGGAATGAATCGCGAAGTGCGGAAACTGTTGGGCCAGTCAAACACTTCCTGACCGGACAACTGATTTACGCGGCCATCGCGGGTGATGTCGTCGAACGCAGTCGCGGCTTCGGCGGTCAGGATGTAACGAATGTTCCCGGTCGGAAACTTCGGCAACTCGATTGCCGTCATCTTCACGCCGGCTTTTTCCAAATCAGCCAGCGCCTGCTTGTACATCGCGTTCCGGTCCTGGATGCCCTTTTTCTGCTGCTCGTTTGCATCCCGCGGCGCCGTCTGTTCGAACTCGGTTTTCAAGTAGGCGATGCGCAAACTGCTGAGCGGCACATCCGCCGACCAATTGAAAGGGGCGTCGCCAACCGTCAAATCCTTTTGGTCCGGTCCATACATCGCATCGAGCGCGGCCGCACAATCCTCGACGCCACGACAGATTGGTCCAATCTTATCCATCGTCCAGCTCAAACCCATCGCGCCGTAACGACTGACGCGCCCGTACGTCGGACGGAGCCCGGTGACGCCGCAAGTTGACGACGGTGAAACAATCGAACCGAGCGTCTCTGTACCGATGGAAAAACCAACCAGGCCCGCGGCCGTTGCCGATGCCGGGCCGGCTGAAGATCCGCTGGAGCCGGTCCGATTTTCGTCCGGAACCCACGGATTACGCGTTACGCCGCCAAACCATCTCGCACCCTGGGCCAGGGCGCCCATCGAAAGTTTCGCCACCAGAACGGCGCCCGCATCGCGCAGCCGCTCAGTCACGGTCGAGTCGTACTCGACGACTTGGTCCCTGTAAGGCTCAGCGCCCCAGGTGGTCCTGATTCCTTTGGTCGCGAACAAGTCCTTGGCGCCCCAGGGAATGCCGTGCAGCGGCCCGCGATACTTGCCACGCTTCAGATCGTTGTCGGCATCCTGCGCCTGCTTCATCGCCAGTTCTTCCGTGAGGGTCACGACGCAGAGAAGCTTTGGCCCGTATTTTCTCAGCCGGCCGAGATACATCTTTGTCAGTTCGACAGACGAAACTTTCTTCGTGCGGATCAGTTCGGCAAGTTGCGGCACCGTAGCGAACGCGAGATCGTCCACTGACTTGAACTGTGCCGGCTGGTTCTTACCAAACTTAAACTTGATTTTCGCTGGAGCGCGCTTGACGTGAAACCCCGGCAACTCAGGATGAAAGACGACTGCCGGCTCCGTATCGAGCGGCACCTCGAGCTTGCGCACTACCTCGTAACTGTCCAGGTTGTTGTTGACGCCGCGTTGAGCCAACGCTTCCTGCGCATCGGTAAACTCCAGGCCCATCAACTTCTCGGCGGCGCGCATCATGTCCTTGGTTACGCGCAAAGGGGGCGTCGGCGATGGACTCGGCGAAGGCAATGGTGTCGGCGTTGGCGTTTGAGCGAAAGCCTTCAGCGGCATTCTGGTGACGGCCAACCCGGCGACGCCTGCCGCCGGAAGCAGTTTGACGAAGTTGCGACGATCGATTGATTTGCGTTTTGGTTTTTTCATAGTTGGTTTGTCTTAGTGGCACAGACTTCAGTCTGTGATCCTTCTTGGTTCTCACGATCGTGTGATCTAAGAAGCAAATCACAGACTGAAGTCTGTGCCACCTTCTTGCTGCATGCCGGAGGCGTGCGTATCTCACGGCGTCGATGCGCCATATTTCATCTTCACAACTCTCGCCTTTCCTATTCGATAGACGGTGACTATATAGACGTTGTCGTACTCGGTTTCCGGGATGGTTGGGAACTGCGGCCCGCCGAGCGCCGCGACGATCTCCGGCACAGTGTTGTTGTGTCCGGCGATGAAGACCGTTTGTCCTGAATGCTGCGCGCGAATTTGCTCAATCAAAGTCGCTGTATTCCTTGAATTAACGACCGAAACCGGTATGCCCAGTTTGCCGGCAAGTGGTTCGACCGTCTGCTGCGTCCGCTTAAACTGGGTCGCATATATCGCGTTGATGCCGGCGCCCGCGAATACCCGAACGATTTCCTGAGCGCGGGCCTGCCCCGCCGGGCTCAAATCCACGTCCGGATTGTTCGGATCGATAATCTTTTCTGCGTGACGAACAACGATAACGGTGAGCACGGGCCGGCGAAACGTGACGTAATAACCAAAGATCACGACTGCGCCGAGGATGGCGAACAACATCGCAAAGACCAGGGCAGTTCGCAAACCGGATCTGGGTTCGGGTTTTTCGTCTGACATTCGCTGCGATCTTTCTTAAAGACTCTGCAAGGCGTGGCCGCCTACAATACCATTGGCTCGCTTTTTATTCGAGCGGAAAGTGTCAGTACCACCTGCGGTAGCGGGTGGGCTCCGCTGGTTCGCAATCGGCGTTAATCCATCCTGCCGCGGATGGTCCTGACCTCAGTTCGGCGTCCCCGGTGGGCGCTGATCGCGGATGCAATCAAAAACGGAAGGTGCTAACCTATTCGCTTAACGAAAGACCCTTATCCAAGACAACTTTTGCAGCGAGTACTGGCGCTACCGCGCCCATGGTGATTCGATTGGCTCAAGAAGAGACTAAAACAAATCTGTCTGAAATTATCGCCGATAACTTTGGCGCAAATGCGACCTATGTCGAAGGATTGCTGGCGCGTTGGCAGAGCGATCCCTCGCTCGTCGATGAATCGTGGCGGGCTTATTTTGACGAATTAGTTGGACCGAACGGCGATCGGGCGACCGCTACGCCGTCGGCCGCCGCCCCGAAAGAGATCCCAAAAACTGACGGGAATGCTGCGGCGGCAGCTCCTGCCAAAGCAAAGGCAAAACCGCCAGCGGCAACAACTCCAGCCAGCCTGGAAGGCGAGGCCCTCCCCATACGTGGTCCGGCACTGAAAATTGTCGAGAACATGCAGGCCAGCCTGGCGGTTCCCACGGCCACTTCGCTGCGCCGAATTCCCGTCAGGCTTCTGGACGAGAATCGCCGGATTATCAATCGCCATCTGGAAGAAGCCGGTCGCCGCAAAGCTTCCTATACACACCTGATCGCCTATGCCCTGCTGCGCGCGCTCGAAGAATTCCCGCAAATGAATGACGGCTTCGACGTGCTTGAGGAACAGTCAGTCCGGGTCAAGCGCGCCGCAGTCAACCTCGGCATCGCGATCGATTTGGAAAAGAAGGACGGCACCAGGAACCTTTTGGTCCCGAACGTAAAGAACGCGAACTCGCTTTCATTTTCAGAATTCCTGAAAGCTTACGACGATGTCGTCACGCGGGCCCGAAGCGGCAAGCTGCAGGTCTCAGATTTTCAGGGGACGACAATCTCGCTCACAAATCCCGGGACCATCGGCACGGTGTCTTCGACGCCCCGCCTGATGGTCGGTCAATCGGTAATTATCGCGACCGGCGCAATCGAATATCCGGCCGAGTACCAATCGATCGCGCCGGCAATCCTGCCCCAGTTGGGCATCAGCAAAGCGATTACGATTAGCAGCACCTATGATCACCGGATCATTCAGGGAGCAGAGTCAGGGTCATTTCTGGCGCGGGTGCATGAACTGTTGCTGGGCAAGCACAAGTTCTACGATCAAATCTTTGCTGACCTGGAAATTCCGCATGCGCCTTTGCGTTGGAACCTCGATCGGAATCCACTGTTTCTCGGCGCCGATCAGATGCACGAGCAATCAATCCGCCAGGCGCGCGTGATGGAACTGATCAATGCTTATCGCGTGCGCGGGCATTTGATCGCCGACATCGATCCGCTGCACGCGATGCCGCTGCTTTATCACCCTGAGCTGGACATCGAAACTTATCACCTGACGATTTGGGATCTCGATCGCCTGTTTATCACTGGTGGCCTGGCCGGCACCGAAACCGCAACGCTGCGAGAGATTCTCGACATCCTGCAACGGGCCTATTGCGGCAAAGTCGGCATCGAGTACCGGCATATTCAGAGCAAGGACGAAAAGCTCTGGTTGCGCGAACAGGTCCGGCAAGAGTTCGTCGATCCTGAACCGATTGACGTTGAGGTCAAAAAACGAATTCTGTGGAAATTGATCTCAGCCGAACAGTTCGAACGTTTTCTCAACACCAAATACCTCGGGCAGAAACGCTTTTCCATTGAAGGATGCGAAACGATCATCGCCTTGCTCGACCAACTAATCGAACGGGCCGGCGATCTGGGCATTGATTCAATTACCCTGGGCATGGCGCATCGCGGGCGCTTGAACGTCCTCGCGAATATCATTGGTCATTTTTGTGAACGCATCTTTACTTCATTCGAAGGCTCGATCCATCCCGAGTTTCCGGCCGACGAAGGCGACGTTAAATATCATCAGGGCGCCAGGGGGGAACGGCAGACCGCGTCAGGCAAGACTGTTCGGCTAACGCTTTCACCAAACCCGAGCCACCTCGAGGCGGTGGATCCGGTGGTTGAAGGAATGACGCGCGCCACCCAGGACGAGCTGATGGACGTTGAGGGTCTTTCACGTGACCAGGTAATGCCGCGCGCACTGCCGGTGTTATTGCACGGCGATGCCGCCTTTGCCGGCCAGGGCATCGTGATGGAGACCCTGCAACTCGCACAGCTTCGTGGTTATCGCACGGGCGGAACAATTCACATCATCATTAACAATCAGATCGGCTTTACCACCTCACCGGAAGAAGGCCGTTCGTCGATTTACTCAACTGACGTGGCGCGGATGACGCAGCTTCCGATCTTTCACATCAACGGTGACGACCCTGAGGCGGCCTATCGCACCATGCGCATCGCGCTCGATTACCGGCAGAAATTTCGTAAGGACGTCGTCCTCGACGTGGTCGGATTTCGGCGTCTGGGCCATAACGAAACGGACGAGCCCAGCTACACGCAGCCTTTGATGTACAGCCGGGTGAAAGAGCATCCGGGTGTGCGAACCGTGTACGCGCAGCGGCTAATTGCCGAGAAAGTTATTGACGAAGCCGGGGTAAATCAGTTGATCGAAGAACGTGTTAGCCGGTACGAGGATGCCCAGACTCGGGCCAAACAGGTGGCGGCTGCACAGAAATCCGTTCCCATTCCCGAACCGGTAATCGAAGAGATCGACAGCTCCGCTCTAATCGAAACGGACGTTGACTCAAATATCATCCAGCAGATTACCCAACAGATTTCGGTCGTGCCTGAAGATTTCAATCTGAACCCGAAGATGGTCAGCCAACTCGCGCGCCGGGCCAAAATGGGCGCCGGCAGCCTGCCAATTGATTGGGCGTTTGCCGAGGCGATGGCGTTCGGCTCGCTCGCACTTCAGGGCACGCATGTTCGCTTGAGTGGACAGGATTCAGGACGCGGCACGTTCAGTCAACGCCATGCGGTGCTCTACGACACCCGTACCGGGAAAGCCTGGTCGCCCTTGTCTGAGTTGCGTGCGGAAGATAATCCAAACGGGCGTTTTGAAGTGTTCGACAGTTCTCTCTCTGAAGCCGGCGTGCTCGGATTTGAGTATGGCTATTCAGTGGTGGCGGCCGGCGCGCTGGTGATGTGGGAGGCGCAGTTTGGCGACTTCAACAACGTGGCGCAATCAATCATCGATCAATACGTGACCGCCAGCGAAGACAAATGGAAACAGACTTCGCGGCTGACGATGCTTTTGCCGCATGGCTACGAAGGCCAGGGCCCCGAGCATTCGAGCGCGCGGCTCGAGAGATTTCTCCAGCTGTGCGCAGCCAACAATCTATGCGTGTGTTATCCGAGCACGCCGGCGCAGTATTTCCACTTGTTGCGCAGACAGGTGCAGGCCGGTTTTGAGCGACCGTTGATTGTGATGACGCCGAAAAGTTTGTTGCGCTTGCCGGCCGCCGGATCTTCTCTGGAGCAGTTGACGAGTGGCGGCTTTGCAGCGCTGATCGATGATGCCGATGTTACCGACAGCAACAAAGTCGAGCGCATGGTCTTATGCAGCGGAAAAGTCTTTTATGACCTTGCTGAGGCTCGCAAGAAGGCGCCGGCCGATAACGTCGCGATCATCCGGGTCGAGCAGTTTTATCCGTTTCCGCTGAAAGCAATCAAAGAAACGATTGGCAAATATCCGCATGCAAAAGAGCTCGTCTGGTGTCAGGAAGAGCCGAAGAACATGGGCGGGTGGACCTTCATGGAATCGCGGCTGGAGAATTTGTTGCCGCGTTGCGATCGAGCGCGCTACGTGGGACGCGCAGAATCGCCAAGTCCCGCTACGGGAAACTATGCCGTGCATGTTCGCGAACAGGATCGATTGATTCGCGAAGCGCTCACCGTCGAGTAAGTGTCAGAAGCCCGACCGTTAGGGAGGGCAACCTCTATTCTCCCAACGATCGGGTATTGGGCGTTGCCCTCCCTTACGGTCGGGCTACTGCCACTACTTGCGCAGGACCAGTGAAATAATCGCCGAAAAGATCGCGCCGAAAATCGCAAAACCAATCGACACTCCCAGGAACGCTTTAACGTAGCTGGTTTCGCCTTCCTGCTGCATCAGCTTCGGTCCCACGATCGCCAAAAGAAAAACGAAATAAAGGCTGGTCAGGATTGCATAAGTGATCGCGATCGAAATACCCGTGATGAAACCCTGTCCGAAAGTCAACGAATCGCCATTAGCGATTCGCTTTTCCTTGATCCCCATCATCAAGCCGACGATGGCGGTGAAGTTGAATACGGCGATGTCGGCAAATTGAGCATTCGTACCTTCAAGGTGCAACACGAAATGCTTCAAAGCCACCCAGGCAGCAATGACGAAGGTGACACCAATTCCGTATTTAAGGGCGATTTTCACAGGGTACGAAGCCTCCGGCGTGCTCGCGCATATTAGCACGCTGGAAGCGCAAGTACCGGGTGGTCGTAGTGGAAACCAACTGCGGAGCAAATGGACAGAGGTTATCCCAAGGCGAGACTTTGCGAGGACAATTACATACTTGACTCACCGAGCGAGATAAATCATCGGCGACTCTCGCCAATGGCTCCGCCACTCTGATGCGCGGCAAGTCTTCGACTTGCCGGCTGCGAACCTTTTCTCTTTTAAGGGTCTCCGACCCACAACGGTCATAGACCGTTAAACTAAATGAGCACTTAACGGCAAGTCGAAGACTTGCCGCGCGTGCGCCTGAAAGCGCGAGTGGTCGGAGAGGTGAAAGTCCTCTTCAGGCAAACGCTCTCCGGCCTGTAACCAACTGCCACTGCGACGCAGCGATGCGTGGTGGAGA
>Ga0068859_100002091_pt1 | contig 20333 bp, 16 predicted proteins | sample KBSSwiS22_FD_66585 | JGI IMG/M metagenome (GOLD analysis project Ga0068859, IMG submission 66585) | Switchgrass rhizosphere microbial communities from Kellogg Biological Station, Michigan, USA - KBS Switchgrass S2-2 | ecosystem: Host-associated > Plants > Roots > Rhizosphere > Soil ...
CCGCACAAGCCGCACAAGCCGGAGCTGGTCGTGTTGTGCGACGTCTCCGGCTCGGTGGCATCGTTCGCGCACTTCACGCTCATGCTCACGCACGCGCTGCGCGAGCAGTTCTCCAAGGTACGGGCGTTCGGTTTCATCGACACCACCGACGAGGTCACCCGCTTCCTGCGCGGCGTCGACCTCGGCGACATGATGGGCAGGATCGCCAGCGAGGCTGACCTCGTCTGGTTCGACGGCCACAGCGACTACGGGCACGCCATCGAGGTGTTCGCCGAGAAGTACCCCGACGCCATCGGCCCGAAGACATCGCTGCTCATCCTCGGCGACGCCCGCAACAACTACCGCGCCACCGAGGCGACCATCTTCAAGCGCCTGTGCTCCCAGGCCCGGCACGCCTACTGGCTCAACCCCGAGCCCAGGTCCTACTGGGGCTCCGGCGACTCGGCGACCAAGGCCTACGGCGACATCGTCGACGAGATGGTCGAGTGCCGCAACGTCGAACAGCTCGAAGCCTTCATCGAACGCCTCCTGCCGACCTGACCGGCCCCCCAATCGGGGACCGTGCCGTCAGTTCTCCGGAATCAGGTACATCAATCTGGGACACTTAGTGGCATCGGGCCACGATAGCGACCAACTGTCGCTCGCGGTGGCCGTCACCGGTGTGTTCAGGGGGCCCTGATGGACCAGTCCGCCGCGACCGCTACCACCACCGAAGACGCGTCAGAGATGTCCGCGCTGGACCACGCGCTGGCCCGCCGCGCGTCCGCGGACGGGGATCTGGTGAGTGGAGCCTACGTCCACAACTCCGGCATCTGTCAGTTTCAGCCGCGCCGGTCGTCCGCCGGTTTGGCCGCTCGGTCGGGACGATAGGGGCCTGACGATCCATGCCCGCCGGGCTGCCGTGGCCGGTGCCAGCCCGCCTGCCCGAGAGCGGGAGCGCCGACCTCATGGCGCGTGCCGCGGCAGCGTGGGGTTCGCCGCTGCCTTCCGGGTGGACGCCCACGCCATTCCGCGAGTTCGTGCTGAAGATCGCGTCACGCTGCAACCTCGACTGCGACTACTGCTACGTCTACCACTTGGCCGACCAGTCCTGGCGTGCCCAGCCGAGGTTCATGACCGAGCAGAGGGCGGCCTCGACTGCGGATCGGATCGCCGAGCATGTCCGGGCTCACCAGCTGGAGTTCGTGAACCTTCGGCTGCACGGCGGCGAGCCCTTGCTCGCGGGCCGCGACCGGCTGCGCCGGCTTCTGCACATCCTGCGCGAGCGCTTGGCCCCGCGGACCGACGTCACCATCACGGTGCAGACCAACGGCGTGCTTCTCGACGAGGCGATGGCCGCGTTCCTCGTCGAGGAGGACATCGGCGTCGGGATCAGCCTGGACGGCGACCGGCAGGCCAACGACCTGCACCGCACCTACGTCGACGGCCGGTCCAGCTACGACGAGGTGGTCGCCGGCATTCAGATGATGCTGCGGCCAGAGTTCCGCTCGCACTTGCTCGGTCTGCTATGCACGATTCAGTTGGAGGCCGACCCGCATCGGGTCTGGGACACGCTGACCGGTCTCGGCGTGCAGGGTGTTGACTTTCTGCTCCCGCACGGCACTTGGGAGCACCCGCCGCCGGGCCTCGTCTTGGGGCAGGGCAGCACCCCATACGCCGACTGGCTGATCCCACTGTTCGATCGCTGGTTCGACGCTCCGGTCCGGCCGCTGTCGGTGCGCACCTTCGAGTCCCTCGTCCACCTGCTGCTCGGCGGCACCGGGGCTCACGAATCGTTCGGGCTTGGTCCGGTCCCGGTGGTTGTCATCGAGTCTGACGGCTCGTACGAGCAGGTGGACTCGCTGAAGGCCGTCGGACAGGGCGCGGCCGGCACCGGTCGTGGTGTGGCCGGCGATCCGCTCGACGCGCTGTTCGACGTGCCCGCGTTCGTGCAGCGCCAACTCGGACGCTACGGCCTGGCCGAGGAATGCCAGGAATGCGACCTCGTCGCGACTTGCGGCGCCGGGCTGTTTCCGCACCGCTACCGGCCGGGCACTGGCTTCACCAATCCGTCGGTGTACTGCGCCGACCAGTATGCGCTGATCGCCCATATCCAGCGCCGCCTCGAAGAGGCTCTCGCCGCCCGGAACACGACCCTCGCCGCCGTGCGCGCCCGCTGACGACCGAAACGCGACCTCTCCCTTTCGGGGGGTCGTGGCGATGAAACCGATCGGAGGCGGGACGCGTCCAAAGCGCCGTGGTGCCGGAGGCGCACCGCTCGAACAGCGGAGGAAGCGCGGAGATGGCTGCGGACGAGACGATGTGGGCAGGAACGGGACGGGCGACGGGTGAAGCGGCCCCGCCTGGCTGCGGCGGCGCGGCGGGCGAGGCGTCGGAACCGGCGCCCACGGCGTACTCGGCAGCCGGTGAGCGGTCCGCCGACCGCCCGGCACTCGACCAGCCGAACCGCCTGCCCGTCGGGGTCCGGGCCGAGCCGCGAACGAGTTCCGCGGGTCCGGACCCGGAATCGCCGCCCACGTCGGCCTGGCGGGCTTCGCGACGTTCCGCCGGCGCCGGGCCTGCGGCCAGCACTGGCCGTGCTGCCCGCACTGACCCTGCCGCCGGCACCGGGCCGATCGGCCGGTGGCTGGGCGCCCGGCTCGGCTCGGCCGGCGGGCGTAGGGCGCTCGCCGGTGCCGTGGGGCTCGTCGTGGTGGCCGCCCTGATAGCGGTGCTGGGCGTCGCTCTCGGCTCATCCGGCGGCTCCAGTCGCGGCGTCTCCGGTAGCAGCGCTGGCAGCGAGGCGAGGTCCGTCCCGGAACCAGCGGAGGCAGGCGGGCTTGGCGGCAGCGCGGCGGGGGCCGGCACCCAGGTGAAGGCTGACTCCGCCGCCGCGCCGCCGGCCGCGGCACCGGCGAATCCGGGCGCGGCGGCCCCGCCGGCAGGTGGCTCGGGCGCCGCCACCCCGGCCGGCGTGCAGCCGAGGATCGTGTGGACCGGGTCGATGAGCGTCGAGGTGTTGCCCGGCGCCGTCGACGCCACGATCCGTAGGATCTCCGCTGCCGCGCAGGGGCTGGGCGGGTACCTGTCAGCGAGCCAGGTGACTGGCACCGCGTCGAGCGCGGATGACGTACCGCAGACGGCGACGATCACGGTTCGGGTGCCGGCAGCCGCGTTCGGCAAACTCCAGGACGCCGTCGGCGGGGTCGGTACCGTCGACTCGGCGACCACGTCCTCTCAGGACGTCACCGGGCAGTACGTCGACCTTCAGGCACGCGAGGACGCGCTGACGGTCTCCCGGGGCACCTACGTGACGTTGCTGTCGAAGGCGACGACCGTGGGCGACATCCTCGCGGTCCAGACCCAGATCGACGGGGTGCAGACGCAGATCGAGCAGATCGAGGGGCAGCGCAAGGTGCTCGCCGACCAGAGCGACCTCGGCACCCTGACCATCGACCTCGCCGAGAAGGGCCAGCGAAGCCACCGATCGGGCGGCGAGAACGGCTTCATGCACGCGTTCCGCGTCGCCGGCCACAGCTTCCTGCGTGGCCTGGAGGGCATCATCTCCGCACTCGGCGTGATCGCGCTGATCCTGCTCGTCGCGGGCATCCTCTACCTGCTCTACCGGCTGCCCGGGCGGGTGCGCCGCCGCGGCTCCCGACCGGGCGACAGCGGCTGACGCGTCTCCCGCCGAGCCGACGGCCGCCGGAGCGCACCACACCCTCGGCCGGCACGCACGAGCCGGCGGCCGCCTCGGCGGGGGAGCTGGCCAGCACGAACGACGACGGGCCCACGTCCACAGGCGGCGGGCCACCCAGGCCAGCGCGGTGCTGACTGCCCTGGAGATCGCACGCGCGCTAGACGCGGCCGGTCCAGTCGACGGGGGCGGGTCGGCGGGCGTGGGCGGGCCGGGAAGGCCGGTCCGCCCGACGCTTCGCTCAGCCGCGGGCGAGCGCGGCGTCGACCATGGCCTGGGCCTCGGCGAGCACCGCGCCGAGATGGTCGGCGCCGCGGAAGCTCTCGGCGTAGATCTTGTACACGTCTTCGGTGCCGGACGGGCGCGCCGCGAACCAGGCGTCGTCCGCGACGACCTTGATCCCGCCGATCGCCGCCTCGTTGCCCGGCGCGTGGGTCAGCGTCGCGACGATCGGCTGGCCGCCCAGCGTCGTCGCCCCGAGCGCCCTGGGCGTGAGCTTTTTCAGCACGTCCTTCTGCGCCGCGCTCGCCGGCGCGTCGACGCGGCGGTAGGCCGGCGCGCCGTACCGCTCGGTCAGCTCCTGGTAGAGCACTCCGGGGTCACGGCCGGTGACGGCGGTGATCTCCGCGGCGAGCAGGCAGGCGATCAGGCCGTCCTTGTCGGTCGTCCACACCGTGCCGTCGGCCCGCAGGAAGGACGCGCCGGCGCTCTCCTCGCCGCCGAAACCGAGGCCGCCGTCGGTCAGGCCGGGCACGAACCACTTGAACCCGACGGGCACCTCGACGAGGTCACGGCCCAGCCCCGCGGCCACCCGGTCGATCATGCTGGAGCTGACCAGCGTCTTGCCGACCGCGGCCGTGGGCGCCCAGTCCGTGCGGTGCGCGAACAGATAGGAGATCGCCACGGACAGGTAGTGGTTCGGGTTCAGCAGCCCAGCGCCGGGAGTGACGATGCCATGCCGGTCCGCGTCCGCGTCGTTGGCCACCGCGACGTCGAAGCCGAGCCGCCCGTCCGCCGGCGTCGCCCCGGTCAGCCGCAGTAGCGACGCCATCGCATACGGGGAGGACGGATCCATCCGGATCTTTCCGTCCCAGTCGCGGGTCATGAAACCAAATGTCGGGTCGATCGTGTCATTGACGACCGTGAGGTCCAGCTCGTAGCGCTCGGCGATCGTCTGCCAGTACCGTAGGCTCGCCCCGCCGAGCGGGTCGACGCCGATGCGCACCCCCGCGCCGCGGACGGTGTCCAGGTCGACGACGTCCACCAGATCGTCGACGTAGGCGGTCACGAAGTCGTGCACGGTCGCGGCCGCGCGGGCCTTCTCGTAGGGCAGCCGGCTCATGCCGGCCAGCCCCGCGCGCAACAGCTCGTTCGCCCGGTTCTGGATCGCGCCAGTGACCTCGGTGTCGGCCGGGCCGCCGTGTGGCGGGTTGTACTTGAAGCCGCCGTCGGTCGGCGGGTTGTGTGACGGCGTGACGACGATGCCGTCGGCGATGCCAGGGCGACCGGACCGGTTGTGCGTGAGGATCGCGTGCGAGATCACCGGTGTCGGGGTGGCCTCGCCGTCAGGGGCGAGCCGGATGTCGACGTCGTGCGCGGCCAGCACCTCCAGGGCGCTCGCCAAAGCCGGGGCCGACAGCGCGTGGGTGTCGACGCCGATGAACAGCGGCCCGTCGAAGCCTGCGGCCGACCGGTACTCGCAGATCGCCTGGGTGGTCGCCAGGATGTGGTCGGCGTTGAACGAGCCGTCCAGCGAGCTGCCGCGGTGGCCCGACGTCCCGAACGAGACGCGTTGCGCGGGGTCCGCGGCGTCCGGGTGCACGTCGTGGTAAGCGGCGATGAGCGCGTCGACATCGACCAGCTTCGCCGGGTCCGCCGGCTTCCCAGCGAACGGGCTGACGCCCGGGTCTACCGCCACGGCCGGATCCTGCGGTGGGCCAGGGGCCGGCCCGGCGTGCCCGAGCCGGGCGGCGCGGGCCGGGGCGGGGCGGAGTCGGGCCGGGCGGCCGACAGCGGCCGGCTTGAGCCACCGGGACGCGCCGGGCCTGGCCGAGTCGCGTGGCGCGCGCCAGGGCGCGGACCGGGTTCCGGCATGGTCGGCCTCCAATACCGCCAGGTCGGCTGCCCAGGCGCCTGGGCGAGCCAGTTGTTGACCGGTAGAGCTGGGCCCGCTTCCTGTCCCGCCGCTGCCGCGGCCGGTGCCGCGCCAGGTCGGGGCAGGTCAGGACCGCCTCCGTGGGCGCGAGCCGTTGTGACCAGTGCCTCCGTCGGCCCCCCGAGCCTAGCCGCCAGGACCCGTACTGGTGCGGCTCTTTGAAGTCCGTGGGGTTACCAGCCGGTGACTCGTCGACGTCCGGCCGCGCGTGTGCCGGGTGCGCCGCCGCCAGGCCGCCCCGGGCGGCGCTCGGCCGCGGCCGGTCGAGCGGCCCCGCGACGGTCGATCGCCCGCCGGTCATGCCGCGCGCCTTGCTGGTGCCGGCCGGTAGGGCGCCGGTCACTCCGTCCGGTGCGGAACGTCCGTGAGCGGGGCGCGTCATCCGTGCGCGGCGTTACTGTTCGGCGGCGTTGCCGTCCGACGGTGTGCACCACGGGCCGTCGCGACGGCTGGGGTGTCACAATGCGCACCGGCCGGAGGCACTCGAAACGCCGACGAACGGGCGCGCTCGGGCAGGCAGGGCCAGGAGGAGCGCATGACGGACCGTAGCCGGCCGACCGCCGTGCGACGGCTGGGCGTCATGGGCGGCACCTTCGATCCAGTACACAACGGGCACCTGGTCGCGGCCAGCGAGGTAGCGGCGCTGTTCGCGCTGGACGCGGTGGTGTTCGTGCCCAGCGGCCAGCCGTGGCAGAAGGCCGACCGGGAGGTCTCGCCCGCCGAGGACCGCTACCTCATGACGTTCCTCGCTACCGCTGGCAACCCCCAGTTCACCGTCAGCCGGATCGACATCGACCGTGGCGGCCTGACCTACACCATCGACACCCTTCGGGAGCTGCGCGAGCAGCACCCGGGCGCCGAGCTGTTCTTCATCACCGGCGCCGACGCGCTCGCCCAGATCCTCACCTGGCGCGACGTGCATGAGCTCTTCCCGCTCGCCCACTTCGTCGGCGTGACCAGACCCGGTTATCTGCTGACCTTCGACGCGAGCCTGCCAGCGCAGTCCGTGAGCCTGCTGGAGGTCCCGGCGCTGGCGATCTCGTCGTCCGACATCCGTGATCGGGTGTCCCGGGGGGCTCCGATCTGGTATCTCACTCCGGACGCGGTCGTCCGCTACATCGCCAAGAGCGGCCTCTACCAGGCGCACTGGGACGAGCCGTCGGCCAGCCGCCACTAGTCGCGCTCAGAAGGTATCGGCCTCACGAGACATCGCGTCTGGTTCGGGTAGGGGCCCGGCGCCGGCCGGCGTCAGGTCGGGGACAGCCGGCGGGCCCGGGCGCCGCGGACGGCGGGGGCGCGTGGGCCGGGTGCGGGAGCAGCGAACGACGAGCCTCTCAGGCGTGCCGGGACCAGGTTGTGTCACGCTTGTGGTCGGACCCGGGCACCCGGCCGGGCCTCGGCCGAGGCGCCGCCGGGCGCGGGAGCGGCCCTGACCCGGCCGGGCATGCCGATCTGTCCCTGTCTGTCCGCTCGTGACACTTGTCACGGGCTGGACCGGCCGGGGCGAAACGGCCGTGACCTCCCGCTCGCTGCCGGCTACCGTGTCCTCGCGGGCATCGGGCGCCCGAGCCCGGACGGCCGCGTCCGTGGCACCGTCGGATCCCGGCGGAACCGACGGGGCCGAGTGCCGCCAGCAGCGTGCCGGTACCCGCCGGCCCGCCCCCAACCTTGGAGACCCCGCAGCGTGACCGCTTCCCCCCGCGCCGTCGAGCTCGCCCTGACCGCCGCCCAGGCCGCCGCGGACAAGCTCGCGAAGGACATCACCGTCCTGGACGTCAGCGACCGGCTGGCCATCACGGACTGCTTCGTCCTCGCGTCCGCCGACAACGAACGGCAGGTCAAGGCCGTCGTCGACGAGGTGGAGGAGAAGCTGCGCCTGGGCGGGGTCAAGCCGCTGCGCCGCGAGGGGGAGCGCGAGGGCCGCTGGGTGCTGCTCGACTTCGTCGAGATCGTCGTGCACATCCAGCGCGCCGAGGAACGCGAGTTCTACGACCTCGAACGGCTTTGGAAGGACTGCCCGCGCATCGAGTTCACCGACCGGGACGCCGCCAACCGGGCGGCGGTCGCCGTCGGCGGTGCCGCGGGCGGGAACGTGGGCGCAGCGCTCGGCGAGGCGACCCCGCCGGCCGGCTCCTGGTGAAGCTGCTGCTGCTGCGGCACGGCCGGACCGACTGGAACGACGCCGGACGTTTCCAGGGCCAGGCGGACCCTCCGCTGGACGACGTCGGCCGCGCGCAGGCCGCCCGGGTCGGCCCGGTTCTCGCCGCGATGCGCCCGGACCTCGTCGTGTCCTCCGACCTGGCGCGCTGCCGGTCGACCGCCGCGCTGATCGGCCTGCCGTACCGGTCGGACGCCAGGTTGCGGGAGATCGACCTCGGCCGCTGGTCTGGCCTGACCTCCGCGGAGGCGCGCCGGCTCTACCCCGAGGAGGACGCGGCCTGGCGGCGGGGCGAGGACGTCCGCCGCGGCGGCGGCGAGACCTACGTCGAGGTCGCGCGGCGCGCGGCCGCGCTCTTCGGCGAGCTGGTGGCGGACGGCCTGTCGCTCGACTCCGACAGCCTCGTGGTGTTCGTCCTGCACGGCGGCACCGCCCGGTCACTCATCGGCCACCTGCTCGGCTTCCCGCCGGACGGCTGGTGGCACTTCGGGCCGCTGCGCAACTGCCACTGGAGCGTGCTGAGAACCGAACACGGACAGTTCCGCCTCGTCGAGCACAATGTCAGCGTCCCGCGAGCTGATAAGGTCAGCACCGGCCCGCTGAACGGGGCCGCCGGGGTGCTCCTGCCCAGCCAGGCCGCGTTGGTCGGCGAGCGGGCAGAGGACACCGCGTCGGCGCCGGACACGGATCCGATAGACTCTCCGACGCGGTAACGACCGGCTCACTGGCTCCAGGGCCAGAGTCCCGGGAGGCCGCCCGACGGATGCGCTCGGGTCAGGCAGTAGGCTGACGAAGCGGTAAGTGGCAGGACTCAGGCCTAGCTGGCAGAACCGGCCAAACCGCGGATTCGGGAGATGTAGTACAGTAAGGGCACGCGCAAGGGTAAGAATCGAATATGGGGCTGTGGCGCAGTCTGGTAGCGCATCACACTGGCAGTGTGAGGGTCAGGGGTTCGAATCCCCTCAGCTCCACCAGAGTAAGCATGTTCGAACCCCCTATCGCGAGAGTGATGGGGTTTCTGCTTTCTCCGGGTAGTTGTTCCCGCGGGCGTTCCACCGGATGCCAGTAGGTGGTTTCGCCAGTAGGTGCGCCGGTGCCCTGCCGTTGATGTTGGCCGTCCCTGACGCCGCTCGCGGCATCTGCCGCAGCCGCCGGGTGGGGTGACCGCGTACAACGTGGTGAGCCGGTGGATGCTGCGCTGCAACTGGGCGCGAGTTACGGGTCTGGCGCCGCGCTGGCCCTAGCCAAGGGGCTTCAGGTACGGGCATATCGCCGTCGAAGTAGCCCTCGTCCTTGACGTGGAATTGGCTGTGCTCGATGTCGACCTGTTCTTCCAGAACGGCATGTGGCGTTTTGGCTATCGGCGGCGGTAGGTGGCGACGACGTCGCGTCGTCTCGGTAGTCACAGGGTGGGATGAGTGGGTACGCGCGAGGTCCAGCCCTCGGCGTCCGCCCTGACGGATTGCTTCTGGAGCGTCGGCTGTGGTCGATTACTCAGCCAGCGGCGCGTCGGCGCGGCGCCCGGCCGGTTGAGGACGTCGACGTGCCTGCCGGACGGTGGCTTCCCGGGGTCCGTGGCAATGACGATCGCGGCCACTCGTAGGGTCGGTGGAGGTAACGGCGCACTCGGCGGGTGCGCCGCCCGGGCGACGCCGCCCCCACTGGCCGGAGAAGACACAGAAGAGGCGGTAGGCAGACAATGCGAGTGCTGTTGGCGACACTCCCCGAGCTGAGTCATGCCCTACCGACAGTGCCGCTGTGCTGGGCTCTGCGGGCCGCTGGCGCCGACGTGCTCGTGGCGAGCGGCGGCGACGTAGTGAAGATCACCGGAGCCGGCCTGCCGGTGGTCGACCTGCTGCCCGGGAAGGGGATCGCGCAGTTCCTCAACGCCTTCGACGTGGCCGCCCTGGCGCCTGGGAGCGACGGCCCGGCCGAGGCCAGGCCTGCGGGGCCGGACCCGGTGGCACCCGCGCCCGCCCGGGAGCCCGAGCCCGACGTGCTGTCCGAGGCGCCCGAGTACGCAGGCTTCCTGCCGCACGTCAGCCAGATCCTGCCCGAGGCCGATGTCGCCGAGCTCATGGAGATGATGCACGGCTTCGTCGACGTCGCCGAGCGCTGGCGGCCCGACGTGATCGTCTACGGCCCGATGACCGTCGGGGCGCTCGCCGCCGCCGCGAAGCTTGACGTGCCGGCCGTCGAGCACGGCTTCGGCTTCCTGCGGACCGCGGGCCTCGACCCGGTGCTGCGCGCGCTCGCCGGCGAGGTGTTCGACCGGCATGGCGTCGACCTTCCAGCCAAGCGGTACGGCATCGACGTGGCGCCGCCGAGCATGCTCGAGGGGGAGCCACAGGGCTGGTCGATGCGCTACGTCCCCTACAACGGTGGCGGTGTCGTCCCGGACTGGCTGAACGAGCGGTCCGCCCGCCCCCGGGTGCTCGTCACGCTGGGCAATCTCATCCCCCAGCTCGCGGGTGGCCACAGCCTCGTCGGGCGCATCGTCGAACAGGCGGCGTCGGTCGACGCCGAGTTCGTGCTCGCGCTGGGCGCCGTCGACCCGAGCGCCCTTGGCGGGCTCCCCGCCAACGTGCGGGCGGTCGGCTACATGCCGCTGACCCAACTGCTGCCGACGTGCGCCGCGGTCATCCACCACGGCGGAGCCGGCACCTGCATGGGCGCGCTCGACGCCGGCATCCCGCAGCTCGTCATCCCGCACCTGTTCGACCATCAGCACACCGCCGACCTGGTCGTGAAGCGCGGTGCCGGCATGGCGCTCGATCTCGCGGCCGAGTCCGAGCTGCCGGCCGGGGTGCTGGACGCGCTGGTACACGACGAGCACCTGCGGGGCGGCGCGCGCGAGGTCCAGGCGGAGCTGCGCACGATGCCCACTCCCGCCGAGATCGCGACGCGACTGCTCGATCTGGTGACTGCCGGATCCCGCGTGACCGCCTGATCCGGTCACGCGGCCGGTTCCGGCGCTGGCCGTGGGTACCGGATAGCGGCCTGGTGCCGGAGCTGTCTCCAGGTATCGGGCCCCACGAGCCGTCCTTGGGCGGTGCGTCGCCGTTCACGACAACCGCGGACACGATCCGCTCACCGGGCGGCGCGCAGCCCGTCCCGCCCCGCACCGTTGCCGAGCGGCTGGTGGAGCCGATGCCGGTGACGTTCACCAGGACGCGTGGTCCCAGAACGACGGTGGCCTTGAGGCTCGTCTGCGCCTCGGTCGACCAGTTCGTCGCCGGTCCTTGCTAGTGAGACCCGAGCGCTCGCCCGGGAGTCGGCTGCTGCCCGAGCCGGCCACCGGTCACGGCCGGCGGTTTCGCGGCGGGCGGAATCCTCAAGATCAATTTTTCTAAACTTGACAGATTCCAGAAAAGGGGGCCAGAGTGTTCAACGTGGTGACGACTTCGGAGCGGCAGCAGATGCTGCGTGGAGCCGGGCTGCGGGTGACTCGTCCCCGGGTCGCGGTGCTGGGCGCGGTCTTCGCGCACCCGCACGCAGACACGGAGTCGATCATCGGCGTGGTGCGCGAGGATCTCCCCGACGTGTCGCACCAGACCGTGTACGACGCGCTGCGCGCGCTGACGGACGCGGGTCTGCTGCGGCGCATCCAGCCGGCCGGTTCGGTCGCGCGCTACGAGTCGCGCGTGGGTGACAACCACCACCACGTCGTGTGCCGGTCCTGCGGAGCGATCGACGACGTCGACTGCGCCGTCGGCGAGACGCCCTGCCTCACCGCGTCCGACGACCACGGCTACGCCCTCGACGAAGCCGAGGTCACCTACTGGGGCCTGTGCCCCACCTGTTCCACCGTCCGGAGTCCCGACGATCTATAGATCCGCCGACGTCCGAAGGGAATCCAGTGTCCGAGAGCAACGATGCAGTCGCGGTCGGCCCTGATCAGAGCGCGGAGGGCGGCTGCCCCGTCGTGCACACCCGCGCCCCGCACCCCACGCAGGGCGGCGGGAACCGCGGCTGGTGGCCGAACCAGCTCAACCTGAAGATCCTCGCTAAGAACCCGGCGGTGGCCAACCCGCTTGGTGAGAAGTTCGACTACGCGGCGTCCTTCAACACCCTCGACCTGGCCGCCGTGAAGCGGGACATCGCTGAAGTGCTGACCACGTCGGCGGACTGGTGGCCGGCGGACTTCGGCCACTACGGCCCCTTCATGATCCGGATGGCCTGGCACAGCGCCGGGACATACCGCATCAGCGACGGTCGCGGCGGCGCGGGCGCCGGGCAGCAGCGGTTTGCCCCGCTCAACAGCTGGCCGGACAACGGCAACCTCGACAAGGCTCGCCGGCTGCTGTGGCCGGTCAAGAAGAAGTACGGCCAGGCGATCTCCTGGGCCGACCTGATGGTCCTCGCCGGCAACGTCGCGCTGGAGTCGATGGGCTTCCAGACCTTCGGCTTCGCCGGCGGCCGCCCGGACGTCTGGGAGCCCGAGGAGGACGTGTACTGGGGCCCGGAGCACACCTGGCTCGGTGACGAGCGGTACACGGGCGACCGTGAGCTGGAGGAGCCGCTGGGCGCGGTCCAGATGGGCCTGATCTACGTCAACCCGCAGGGCCCGAACGGCAACCCCGACCCGATCGCCGCCGGGCGCGACATCCGCGAGACGTTCCGCCGGATGGCGATGAACGACGAGGAGACCGTCGCCCTGATCGCCGGTGGGCACACGTTCGGGAAGACCCACGGCGCGGCGCCGGACTCCCACCTCGGCCCGGAGCCCGAGGGCGCGCCCATCGAGCAGCAGGGGCTCGGCTGGAAGAACAGCTTCGGCACGGGCAAGGCCGGCGACACGATCACCAGCGGCCTCGAGGGGATCTGGACGAACACCCCGACCACCTGGGACAACAGCTTCTTCGAGATCCTCTTCGGCTACGAGTGGGAGCTGTTCGACAGCCCCGCCGGCGCGCACCAGTGGCGCCCGAAGAACGGTGCCGGCGCCGGCACCGTCCCCGACCCCTTCGACCCGTCGAAGCGGCACGCCCCGACGATGCTGACGACGGACCTATCCCTGCGGTTCGACCCGATCTACGAGCCGATCTCGCGGCGGTTCAAGGACGACCCAGCGGCCTTCGCGGACGCGTTCGCCCGGGCGTGGTTCAAGCTGACCCACCGCGACATGGGCCCGATCGAGCGTTACCTGGGCCCGGAGGTCCCGACCGAGCAACTGCTGTGGCAGGACCCGGTGCCAGCGGTCACCCACCCGCTGATCGACGCGGCAGACGCCGCCGCGCTCAAGGCCCAGATCCTCGCCTCCGGCCTCACGGTCTCCCAGCTGGTCTCGGCCGCGTGGGCGTCCGCGGCGTCGTTCCGTGGCAGTGACAAGCGCGGCGGCGCGAACGGCGGGCGCATCCGGCTGGAGCCGCAGCGTGGCTGGGAGGTGAACGACCCCGACCAGCTCGCGACGGTCCTGCGGGTGCTGACCGGAATCCAGGAGACCTTCAACGCGGCCGCGCCCGGCGGCAAGCAGGTCTCGCTCGCCGACCTGGTCGTGCTCGCCGGCGGCGCCGCCGTCGAGCAGGCCGCGAAGAACGCCGGCTTCGACGTCGACGTGCCATTCACTCCGGGGCGGACCGATGCCTCGCAGGAGCAGACGGACGTGGAGTCGTTCGCCGCTCTCGAGCCGGCCGCCGACGGCTTCCGCAACTACCTCGGCAAGGGCGTGCGCCTGCCGGCCGAGTTCCTGCTGGTCGACCGGGCGAACCTGCTGACCCTGAGCGCGCCCGAGATGACGGTTCTCGTCGGTGGCCTGCGGGTCCTCGGCGCGAACTACCAGCAGTCGGCGCTCGGCGTGCTCACCGACGCGCCTGGGACGCTGTCGAACGACTTCTTCGTCAACCTCCTTGACCTGGGCACGACGTGGACGGCGACGGCGCAGGACGGAAACGTCTTCGAGGGCCGCGACGCGTCGGGGCAGGTCCGCTGGACGGGCAGCCGCGTCGATCTCGTCTTCGGCTCGAACTCCGAGCTGCGGGCGCTCGCCGAGGTCTACGCCAGCGACGACGCCAAGGAGAAGTTCGTCCGCGACTTCGTCGCCGCCTGGGCCAAGGTCATGAACCTCGGCCGGTACGACCTCTCCTGACGCCGACGGGCGTCGCGGGCCGTTTGGCTCGCGGCGCCCCATCGTCGTCGCTGCCGGTATGGCCCGGCGGTTCCCGGGCGCAAGGGTCTGTGCGCGGCCCGGCCAGGCAGCTGCCTGGCCGGGCGCTGGACCATTCCCCGTGGTGCAGGCGGGTCCCGTTCGAGGATCTAGGCAGTCGGCCTGCCGCCGTCGGCGGTCCGAGACGAGCCGTTCTGAGATGTCGTCTTCGCCAGGCCCGGCGCCGCCGCGCCCGGCCCGCCCAGGCCACCGATCATGGTGCGGGCCAGCTGAAGAGCGCTCGCCCCCTGGGAAAGCGCCTGGGCGAGGGCGTCGCCGAGGCCGGCCGCGCCGTTCAGCACGATCAGCTGGTCGATCGCGCCGAACGGTTTCGCCGCGGCCTCCACGATGGCCGGCCATTGTTCGGCGAGCTGCTGGCCGATCACGGCATCCTGATTCGCGGCGAGTGCCTCCGCCCGGGCCTTGATGGACTCGGCCTCCGCGAGACCCCTGGCTCGAAGGGCGTCCGCTTCGGCGGCGCCGACCGACCGCTTAGCGTGCGCGTTCGCGTCACCGGACTTGCGGGTCGACTCCGCCTCGGCCGTCGCGAGCACCTCGATCTGCCGTGCCTTCGCGTCCGACTCGGACCGGACCCGGACCGCGTTGGCCTGGGCCGCCAGCTCCATCTGCCGCGCGTCCGCCTCGGCCGCGCTGATCTTAGCGTCGCGCTGTGCGCGGGCGAGGGTGGTCTGCTCGTAGGCATGGGCGTCCGCGGGCTTGCGCACGGCCGCCTGCAGCCGCTGTTCCTCCCGGTTCGCCTCCAGCTCGGCGACTTTGGTCTGCTCGACAACGACCCGCTGGTGGGCCATGGCTTCCGCCAGCGGACCGGACTGGGTCGCCCGGGCCGCCGCTTCGTCAACCTCAGCCTGGAACCCGGACCGCTTGATCGAGCTGTTTCTGCTCGCTTCCGCTTTCAGCGCGAGCGCAATCTGCTCCTGCTCCGCGGCCTGGCGGTCCGCCTCGGCCTCGGCAATCCTCGCCTGGGCGGCGACAGCGGCGACGTGCGGCCGGCCAAGGTTGGCTATATAGCCCGTAGGATCGTCGATTTCCTGGATCTGCAGCGAATCGACGATCAGACCGAGCTTCTCCATCTCGGTCCCGGAGCTGGCCCGGGTCAGCTGCGTGAGCTTCTCGCGGTCGCGGATGAGATCCTCCACGGTCAGCTGGCCGACGATGGCCCGCAGATGACCGGCGAAGACGTTGTGTACCCGGGTTTCCATCTTTTCCTGCTGGTCGAGAAAGCGACGCGCCGCGTTCGCGATCGAGGCGTAGTCGTCGCCGACCTTGAAGATGACGACCCCTCGAATGCCGACGGGGATGCCCTGCTGGGTGACGCAATCGATGCCGAGCTGCGCCGCCCGCAGGTCCAGCGACATGCGGCGGACCTTCTGGACGGCGGGGGTGACGAGCACACCCTTGCCCGTCACGATCTTGAATCCGAGGCTCTCGGCCGCGGCGTCGCGTGGACCGCGGCGGGACCGGAGCCCGGAGATGAGCAGCGCCTCGTTCGGCTCGGCGACCCGCCACATCAACTTGAACAGCCCAACTGCCACCAGCACGCCGACGACCGCCGCACCGATGATGACGTAAAGCACGACCCCTCCACATGGCCAGCCGAAACCGGACCGCCGGCTCGCACTTACCCGGCGGTGCTCGGGCATAGCGCGAAAGTGGCTTCTGGGACAGGTGGGCGGACCGATCGATGCTTCCACCCAGGAGCTGAGAAGTCGCTTCCGGTGCGGAATTGTGGCACGTGGGTGGGCCAGTGCTTGTCGGGTTCCCGACTGCCTGGCGGATCTTGAAGGAGCAGTACGGACCGTCTGGCCGCGTGGGCGGCCCCGCGTACGCCCAGCCCGGCGGTGTGGGGAGCGACTTGCCGGTATCGAGGCGACCAGGAGATCCCGCTGGGCTGGCGGGGACCGGATCAGCGACCGCCGGAGCTTCGGCTGGATGCGACGATTCGCTTCATGTCAGCGAGGCGGTGCCAGGTCCGCGCCACAGATCTCGTCACATGCGGACCACCACCACGGTCCGAGGCGGGAAGTACTCGACGACGAGCACGCGCGCGCCCGTCATGATCGTGGACTCGCCATCGTCCGCGTATGCGTGGAAGGCCTCCGAGCCCCCGCGTATCGGCAGCATGACCTCGCCGACCAGGCCTGGGGCGATCTTCCCGGTCACTCGTCCCGACTTGCCGATCACTTCCTGGTCGGCCATGTACCCCTCCACGCAACGGCAACGGTGTTGTCTGACTGCGCCGTTCGTACCGTCCGGAGGCGGCAGACGTCGGCCATCAGTGGATCATCTGCCAGGACGCGGCGGCGCGACCACGCTGTGACCAGCTTGGGGCGGGAGCCGCGTCGCCGTCCGCCGGTCGCGGCTGCCCTCCGGAGCGACAGGGCCACGACGGCCCGCGAGTGTGGGGAATCGCAATCTCCCAGGTCCTCGGGGTCCGCTGAGGTGCGGAGACCGATAACTTACGGCAATGGCGGACCTGGCTCAGTGGATCGAGGACGACTGCACCGACCTGCTGCGGCGGCTACAGGGGGGCGTGCGCGCTCACGTGCCTGCCGACCGACGTGCGGATGGCGCCGGCGGCAACCCGATCGTGTGGAACACGCTGCATATCGCGCGACACTCCGCGCTCGCTCTCGGTGTGCTGACAAGTTCGCCTTGGAGCACGCCGGACTGGCTCGTCGCTGTCCACGAGGCGGCGGGTAACGGCCTCCAGGAATCCGCCGCGCCCTGGGCCGACAAGCTGTCGACCTCGGACGTGGATGCCTACGCGGATGACGTCCTCGCGCAGCTGCGCGACTACCTCACCGCGCGCAGGCTTCGTGCGCTCGACCTCGACGCTGTGCCTGACACGGCGGCCGGGCTGCGTGCGGCCGGACTGCCCGAGGCGGAGTTCGGCTGGATCTACTCCATGTGGGTGAACAGGCCGGTCGGTTGGTTGATCCGATGGCCACTGATCGGGCACTCGACCAGTCACATAGGTGAGATGCTCGCCACCCGCCAACGGCTGGGCTTGAGCCCTTTCTAAGCGTGCGCGCCGCGCGCGACGATGCTGGGCGCCAACAGTCGGGACGCCGCGGACACACCTAGGGCGCGACGTGGCGTGCGGACGCCGCGTCTGGGCTCGACGCCGCTTACCCGACAGAAGCACAGCTGCTGAATGTCGCTCTGATACGGCGGAGGTCGTCCTCCGCGTTCGCCTCCTTCCTGGCGGCTCGATCCTCGCGGTCCGTGATCGCCCGCGCGTCCTCGGCGGAGCGGTCCGTCGCCAGCCGAGCCGGGGCACCCACAGACGGGCGCACCGAGACGGTTCGTTCGGACCGGGCGCGGTCGCGACGCCGGGCCGCGGCCTCGGGATCCACGCGGTCGACCAGTCGGGTGGCCTTGCGTCGCCAGGCTGATGGCGATGCCAGGCGTCCGCCGTCCAGCATCTCCCGCTCGATTTCTGTTGATTTCTCGGCCGGTAGCGGCAACGTGGCCCGGGCCAGGGCCTGAAGCCGCGGATAGTCCAGTTCGCCTGCCGTCACCGCGCCGAGCGCGGCGGGCAACCGTTCGGCAATGTCCCAGTAGGTTGCCAGGTTGCCGGCGACGGAACGCGGGGACTGACCGAGCAGGGTGGCTATCTCGTCATCGACATAACGGGTGAACGGCTTGTCGTCCGGCTGCGCCGGGCGTAGCGCGGTCAGTCGTACCTGAGCCTGAATCGTCAGGCCCCGCAGACGCGCGGCCAAACGTTCGAGTCGCTCGATCAGCCCGAGTGCCACGTCCGCCGTGCAGGCGCCGACAGAGGCGACAACCACGTCGAGAGCGCTGTCGACCATGGCGAGTTGATTCAGCGCACCGTGACCCTGATCGCCGATCGTTCGGTGCTGGCCTGACACTCCGCGAGACTGGGCCTCGCGCTGAACGGGGCGCTGGAGCCGGTGACCTGGTGCTTTACCGCCACCGGAGTTCTGAGTGCGCGGGCCGGCTGCCGGGCGCGGGGTGCGCCGCTCGGCATCGCGGGTGGCGGGCGAGGGGACACAGGCGGCGATCACGGACGACGGGACCGATCCCGATGTTCTCTTCACCATGGGCCTGACGTTAGAGTCGCCGCGCGACAGCGGTAAATGGTACCGGTTCACCAGATCGAGGACCGTCCAATCGGACTATGCAGTCGGATTGCCCCCTCCGGCCTCGTTGGCATCCCCAGCGTGTTAGACGACGCGGAGCGTACAGGAGGTCCTGGTGGCGGGATTTCTCATCGCCGGATATTCGGTTGGAATTATGACCGGGCCACCAAGAGGAGGAATGCGGGGCGTCGAGACATAGGTTGATCGCCTCGACGAAGTGAGAAACGGGAATACGTCCGTAGACGGTCGAACTTGAGCGTCGGGAATCTTGGTCGCCACTGAACCTTTTCCGTCTCGTCAGGGTAGCTGGGCTGAGGTTTCTCCAGGGCCGGGTGGTCGAGGAGGGCCCGGTCGCGGAGGTGTTCACCAACCCGCGCAGCCCGCACACCCGGGAGCTCATCGAGGCCATCCCAGGCCAGCGCACCGTGGCCCGGGCCCGACAGGACACGCCGCCGGCCGTCGATGACTCCTGGAAGGCCGCGCGCGGGCCGACCCGGACGGGCGCCGTGACCCGGATGGAACTGGCCCAGCACCCTGAAGCGGCGGGCCTCCCGACCGAAGGGTGCCGGATCAGCGTCGGCGTGCCTTGGACGTCGCGGCCTTGTTGGCCTTCTCGATCGCGGCCACGAGCTCGTCCTTCTTCATCGATGACCGGCCACGGACGTCGAGACGGCGGGCGACCTGGAGCAGGTGCTCCTTCGTCGCGTGCGCGTCGACGCCGCCATGGCTGGTGCGCCTGACGGTCCGCGGCGTCGCGGCCTGGGCGTCGGACGGGCCCTTCGCGCCCCGGGCCTTGCGCTCCCAGTGGTCGCCGACCTTCTCGAAGGAGTGCTTGAGCGCGGCGTACGCGGTCTGGTGGGCGCGCCGGCCCTCGCCGTACTGCTTGACGGCGGAGTCGTGGGTCTTCATCCACGTCTCCTGGGCCTTTCGGGATGACCGCGCGATGGTCGACGGCATCTCCTGCCTGGCGGGCATGTCTCGGTACCTCCCGTTGTGCGCTGTCGCCTGTGAGCGATCCGTCGACAGCGGCTCCTACCCGCCGGGTGCCCCGGCAACCGCCCAGGACGTCCCGCGCCAGCACCCGATTCGACGTCTCGCGCGGGCATCACCCGGCCCGGGGCCGGGACCGCTGCGTGGGGACCAGGAGAGGCGGCCAGCGCAGTGTGGGAGGGTCGCGGACATGGCGACGGTGGTGGCGACCCGGACGATGAACGACGGACGTGAGCTGCCGGTACTCGGGCTGGGGACCTATCGGACGGACGACGCGGCGGCGGCCGTCGCGGTCCGTGAAGGGCTCTCGGCCGGCTACCGCCTGATCGACACGGCCGCGTCCTACTACAACGAGACCGGGGTCGGACAAGGCATCGCCACCAGCGACGTGCCGCGCGACGAGATCGTCGTGACCACGAAACTGATGGGCGTGGACCAGGGTTATGAGACGGCGCTGCGCGCCTTCGACGAGTCCCGCAAGCGGCTCGGCCTGGAGTACATCGACCTGTACCTCATCCACTGGCCGCTTCCGCGTCTGGACCGGTATGTCGAGTCCTGGCGTGCGTTGCTGCGGCTGCGCGAGGACGGGCTGGTCCGCTCGGTCGGGGTCTCCAACTTCAACCCGGTGCACCTCGACCGCCTGATCGCGGAGACAGGCGTGGCCCCGGCGGTCAACCAGGTCGAGATGCACCCGTACTTCACCCAGGAGCCGGTGCGCGCCTACAACCAGGCGCACGGCATCGTCACCCAGGCCTGGCAGCCGCTGGCCCGCAAGACCGCACTGCTGACCGAGCCGCGGCTCGCCGAGATCGCCGCCCGCCACGGTGTGACACCCGCGCAGGTGGTGCTGCGCTGGCACCTGCAGCGTGGCGTGGTGCCGATTCCGAAGTCGGCCACGCCGAGCCGGCAGCGCGCGAACCTGGACGTCTTCGGCTTCACGCTCAACGAGGCCGACCTGACGGCCCTCGTCGACCGCCCGCAGCGCCGGTCCGGCGCCGACCCGGACGACCCCGCCCTCACCTGAGCCCGAGCCCTTCCGCGAGCCTGATCGGCGCGGGCTACCGCATGGAGGACCAGGGCCT
>Ga0068859_100002094_pt1 | contig 20308 bp, 13 predicted proteins | sample KBSSwiS22_FD_66585 | JGI IMG/M metagenome (GOLD analysis project Ga0068859, IMG submission 66585) | Switchgrass rhizosphere microbial communities from Kellogg Biological Station, Michigan, USA - KBS Switchgrass S2-2 | ecosystem: Host-associated > Plants > Roots > Rhizosphere > Soil ...
GAGCGGACGCAGCACGTTCGGTCCGACCGTCGAATACAAGTTTTTCTGATAGCGATAGACGTACGACGTGCGGAATCCCATGTCTTTCATGAGCGGGTGCTCGTAGCTGCCCGTGTACTCGAACGTGCTCGGCTGCTTCAGGTCCGGGCTCACGTAATTGGACACACCGCCGCTCAAGCTGACGAAGTCGGATCCGGCGCCGTTGAGCGCGAGGTTCGATTCACCAGGCTGATACTGCTTGTCGCCATTGAGATCGCGCCAGTTGAAGGTCGCGTACGATCCGGCGTTCGGGTTGTAATCGATGCCGCGCTGCGAACCGAACATGTAGCCGTAGAACCCCGCTGTGGTCTTGAATACGCCGAGACCTCCGCCGTCCCACGCGAGCCCTGCACGGGGAACCACCGTGAACCACTTGACCAGATTTTGGTAGGGAAACGTGCCGTCCGGAAATACCGACGGAAACTCCGGGCTTGCCGCCTTCGTCTGCTCGGGAAGGTATGCGTGTTGGTACTCGGCACGAACGCCGAGGTTGAGCGTGGTCCGGTTGTTCACCCGGTAGCTGTCTTTTAAGTACCACGCAAGCGTCTGCTCCATGTCGGATGGATGGACGGGATCATTGGCGACCTGAATTTGCGTCGGTGTGCCGGAGACGCCGCCGATCCTGTCGAACACCCGGATGTAATTGCCGTAGTGCTTGTTGCCCGGGTAGTACCACGCTTCGTGGTCGTAGTAATACATCAAGCCGCTTTTGAACTCGTGGCGGCCGCCCAGAAAGTTCTTCGGATAGAAGCTGTAGCCGGCGTCCACCATCCAGCGATCCTGTGGCCGCAGACTGTATTCGCGGTTGGCGGCTCCGCCAGTCAAACTGTTTTCGCGGTCCAGGTAGGGCTGGATGTATGGGAAGCCGTACTTCGCCTGCTGCCGCTCGGTGCTGTAGTCGGACCACCAGCCGACATAGCCCGCCACGACGTTGAACAGTGACGATCCGCCGATGGTGGCCTGGTACTCTCCGCGGTTAATCGCGGCGGGGTTTGTGTAATCGCGCGTGTGCTCGAGCGGGCTGAGCTGCCCTGCACCGTCTTCTCCCACAAACTTGGTGCCGCGCTGCCACACGTAGTTCACCCTGTTGTTCCGTGAGATCTGGTACGAGTACTTCATTGAAAACTGGTTGATGCCGGTCGTCGCGTAAACGATTTCCTCGTCACCGGTGAGGAACCGGCCATCGGGGCCCGCATCCTTGACGAAGCCGGTGATGCCGGTTTCCTTCAGCTGCGAGCTGTAGGCGCCGTAAAACCAAAGCTTGTCTTTGATGATCCGGCCGCCCAGGTCGAGCTGGTAATCGTGGAAGTCCTTCACAGGCTGCGTGGCGGTCAATCCCTGACTCCGAAGGTGATCGTCCAGGTTGCTCGCCTGCAGCTTGAAACTGCCGATTTTCGGACGCTGAAGCGCGTAGCCGTACCTCCCGTGGAAATCGTTTCCGCCCGACTTGATGACAGCAACCATCGACACGCCGGGCACCATCACTTCCGCGTCGTTGCCAGATGTCTTGAGCTGAATCTCTTCGATCGTGTCGTTGTTCATGTAGACGCCGGAGTTCTGGTCGTCGCTCAATACGATGTTCATGCCTTCGAGCTGAAGCTTCGGTTGGAGGCCGACACCGCCGTCGGAAATGTTCTGACGGTTCGCCATGTTGCTGCCGCCGACGTCCGGCGTCCCAGCCAGCGTAATGCCTGGTGCGGTGCTGTAGATCATCGCCAGATCGCGCCCGCGCGGAATTTCGTTCAGTTCTTCGGCGGTCAGGGTGACACTCGTCGTGGTCGACGTCACGTCAATCACCGGGCTCTGACCGGTGACCGTGACCGACTCCTCCATCGCACCGACTTTCAACGTGGTGTCCACGCGCGAGTTGAAGCCGACCGTCAGGCGGAGATCTTCGCGAATCGCGGTCGAGAACCCGGCGAGCTCGAACGTGAGCTTGTAAGTACCGGCAGGAATGTCGACGAATTGGTAGTTGCCCGCCGGATCGGACACTTGTACGAGCTGACGCAATTGCAGCACCGGGCTCGAGAGCGTCACCGTGACGCCGGGCAACGCTCCGCCGGATTCATCGCGAACGGTTCCGCCGATGGTGCCCGAGGTTCCGCTCTGCGCCCATACAATCGGCGCGGCGATGCCGGCACTCAGCGCGAGCGCACCGAAAATCACCAATGCCCGCATAGTGAAGAGACTGCGCGAAAACATAATCACTCCTTAATTAGAAATTTCGGGCTACGGACTCCAGGCTCCGGACTCCGGGCCTGGTAGGGCCGGGAGCCTGAAGCCCGGAGTCCGAAGCCAGAAGTCCCCAGCCTAGTTCGTCGTCTTCGGCCCGCTCAGCCACTGCGGCTGAACGAACGCCCCGTTGCCTGCCGTATCCCAGACCGCAAATCGCACCCACGACTTGCCCTTCGCGTCGAACGGAATCGCGTAGTGCCTGGTGCCGAACGCGCCAAGATCTTTGGCGGGGATGATCTGGCGATCGATCTTCTTCCCATCACCCCACACAACCTCGACGAAGTTCAACGGGTAGGTCCACTCGAGGTCGGCCACGATGGTTCGCTTGTCGCCGCTGCCGCCCACGTTGTAGTTCTTGATCAGAATCTCGCCGGTGCTGACGAAGAAGTCCCCGTCGCGAAGCGACTTCATGATCGGCGTGAAATCTTCGTCGGGACCAGGCGTCTTGTCGATGTGCAGGTAGTTGACCGGGAAGTTCGCGTACGTGTCGTCCTCCGGCCCTTTCCGGTACGTGTCGATGTCGGCGATGATCAATTTCGGCTTCAGCCCGGAGTTCGTGTACAGGTTATTCATCGTGTCGACCGCGTCGAAGCAGCGCCAGGTGCACAGGCGCGGTTCCGACATGTCCTGCCCCATGCCCGGCTTGAATGCGACGCCCAGGTAGCGATCGTTCTTCACGTACGGCTTGTCGAAAATCAAATCCGGATATTCGGTCGTGCCCTTGGTGCGTGGGTGCGCGTGATACCAATACGCACCTTCGGCATCCATCATCTGCTGCACATCTTCCGCACTACCGGTGTGATAGACCTTGCCGTACACGGGGTCCGTTTCGGTGAACGGCTGGCCCGGCGTGCGCACCTTTGACCAATACACGGCGCGCTTCGGGAACATGATGTTGTAGTGCCCGCCGAAATACGCGCTCGGCTCTTCCCACGGCGTCACGAGGAAGTCCTTGTCGGATGCCCGCCGCGTCGCCTCGAAGTAGTCCTTCTGATCGCGGAATCGCTGGGCGCCCGGATCGGTCGAGTGCAGCTCGAAGTGGAAATCGCTCAGGCCGACGATGTTCAGCCCCAGGGCTCTCATCGCCGCGAGGTCCTGGATTTGCGAGTCGAATCCCGCAACCCGCTGCCGGCCCGTGAAATCAAGGTGGAAGTGATTGACGAATGTCTTGTACCCGGCGAGGGGCTTGAACGTATCGCCGTGCGTGAACGCCATAACGGCCTGGCGCGTCGCGTCACCGTTATCAGGACTCACGTAGTAGTAGACCCCCATCTCCTGCACCGTTCCGGGAGGCGCGTTGTAGAGCGCGAAGTTCTCGACGTACTCCGCCTCTTCTTCCCGCTCCGCCTGACGGATGCCGAGCGCAAACTTGTCGGCCGCGTCTTTGCGGAAGTAGGTGTAGCCGAGATTCGTGTCTTTTTCACGCGTGAAGAAGAACGTGTGGGGCGGCGTGAAGGTCGCAATCGAAGCGCCTTTGCCTTCGGCGACCAGCACGCGATTCTGCGCCTTCACGGGCACGAGCGAAGCGTTCACAACGCCGCCGAGGTTGTTCTGCTGCCGCTGCCCGCCGGTGTCTCTCCAGGTGAGCCGCGAGATCACGTCGGTGGAAAACCCTTTCAGTCCGCCGTCGTACTTGTAGGCGATCCACTGTTCGTTGGTTTTCGCCAGCGCATCGATCCGGAAGAGGTTCGTGCCGCGATACGCGGTGAATCGAAGATCGCCGGAGAAGATTCCCATCGAGAGACCGGGGAACGTCACTTCGAGCGTCGCGCCGTCGGTTTTCACGTTGCACGACGTCGCCTGGAATGACGCGTTCGCGCGCTTGATGTCCTTGGGGCTGCGTGGCTCACCCAGGTTGCGTCCGGCAATCGGCACCATCGGCAGCCCGCCGCCTGGATCGAAGCCCTGAGCGTCCTGGCCGCGAGCCGGCTGCTGTCCCGCTGCCGGCGCTCCCGCACCCTGCCCACGTCCGCCTCCCTGGCCACGTCCGCCCCCCTGGCCGCGCCCACGACCCTCGGTTGGCGGAGCCGACGGATCGGGCACGGCGCGCGGCGGACGCGGATACGCCAGTTCTCGCATTTCCGGACCATCGGGCATCACGAGCGGCGCATCCCAGAACGCATACCAGCGATTCTTTGCGATCAGTTCTGGCGTCAGCGTCACACCGGCCGCGCGAACCGGCTGCGCCTGCTGCAGCGACATGCGTCGAATGCCGCTCAGTACTTGGTACTCAGGCGTAAGGTTCTGGCCGATCGCCGTCCACTGGCCACCTGATTTGCGAACGGAAAGATCGCGAATCACCGGCTGGCCTCCGTCGATCGCGTAACGCGCACGCAGCTCGGATCCTGCCTGCCCGTTCCACGTGACGACGAGCAGATCCTGGTCGATGACGGCGTTCAGACCGGAGCTTCCTTTGTATTGACTCAGATCGCATTTCACCGCATCGGCCAGCACCGTCGTCGTCGAGTGGTGTGTGACCAGAACCGTCGCCACGACAGCGGCGGCGGCGCCAGCCAACCAAATCCTTGTAGCTCTCATAACCAACTCTCCTTCAAACATATGACCTATTTCACCGCTCAACTATTTCACCGCAAACACCCAAATCACGCCGCCCTCCGGGACATCCGGATAGTGGCCGGGATTGACTCCGTTGATACGAGACTCCATCGACCGCGCGTCCTGCCCCCAGCCGGACACCACGGCGATGTACTGCTTGCCGTCGACCATGAACGATGACGGCGGCGCATACACGCCCGAGTTGGTGGGAAATTCCCATAACACTTCGCCGGTCGACGCATCGAACGCGCGAAACATACGGTCGTTGGTACCGCCGCTGAACACCAATCCCCCGCCAGTCGTCAGAATCGGACCCCAGTTCGGCGACTTCGCGAAATTGTGACTCCACACTTTCTTGCCGGTGTCGACATTCCACGCCTGCACCTCGCTGATGTGGTCCGCGCCGGGGACCACATACATCTGGCTGGTCGTGGCGTAGCGTTTGCCGCCGGAGGGCGTATCAATCACGCGTCCCATCATGACGGCGCAGATGTTCTCCGTCGCCGGAACGTAAGCCATGCGCGTCTTCGGATTGAACGCGCCAGGCTCCCAGTTTTTTCCGCCGTGCCACGATGGGCAGAAGTCGGCCATTCTTCCGATCGCCGACTTGCGGGTGAAATCGATATCGGGCCGGCCGGTTTTCGGATCGAGGCTCTTGAAGATGTTCTGCTTGACGTACGGCTTCCCCTCGATGAATTTGATCTGGCCGTTCGTCCGCTCGAGAAAATAGAGATAGCCGCTGCGCGTGAAGTTCACGAGGCCTTTGACCGTGCGGCCTCCGCGCATGAAATCGATCAGCATCGGCGGCGAGACCTCGTCGAAGTCCCAGGCTTCGTTCGGCGTGTATTGGAAGTAGCCCTTGATTTTTCCGGTGGCGACATCGATGGCGATCGTCGACGCGGTATACAGGTTGTCGCCCTCGCGCTGCTCGGCGACCCAGGGATTGCCGTTGCCTACGCCCCAGAACACAAGATTGGTTTCGGGATCGTAGTTGCCGGTGACCCATGTAGCGCCGCCTCCGGTCTTCCATTCATCGCCGGCGGGCCATGTCTCGTGGCCGGGCTCGCCCGGCGCCGGAATCGTGAAGCACCGCCACACTTCTTTGCCGGTGTCGACATCGTAGGCCGCCACGAAACCACGCGTGTTGCCGTCGCCACCGGAAATACCAACGAGCACTTTTCCGTCGACGACCAGCGGCGCCGCGGTCATGTAGTACCCAGCTTTGTTTTCTTCGACCTTCGCGCGCCACACTTCCTTGCCGGTGCGGGCGTCGAGCGCAAGCAGCACGGCCTCGCCCAACCCGAAGAACACCTTATCGCCGTAGAGCGCGACGCCTCGGTTCACCGGTTTCGACACGCGCGCGCCTTCCGGATAGGCACTGCGGTATCGCCAGAATTCCTGTCCCGTTTTCGCGTCGAGCGCAATCAACTGATTGAACGACGTCGCGACGAACATCACGCCGTTGTTGACGTACGGCGGAGCTTGATGACCGTTGTTCACTCCGGTCGAGAGGAGCCAGACCGGTTGCAACCGCTTGACGTTCGCCGGCGTGATCTGGTCGAGCGGGCTATAGCCCCATCCATCGTAGGTGCGCCGCACCATGAGCCAATCGCCGTCCTCGGGCTTCTTGAGGCGCTCGGCTGTCACCGGCTTGTAATTCTGCAGGACTGAAGACGTGGCAACGGGGGGCTGCTGTTGTGGAATCGGCAGCCCCGAAGGTGATTGCATGGTCGGCTGCTGCTGCGCCGATCCGATGCCGATAGCGACCAGCAAGAACACGGCGATTGCGCCAACTGCTGCCGCGGCGCGGCGCCAACCCAACATTTCGAGCATGAATTCCTCCGGAAGACAGGAATTATATCTGGAGCGGGCGGTCACGTGGGTCGCCTGCGACAACTTGCGACATGGCCCAATGCACTCCGGACCTAAAATTTGCTCACCGAATTCGTTTTGAGGAGGCTTAGTTGTTATGAAGAAGAACCCGCCATTTCCAGGAAATAAAGGCGTCAGTCGACGGAACTTCCTCGCCGGTACGACAGCCGGTGTGGCGGGCGGCCTGCTGATCCCCGCAGCCGGCGCAGTCGCCGAGGCTCAGCGTGGGCGCGGCGGTCGTCCGGAAGATACACGACCGATGCCTCCGATGCAGCCCGCTCCGGCCGACTTTCCAGGAACGGGACGTTACCTCTATGTGACGAACGACAGAGGCCGACGCGTTGATGTCGTCGCCAACACCAACGGGCAGCACCAGCTCGTTTGGTCGTTCCCCTATACCGATCCCGGCGGGAGAGTCGGCGGAGTCTGCGCCGACGCCGCCAGCCAGCGGATCTTCGCTACGCAATTGAGCGATCAGACCGTGGCCGCGTACGACATGCTCACCGGCAAGATTCTCTGGCGCGTGAACACGTTCGAAAAATTCGGCCTCAGGGAGCCAGATCGACTGACTGTCACCGTGGACGGGAAGGCGCTTTTCGTTCCGATGAACTTCAGTAAAGAGTCGACCGGGTACGGCGGATGGCAGAACCACGTGTACATCGTGCTCGACACCGCGACGGGCGAAAAGCTCGCCGAAATCCCGCGGCCGGGCCGGCCACATAATTCGTGGTGCGGGGAATCAGGCCAGTACATGTACCTGGGCGGACGAAGCGATCAAACGCTCGTGGTCGCGGATCAGAAAACGTACAAGACGGTGAAAACCATCGGTCCGTTCAATTGGCCGATTCGCATGTTCGTCACCGACCCGAGGGAACGGTACTTCTACACCACCCTCACCAGGACGGTCGGCATCGGCGTCGCCGACATTCGCGCAGGCAAGGTGCTGCCGGAAGTGCCGGTCGAAGTGCCGAAGGCGCGGACCAGGTATTGGACCGCCAGCTCGGCCGGCGGCGGCGCGGGCAGTCTGCCGCATGGCGACAACCCATGGAGCCACGGCCTCGGCATGCGGCCCGGCGGGTCGGAAGAAGTCTGGGTGCTGAACGACGAATGGGGCTACCTGCACGTGTTGGACACCAAAGCGAATCCGGCAGCGCCGAAAGTGAAGGGACACGTCGAGTTGTTCGACAAGATCGACGAGGCCTGGAATTGGCAGACGGGATTGCGCTGGGTGGCCTTCAGCCTGGACGGCAAGTATTGCTATCCGTCGGACGGCTCGGTCGTGGATTGCGAAACCGGAAAAAAGACGGCGATGAAAATTGCACCGAGCGAGAAGATGCTCGAGGTCGAGTTCCGCAACGGCAAGGCGGTAAGGAACACGGGGCAGCAGGGCGGCGTGTACGGACGGAGTTAAGATCAGAGAATGCAATTGCGATTGAGGCTTTTCCTCGCCGGGGCAACCGTCGTTGCCCTGGCGGGTTCGATGGTCCCGTTGCTCGCCGCGCGACCGGACGCGATCGCCCTTAGGCCCAAAGCGGCGGCCCGGGCAGACATGCCCGGACGTTCCACCTACAACGACACCTGCAGCCGATGTCACGGTCCGGAAGGTCAGGGAGGGAAAGCGCCCTGGCTTGTTCCCTTCCGCTGGAATTACGCGCAGGCACTCGACATCATCCGGCACGGCGGCGCGTGCGGGATGCCGGGCTTCTCCGAATCCGAGTTGAGCGACGATCAGGTGAAAGAGATCGTCGACTACCTGAAGACCTTCAACTGATCTGATTACTCCGTTCGTGCCGGAAATGCCGCCGAAATGCCTTGAGGCGTAAGGCAGTATCCATCTCCGTGCACGGTGTGGATGAACCTCGGATGATGCGGATCGGATTCGATCTTCTTGCGGAGCCGCGCGATCGCATGATCGACCGATCGAGTGCTCGGCACATCGGGGTATCCCCAGACTTCGCGTAACAACTCGTTTCTATGGACGACGTGCTCCTGCCGTTCGGCAAGGTATTGCAGGAGCTCGAACTCCCGATGCGTCAGCCGGATCGATTTCCCGCCCTTGCTGGCGTGCTGAGCGCGAAAATCGATCATCACCTGCCCGAGCTCCAGCGTATCGAACGCCGGCCTGGTGCGGCGCAGCACCGCGCGCACGCGCGCGAGAAACTCCTCGAGATCGAACGGTTTGGTGATGTAGTCGTCGGCGCCGAGATTCAGGCCCCGAACCTTGTCGGCTTTCTGGCCGCGCGCCGTCAGAATAATGATGGGCGTCTGACGTCCCTGCCGAAGCAGCCCGCACAGATCGAACCCGCTGGTGTCGGGCAACATGATATCGAGCACCACGAGATCCGGTGCAGCCACCTTCACGCGCTTGAGTGCGGCGTTGCCGCTCGTCACCCAGTCGACGTCGAACCCGTCGAAAGCCAGGTTGTCGCGCAAGACGCGCGCCAGCGACGTGTCGTCTTCAACGACGAGAATCCGCTTCTTCATCATCTTTAGAGATCGGCAGCGCAACCGAAATGGTCGTGCCGACATTGATCTTGCTGAAAATCGTGAGCTCGCCGTCGTGATCGTCCACGATCCGCTTGACGATGGCCAGGCCCAGGCCGCTGCCGTCGGTATTCAGGTGGCGGCCGCGGAAAAATTTCCGCGTCACCAACTCGACTTCATCCTCGGGAATACCCCGCCCCTTATCGCCGACTTCGAGTACGACCCGGCCGTTCTCGCGATGGGCTCCCACGCGCAGGAACCGCGTGCCCGACGAGTACCGGATCGCGTTGTCGACGAGGTTATCGAGCAGCAGGCCCATCGCCGTTCGATCGCCGCGCACCGGCGGTAAGTCCGCGGGGATCTCGACGTGCGTCTCGAACCCGGCCTCGGCGAGCTGGTGGCCGAAGCTCTGCAGCGTCGCGTCGACGAGCCCATCGACCGCGAGCGGCTCGAACATATACAGCTCGGTGACGTCGGTGATACGCGACAACGCCAGCAGGTTGTCGACGAGCCTCGTCAGACGCTTGGCCTCCTGCACAACGAGCTGCGCGTACTCGCGCTGCGCCGTGGGCGTGGCGATTCGGCCGGAGACGAGGGTATCGCCCACCGCCCGGATCGTGGCGATGGGCGTCTTCAGCTCGTGGGTCACCGTCGCGACGAACTCCGATCGCAGTTCCGTGAGGCGGGCGCTCGCACTGACCGCACGCGCGGTAAACACGAGACCGAACGCGAGCGTGGCGGCCGCGAGCGCCGCGAGCAGTAACGTGCGATCGGCGCCGCGAATCGCCGCGGCGAGGGTGGGATCGTCGGCGCCTCCAACCTCGACGGTCCATCGGCGCCACGCGAACCCCGCGGGCTGATCGACGGCCATCAGGAGCGGATCGGAAAACATCACCGGAAAGGAGCGCCGGACGACAGGACCGCCGCTGAAGGCCGTCGGTGTACTCGCGACACGCGTGCCGCCGTCGTCAACGACAGCCAGGGCCAGACCTGTCGCGCCCCCGATCTGCGCGATCTGGTTCGTCAGCTCGGGAAAATAATGATTCCGCACCCACGGCATGTTCACCATGAAACCGAAGACGCCGTCGAGATCCTGGCGCTCTTCGTCGTGGTAAACCAGCCGCGCCACGACTTGATAGTCGGTCCCGCCCGTCTGGAGCTCGAAGATCGAGAACCTCCGGCCGAGCGCGACGTCGGACGCAATGTGCTCGATCATTGCGCGGCCAACGGCCGCGTCGTGCTGCATGCTTACAGGAAATCGATTCGGGATGCCTCGCTGTGCCGCCCACGGCGCCGGCCTATCCGATCTGAGGAAGAATTCCACCTGGCCGTTCAAGGACCCGAACGCGAAGAACGACTCGGGATACGGGTAGCGCGCGAACGCGCTGGCGACGATGTTGCTGAGGTCGTGCGGCGGCTGCAGAGAAAAGGCGTCGCGGTCGACAGCCGACAGTACCGATTTCTGAACCGCATACATGTCGTGCGACAGCGCCGTGACCAGCAGGTTGGCCGTTTCGTTCGCGCGGCGCTGAACGAGCTCGACCGAGCTTCGCTGCCATTCGCGAATGGCGCGATACCCAAACCACGTGAGCATCGTCACCGATATGCAGACGCCTGCGGCGAGCCAGCCCGCAAGCCCGAGCGATTTTGGAAGCTGCCAGCGTCTCATCGCTGAAGCTCCCGTTCTCGATAAAACCGCGCGGCGCCCGGGTGTAGCGGAATCGGAGTGGCCGGCGACTGCTCAAGATCCATGAACCGCAGCGCGTCGACTGAGGACGACAGAGATGGCAGCGCGTCAAAGAAGCCCTTCGTCAAATCGTGGACGAGCGATTCATCCAGGTCGCGACTGCAGATCAACAAACTGTCGACGCCGATGGTTCGCACGGCGGCGGGCACACCTGGATAGGTCGCGCGCGGTATGGCCGCCGCTCTGAAAAATGGATACTCCCGGCGAAGACGCTCCACCGATGGACCCACGAGCGGCAGAAGGCGAGCGCCGGCTTGCGTCGCCATATCAACCGATTCTGCCGGATAAATCGCGGCGTCGAACATCGCATCGAGCGATCCATCCACCAGCCGCCGGGCGGCTTCGTCGAACGACAGATTCTCGACCTGCACGTCGCCCTGGCGCAGGCCGAACGCGGTGAGCAACAGCTCAATGGTCAGGGCTGTCCCGGTGCCCGGAAGACCGACGCCTACACGCCGGCCGCGCAGGTCGGTGATGCCCCGAATATCTGAGCCTGCGCGCACGACGAAATGCAGCGGTGTGAGTTGCAGGACGGCGATGCCGCGCAGCCGATCGTATGGGCGCGATCCGCGGCCAAGGCCGCCGCCGAACGCAATGTACGCCACGTCGGAAAACGCAAACCCGAGGTCTGCGGTGCCCTGCTGAATCGCGTCGGCGTTGGCGACAGCGCCTCCGCTGGGCAACCGCTCAATGGTCACGTTGGGAAGAGACACGGCATAGGCGCGAGCCAGCCCTTCGCCGAGCGGATAGAATCCTCCACCGAGCGGGCCTGTGGTAAACCGCACGACGGTTCGGCGGAATGGAGACGCGGCCGGCGCCGGCACGCATGAGGATGCGGCGAGGGCCGACACCAACACCGCCACAAACGTCAGAGACGTAAACGGCTCCCGAACCGATGTGCCCATTGTGTATGTAAGAAAGTATCGTACTCTAACTTCCGAATGATGCACATCGACCGCGAGCGAACGGCAGGCGATCTGCTGCCTGCGATCGAGCGCCTGTTTCATTTCTCCGGACACAAGATTCGCGCGATCGAGGAAAGCTGGCACGCCGGGGATGGCGCTCCTGTCTTTACAGCAGGCGGCCGCTATCGGTCGCGCGGCTGGACCGAATGGACGCAGGGCTTTCAGTTTGGGTCGGCGCTGCTGCAGTTCGATGCAACCGGTGATACGTCGTTTCTCGATCTGGGACGCTCGCGCACGATCGAGCGGATGGCGCCGCATCTGACGCACACCGGCGTTCACGATCACGGCTTCAACAACGTCAGCACGTACGGAAACTTGTGGCGTCTCGCGCGCGAAGGAAAGTTTCAGGCCGACGCGTGGGAGCTCCGGTTTTACGAGTTGGCGCTGAAAGTCAGCGGCGCCGTTCAAGCCGGCCGATGGACGCCGCTCGCCGACGGCGGATTCATCCACTCGTTCAACGGCGCGCACTCCCTCTTCGTCGACACCATCCGCACGTTGAGAGCGCTTGTCCTCTCACACCTCCTCGGGCATCGCCTGCTCGGGGAGCAGGACGCGCCAATCCATCTGCTCGACCGCGCGATGCAGCATGCGCAGGCGACCGCGAAGTACAGCGTTTACTTCGGGCGCGGACGGGACGCGTTCGACGTGCGTGGACGGACCGCCCACGAAAGTTTGTTCAACGCGGCGAACGGGAGCTACCGCGGGCCAAGCAGTCAGCAGGGCTACTCTCCTTTCACCACGTGGACGCGCGGCCTGGCGTGGGCGATGCTCGGCTTTGCCGAGCACATCGAGTTTCTCGACACCCAACACATCGCGTCCGATACGCTTTACGAAGCGGCGCTCGCCACCAGCGATTTCTATATCGACCACGCAGCCGCCTCCGACGGCATTCCGTACTGGGATACAGGCGCGCCGGGACTCGCCGCGCTGGGCGACTGGCACACACGGGCGGCAGATCCCTTTAATGATCACGAGCCTGTGGACAGCTCGGCCGCGGCAATTGCCGCGCAAGGTCTGCTGCGTCTCGGACGGATTGTTTCGGGGCGCGGAGGCGACGGGCGGCGATATAGTCAGGCGGGATTTCGTGTGCTCAACACATTAATAAATGATCAGGGTCCGTACCTGAGCACAAATGCGTCGCATCAAGGGCTGCTGCTGCACTCCGTCTATCATCGGCCGAACGGCTGGGACCACGTGCCGGCGGGATCGCGCATTCCCAATGGCGAGTCGAGCATGTGGGGCGACTACCACCTGCGCGAGGCCGCCCTCTACGTCAAACGGCTGGCGGAAGGCGCGCCCTACCTGACGTTCTTCGGCGGCGGAGGAAAATGAGCCAGCGGACTGCGTTGATCACCGGCGGCACACGAGGCATCGGCCTGGGAATCGCCCGAGCGCTCGCGCGAGACGGATGGTCGCTGGCTCTTTCGGGTCTTCGCCCGCGCGACGAAGTAGCTGGCGTTCTCGAAGAGCTCGCCCAGGCCGGCGCATCAGCCGAATACTGGCCGGCCGACGTTGGCAGCGGGGTCGATCGCGCCCGACTCCTGCAATCGGTCGTCGGGAAATTCGGCACACTCGATGCGCTGGTGAACAACGCCGGCCGAGCTCCGCGAGTCCGTGCTGATGTTCTCGACGCCACCGAAGAGAGCTTCGTCGAAGTGATGGGCACGAATCTTCAGGGGCCCTACTTCCTCACCCAAGCCGCCGCGCGGTTATTGATCGAGAAGAAATCGCCGGCGAGCGCCATCGTCTTCATCACCTCGGTGTCGGCAGAGATGGCAACGGTGAATCGTGGAGATTACTGCGTCAGTAAAGCGGGCCTGGCCATGGCGGTAAAGTTGTTCGCGCTTCGGCTGGCAGAACACGGGATTCCCGTCTACGAAGTGCGTCCGGGGATTATCTCGACCGACATGACTGCCCGCGTACGCGAGATGTACGATCGCCGCATCGCCGGCGGCCTCATTCCAGAGTCTCGATGGGGTCAACCTGAAGATGTCGGGCGAGCGGTGGCGGCACTGCTGCGCGGCGACGTTCGATACGCCACGGGCACAACCATCAACGTCGACGGCGGCCTTTCGATACCGCGCTTATGATGAAGCACTCGCGAACCGAGATTACAGCAGCCATCGAACAGCTCGGCGTGGTGGCCATCATCCGTCTGCAGGATCCTCACGCGCTGCACGGCGTGGTGCAGGCGCTCGCCGAAGGCGGCGTTCGCGCCCTTGAAGTGACGATGACGGTGCCTCGGGCGATTGAGCTCATCGCCGAGCTGGCACCGACGCTGCCCGACGGCTTTCTGCTCGGCGCAGGCACCCTGCTCGATGCGGCGACGACGCGCCGCGCGATCACCGCCGGGGCTCAGTTCATCGTCAGCCCGGTCTTTCGGCCGGATGTCATTTCGGCAGGGCATGAAATGGGCGTCCCGGTGATGCCGGGATGTTTTACGGCCACAGAAATTTTGAATGCGTGGGAGGCCGGCGCCGACATCGTCAAAGTCTTTCCCGCGACGTCGGTCGGGCCCAGCTATCTGAAGGACATCCGCGGACCCTTGCCGCACGTCAAGCTGATGCCGACAGGAGGCGTCTCGATCGACAACGTGGGCGACTGGCTGAAGGCGGGCGCCGTGGCAGTGGGCGTTGGCTCTGCTCTGCTCGACGCCAAAGCCATCGCCGCCGGAAGTTACGGCGTCATTGCCGACAACGCACGCCGCATGATCGCCAATGTGCGCGCGGCGCGGGGCGGGTAGGACAAGGGCAGAGGGCAGAGGGCAGAGGGCAGAGGGCAGAAATAACTAATGCCAAAAGTTGTGACGTTCGGCGAGATCATGCTCCGGCTCAGCCCGCCCGGGTTCGAACGGTTTTTTCAGTCGCCCAGCCTGTCGGCCACGTTCGGCGGCGGCGAGGCGAATGTCGCCGTCAGCCTCGCGCAATTCGGGCTCGACAGCTATTACGTCACCCGCCTGCCGAAGCACGAGATCGGAGAAGCGGCGGTGCGCGCCCTGCGCGCCGAGGGCGTGAAAACTGATTTCATCGTTCGCGGGGGCGAGCGGATAGGGATCTACTTCGCCGAGAGCGGTGCCAGCCAGCGCGCGTCAAATGTTGTCTACGACCGGGCGCATTCAGCCATCAGCGAGCTCGCTCCGGGGACCGTCGACTGGCGGACTGTTTTTGCGGGCGCCGACTGGTTCCATGTGACCGGCATCACCCCGGCACTCGGCGACCAGGCGGCCGCCTGCACGCGCGAAGCGTTGGACGCGGCAAAGGCCGCCGGTGCACGCGTCTCGGTCGATCTGAATTTTCGCAAAAAGCTCTGGACCGAGAAACGCGCGCAGGACGTGATGCGCCCGCTGATGCATCAGGTCGATTTGCTCGTGGCCAACGAGGAAGACATTCAGTCGGTGCTCGGCTTCGAGGTGCCGGACACCGACGTCGTCGCGGGTGAACTGAATCTCGAGGGCTATAAGCGCGTCGCGCAACAGGTGTCGCGCGATTTCGGCTGCTCGCTCGTGGCGATCACGCTGCGCGAGAGCGTCTCGGCGAGCGACAACGGATGGAGCGCGGTGGTGTGGGATAACGCGCGCTCCCAATTCCTGCACAGCCAGCGCTACGACGTGCGGCTTGTCGATCGGATCGGCGGCGGCGATAGCTTTGCGGCGGGCCTGATCTACGGCCTGCTGACCGGACGCGCGCCGGATGCCGCGCTGCGCTTCGCGGTGGCCGCGAGCGCGCTGAAGCAAACGATCCCCGGCGATTTCAATAGAGTGTCCGTGGCGGAAGTCGATCGCCTGGCCGGCGGCGATGCGTCCGGGCGGGTGCAACGGTAGATCGTCCATCGTCCATCGTCCATCGGCCATCGGCCATCGTCCGCAGTTTTTCACCACCGAGGACACAGAGGAAATACAAAGAGGACAGAAAGCATTAGGGAACACGAAGACACGAAGATCTGATCAAGACAAGACACGAAGAATAGAGAGTCTTCCCTTCGCGCCTTCGTGATCGCCTTCGGCGGTATTCCTCCTTGTATTACCTCCGTGTCCTCTGTGGCAAAGGGGACCTACTTGAGCTGCTGCCCGATCCGCGCCGTTCTGATCGGCTCTGCTTCAGGCCGCTTCACGTAAAACGGATCGAGCGGATAGCAGCCCGACACCATGCCCATTCGCGGCCCCGTCGTGCAGTCGCTGAACGTACGGCAGATCGACGCGCGGCGCAGCGGCTTTCCGCTCAGCACATCGGCGGGAAGATCGGGATACGACAGCACGACCCTGCCCAGTCCGACGAAGTCCGTCAGACCATTTCGAACCGCGTGCTGCCCCACGTGCGGGAGCCACTCCTGCAGATAGCTGTAGGCGGAACCGACGAACACAAGATTGGGAAACGCGGCTTTGAGCTTCGCCGTCGCTTGAATCTGCCGCGCCACGCCGCGCAAGGGATCTTCCGGCGGCTGATACCCATCGAGCGGCGGAAAGTACGCGGGCCGCTGGATGTGCGGGTTGTAATACGGGCTGCCGGCGGTCGTGCAAATCCACCGGACGCCGAGTCCTTCGAGCGTCTTCAGCCACTGCCGTCCCTCTTCAAGCGCGCTGTCGAGATTTTCATCGGCGACGACACCGAACCCCGCGTTGCCCGGGACGTTTTCGGGCACGCCCACACCACTCGCGTCTTTTCGATACGGCACGAAGTCGAAGATGGAGATGCGGACAACCACTTGCAGCGCGGGAATCGCCGCGCGAATCCCCTCAATCACCTGCCTGGCGAATCGCGTGCGGTTTTCGAGCGATCCGCCGTATCGTCCCGGCCGGGTCCGCGCGCCGAGCAGTTCGTGGCCCAGATAGCCGTGACACTGCTTGACGTCAACGAACTGGAAGCCCGCGCCGGACGCCAGGCGCGCCGCCGAGATGAAATCGTCGACGAGGCGGTCGAGCTCTTCGTCGCTCAGGACAGGCACGCCCTGCGGAAATCGCCCGTCGAGCACAGGGTGATTGCACGCCGCGAGCGGCTCGGGGCGATTCCAAATCTCGGGCCGCGCGTACCGGCCCGAGTGCGTAAGCTGCAGTCCAACATACAGGTCGTGGTCGGCGTGGCGTCCGAACCGGAGACGATGCTCGGCGATCAGTGCCTCGCGAAGCCCAGCGATCGACGACTGATTGGCCGCCGACATCAGCAGCTGATTGGGATTGGCCCGGCCGTCGTGGCGGACGGCGACCGCTTCCCCACCCCAGATCAGCTTCGCGCCGCTCAGGCCGAAGTTGCGCCAGCGCCTGTATGTGAGATCAGTCGGCTGGCCTTCACGCGTTCCATCCCAGCCTTCCATCGGCAGAACGCAGAATCGGTTGCCGACGCGTCTGCCGTCGACATCGATCGGCTGCGCCAGCGGAGACGGCATGTGGAGCTGATCGTCGAACTGCAGGGGAATCTTCGATGTGGCGAGGTGCGCGCGGAACGCGGCGCCGCTCTTCAGCGACGCCACGCGCGGAAACGACGGATGGCTCACGCGCTTATTCTGGGCGCTGCACCATCTCGATGCGCACGCCGTCGGGACCTTCTGCGAATGCCAGGTGGATGGTGGTGCCGTCGCCCAGCGTCATCGGATGCGGTTCGGTCGTGAACTTCACGTTGCGGCCCTTCATCGCCGCGACCGAGGCGTCGAGGTTGATGGGGCGGAATCCGATGTGATCGATGGCGTGGCCCTGGCTGGGTGTCGCATCGCCCTTCGCCACGAGCAGCCACACGCCGCTCATGTCGATGCCGTCGATCCGGTCTTTGAACTTCGCGGGCTTCCCGCCGAACTGCGTCGAGAACCACGCGAGCGTCGCCGCGGGGTCGGGCCCACGCAGGTGGACGTGATGCAGCCCGAGCTTTTGCGGATCCTGCACGACTTCGATTTTCGTCCCCCACGGATCTTCGATGAACGCCAGCTTGAAGAGGCCAGGCACATCGCGAACCGCCTGCGTAATCTTCAGGCCCTCGGTCTGAAACACCTTCATCGCGCCATCGATGTTCGGTACCGAGAACCCGATGTGGTCGAGCGCACTGCCTTCGCTCGGCAGATTGGTCTCGCGCTTCTGAAAAATGAGGCGCGTATCGCCATACAGCACGCGGTCCTTTGCCTCGACCATCACCTGTCCGCCGAAGTGCTGGCGATACCACGCGGCGGCCTTCTCGGGATCGGGCGCGGCGAGATGAATGTGATCGAAAATCGGACGGAAGCCCTGAGCCGAGACCGCGACCGGCGCGGCAAGCACTGCCAGGAACAATGCTCCTAATAAGGATGGGTGTACCTTCATGGCCTTTAGCTTACTTCACCGTGCCGTCTACTTCGCGCGCGCGAGCGCCAGCGTCGCCCAGTTCGTCGCCGTCGCCGAGATCCATTGATCGCGCCCGTGCGGGAATCCGCTTTCGAAAAACGGCTGCAGGGGAATTGCGCGCGTCTTGACGAACCACGATCCATCTGCGAGCTGCGTCTTGAGCAGGAACTGCACGCCGCGCGTCACGGCGGGATCGGCAGCGGCGGCCGCACCACTTTCCCGAAGCGCATACACGGCCTGCCCCGTCGCATAGGCGTCGCTTCCCACCGACGCCAACTGCGACCAGCCGCCATCCGTACGCTGCAGGGCAATCAGATCCTGGGCGGCTTTCTCAACGTCCGCGCGCGCGGCCTTCGACCATGCAAGCCCCAGCAATCGAAACACCAGATCGTCGTTCACGCTGCTGGGCCGCTGATTGGCCAACCACGATGCGGCGCGCTTGACTGCCGCGTCGTACTCCGCCCGCAGAGGTGAAGGCGCGTAAAGCTGCAGGCTGCGCATCGCGAACGCCGTCACCACGAGAGTGCTCGCTTCGAGCGGCGGCCGGTGAGCGAGTGGCTCCCAACGGCCATCCGGTAATTGCTTGCCTTTGAGAAATCGCGCCATCGCGTCGGTCGTGGCGTCGGCGGGATAGCGCTCGGCCGCGAGGCCGAGCAGGATGTAGCTGACCGTTTCCGAGTCCCCCGGGATTCCGATGCCCTCGATCAGACGCTCGCGCCAACTGTCGGCGAACGCGCTGATGGTCTTCAACTGACTGCTCGCAGTGGTCTCGTCGACGCGCAGCCCTTGCGCCCGCGCTGCGGCGATCGACATCGCGGTCAACGTGTTGTTGTGACACGACACGCATCCCGCCTTCTTGCTGAACGTGATGTCGGCCTTTTGCAGGAGCGGTAACGCCCGCTCGATCGCCGCGCGCGGCGACGCCGCCGGCGACGGCGTCAACTTTGAGGCCGTCACAGCGTCGTCTTTGGCGCCCGCTTTCACGAGCAGATCGACGATGGGCGTCGCGCCGCGCAAACGTGCGAAGCCGAGGGCGGTCTCTCCATCGGGACTCTTGGCGTTCACGTCAACGCCGCGCCCAATCAGCGCGTTCACCGTTTCTATTGGAAGCGCATCCGAGCTGGCTGCGAGCATGAGCAGCGTACGGCCGGACGGATCAGTCATTTTCGGATCGGCGCCATGCTCGATTAACGGCGCCATGAATCGCGCATCACCGAGCGGCGGCCCAACCAGCGAGGCCGCGATACCGACGACGGGTGGAGGCGCCGCGAGCAGCAGCGCATCAGCGCATTTCAGGCAGCCGGATTTGTACGCCAGGGCCAGCGCAAATGGTCCGGCGCTTTTCAGATCGGCGCCGCGCTCCCTGAGCAGCTCGAACATCGCCTCGTCACCGATCGCCGCGGCTTCGAGAAGACTGGTCGTGCTGCCGAACAAGCTCGCCCCTGTCACCGAAACCTTGGCGCCGTGGTCGAGCAGAAATCTCAGCGCGTCGATCGATCCGTAATGCCCAGCCGTAATCATCGCCGCGGTGCGGCCATGGTCGGACTGCGCGTTCACGTCGGCGCCCCGGTCCACCAGAAGACGCATCTTTGCGAGGTCCGGCGCGGCCCACATCAGCGCCGTGGCACCCGCTTCATTTTTCTGATTCGGATCGGCTCCCTCATCCAGGAGCCACTTCATCGTCGCGGCGTCGCTGTAAAGAGTGGCCGCCATCAACGGAGTTGTCCCTCCGGTGCCCCTTGAGCTCGCTGCTGATTTATGGGAGTTGAACGACCGGGTGAAGCTCGCTCGATCGCCGCGTCGAAGCGCGTCGATCATGCCATTCACGATCGGATCGACTGGCAGCGGCGGCACATCGCCCGCCAGCGCGTCCGGCCACTCGGCACCCTGATCGATCCACGTCTTGATCGTGGCGATTTGATCCGCACTCAGCGGTCCCGTGGGCGGCATCTGCATGCCGGCGGAATTGCCGGTGAGTCGCAAAATCAGGCGGCTGGTCTCGCCGCTATGTGGAAGGATGACGGGAAGCGAGCCGCCGCGCATGGCGTCGCGCCGGCGGTCGACGCGGAACCCGCCATTCTGCTGTGCTGGTCCGTGACAGCCAACGCA
>Ga0068859_100002095_pt1 | contig 20307 bp, 15 predicted proteins | sample KBSSwiS22_FD_66585 | JGI IMG/M metagenome (GOLD analysis project Ga0068859, IMG submission 66585) | Switchgrass rhizosphere microbial communities from Kellogg Biological Station, Michigan, USA - KBS Switchgrass S2-2 | ecosystem: Host-associated > Plants > Roots > Rhizosphere > Soil ...
GAACCCGCATCGCCAAATCCGGGCGATGGATTTTGGTACCTCACGCGCGCTCAAACCAGCTGCGGCCCGGGCACCTTCGGTGCACGAAGCAATGGTTCACCGCGGATGACGACCACCTGTCCGTAGAGAATTCAACGGCCGCGGCACTTCTTCAAGTCGAGGTGGTAGACCAAGGCTCCGCCCGGGGCCGCATCGGTCGTATCCAAGGACGCCATGGCCTCGCTGGCTCGCAGGTCGCCGCCGAGAGTGAGCGTGATGCCGACGTTCAGCACCGCCTCAGTGCCGCATCCGACCCGTTTCATCTGACCCGCGCCGATGTTCTCGGTAAAGGTGTAGTCGTCTTCGTGCGGGCCCTTCACCTTGCGCTTGAAGACGCGGCCGTGCTGATTGTCGTGCGGTCCCAAGAAGTACTGAACGTCGAGCTCGGTCTCTTGGCGTGCGCCGAGCTTGGCGAATCCCCGGTAGTCGACCTTGTAGACGCCGATCGACTGATCCGCCGGCAAATCGAGCGGCGCCGAGATGCGGCATGCCTTTCTCGGGCTCGCGCCACTGCTCTCCACGGTGAACTTATCGAATAGCACGCTCAAGGTCGTGCCGTCGGGGGACATCACGATCCGGTAGCTTCCCTCCGGGCAGCCGTTCGCGTCCTGCGCCATTGCGGGCAGGCTGAAGAGCAAGGCCCATGCAAGGACGCTCGGCCTCATCGACACCCTCAACGACAATCGCGCCACTGCAGCTGATAGACGATGGCCGCATTGACGTCTTCGGAGTCGATCGAAGACATCGCTTCCTTGTTCGAATACGTCTTGACTCTCATGCTCGAGTTGGTTCGCAGATTGACGTCCTCGCCGCAGCCTGACCACACGATCGCCTTGGCGGTGAGCTCGTTGTTGATCAAGTAGTCTTCGTCGAGGGGTCCGGTGAATTTCTTTTGAAATGCGGGGCCCTGCGCCCCGGCGAAGAAGTACTCGACGTTGAACTGCGACGTCGCCGACGACGGCAAGTGATTGAAGCCTCGGTAATCGATCTTGAGGATCGAGACGCTCAAGCCCTGCGGCACCCGCACGGGAATCGCGATGTTGCAGCTCTTACGGTCGAAGCTCTTGCCGGTATCGCCGCCCACGGACACTTGGTACTGGTCGAACAGCAAGCTCAACGACTTCTGATCCGGGCTCAATGTCACCGAGACCGTGCCGTCCGGACAGCCGGTGCCCCCGTATCCGGGCGTACCGAGAGAAATGTCGTTTTGTGCAAACGCCGGTGCACTGAGAATCAATGCGGCAATCCATAACGTGCTCTTTTTCATCTTGAATCCCCTGCTGCTGGAAAGTCGGACGAAAGCGAACCGGTACCTAGCGTTCCAGCAATCGCAAAAGGATTAAGCCGCAAGAGCAGCGCCCCGGCCATACGTAATTCACCCCACAAGGGGGGCGCGATACGGACTATCTCGTCACGGTGGCCCAAAACGGCAGGAACTTTTTCGCGGCCTTCACGCCTTGCTCCGTGACCGCGGTTCCCGTGACGTTGAGCTTCGTCAGCTTCGGAAGCGGCTTCAATTGGGCAAGACCGGCATCCGTGATCTTCGTCCCCGTGACGTTGATGCCGGCGAGACCGGGCACGCGGGCCAGGTGGGCCAGCCCCGCGTCGGTCACGTCGTCGTTTGCGAGGTTCACGGACTCGAGGCGCGACAGGCCCGCAAGGTGGACGAGGCCCGCGTCGGTCACCTTGGTGTCGGCGAGGTTGAGGTTCGTGAGATGGTCGAGGTTCTTCAGGTTGCCCAAGCCCGCGTCCCCGACCGCGGTGCTCTTCAGACCCAGGTACTCGAGGGCCGTGAGGTCGCCCAGGTGTGCGAGACCGGCGTCGGTGACCTTCGTGCCGATGACATTGAGGATGCGCAGAGCCGATAGCGTCTTCACGACCGCCATCGCCTCGTCGCCGACCGGCGCCCCCATGAGGCTCAAGGCGCTGAGTTTCGGCAGCCCTTGGATCGCGCGCACGTCGGCATCGGTCAGGGAAGGGTTCCCGAGGGTCAGCTCCTCGAGGTCGGGGAGCTGGACGAGCAGCGGGAGAACCGTCTCGAGCTTCCCGGCTTTCTCCAGGTGCACGGCGGTGACGCGTGCGCCGTCGCGCTTCAACGTGGCGCCGGCGGCCTCGAGGGCGGCTTCGACACCCGTCGAGGCGGAACGCGCTGAAGGCGCCGGCGCCGGTGCTGTCGTCGCAGCCGGTGTCCCGGTCTTTGCGCCGTTGCTCTCGGTCGGCTCGAGCTTGAACTCCAGATAATCCGTCCGGACCGGACGCACGTAACGCGGCTCGCCGGGGTACGGCTCGTCCCTGAGGTAGTAGTTCAGGCGCACCTTGCGATCCTCCGGGTAGTAGAACGCGTGCCAGAAGGTGCGCTCCGGAGGGCGCGACGGATCCGCCGCCTGCGACGCCTGCGCGTCGCACTTTTGATGGAAGTCGCGGATGGTCTTGTCGTCGAGCTTTCCGCCCGCGAGATGCTCGGTGAGGTAGGCGTAACGCTTGCAGGTCGGCTTGGCTTTCTCCGCCGACGGGGGCTTGCCGTCCGTGAGCTGCTTGTGGAGCGTGAAGTTCGTCATGACGAGCGGCTGCCCCGGGTTCTCGATGACGTACTCCTGATTGTGGGCCTCGGAGTATTCCCAGACGAACGCGTTGCCGAAGCGATCGGCGATCAGGTAGTGGATGGGAACGTACTGGTAGTACTGCTTCGTCGACCACAGCGCCTGTTTTGCCTCTTCGACCGTGGCGCACGTGTCGAGCAGCAGGCGCAGGGTCTGCAGCTCGCCCAAGCCGACGGCCGGGACTCGCGTCGGCGCCACGGACGGCTCGTCGTCGAGCTGGGCGTCCATGGCGAGCGTCACGGTGAGCCCTTCGGAGTTGATGCCGTCGAGCACGCCGCTCAAGAGATCGTAGGCGACCATCGCGATCGAGGCGTACCCGCGGTCGGGGTGCAGCTCGACCAGGTACGGGCGCGCGGTCGGGTGCAGCATTCCCGGCGGCAGGAAGCCGAAGCTCAAGGCTCCGGTCGTGAAGTCGTAATCGCGGCTCACGACGCTCTTGCCGTTCGTCGTGGACGATGGCGGCAAGTGCGCGATGGAGCAGCCGGCCTTGAGCTCCGTGAAGCCCAGCGTCGTGAAGTCCGAGCCGTCCTCCTCGACCGACTTGCCGTACGCGGCGGCGACCCCGCGCATTCGGTCCAGGAGAATGGGATAGTTCCGCTCGAGGAACTTGCGCTGGGCACGCGTCTGCGCCGGATTGTTGGCGGACTCGGGGCGGGCGCCGTACCGCTCCTTCGCGATCTCGGCGAGAGCGCGGCCGATCTGCTCGTTGGTTCCCCGGAGCACGAGATGGCGCACCTCGAGCGAATCGTTCGGTCCGCCGGCGATGACCCGGTCTTCCTGGACGACGCTGTTCGACCCCGCGGCGGAAAAGCAGCCGGTCACGGCGATGAGGGAGAGCGCGACAGCGAGCGTCACGGGACGGATCATTCGCACGACCTGAGGGCGCATGGCGAGACTCCTTCGACTAGTAGCTCTCGCCGGCGAGACGCCGCGAGAAGAGTAAGGACCCAGCGGTGACGAGCGCGGCGAGCACGATCCACGGGGCACCGGCGCCGTTCGCCGCGGGAAGCAGGGCATCGAAGACGGGCGGGGCGGCCGCGCCCGACTGGAACACGAGGACGAACGACAGAGCGATCGCCACGGCGGCTGCGGCGAACGCCGGCCACGCGCGTCTCCACGGAAAAGGGATCGGCGGGGGTGCGGTCGCCTCGCGGTGAATCGCTTCCATCACGGACGCGTGGAATCCCGACGACGGGGCGACGTCTTCCTCGGCCCCGAGGATCCGGTCGATCTCTTCGTCTCTCATCGTGACAGCTTCCGGCGTAAGAGCTCGCGGCCGCGATGCAGCCTCGCCTTGACGGTCCCTTCGGGAACGCCGAGCGTCTTCGCCGTGACGGCGACGTCGGACCGGTGAAAGTAAAAGACGGTCATGGCGTCCCGGTACTTCGCGGGAAGCGCGGCCACGGCGGCGCGCAGGGCGCGGTCCCGGTCGGAGTCGTCGACGGCGTTGGTCGCGGAGCGGCCATCGCGAAGCTCGCCGACGTCGTCGATCGAGACGGTCCGAGGGGGAATCCGGCGCAGCTCCGTGCGGAAGAGGTTCAGCGCCAAGGCGAACAGCCACGTGGAGAAGGCCGAGTCTTCGCGCCAGCTTCCCAGCGTGCGATAGACGCGCAGGAACGCGTCTTGCGCCAGGTCTTCCGCGCGCCCGTGGTCCCGGGCGAATCGATAGGCCAAGCTCACGAGCGGCCCCTGCCAGCGCGCGACGATCCGGCCGAACGCATCCGCGTCGCCGGCAAGCACCTTTCGAACGATTTCGCGGTCTTCGTCATCGCTCACCCGCGTCTTCCACCTGGGAAGGTTCGACGCAAGGGAAGCGGCCGCGGTTGCAAAATAATGCAACGCGAAGCGCCGGCGCGTCGTCTCACCCGATGCAGCGCGGGGAACGCTGCACAGGAGGTCCGGATGTCGGTCAACCCCACCGCGATCACCGCCATGGCTCTGGGCATGGTAGGAGCAATCGCCACGTTCGGATTCTTCGCCGTCGCGTCGTGGGCGAACGCACGGCGTCGCGAGCGGGAAGCGTTCTACCGGAGCGAGGTTCTGAAAAAGCTCGCCGACGCCGGGCCGGACGGATCGGCCGCCGCGCTCGAGATGTACCGCGAGCAGCAGCGAGCCGCGGTCCGGGACCGTCTCGAAGCCCAGAGGCTCGGCGGGCTGATCCTGACGGCCGTCGGGCTCGGTTTGATGCCTCTCCTCAAAGGCGTCGCCGGCAACGAGTCGGCGTGGCTTTCGGGCCTGATCCCCACCCTCGTCGGCGCGGTGCTCTTGATCTACTCCTACGCCTTGGCGCCGCGGTCGCTCCTCAGAACCGATAGGTGACGCCGGCGTACACCTGGTCCTGCTCCTCGAAGGTGCCCGAGTCGCGCTCGAGCGAGAGCAGGAGGTACCAGTGGCGCCCGATCGCCGCGTTCATCTCGAGCCCATACCAGGTCAGGTTTCGATCGAGCGCAGGGTCCACGTTCGACTCATCGAGGCGGCCACCGGCGAGCTCGAGCTCGACTCCAGAGACGACGGTGACCCCCGTCGACAGGGCGTAAAGATCGCCGTTGCTCTGGAGGTTCGAGAAATGAGTTCCCCGGACCCGGACACCGAAGTTGGCTCGCGTGAAGCGCTGCGCGGCGATGTTCAAGGAATACGAGTTCGCGGGACCCGGCACGCCACCATCGCTCTTGCGCGCCTCGAGCGCGATGTCGACGTGACGTCCCGCGCGCAACAGCGCGCCGCCCCAAGCGCCCTTACGGTTCGTCTGATCGAAGACGACGAGCGGGTTGACGTAGTCCCAGTATTGGTAGACGTTCGCGCGATTGTCGTACCCGCCGTTCAGCTCGAGCCATTTCGCGGCGTGCACTCGGAGCGAGACGAACGTGCTGGTCGGCTCGACCGCGTCTTGCCCGGCGACGTCGACCTTCCAGTCCCGGTTGAAATCGACGTCCTGATTGGCGTACATCGAGAGCCACTTCGAGTGGTAGACCGCCTGGACGAACAGGTACTCGCGGCTCACGACGTCCTTGGCGTACGCGCCGACGAGACCGGTGGTGAAAGCCCAAAGAGACGCCGACCCGGGACGGTTGTGCACGTTCACGAACCCGGCGGCCTGGCGTACGTCCGTCGAGAGGCTCAGGTCGACGAGGTCCGGTTGCAGGCCCAAGAGCACCCCGCCTCCCCATCGCGGGCCATCGTGCGTGAACTGGATGCCGTCGAAAATCTCGATGCCGGGAATCTGCGGAGCGTACTGGCGTCCGATCGTCAGGCGCTGTTCCGGATTGAAGCGGTAGGAGAGCGAGGCGCTGTACGTGCGCGTCCGCCGAGTCGTCTGATCGCCACCGGAAAACGTAGCATACGACGACTGCCGCGCGCGGATGTTCACGTCGAGGTCGATCGGCGACCCGTTCAACCCGTTGCCCGCGAGGCGTAACGTCAACGTGGGCTCGCTGTAGCCGCCCTCGTTTTCGCTCCGATCGATCACCCCGATGTACCCGACCCCGACCGTGCCATGCAGGCCGGCGCCGCGGGCCGCGGGAGAGGCCGATCCCGACGGCGTGACAGGGGCCGCCGCCACCGGCGGCGAGCTCGGCGTGTAACGCACGACGTCGCCGACGGCGAGGGTCATCGTCGCCCCGACGATCGTGCACGAGACGCGGTGGGTCGAGACGTACGTCACCTTGAGCGTGGCGATGACGCCGCCGTCGCGCACGACCTCGAGCACGTCGCCTTCCCCGAGCCCGTCATCGCGCCCGGCGTCGACGTACGCCGTCGACGTGCCCACGTAGGTGACGTGTGCGGTCATCGCCTCCACCGCGAACGCGAGCGCCGCCGCCGCGCACGCCGTGAGCGCCAACGCGAAGCCGGCGGCGCGTCTCATGGGCTCGGATGGCAGCCGTAGCAGGCCGCGCTGTCGTAGGTGTATCCGGGAACTCCCGAGTGGTGGCCCGCGACCTCGGTGGGGTTGGCGTGCACATGGCAGCCGGCGAAACACGAGAACGCCGCGTAAGTCCCCGGGGCGGTGTGACAGTCGGTGCAAGCGCTCCAGGTGCCCTTGTGCCGGCCGGAGGAGATCGGGAAAAAAGCCGCATCGTGATTGGGAAACCGCGCCGGGCGGAACGAGACCGTGTTGTGACAATCCTGACAGGTCTGTGCGAACCCGGATGCAACGTGGTTGGGATCACGGGTCGCGTTGTAGTCCGTCAGGTGGCAGGCGACGCAGTCGACCGGCGTGTTCACGTACATCCGGTTGGCGCGAACCACATGACAGGCTTCGCAGTCCGCTCCGGCGTGCGCCCCGGTCAACGGGAATCGCGTGAGCTGATGCGCACGGCCCATGCGTGCGCGGTCGATGAAGCTGCGGGGCGTGTGGCAGTTCGCGCAGTCGTTGCCGAGCTCGCCGCGGTGGGCGTCCTGGTGGCACGAGTCGCAGCTGCCGCCGATCTCGCTGAAGACGAGGTCGAGGTGGCAGGCGCGGCACGCGGTCTGGACGTGCGCGCCCTCGAGCGGGAACCGGAATCTGCCGTGATCGAACGAACGGTCGATCTTCGCCGGCTTCCAGCCTTCCGCGCCGTGGCAGGTCGCGCAGCTGTCCTTGAGAGGGCCATGCGGATTGCCGCTGTCCTTGGCCTCGGGAGCTGCGTCGGCCGCGAGGGCTCCGGTCACGGCGCCCAGGAACAGGAGCGCGGTGAGGAAAATCGGCTTGCGCATGGTCACACGCTCCAACATAGGGACGCGTCCGGGGCCGTTCCAGGCCGGATCACGATCGAACCTGGGGAATGCGCTTCCCGTGACAGTCTTCGCAGGTGTGCGGCACCGGGCGATAAACGATGATGTCCCGTCCGCCGGACCGTTGGACCGACGTGTGGCACTTCGCGCAGGCAACGCGCGCATGCGCCCCCTTCAAGGAGAATGCGGCCGCGATGTCGTGGTCGAAACGTGACGCGGGCCGGAACGCGTTCTCGTCGTGGCACGAAGCGCACTTTCCGGCGACACCGCGCTGGTCGAACTGATCGCCGTGAGGGGTCGTGTGACACGCCTCGCAATTCGCCCCTTTCGTGGTGAAGTGCATGGCGGGCGCCGGTCCGTGCGCAAGCAAGAGGCTCGAGCGGGCGGGCGCCGGCTTCGATTCGACGTGACACGCGTCGCACGAGATCGCGCGATGCGCGCCCTCGAGCGGGTAGCTGAAGCCGCTGTGAACGGCGACGTCGACGAGCGAGGGGCGGAACGACACCGCGTTGTGACAGGTGACGCAACCGTTCGGCTTCGCGCGCGCCCCGGTCGCGCCGAACCGGCCCTCGTGCGGGTCGAAATGGCACGCCGTGCAATCCGTCTCCTCGAGGAGCAGCGCCACCCCCGCGCGGCCGAGCGCCTGGCGCGCCGGGAGCGGAGCCAGTCCCTTGCGAGCCGGTCCGTGGCACGCGCCGCACTCGACCTTCCCGTGGCGCCCCGTAAGCGGAAGCTTCAACGTCGCGTGCTCCTTCGCTCCGAACAGGCTCGGTTTCCAGCCCGCGACGTTGTGGCACCGCTCGCAGGCCACGCCGCCCGGCCGCGATGCGAGCTGGCCGGCGTGATCGTCGCGATGGCAATCGAGACAACGCGCAAATGCGGGGCGCATCTGCACGCCCGCCGGGCCGAGGGAGCCGGGCGCGGCGCCGGCGGGGTTCTTGAGATGGCAGGCTCCGCAGGCGACCGTCCGGTGCCGTCCTTCGAGCGGATACTTCGCGCTCTGATGAGATTCCACGCCGTAGACGGGGACCTTGAATCCTTCGACCCGATGGCACGCCGCGCAATCGACGGCGCGACCCGCGACCGTTGCCTTCCCCGCGTGCTGGTCCTTGTGACACGACATGCAGGTGGCGAAGGGAGGCTTCTTCCCCCAGGCCGTCACCGGATCATGGCACTGCGCGCACTTGACGGCGGCGTGCCTTCCGAGCAACGGGTACCGCGTCTTGCCGTGATCGAAGCCCACCGCGGCCACGGTGAGAAACGACGTGGTGACGTGGCACTTCGCGCACGCGGGTCCCAACCGGCCGCCGTGTGGGTCGGCGTGGCAGGGGGCGCACTCGGCGTGGGGAATCGGCTTGTACACGGGCTTTGGCTGGCCGGCGATCGTGTGGCACTTCTCGCACTTGACCGGGATGTGCTTTCCCGTCAGCGGGTAGTCCGTCTTGGAATGGTCGAAGCTGGTGGCGGGCTTCCAGGCATCGACGCCATGGCAGGTCCGGCACTCCGGTCCGAGCGAGCCGCGGTGGATGTCTTCGTGGCACGATGCACACTCGCGCTCGAGGCCGACCCATCCCTCGCTCCGGCTCTTGCGCTTGGACATCTTCGCGGCGGGCGAGACGCTGTTCTTCGCGGTGTGACAGTCCCGGCATTTCGTCGTGGCGTGCTTGCCCTCGAGCGGCCAGCCCGCCGTCTTGTGGTTGAACGTGTCGGCGCTTCCCTCGGGCCACCGCACCAGCTCGAAGTCGCGCCCCGCATGGTCCGGATGGCACGTCGCGCACGCGTCGCCCTTTCGAGCGGCGTGGAACCCGCGGTCGTGCTCGAGGAGCCAACCGATCTCCTTGTGGCAATCGACGCACTGGTCGTTCATCGATCCCTTGGCCTTGCCGTGGCAGTCGAAGCACCGAAGCGGCGTGTCGATCTCCTGATGGGCGCGCGCGAGGGGGCCGGGCGACACCTGCGCGCGAACCGAGACGCCGGGCGTGAAGACCGCGAGCGTGACGCTCAGGACCCAACGAAGCTCGAGTCTTCCCACGGTCAGGGTTTCCTGACGGCCCTCAGCGGAACCACGTGACACCGAGCGCGATCGCGACGCCCACGTGCAGCACGACGGCGCCGAGCGCGACGATCGCCATGGGCTTGTGCGCGACGTGCCAGTACCGGAGCAGCCGGTGGGTGACGTCCAGCATCCGGGCCTGCTGTGTCAGCGCGATCTCGCGGCGCATGAGACCGTGCAGCGCGTCTTGCGCCGCGCGGTCGGCTCGCTTCTCGGCGGCCGACGCGCCCCGCCATTCCCACTGCACCGAACGAGCGCCGCGCCACCGTCGCACGTCGTCCGCGATCATGACGGCGAAGGCTCTGAGCGGGTTCACGTCGGGGGCGACGGCCGGCGACGCTCCCGCCCTCAAGGTGTGCTCGAGGATCTCGGCGTCGATCCCCGTCGCGTCGACGATTTGCTGAAGCACCGCCCGCCGCTGGTTCTCGACCTCCTCGCGCGTCAGCTCGACGCCGTTCCGGCTCCGCGGAATGCGGACGTAGATGTACCGTCCGACGATGCCGCTCAGCCACGCGATCATCATCGCGCCGTAACCGAGCCCGATGAGGCCGGAAAATCGCCATGCGGCATGGAGCGTCGCGAGAAAGGGCACGCACAGCCCGGCGACCACGTGGGCATCGAGCCAGCGTGCGCGGGATCCGCCGAACGTGAGCGTCTTGAATCGCTTCTGGAGCGGGTAGAGCCACAAGAAGAGGAAGAGGGTGAAGGCGGCGATTCCCGCGGCTTGTCCGATGAATCCCGTCGGCCGGAACCACGGATGCAGAGGGCTGCGCACGCGATCGGCGGTGGACATCACGAAGTAGTTCAAGCCCACGAGGTGAACGCCGACGAGAAGTCCAAGAAAGCCCAGCATCAAGCCGAGCCCGACGCGCGATTTCGCCGGGCCTTCAGCTTCGGGCGTCGGCGCGCGCCGGTTCCGTCCCGGTCGCGATGCCCTGGCCGGCGCGAGCCGCGGCGCCGCATGATTCTCGACCACGGTTAGCGGGCTCATGATCCCCCGTAAAACCTCAGCGAAATCGGTGCCAGCACGCGCGAATTCCGCGCGCCACCCTGCTGTCGAATCGTAAGGCCGGTCGCTCGGTCTCCTGACAGGATCTAACGACCGATGTAATCCGGAATTCGGAAGCGGAACCGCGGCGTGAACCCGATCGGGCGGACCGGGAACGAAGAACCGGGGATAACGTGGCTCGGAGGTTGCTTGAATCGTCTACCGTTCCGCTTGGAGTCCGAAGAACTTACGTGCTGACCACTGTAATTTTTCTCGCGGCGACCCTCCTCGTGTGCGCGATGCACCTGCGCAAACACCGGAAGCTCGAGAAGAGCTCGATCGAGCGGCTCGAAGAAAACGAGAGGGCGGGGCTCAACGAGCCTTTCTCTCTCCACCCCGTCATCGACGAGAACCGGTGTATTGGCTGCGGCGCCTGTGTGGAAGCCTGCCCCGAGGAAACGGTCCTCGGTCTCATCCAGGGAAAAGCGGTCCTCGTGGAGGCTTCGAATTGCATCGGCCACGGTGCGTGCAAGACCGCGTGTCCGACGATGGCGATAGAGCTCGTCTTCGGCACCGAAGCTCGGGGTGTCGACATCCCCAACCTCCGGTCGAATTTCGAGACGAGCGTCCCGGGCATCTTCATCGCGGGCGAGCTCGGGGGCATGGGGCTGATCACCAATGCCGTCGAGCAGGGCAAGCAGGCGATCGAGGCGATCCGCAAGCTTCCGGGGATCGGGCAGGGGAGCCGTTTCGACGTCATCGTCGTCGGGGCCGGCCCGAGCGGGTTTTCGGCCTCGCTGGCGGCGCGCCACCACAAGCTGCGCGTTTTGACGATCGAGCAGGACACCCTCGGCGGGAGCATCGCGCACTTTCCACGCGGTAAGATCGTCATGACCCGGCCGATGGAGCTCCCGCTCGTCGGAAAGGTGAAGATCTCCGAGACGACGAAGGAGAAGATCCTCGAGTTCTGGCAGAAGGTCGAGCGCGCCACTCACGTCAAGATCAATTACAACGAGCGCCTGGAGGCCGTCACCCCCGAGGGGAACGGCTTCACGGTGCGCACGACCCGAGGGAGCTACGAGACTCGCGCGGTGCTCCTGGCCATCGGTCGCCGCGGCACGCCTCGCAAGCTCGGCGTCCCCGGAGAAGACCTCGACAAGGTCGTCTACCGGCTGATCGATCCGGAGCAATTCCAAGGTCAGCACGTCCTGGTCGTCGGGGGCGGCGACAGCGCCCTCGAGGCGGCCCTGGCCGTCGCGGCTCAGCCGCGCTCGACGGTCACGCTTTCGTACCGTGAGAAGGCGTTCGCGCGAGCGAAGGAAAAGAACCGAGGACGCGTCGAGGAAGCCCTTCGCCAAAATCACCTGCGCGTCATGTACGAATCGAAGGTGAAGTCGATCCAGAAGAAATCCGTGGCGGTCGAGCAGCACGGACAGGTCGTTCTCGTCCCCAACGATGCCGTGATCGTCTGCGCGGGGGGCCTTCTCCCCACACCGTTTCTCAAGGAAATCGGCATCGAGGTTGAAACGAAGCACGGTACGGCCTAGCGCCGCGGCGCTCGGCTCAGTTCTTTTCCGGAGCCCCGTTGTCGATCCAGGCGGTGATGACGGCCGGCTCGCCGCTGAGCAGGTACTGGCGCATCGTCTGACCCGTCTGGATCTTCGACCGCGTCTTTGCGCGGTTGCTGTAGTTCTGCGCGTAGGTCAGGAGAGCCGGACTCTGGCCGCCGGTCGTGTGGCAACCGCTCTGCGTGCAGCCCAGCTTGGTGCCGTTGGGCTGATTCGGCCGTGCGTCGATCATCGCCTTCGTCGTGTTGAGATACGTGACGCGCGTGGTCACGATCACGGTGTCTTGCGCGCTGCCCTGTGGGCTTCCGTTGTCGGTCACGGTGAGCGTGAACGTGTAGGTCGCCGTCGTGTTCACCGGCGCCACGAAGCTCGGCGTGGCGGTGTTCGCACCGGTCAGCGTCACTGTGGCGCCGCCCGTTTGCGTCCACTGGAACGACGTGATCGACCCGTCGGGATCCGAGGAGGCGGCCCCACTCAGCAGGACCGTCACGCCCGGGTCCCGATTGACTTGGTCGGGACCGGCATTCGCGACCGGGGGCTGGTTCGTCGGGGCGATGACCGTGATGCCGACGCTCGACGAGCCGGTCGCGCCGTTGTTGTCGGCGACGGTCAGGGTCGCCGTGAAGCTTCCGCCCGATGCGTAGGTGTGCGTCGGATTCTGTGCCGCCGACGTGCCTCCGTCGCCGAAGGTCCAGGAGTACGAGGAGACCGTGCCGTCTGGATCGGTTCCCGAGCCGGTGAACGTCACGAGCAACGGGGCCGTCCCGGACGTCGGGGTCGCCGACGCGGACGCGGCCGGTGGCTGATTGCTGGTGACGACGATGCCGGCGGTCGACGATCCGGTCGCGCCGCCGTTGTCGGTGACGGTCAGCGTGGCGGTGTAGTTTCCGGGCGAGAGATAAGTGTGCGACGGGCTTTGCGCGGTCGACGAGCCGCCGTCCCCGAAGCTCCAGGCATACGACGCGATCGACCCGTCGGTATCCGACCCCGATCCCGTGAACGCCACGACCAGCGGCGCCTTGCCGGACGTCGGCGTGGCGACCGCGCTCGCGGTCGGTGGCTGGTTTCCGGCCGAGCTCACCGCGATCGCCACCGAGGACGACCCCGTGGCGCCGTCGTTGTCGCTCACCGTGAGCGTCGCCGTGAAGTTGCCTGCGCTCGCATACGTGTGCGAGGGGTTTTGAACGTTCGCCGTCCCGCCGTCGCCGAACGTCCATGCGTAGGACGCGATCGTGCCGTCCGGATCGGAGCCGGAGCCCGTGAAGGCGACGGCCAGGGGCGCAAGGCCGGCCGTGGGCGCGGCCGCAGCAGCAGCGGTCGGCGGCTGGTTGGCGATCGCGGAGATCGCGACCGTGGCATTCGCCGTGGCGCCGTTGTTGTCGGTGACGGTCAAGGTCGCCGTGAAGTTCCCCGGCGTCGCGTAGACGTGTGAGGGATTCCGCACGCCCGACGTGCCGCCGTCGCCGAAGGTCCACGCGTAGGACGCGATCGTCCCGTCGGGGTCCGTGCCGTTGCCGGTGAATGCCACGCTCAGCGGAGATTTGCCCGAGGTCGGCGTGGCCGAGGCGCTCGCGGTCGGAGGCTGGTTGGAGCCTACCGTCACGGCCACGGTCGCCGACCCGGTGGCGCCCCCGTTGTCGGTGACCGTCAGTGTGGCCGTGAAGTTGCCGATGCTGGAATACGTGTGAGTCGGATTTTGCTGGGTCGACGAGCCGCCGTCTCCGAACATCCACGAGTACGACGCAATGGTTCCGTTTGAGTCGGTGCCGCTCCCGGTGAACGTCACGAGGAGCGGGGCCTTCCCCGAGATCGGAGTCGCCGAAGCCGTCGCCGTCGGCGGAGGGTTCGGAGGAACGCCGACGTCGACGTCCACGGTTGCCTGTGACGTTGCGCCGGCGTCGTCGGTCACTTCGAGCATGGCCGTGAAGGTGCCGGCTGCGGCGTACAGGTGAGTCGGGTTCGCCTCCGACGACGTGGCCCCGTCGCCGAACGACCAGGCGTACGTTGCGATCGATCCGTCGGAATCGGTCGCCGCGGCCACGAAGGCCACCGTCAGCGGCGCAGGACCGGATGCCGGCGTTGCCGTCGCGAGCGCCACAGGCGCTTGGTTCTTCCTGTCGAGCGTGACGTCCTTGCACGCGAGGAACCCGGCCAGGGCCAAAACGAAGCTCGTGACGACGAGCTTCTGGCGGGCCGTCACCCGCATCGCTGACGAATTCGTCACAGCCACGCGCTCACCTTTCGGGACGGCCTCCGCTCGGGGAATCAGGCGAGCAAACGCAGTGCCACGGCCGCGAAGCGGGCGAAACGGTCCTCGGTTCGGACACCTCGGACCGCGAACGAAGTGGATTCCATGGGTTGGGGAAGCGCGAAATCGTCACGGTCTTTGACAGGTTTGAGATGGCTGCTCCCTGGGTCGCGCCTCGTGCCGGAGCGATACACTGTGCCGGGCACGTCGATCCGAATCGACTCCGCCGATTCTCGAATGTGTCCGTTGTGCTCGGTGCGATCTGGCCGTACGTAGCTCTATTCGAGGAGAACCGTCCATGCGCGTTACCGTGGGTCTGCTGACCGCCTCCCTCATGATCGGCGTCCTGCCCATCGGCGCCGGTCACGTGCTGGCGGGCGATCGCGCGAAGCCGAAGACGAAGATCTCCTCGAAGAAGACGCGCGGTGCCGCCGTACCCGCCCGGCCTACGGGCGTGGCGATCACACCCGGCCCGTCAGACGGCGGCTACGGCATCTCGCCGAGCGAGACGATCACGGAGTCCCGCAACGAGCTGGGCCAGACCGTCTATCAAATCCGGGCATCCCATTTCGACATCTCGCCCCCGTGGAGCGACATGGCCGCCGCGTCGACGTCGGCGAATCCGAAGGTCGACGAAGAAGCAGGGGAGACGGAGCCGCGTATCCCCGAGGCTCGCATCCCGCGGTCGGGTTTGCCCGATCCGGTCGTCCAGGTGGCGGTCCCGCCGCGCGAGTCGCTGGCCGCCCCGGCGGCGGGGTTCAACTTCATCGGCGTGGGGATCAACGCCGGCTCCCCGTCGGATTGCAACGGCTCGGTGGGCGGCAACCAATTCGTCGAAACGGTCAACACGCGTTACCAGGTCTGGTCGCTGAACCGGACCACGATGACGGCGACCTCGCAATTGGGCCCCGCCCTGATCAACACGCTGTGGGCCGGGTTCGGCGGCGAATGCCAGACGCAAAACCAAGGCGACCCGACGGTGCTGTACGACAAGACGGCGAAGCGCTGGCTGATCTCGCAGTTCTCTTCGAACTACCAGTGCGTCGCGGTCTCGACGAGCTCCGATGCGACGGGTACCTATGCGCGCTATGCGTTCGCGATGCCTTTCAACTTGTTCGGGGACTACCCGCATTTCGGTGTGTGGCCGCCGGCCGCCTATTACATGATGGCGCACGGGTTCGGAAGCCAGTTCGAGGCGATCTTCACCGCGATGGACCGGACGAAGATGCTCGCCGGGAACGCAACCGCGACGCAGCTTGTGATCTTGGACGCGAACGAAGGGGGTCACATGCCCGCCGATCTCGACGGGAACGGTCTGCCCCCGACCCTGGCTCCGGGCATCTTCGTTTCGCTCCACGACGACGGCATGTACATCTACCGGATGAAGGTCAGCTTTGCCGGCTCGGGCACCGCCGTGAGGACGCTTCAGGCGGTCGTGCCGACAGCGCCCGCAACCGCCGCCTGCGGCGGGGGGACCTGCATTCCGCAACCGGGGACCACGCAGCTGCTCGACGCCATCAGCGACCGGCTGATGTTCCGCGCCGCCTACCGCAATCTCATCGACCACGAATCGCTCGTGGTCAGCCACGCCGTCGACCCGTTCGTCCCGGGCCTCGTGTCGGGGGTCCGCTGGTACGACATCCGCCTGTCGGGAGCTCCCGACGCCACGTGCCCCACGTATCCCTGCATGTATCAGCAGGGCACCATCGCGGACGTCCCCGGCGGGCGCAACCGCTGGATGTCGTCGCTCGCGATGGACAGCGCCGAGAACATCCTCATCGGCTACACCGCGTCGGGCACGGCGAACGGCGTCGACAACCACAGCCTGCGTTACACCGGCCGGGCCAAGTCCGACCCGCCGGGAACGATGACCGCCCCGGAGACGACGATCGCCACCGGCACGGCCAACAACACCGCCCACAGCCGTTGGGGCGATTATGCGAGCATGAGCATCGATCCGTCCGACGATTGCACGTTCTGGTCCGTCGGTCAGTACTACACCCTGCAGAACTCATGGTCGACCCGCATCGCCTCGGCGAGGTTCCCGGCGGGCAGCGGGGCCGGCGAATGCGCGTCCAGCACGTGCGTCACGCGTCCCGCGTCGGTCCCATTGGCGGGGAGCGCGACCGCTTCGGCGGACAACCAAGTGACGCTGACCTGGACCGGAACGAGTCCCGCCTCGGGTGGGTACGCCATCGAGCGCGCGGAAGGCACGTGCGCGAACCCGGGGCTCGCTCGCCCGCTCGGCGCCGTGGCCGGCACCGTGTTCAGCCTCGTCGACACCGACATCGTCGGAGGGATCGCCTATTCCTATCGCGTGCGCGCCGCGACCGATGCCACCGGACGCTGCCAGGGCCAGCTCGCGAACGCATGCGTCAACGTCACCGCCACGGGCACCTGCGCTCGCAAGCCGTCCTTCACCGGCGCTATTTCCGCAACGCTCAACGGAACGAGCAACTGCGGCGTGACGCTCCACTGGGCCGCCGTTGCATCGAGCTGCCCGCTCACGCCCACCGTGCGCTACAACGTCTACAGAGCCATCGACCCCGATTTCATCCCCTCTCCGGCGAACCTGATCGCCGCCTGCGTCCCCGGGCCGAGCGCGTACGTCGACACCGACAACCTCCAAAGCGGCACGACCTACCACTACGTCGTGCGCGCCGAGGACAGCAGCACCGGAAACGGCGGCCCGTGCGGGGGCGGCAACGAAGACCCAAACTCGGTCAAGGTCTCGGCCACCCCGGACGCCTGCGCGCCGAACACCTGTCCGGGACAGCCGGACGGAACGCCGTGCGATGACGGCGTCGTCTGTTCGGGCGACGACGCATGCGCCGCCGGCGCGTGCAGCGGCACGCCGCTTTCGACTCCGCCCGAGACGCAGAATTTGCAGGCCCTCGCCGACAAGGTGTCGTACGCGTGGGATGCGATGTCGGGATCGCCGACCTACGCCGTCGTGCGGGGAGAGCTCGGTCAGCTCCCCGTGGGCCCGGGCGGCGGCGAGGAGATCTGCTTCGGCGGACTCGGCTCCGCGGTCGTCGTCGATCCCGAGCCGCCCGCGCCGGGAACCGGCTTCTGGTACCTCTCTCGCGCGACGAGCACCTGCGGCACGGGTCCGTACGGCCAGCAGACCGACGGCACGCCGCGAGCCACGACGACCTGCCCCTAACGCTACGGACAGGTGCCGGACAGATCCTGCGTGTAGGAGCAGGCACCGCCGGCTCCGGCGGCGGGGCGCTCGCCGGCGCTGGTCCGGCCGTAGGAGCCCTCGGTCGTGCCGTTGTTCGCGGCGATCACGAAGTACACGTTGCCGGCCGGCGTGAACGACAGGGCGCTGGAGACACCGAGCGAGCAGAAGCGCTGGGTCCACGCGAGACCGTTCGTGCGCAGCGCGTCGAGGTTGCCGGCGTAGACCGTGTGCTGCGTGGCCCCGCATGCCGGGGTGTAGGTGATCGCCACCGCGGACCCGCTTCCACGCCGCGCGGTCATCGTGCCCGCGGGGCTCGCTTCCTTCGGGTTCGCGCCGGCCGCCGGAAAGACGCAAACGCCCACCTTCGACGCCACGATCGGGTCCAAGAGCTCGACCGTGCGCGGGTGAAAGACCGCTGAAGCCGAGCAGCCGGACAGCAGATGGCAGTAGCTCATCAGGGTGCCGCGCACGTTCGCGACACCGTTGATCGTCTGCGCCGCGGGGCAGCTCGTCGGGCCCGAGTAGCAGCCGGACTCCCCGGCGTAGCACATGTCGATCGGCGTGGGGTCGAGATAGCAGTGTGTGTGGCTCGACCCGAAGTTGTGCCCCACTTCATGCGCCACGATCATCGTGTCGCTTCCTGCCGTGCTCCCGGCGTACTTGAACACCTGGGTGAACGTGTAGCCACGGTTCGTGCTGCAGAGGGCGTTGACGAAGCCGATCCCCGACGCGGAGTTCGTGGTCGCCTGCTTTCCCGAAAGCAGCATGGCCGCGGCACGGCTCACGCCCGCGTAGTTGGCCGCCCAGTAATCCCGGAACTCCGTGAGCTTCGCCGAGTCGGCGTTTCCGGTGCCGCTCTGTGCGTACGGATCGGGGGTCGTCGAGACGCGGAGGATCGTCGTTCCCAAGAGCAGGCGGACGGACAGATCCCTCTCGTAGATCACGCTCATCAGCGCGACGAGCGTCGCGATGTAGTTGGACGCGGCCGTGGTGTCGTTGCCGAACTTGAGATTCATGAATTCGTTGTCGGTGTCCGCCGCGAGGGTGAGCTGCCGAAGCGGCGCGGCCCCGTCGATTCCGGGTGCGGCGGATCGAGAGAGAGCCGGTTCGTCCGCGGGGCCGGAGGGCTCGGGCTCGCAGGTGAAGCCGGCAAGCGCGGTCGACGGATCACGGAAACCCGGCTCCGGCGCCAGAAGGTACGTGTCACGGCGACCGTCGACCGGACGCAGCTCCGAAAAGCCCTCGGTGGTCCTCGCGAACGAGCGGAGCTGTTTCGTGTCCGGGTCGATCGAAAGCAGCACCTGCGTCGCGTCGTCCCCGGCGGTGTCTCCGAACAAGAACACGAGGTTCGACCGGGCGATCGGGCGAGGCGCAGGGCCGTCCACGACGTCGATCTCCGCGCCGGGCGCGTAGACGTCGCGCCGGGTGACGCGGAGGTCTCCGCGCCGCCCCGGCGCGAGGGGCCACGCGGCGAGCCACGTCGAATCTCCGGGTGCGAGCGAAAGCAACCCGGTAACTAATGCCGGGTCGAGCGACAGCCGCTCCGCCGGCGTGACGCCGTCGGGGGCGACGGCCGGCGCCCCGATCGCGCGCGAGGCCGCGACGATCGCAAGGAGCACGATGACAATGGTCCGGGCCACGGCCGGGTCTCTGTGCGAGCCACGTGCCAAGCGGAAAGCGATTTTCCCGTGCGTTGGCGGCCATCGCGCCGATCTGGCAAATGTTCTTCGTATCCCTTTTCTGCCGGAGGCTCACGTAGAGAAAGCGAAGGTCGGCCGTGGGCGACGTGGAACAACAGCCGAAGGAAACCGAGAACCTGGCTCGGATGGAGCGAGCCGCTCAGCAGACCTCGGACCCCGCGTCCATCGAAGACCACGCGCATCGGCCGGAGCCGAAGCTCGCCGTTCACCTCGACCGGCGCGGCGCCCTCTGGCTGGCGGGGCTGGCCGGCGCGGCCATCGTGCTGTTCGTGGCCCGTGCGCTGCTCGCCGCGAACGGCGTGGGGGAAGCGCACGCGCAGCTGCTCGAGTACGTGCGAGGCGCGGCCCTGATCCTCACCATTCTCGCCGCGGCGAAGGCCATCGAGATCTTCGTGATCGGCCGCGTTCCGAATCGCGTCTCCCGGTTCAACCTGAAGCGCATCTTCCGCCTGCTCGTCGGCCTGGCGACGGTGTTCGTCACGGTGTCCGTGCTGTTCGCCAACTGGTACACGGCGTTCGTCTCTCTCGGGTTGATCTCGCTGATGCTGGGCTTCGCGCTGCAGATGCCGATGTCGAGCTTCATCGCGTGGATCTACATCCTGGCGCGTGCGCCGTATCGCGTCGGAGACCGCATCAAGATCGGCGACGCGCACGGCGACGTGATCGACGTCAGCTACCTCGACACCACGTTGTGGGAATTCGGGGGAGAGAATCTCTGGACCGATCATCCGAGCGGGCGCGTCGTGAAGTTCCCCAACGCGACGGTGTTCGCGAACCCGGTGTTCAACTACTCGTGGCCGCTGTTCCCTTACGTCTGGAACGAGATCAAATTCCAGCTCGCCTACCAGAGCGACCTCCAGTTCGTCGAGCGAACGATGAAGGAGGTCGTCGAGGAAGAAGTCGGGCAGGCGATGCGCCAGCGGGTCAAGGTCTACCGCGCGATCCTGGCCAAGACCCCGGTCGACGAGCTGCAGGTCAACGAGCATCCGGTCGTGCATTTTCGCGTGGCGGAGAACACCTGGCTCGAGGGGATCGTGCGCTACCTCGTGCACCCGAAGGAGGCCGGCCGCGTCAAGACGCGCCTGATCACCAAGATGCTGACGCGGATGAACGCGGAACCCGACAAGACGCTCTTCCCCAAGAGCAACTCGAGGTAGTCAGAAGCTCTTCGACCAGTGCACGAGGATCACGCCGTCGCCCGCTTCGGCCCCTCC